>Ga0326728_10001062_pt1 | contig 100148 bp, 73 predicted proteins | sample MB3enrmetagenome_FD_207602 | JGI IMG/M metagenome (GOLD analysis project Ga0326728, IMG submission 207602) | Lab enriched peat soil microbial communities from McLean, Ithaca, NY, United States - MB31MN | ecosystem: Environmental > Terrestrial > Soil > Wetlands > Peat | place: USA: New York...
GAGCGGAACAGCGAAGCACCCGGCGCTCCCGGACGCAGTGCTTGGTACGGTGCATGCCCGTGGCGAGCCAGGCTGGGAATCGAGTCACTTGGAACCATTCTTTTTTTGGGGGGGGACGGAGTATTTGAGCCCCCGCAAAAACCCGTTCACAGCAAAAACGAATTTTTTTTGTTTTTTGCCATCCCATTGAAAAGTTAGAAGCTTAGCTCCTTTCGCCGCAGCTCCGTTTTAGCCCGGATGGTGCGGTGCCGGAGGGGTCCCATGCTAGCCTCAGAACGGAAGAGGAGACATGCACAAGCTTCTTGTGATGGCCCTGATGGGGCTAACGGCAGCAGCACAGACACAGATCGACTTGGCCACCCAGGCGAAGCGAGTCGACTTTTCGAATGCGAGTTCCACAAAACCGCTACAGACCGGCACGTCATTGCCATCGGCGTGCGCCGTGGGACAGATGTTCTTCAAGACAGACGCGCCGGCAGGGGCGAATCTGTACGCCTGCACGGCGACCAATACCTGGTCGGCGCAGGGAGGAATCACTGGCACCAACTGTTGGGCGGATGCCAGCAGCCAGACCCTGAGGTGCCAGGACACGAGTGGCAACGTATACGCGGTCGTCAGGACGGCCACGAGCGGGACTGCCAACCAGTGGGTGGACTACATCGGCACAAACGGCGCGCCGCACACGTCGCAGCCCACGGCTGGGGCGGTGGGGGCGGTGGCGGATCCGGGGAGCAACGGCGTTCCCTACCGTAGCGGAGCGGGCACGGCAACGGCGGCGAGCGCGGACCAGATGAGCGGACCGTTCTTCTGCCAGGATGGCGGTACGAGCGGCGCCTACGGTTGCAGCCTGACGCCGGCCGTCGCGGGATACACGGCCGGCACGACGTACTGGTTCCGGGCGAACACCGCCAACACCGGAAGCGCCACGCTCAATCTGAACGGGCTGGGAGCGAAGGCGATTGTGAAGCAGGCGAACCAAGCGCTGGCAGCCAACGACATCCGTGCGGGGCAGTGGGTGATGGTGACTTACGACGGCGCCAACATGCAAATGCAAAGCCAGACGGGCAATGCGAGCGGCGGAAGCGTTTCTTCGGTTTTCGGGCGGGTGGGCGCGGTGACGGCGCAGACGGGCGACTACACGTTCTCGCAGATTGGCGGGACGGCAAGCGCGGCTCAACTTCCGGCGGTGGCGATGCGGACGGATCAGGGGAACGCGGTCACGGCGGGAACTCAGGATTTCAGCCAGTCCGCGCACACGCTGCCGATGAAGTCGGGGAGTACGGCCGCGATGCCAGCGACCTGCTCGGTCGGGGAGACCTACTTTGCGACCGATGCGGCCGCCGGCAACAACCTGTTCGGCTGTACAGCGGCGAATGTCTGGTCGCAGCAGGCGGGCAGCACCTTCACGGTCAAGGCCAGCGGCACAGTGGTGGGACTGCGAAACACGCTCAACCTCATCCCGGGCCTAGGGCTGGCGCCGATCGTGACGGACACGGGATCGCAGATCAACGTCCAGCTTCCCATCGATCCGGCGGTGACGGACACGCGCTTGAACGCGGCATCCGGGGCCGACCTGCTGGTGACGCCGACGAGCAATTCCGGGACGGCATACGCGGGTTGCCCGTCCGGCATCACGCCGCCGGTGACGACCGGGATGGTGGTTCATTTGACGCCGGACCACAGTTCGACGGGAGGCGCGACGACGTTCAACTACTGCTCTACGAGCGCGGCTGCGCTCAAAGAGGCGGATGGCACGAGTAACCTGACGAGCACGGATCTAATTGCCGGCCGTCAGCAAGATATATGGTACGACGGGAGCGTGTGGCGGCTCAAGACGTCCGGTTCGGGTGGCTCCGGTGGTTCGATGACGTGGCCCAGCTCGGCTGGCGTGGCTGTTTATGGTGGTAGCAGCGCCTGGGGATCGTCACTGCCGGTGGGCACATCTGCGAACAACCTGGTGCAACTGAATGGCAGCGGCCAATTGCCCGCCGTGAGCGCGGCGCTGTTGACAGGTTTTCCGACACTGAACCAATCGACGACCGGCAACGCGGGAACGGCCACGAGTCTGGCGGCCGGGGCGGCGGGGTCGATCCCCTACCAGACTGCCGCGGGAACCACCGGATTCGTGGCAGGAAATGCCAGCGGCAGCACGGACGCGGTACTTACCTCGACTTCCGTCAGCGGGTCGTACTCAGCCACGGCGTTGAAGAACGCTCCCGCGCTTAGTGCAGCTAATATGACCGGCTTTCCCACGCTGAATCAGAATACCACTGGCAGCGCGGCGTCTTTCACCGGCAGCCTGTCTGGGGATGTTACAGGAACGCAAACGGCCACGTCCGTTGGGAAGGTGAACGGCGCCGGAGTCCCGGCGTCTGCGAACGCCCTGGCGTCCAATGGTAGTTCCCAGATCGTTTCGGGCACGTCCCATAACCTAAGCGTGCCCGCGAACTGTGTCGCGGCATCCGGAAGCGGTACCGCATATACATGCGTGACATCTCCGACGTTTACGCCAGCGACCGGAGACCACATTCAATTCAAGGCGGACGTGGCGAATACCGGATCGGCAACGCTCGCGGTGAATGGCGCTTCGGCAGCGACCATCAAGAAGTGGGGCGGCGCAGGAACTCTCATCGCGAACGATCTTCTCGCAGGGCACTGGATTTCCGCGACGTTCGATGGCACGTACTGGCAGCTCGAGGGGCAGTTAGGTAACTCGGGCTTGTCCGGCGGTAGTTCCTACGCGGTCCCATACCAATCCGCAGCGGGTGCGACGGCGTTCTTGAACGGCAACACGGCGGCGACGGATCAAGTGCTGGTCAGTCACGGTACCGGGTCCGCGGCCCAAGCGCCTGTGCTGAAAAGCATCTCCGACGTGGAGACCAGCCTCTACGTGGCCGGCGGTGGGACCGCGCAGGCCCAAACCGTCACGTTGGCACCGGCAGCTACATCGCTCACGGCAGGGCTGACGGTGCGTTGGAAGCCTGCCGCCGCAAACACCGGGGCGGCGCCGACGCTGGCAGTGAACTCCCTGACTGCCACGGCCATTACCAAGTGCGGCACGGCGGCACTGGTGGCGGGCGATCTGAGCACCACCGCGGTTGCGATGGCCACTTATGACGGAACTCAGTTTCAGCTTATCAACCCACAAGCGGCGGGGTGCCCCACTTCGCAATCCGATATCCCTACCTTCGTGATCTGCACGACGACCGGCTGCCAAGCCGAGACCACGTTCAACAACTGGTTCGTTTCGGCCCCGAACGGTATCACCTTCGATGAGTGCGGGTTTGCGCTTCAAACGGCCCCCACGGTCCAGACCGTCATCGTGGACATTCAGACGGCGGCGGGCATCTCGATTTTCGGCACGACCAAGTTGCAGATCGCGGCGAACGCGACCACGACTAATTTCCAATCGACATTCTCCAGTTCTCCGTACACGGCGGCCAAGGGCGCGCAGTTCAAGGCCGTGGTCACGCAGAGCGACACGGGCGGGGCGGCGCTGGGAGGGTATGTGAAATGCCGTGTCCACTAATGCCGGCAGAAATCCACATTACCGATAGGAGTTCGATATGAGGAGGTTATTCTTAGCGCTTCTCCTGGCTTCCTTTCCGTCATTCGCCCAGATCGCTGGCTGGAGTTCGGGGCAGCAGATAGAGACGGGTGGCTCGCAGCCTACGGTTACGCTCACGTCCTGCGCCACAAATTCCGCGTGGTTCATCGCCGTTCTGGTTACCGATGGCAGCGGTGGTTACGATGCCACCAAGCCCATCATCAGCTCAACGAACATTTCTGCCGCGCAGTGGCATCACGGGTCAAACAATGTCGTCTCCAATGCCCAGTCGGCGTTGTGGTGGGCCTATTCAACATCGGTTTCCAACTCCGAGGCTGTGACGGCAACCGGGTCCTACGTCTACAAGACGAGTCTTACTGCGCAATGTTTCTCGGGGGTCGCAGCTTCGTCCACGTTCGACCAGGCAAATCTGACCGACTGCGGAGACGGAGAAAATCATATCAGCACGTGCCAGCCTGGGTCTGTCACGCCAACACAGGGCAATGAACTGCTTGTTGCCGGCGCCTTCAGCGTTGCGGTAACGTCGATCACTTCCGGTTGGACTTCCTCTGTCACCCTCGGATCGACCCCGACCATGATATATCTGGTGCAAACCACACCAGCCGCAGCCAACCCAAACTTCAACTTCGCTCTCGGGTATCCCAACGTGGGGGCGGAGATCATGACGTTTCGAGCCGCCTCGCCGACCTTGGACTACTCGGTGAGCGGCCCAAGCACTGGATACGACGACAACGCGTCTTCCACCTTCACTGTCACCATCTCGTCCGGAACGTTCAACGGGAGTAAGACCGTCACCATTTCGGACGGCTCCCAGGGCGGAACGATCACTCCAAGCGTCGGGTCGTCAGGCACTTCGTCGGTGACGGTGACGCCGGCAAATGGCAGCACGTCGTTCACGTTCACGTACACGGCGGTGGTCACAGGTGCGCTGACCCTCACGTTCACCGGCTCCGGCATGGCTGGATCTAACCCAGATCCAGTGGCGTACACCAGCAATCCGCTGACGTATACTAACTCCTGTGGGGCCGGCAGTGGCCTGGTTGGAGCGGCGTCCAGCACCTGCACCGTTACACTGTCGGGCACGACATTCGACGGTACGAAGAGCATCACGCTGACGGACAGCAGTGAATACGTCGGAGGAACGTTCACACCGAGTGTGGGCAACCCATTCGTTTCGTCTGGGACCGTGGCGCCGTCGAGTGGCTCCTCGTTTACCTATACATATACGCCGGCAGGTCCCGTTGGACTGAGAATCATCACCGCCGCGAATAATTTCCAGGCCACGAACCCGTCGAACGTCAACTACACCGCAACGTCCGGGGACGTGTGTACCTTTACAGCGAAGGCTACTGGCAACTGGAACGCGGCGGGAACATGGACACCGTCGGGATGCACCGGTGGGGGACACACCACCCCGACGACCGGAGATACCGTGACGATCACCGGGTACACCGTGACGTGCTCGACGGGAACGTGCTATGTGGGCACCGGTCCGGCGAACAACACGACGTATGATCTGACGGTCGCGCAGGGCGCGGCCGCGGATGGCGTGATCGAGATCGCGTCCGGCGTGACGCTGTGGCTCACGGGCAACTTTAAGCTGAACAGTTCAGGCGGGTCGAGTCCCACTCACTTTGCCATCTTGAAGATGGACACTGGCTCGACGTTCATTCATGACAATGCCAATCAGGCGGTCTCGTACCGTGGAGTCGGCGGTGCGAGTATCAACTGGAACAATATCAAGATTGGAGCGCTCGGGGATACCTGTACGACCGGCTCCAGTTTCAGCTATTCGTGCGCTACGAAGTATCTCGGCATCGATTTCGCAGGTGGTGTCTATCCCGTTCTGTTTAGCTCGAACAGTCTCTATGATAACCTGACCTATCAGGTCTACGGTGCAAACTTCAAGTATTGTGGCACTGCATCCCTGCCTTGTTTTGGCTATGCAAGTAATAACAACGCCAACGGGTACGCCAATGCCGGAATCGTCGATTTTGAAAACGACGTATTCGACACGACGGGTTTGATTGGGACGGTTGGGTCGTACACCGCGACGGCTGTAACCGCGCTGACGTGGAAGAATAATCGTGAGATCAACGATGTGACCGGGTGGCTGAACGCCAACCCCGGCCATATGCTGGTGACGACTCCCGGCTCGTGCGTCGTCTCGGGGAATTACTTTGACCAGATGACGAATACCATCATGAGCGACTACCTCCAGGGCTGTCTCATCACGGGCAACGTGTTTTCGAGTGGGTTCAATGCGAACTACTCGGTGAGCCACCCGGTGGGCTCATTCACAAATAACTTTCATATTCTACCGATTGGGTCGAATTTGACCCCGGCGATGTATGTCCCAATCGTCAATAACGTATACTATCAAGTCACTAGCGGGCAAACCTCTGCGCATATGGGGTTTTTCTTCAACACTTACAGCCCGTACACGCAGATCGGGAACATTGGCGACAGGAGTAGCACGGTTGCGACGGAAGCTCACTGCGGGTCGGGCAGTGACACCAGCGGAGCTACGGCGATCTTCTTAGACAACCTGGCCGTCATGACATCCACCGGAGATCCTGGTTGTGAGTGGTGGTCGGCCAACATGGTGTTTGCGAGCCATCTCGGACCGGTCTCATATATGGATCACAACGGTGAGAACGGACTGAGCTTTGACACTTGGTTCGGGATGGTGGGCCACAGCGGCTACTATTATCCCACGAACGCCGTCGTGGCGGCCTTCCGTGGGAACATCGGCTGGTCTCCGACCACAGGCTCGTCAAACTATCAGTTTTGGGACGTTCAGTTGGCTGGAACCACTCCTACCACGCTGGTGAATGCCAGCACTATCGTGGACTGGAACGACAACTACAACGGAACGGCGTCCACGCTTTTCAATGCGACAACCAGTCCGCAGGCAAGCTGCGAGCCTTCGACTTTCAACGGCACTCCCTACCAGCTTTGCAGCAACACAGCCAGCCCGGGAAGCCACGAAACCACCGTCGATCCGAAGTACGTGGACACCACGCGGCGCGTGGATACCTGGGCGTACCGCGTGATGGGGCAGGCGCAGAGTATCACCGGTGCTAAGCAGGCCATGTGGCAGTGCGCCGACATCCGAGCGTGCATCGATAACATGCGCACCTGGATTCGGCAGGGCTGGCAGCCGACGAATATGGCACTTAAGGGGTCGGCCCACGATGGGAAGATCATCGGTTTCAGCGGGACGTACGGGAGCGGGTATTCAGGTACGTGTGGAGTGACGATCACGCCCCAGGACGCCTGGGACCTGGGGGGCACCATCCCGGCACATGCGGCGAGCGCGACCTGCACATTCAGCGGCGGTGTGCCGCAGATCGCGCTGGTCAGTGGTGGCGCGCACTACAGGATTGCAACGCCGGCGACGGTGGCGATCACGTGCGGCGGCTGCACGCCCACGGTGGCGGCTTCTCTCACGCCGATCATTCAGCCTTCGGATATCGGGCCAGTGCCCATGGTCGTGCTGCCCTCGGCATTTTGATGGATGCGGTATCCGGAGCGGGGGAGGCTGGGTACTGGAGTCGGTTGTGGTATGAATCCCGGAAGTACGGGATCGTGCAGGTGTTGGAGTTAGGAACGGTGGGAATGGGTGAGCGCTGCCGTTATGGGCTACCCGAATGCGATGTGATCTATGCAAAAAGCTCTTCTTGTGCTCTTGTGTGCAGCCTCGCTTGAGGCGACGACGAACTACTCCGTCAAGACGACGGGACAGAACGGACCGTGGACGGACTCTCTAGGGATCCACATCGGCGATCCTTACGTAGCGGGAACCCGGCCGATGCGGTTTGAAGTTCGCATCCACAACTTTGGAGGGTCTCTGACCAGCTCGTACGAGATGCTGCGGTTGGGGGAGTTTGGGATAGGCAGCGGTGGCGGAGCGGTAGCTTACCAATCCGGCGGTTTTGGGTGGTTTGCGGGCGACCTTCAACCCGCGGGGCAGTTAAGTGTGGCATGCTGTGGCGTTGGAGTTACAGGGGTAAACGGAGATATCGTGCTCCGAATCCAACGGGATACGGCGGGTGTGAGTTGCGGAGGAAGCGCATGTGTCACGGTGGAGGTATGCTGGACGCTCGGCGGGTACTGCGGCATCTCCACGAGCCCACTCACGCTGGTATCGTCATGGACATATGGCGCGGATGTCGCAGTGATGTCCGCGGGGTTCGATGTGGCGTTCATCCGATGGTTTCCGAGCGTGGTGAAGGCGGGAGTAGTCGGGACGTCGCTGCTGAACCCGATCCAGTTGACGCCTCCGGCCAACCCATCCGCTCTGACTGGCGATTGGGAGTTCGAGAACAGTACCAACGATGCGAGCGGGCACACGGGAGCATTGACGGACGGGTCATCCTCGTCGCACTCGTTCGAGGCCACACCCACTTATCCTCCGCTGTGCGTTCCAGGGTCGTCGCAATCGGGCCGCGCCGGATCCTCGATCACGCTGAGCACCGCCGGTTCCACGCCTTTGGATGGCGGGTCGACGCTCGCGGCGATGTGGCAACAGGTACCCGGCGTCTCTCCCGCGCCTGTTCAGTGGGTCACCAGCCAGACGATCGCGAACCCCACGGTCATTCTGCCCCAATTCGGTTCGTATAACTTTCAGTTGACGGTGACGGACGGAAGTGGACAGTCGTCCGCATGCGTGGTTCATGACGGGGCGGCTCCGTCGGACAGTAATGGGGTGGTGATCTATCCGCCTGGCGCTCTTTTTTCCGCAGCGAACCAGTTTCTCGGGCCGCTGATCCAGTGGGGAAGCAATCCATGGCCCTGGTATGACGCCGAGCACCAGATCGTCGCGGACATAAACAGAGCTCCACTAGGACCGCCGGCCGGGAACGGGCAGATGGTCACGGCCCTGACAGCGCCTCTCGGTGCGTCGGATACCTCGCTTACGGTTGGCACCACGGGCAGTTTCGGGGCTGGGTCGGCGGTTCTGATCGGATCCGAGCAGATCCTTCTTGGGCCAAACACGGATTCAACCCACGTGGCGATCTGGCAGCGAGGCTATCGGGGGACTACCGCGGCGGCAGCGCCATCCGGCACGGCGGTGAACCAGTTCTACTACTGGGACTGGTACAACTACAACGCCGGACCTGGGACCGTGACTGTGACAGCGGGAACCGCTACCTTGGCAGGAACCAATACCCAGTTCGAGACAGGCGGTCAGTACGCCCTGTGCGACTCCAGCGGAAACCCCCTGCCATCCATATACGTGGTGATCTGGCACCCCACCGACACGGCCAAGACCGGCAGACTGCTGACCACCGTTACCGGATGTGCGAGCGATACCCAAGCCACGCTCGCGACGACCTGGGGGACCTTCTCGCTGAGAACTGGAATGCCAGGCGGTCCGGGTGTTCCCGCCGGAAGCGGGCTGACCTACAGCATCGCGACTGCGGGGCAAGTCTGGTGGTTCGATAGACTGGGCGACCCCCGGACCATCAATTACTACGACAATGTGGTGGGATATTATCTTCTGTGGCTGCGTTCCGGCATCGATACGTACCTGATCGCAGCGCGGCAACTGGCGGACCTGTTCTATTTCGGCCCATATTTTAACCAGGGGTACGATGCGAGTAATATTGCGGAAGGCAACATCGGGTATCCGGGAAGATCAAGATCCGCTCTGGGACTCTGGCTCCGTTCCAAAGACTCTCCTCAGGTGGATATGACCACTGGATTGGAGAGAGCAGCTACTTATGCGTTGTATGTTCTATCGGTTTGGGATGAGAACTTTCAGCAAACCGGGGACACTCGCGAGGCTGGATATCTGTTGGCGGAACTTGCCTACACGGCGGCGCTCGACACCGGCACGAGCACTTACGATTTGAGCAATCTGGTTCCCGCGCAGACGAACTCCACCTATTCTCAGACAGCGGCTACTGCAATTGCCGAGCTAGTAAACCCGACGGGCACACCTTCCTGGTACGGCCATCTTAGTAATTACTGGTACACAGCACAGGACGCCACGGGCAATTGGGCGATTAATAATAGTGGCGGCAGTGGCGACTACTCCAGTGTGGGCGGAAGCGGTACGGTGTCTTTGGTGAACGGCTCTCCGATCGTCACCGGTACTAACACCGCGTTCAACTGTTCGGATCCCGTTGGAACGCTTGCGCCCGGAGCTCCGGTTTGGTTCTGGCACGGAGCGCCGGCCACGCTCCCAGCTAGTAATGCGGCGGGGGATCCGGTTGGGTATACGATCGCTTCCTGCACGGACGCCACGCACTTGACGCTGACGGCCAACTATGCCGGGTCGAGCTGCGCGTCCTGTGGGTATCAGATCGTCAGCGATAGCTTGGGGAGCCAGTTCAACGGGTGGGGCGGCATAGGTTATATGATGGCAATCGCTACGCGGGCCATGCACTACGCGGCCGGAGCGATCGCCTCGAGCGATCCTGCGAACTCCGCCTACGCCCGGGCGCTCGCCGTGAACGCGGGCGGCTGGCTGTTGAACCACGCGTACAGATCGGATACGCATAGTTTCAACGTCGGTGTGGACTTCGTGAACTGTCAGGTCCCGATAGCCTGGAGTAATACAAACTGTACACAGGCAACCAGCATCACGGCTTCTCTGGGGTGGTCGGCCGAAGGTTTGGTGGGTTTGATGTCGACCTATGCGTACAACGGCGATTCCGCCACTAAGTCCGCCGCGGATGCGATGTACAACCAGATGTGGGCGAACCCGGACGTCGCGTGCGCAGATCCCTGCAACAATGCGGTGACGGCGGGCGGCAACTACATGACGCAGTTGGACTTGAGTTTGGGATACGGAACCGCGTTCATGCTCTACGGGACGCCTCCGCCGCCCAAGTGGTTTGGACAGTACTTCGGCTTCGGGGACTACTCCGCATGGCCGGCCGTGCGATTGGGCGGTGTGGCATCGACCACGACGCGGCAGGTCTACATCGGCTTCTCGCTGGCCGGCGTGGCCAACGCGGCGAAGGTGGTGGCCGTGGTCACGGCTCCGGATGGAACCAGCACCTCGACAACGTGCGTTACCTCTCCTTGTGTGGTTACGGTGCCCAGAGCGGACCAGCCCGGGTACTCGATCCGGACGCAGTACCAGTCGGCGGGTGGGGTTGTGCTGGCGTCATCCAGCCAGCCGGTGATGGAAGCGCAGTGAGGGGTCAGCGCGGATTTCTCCGTGCGGCTCAAGGGCGTGGATCGCCAGTGGGGGACCCCAAGCGACTTCGAAACGCTCGCCCGGCGCCGGTTTTATCCGCAGAAACCCGCGGCTGGGCTTCAGTTGCGGACGAACGGGGTACAGATGCTCGCGCAGGATACCGTGGCCGCCGCAGTACCCCAGCGGGCGCAGCCGCCGTTCGATCGCGGCTGCCGTCACGGTCGGATCTTTCTCCAGCCATGCGGCGATGGTGGCTTGGGAAATGTTCCCGAAGTGCCGGTGGCGCGGCCCTCCGGCGAAGGGCGCGATCGACCTCCGCCGGAACGCCGCGAATCGCGCACTGAAAAGAGCCTGCCTGCCGACTCGCGCCTGCACGATGGCACGAGGCTGAGGCAGCCTGTCTGCCGGCCTAGACGTGGGCGGGCGGCGGCGGCTGGGAGGGCCGGGCGAGAGCGATCCCGCCGCTTTCGGCCGCCATCAAGTTCGCCAGCATCCTGGTGTGCGGACCACCCGGAAGCAGCGCGATACGGGCGCTCGAGGCCAGCATCCTCTGCGTCTCCAGAACGTCGAACAGAGCTTCGGCGACGGCCGGCTCGCGCGCGATTTCCTGGAAGGCCTGCCCCAGCGTAGCGGGCCGGATGGCCGCCGCCTTGGCAAACTCGATGGCCGCCTCGCGCTCGGCGGAACTGGTGATCACGCTCACCTGGTTGGCGCCGGCCTGCTTGATGGCCGACGTCACCTGGCGCAGACGGTTCACCACCTTCTCCTCGATCTGCCGGATCATGCCGGCGTCGCGGAAATGCACCTTGCGAATGTACACGCTGCCGAGCTGGTATCCCCACTCGGTGCTCTTGCTGGTCACCTCCGCGCGCACCGTCTGGCTCATGTTGTGGCGCGTTTGCAGCATGTCCGCCAGCGGCATATTGCTCAGGCAGCGGACCGTGGCATTGCTGACGTTGGCGCGCAGGGAGCCGCGCGGGTCGGTGTTCTTGAACAGGAACCCCAGCGGGTCGCTGATCCACATCTCGTACCAGATGCCGATTCCCATGGGCGCGCCTTCCTCCGAGTTCACCGGCTGGCTGCGCAGGTACTCCTGGTCGAGACGCAGATCGAGGACGTAGCAGGAGCCCAGGATGTTGATGAAGAACGCGCGGAAGCCCAGCCTGGCGGGCAGGAAGTGCAGACCCGGCTCGTCGAGCACGCCGGCGACTTTCCCGAAGAGCACGTACACGCGGCAGGTCCGCTCTTTCACGATGGCGTAGAGGCCGAACATGCGGCACAGGGCCAGCAGCACGGGCTCGGCGATGAAGAGGCCGACGAAGACGAACAGCGCGGCCATCAGAAGATCCACGATAGACGAGTCCATTATTTTCCAGCCTCCAGGTAGATCTGCTGGGCCTTGTCGAACAGCGCCAGCCGCACGTTTCGCAAGTATGCGCCGAGGACGCCCGCGCCGCCCTTGTGCAGCGCGGAGAGTTCGGCGGCCAGGGATTTGACCGGTTCCACCTCGGCCTGCGCGCGGAGAGTTTCGATTTCGACCGCGCGCCGGGATTGCACCACGCGCTGATCGGCGGCGGCCTGCGCCAGGCTGATGTCGCTGGACACCTGGTTGTGGGCGGTGTTGATGGCGGCCAGCGCCGATTCCACGTCGGGCGGCGGGTCGATGCCGGTGATCAGGGATGCATCGAAGATGACGCCGTAGCGCGCCGGGGTGGCGCGGCACTCGGTGTCCATGTACTCGTTCAGATCGCGGAGATTCTTGCGCAGGTCGTTGATCGAGATGCCGGTCATCTCACCGCCGGCCAACGGGGCCGCGCCATCCGGAGCCTCGCCGGCGGGCGGCGCGGCGGGCTTCGCCTCGAAATTGGAAATGCGCTGCCGCAGCACGGAAACGAAGTAGGCCATCACATGGACGAACGGCTTCTTGATGCCGAACAGGAAGGCGTACAGGTTGGCCTCGCTGACGCGGTAGCGGATCTGCCCGGTCAAGCCGGTATTGAGCTGGTCCTTGGTGACGGCTTCCAGGCGCGCGCCGCCGTCGTTGGCCGAGGGGTCTTCCAGGTCGAGCGCCATGTTGACGGTCATGGTGGCGATGGAGACCTTGTGAACCTTCTCCCAGGGCATCTTGAAGTAAGGCCCGCCGGGTGGAACCACGCGGACCTGCGGGTAGGCGTAGCGCGGGCGTTCCTCGGGACGGAGAAACTCCGCTATGGGATCGTCGAGCGTGGTCTTGCCTCCGGCGACCCGCACGGCCCGGCCAAAACTGGTCTTGACCGCGCGCTCGTTCTGATCCACGGTATACAGGCCCATCACCAGGAACCGCAACGCGAACCAGGCGGCGAATCCGATGAGGGCGCCTATCAGGATTTGCATGAGCACCTCACGGGTAGTATAGCCGGAGGCGGGTCACGGGATGACGATGCGGGGCGGGCTGGCAGCCAGCGGCGGGCCGAGTGCGGGGTGCCCCCTGGGCCGGGCCGCAGGATGCCAACCCGCCCCACACCGAACCGGCCTACTTCTCCCTCAGGCCGTGCCCGGTGCCGCAGACGTTCACGGCGATGCCCATGGCCTGGAACATGGCGGCCTTGGCGGCCAGGGCGCGAGTGCCTCCGTACGCCACCTGGATATGGTTGCCCTTGTGCTTGGCCATGAACTGGTCGCGGGAAACGCCTTCGAGCACGGCGTGCATCATGGGCCATTGAGGAGTGGTGATGCGCCAACGCCGCTCGGTTTCCTCGGGCGGCAACTCGATGGCCTTGGCGCGGCCGATGTCGGCGTGCAGGCGGCCGCCCTCCAGGTAGATGCGGCTCCAGACCACCTCGCCCGGCTTGCTGACCCCTTTGATGGTGCCGCCGCCCAGGTGGAAGTACATCCCCGGCTGGCGTTCGCTGACCGCGCCCGCATAGCCGCCGGCCAGGTGGTTGGGCGGTACCGAGCCGGAGATCTCCAGGACCCACACGAACTCGCCGCCGTAGGGCTCGCCGTAGCGCACGTCGTGCAGAGTGGTTTCGGGATCCAGGCCCAGGCGGGTCCACACCCGGTTGGTCACCAGCGCGTCCAGGCCGGCGCACTCGTCCACCTCGTTGAAGTGCGGCAGCGCCTTGCCTTCATACAGCACGCGGCCGTTTCCGGCGGCCTGAACGGGGGGGCGGTCGACGTTGTTGAGCAGGCCCTCGGCCAGGTCGGACGCCGCCGCCAGGTCCTTCAGCCCCTGCTGGTATTGGATGCCGATGGTGTCGCATCCGAACTCGTCGGCGATGCGCAGGGCGGCGATGTACATCTTACACTGGTCCAGAATCTGCGCGCCGGTAAGGTCGGTTTCGGGATTCGGCCCGGTGAGGAAGCGCATGCCCTTGGCGTCCAGCCAGGCGCGGATGGCCTGGGCCTCCGCATCGGGCACGGTGCGCATGGCGGCGTAGAGCGTGGACTGGCTGAGGCGTTCCTTGAAAACGCCGAAGGGCATCATGTTCTCGTCGGGGACGATGGCGTTGTACATGCCCATGCAGCCCTCGTCGAAGATGCCCATGATGGCCTTCTCGCGCCGCAGACGGGCGGCCAGTTCGCTTCCCACGGTTTGGGCATCCTCGGGCAGGCGGAAAAATTCGAGCGGTCGCGCGTGAGAGATATCGTGCTCCACCGCGCCATGTTGAAGCCACTGGCGGAGGCCGGCGAGGAAGAACTCGTCGGTGAAATCCTGGCTCCACAGGGTGGAGTACTTCACCCCGGCTTTGGTCAGGCAGGCGTTGAGGTTCAACATGCCCACCAGGCCCGGCCACTCGCCGCTCCAGTTCGCCACGGTGAGGATGGGGCCGCGGTGCCCAACCAGGCCGGGCAGGACATGGTGGCTGTACTGCCACATGGCCTCGCAGACCACCAGGGGCGCGCCTTCGGGAACGTTCCGGAACACCTGGTTTCCGTACTTCTGGCTGTCGATGAGCCCGTGCTGGCGCTGGGGGTCGTAGGGGTGGCCGCGCTGGATGGTGCGGCCCTCGCCCCGGATGGCCTCCATGACGGCCCGCTCGGCCTTCTCCTGAGCGGCCCAGCAGCTTCGGTTGGCGGACAACCGGAGGTCGCCGCTGGCGATGAGATAGATGGGGTCGGGCATGGTTCCCTCCAGAAAGCTAAACTATAACGTTAAATTTTAGCACCTGTTGTGCTGTTGCCAGCAGGGGAACTACAATGGCGTGCGGAGTCCATCGCCTAATCATGTCAAACTACCTCGCCATAGATCTCGGCGCCGAAAGCGGGCGCGTCATACTCGGAAGCCTGAATGGAGACAGACTGTCTCTGGAGGAATTGCATCGTTTTGCAAACCAGCCGGTGCATCTTCCCTCGGGCCGTTACTGGGACGCGTTCCGTCTGCACCTGGAGATGGTGGAAGGGCTGGCCATCGCCGGCCGGAGGAAACTGGCCGTCGACGGCATCGGGGTGGACACCTGGGGCGTGGATTACGGCCTGATCGGCGCCGACGGCGGGCTGGTGGATTGTCCGCGGTGCTACCGTGACGAGCGCACCGATGGCGTGCCGGAGAAACTGTTCCAGGTGGTTCCGCGCGCCGAGGTCTTCGCGCGCACCGGCATTCAGATCATGGTGTTCAACACGCTGTTCCAGCTTTATTCCATGAAGCTGGCCGGGGTGCCCGCGCTCGAATCCGCCGACAAAATGCTGTACATGCCGGATCTTTTCTTGTACTGGCTGACGGGCGAGACGCGCAACGAGGTTTCCATCGCCAGCACGTCGCAGTTCTACGACCCGAAGGCGCGGCGGTACGACACGGAGTTGCTCGAGCGCCTGGGGATTCCCACGCGCATGCTGCCGGCGCTGATCGAACCGGGCGAGCGGCTGGGAACGCTGCTCGCGCGCCTCGGCGAGAGCACCGGCCTGGGCGGTGTGCCGGTGTACGCCACCACCAGCCACGATACCGCCTCCGCCGTGGCCGCCGTTCCGGCCCAGGGAGACGATTGGTGCTACATCAGCTCGGGCACCTGGAGTTTGATGGGCGTGGAGTTGCCGGCGCCGGTCATCAACGAGAAGTCGGCGGCCCTGAATTTCACCAACGAAGCCGGATTCGGCGGCACCACGCGCTCGCTGAAGAACATCGCCGGGTTGTGGCTGTTGCAGGAATGCCGCCGCGATTGGGCCGCCAAGGGCGAGGAGCACAGCTACTCCGAACTGGCGCAAATGGCGGATGCGGCGGGCCCCGCGCCGTGCATCATCGACGTGGACGGTTTTCTGCAGCCGGGCGACATGCCGCGCCGCATCGTCGAGTGGTGCCAGGCGCACTCGCTGAAGGCGCCCTCGACGAAGGGTGAAATCTGCCGCGTGATCCTGGAGAGTCTGGCGGAGCGGTACCGGCAGGTGCTCGAAGGGCTGGAGGATCTGATCGGGCGCAAGATCGCGACCATCCACATCGTGGGCGGCGGCTCGCGCAATACGCTGCTGAACCGGCTGGTGGCGGCTGGCACGGGACGGCGAGTGGTCGCCGGCCCGGTGGAGGCGACGGCGGCGGGGAACGTGCTGGTGCAGGCGATCGGCGCGGGCGAGGTGCGTGACTTGGCAGCGGCGCGGGAGATCGTCCGGCGGTCGTTCGAGATCGAGGTGTTCGAGGGGTAGCAGGCTGGCGGGATTGCCCGCCGTGGCGGAGCAGGCGCTCTTTCCGAGCGGGGCGCGATACGTTCGCGGGGGGGGATCGGCCGGAATCCGCATACTTCCCGGTTCGCCGAACTGCCGAGACGGCGGGTGGGCGATCTTCAGGATTTGACACTCGCTGCAAGTGTCTGATTAAATGAGAATATACCACTGCTCCTCAGTAGCTCAATGGTAGAGCATTCGGCTGTTAACCGAAGGGTTCCTGGTTCGAGTCCAGGCTGAGGAGCCAAATTCAATCCCTGCAACGTTTTCCCCGCAGTTTGTTGACGGTAGTGCTCCGTCCTCAAGTCCCATATTGGCCGTGGTTCCGCGCGTTCTCCGTCTCTCCGTTTGTCTCAGCGTTCGCCATGGTGCGCTAGGCGTGCGCGCCGACGGCGGTCGCCGGAGGGCACCTCTCCCCGTCTCCACACGGAAACCAGGAATGGGTTAACGGCTGGCCAAACATGTCCAACCTCAAGCCGGACGAACCGAACCGGAGCAGCCTCTGTGGTTAGCAGATAGTCGCAACGCCCGGTGTAGGCATTGCGGTCACATACCTTTAGCTTCTAGCCAAGCGAGAATCGTGGCGCAGTCAGCTCCCGAAACCGCGACAGCAGCTCGCGCGAACGCTCTTGCATCCACTATTCATCCAGCCGGCGACAGCCACCAGGAGGAATCGGAAGGTATCCAGAAGTCTCGACATCTCGTCGATCCACGATCAACGGCGATGGCATGCGAACGGGAAGTGTCGCAACTTCAAGCAGATCCAGTTTCTGGGCCACGCGGGTTTCGTCGATCTTCCCGGCGATAACAAGCATTATTCTAAGGGTCCCTGCGAAGAACGTGGGTGGGGTCCACGAAATTGCACCGTAGTCCGGCTTCTCCCTCGCCGCTGCCGAAGGCCCAGGCCATGAGTTGCGACAGGTATGTCACGGGAATCGCGAAGTCCAGGCCGATCTGGCTCTGGCGCGCGTCGAGGTTGACGTGACACATGGGGCAGACCGTGGCGATCAGCGCCGCGCCGCAGGCGCGCGCGTTAACCAGGATCTTGCGGGTCATCTCCAGCGCTATCCCGGTCCTGGTCATCCCGAGCGCCGCTCCGCAGCAATCCGTCTTATAGGACCAGTCCACCGGCTCGGCCCCGAGCGCCTTCAGCACGTCTTCCATGGCGGTGGGATACTCGGGGTTCTCGCTGTGCGTGATATCCGGCGGGCGTGTCATAAGGCATCCGTAGTAGCAGGCCACCTTGAGACCGTCGAGCGGCCGCCTGACGCGCGACGCGATGGTCTCCGTCCCGGCCCTCTCGAGCAGGGTTTCGACGATCGTAACCACGCGAACGGCGCCGGTCTTCCGGGTGGCGGCGGCTGCCTTGGTGCGGGAATAGCAGGAGCTGCACGGGGCCATCAGGGTATCCAGGCCCATGCGCTCCACCGTACGCAAGTTGCGCAAGGGCAGTTCCGCAGCCAGCGCGCGATCGCATGTGTGCGCCGCGCTCGCCCCGCAGCAATTCCATCCAGGCGGCTCCACCAGCTTCAGACCGAGTTCCCCGGCCACGTGCCGGATGCTGCGGTCGTATTCCTTGGCGGTGGAATGCAGCGAGCAGCCCGGATAATACGCCACCGTGGCCGCGTCCCGGCTGACGGGTTCCACGCGCTTGGGCTCCCGCGCAATTGCGGGGAGCAGGCCGAGTTTGCCGCGCTTCAGCATTCCCATTCCCATGCCCGCATTGGCGAACGGGCGGCCCGAGGCGAGGTTGATGCCGGCCATGAGGCCCAATTCGTAAACGCGGCCGAAGAGGCGCACGTTCGCCACGAAGTGGCTGCTGAAGCGGTCCACGTCCGCCACGTCCGCTGGAACACCCAACCGCTTCGATTCGATCCGCACCGCGTCCAGGATGCCCGCTACGTCCAAGTCCTGCGGGCAACGCGCGGTGCAGGTGTAACAGGAGGCGCACAGCCAGGCCGCGTCCGATTCGAGCACGGAGCGGTCGTCAAGTTGCAACGCCCGCATCACCTGGTGCGGCGCGCGATCCATCTTGTCTGCGACCGGGCAGCCGCTGCTGCATCGGGCGCACTGGTAGCAGAGGCGTACGTTCTGGCCTATCTCGCGCTGCAACGCGCTAGCCAGGGTTTCAGCGGGCTGGGGCTTGGTCTGGGTCATGGGCGTCTCAACTCGTGGAAGGTCTGGGCAGCAGGCCTGCGCCCTCCGCCACCGGCCGCAACGCGGCCTCCCACTCCACCGTCATGATGTGCACGCCGGAGACGCCGGGAATTCCGCGAATCTCGCGGATCTGCTCGATGCACAGCTCGATTCCACGCTGCTTCCACGCTTCGGCCCGGGCGGTCTTGTCCTCCTTGGGAATACTGGAGACGGCGCGCTCCATTTCCGCGATGTAGTACTCGGAAACGATCATTCCGGGCACCTTGTCGCGCATGTATCTGGCCATGCCGCTGCTCTTGAGCGGCCCGACGCCGGCCAGTAGGGCAACCTTTTCGTGGAGGCCCATATCGACCACCGTCTCCATGAACTTGCGAAACCGCGGAATGTCGTAGATGAACTGGGTCTGGATGAAGTTCGCCCCCGCCGCGACCTTCTTCGCCAGCCGGAGCGGCCGAAACTCGAAGGGGTCGCCGAAGGGATTCGCGGCGGCGCCCACCCAGAAGGGCGGCCCACCGCCCGCGATCTCCTCGCCGCACTGAAAAACGCCGTCGCGCCGCATGCGCGCCACCAGTTGAACCAACTGAATGCTATCCAGGTCGAACACGTTCTTGGCGGTGGGGTGGTTGCCGAAGCTCTGATGATCGCCGGAGAGACACAGCACGTTGCGGACGCCGAGCGCGGCGGCGCCCATCAGGTCGCTTTGCATGCCCAGGCGATTACGGTCGCGACAGGTCATCTGCACCACCGGCTCGATGCCCTGTTCGATCAGAATCCGCCCCGCGGCGATGCTCGACATCCTGACCACGGCCGTCTGGTTGTCGGTGACGTTCACGGCATCCACCACGCCGCGCACCAGCGCGGCCTTGCGCTCTATCTCGCCGCGCAGCCAGCCCTTGGGCGGACCCAGCTCGCCGGTGACGACGAACTCGCCCGCGCGGATCAAGCGCTCCAGGTTGCCGGGGCCGATGTTCGCGGACGGACTAGTCACGGTATTCCTCCGGCAATTGCAGGTCGTCGCGCACGATGCGGCGCGGCCCGCCATCGCGGCTGCTGGACCAATCCTTGGGAGGCTGGACCTCCGTGAGCCCGGTGCGCAGCCCCAGCGCGTTCATTCGGTCCCAGATGAGCTGCCAGGCGCAGGGAACGTCGTGGCCGATCTCGCAACGCCCGCCTTGCGAGCCGCCGCAGGGGCCGTTCAGAAGCTGCTTGGAGCAGCGGGCGATCGGACAGATGCCCCCGGTCTTATCGAGAACGCAGTCGCCGCAGGCCTGGCAGCGCTCCTCCCATTCGCCTGGCTTCACCGGCAGGCCCATGAATGACGTGTTGAGCCCCGGCACGATGCGTTTTGCCGGGAAGCGCTCCCCCAGCGCCTGGACGCCCACGCCGCAGCCGAGCGAGAGCGCCAGGTCGTAGTTATCGAGACGCGCTCCGAGCGGGTCTATGTACTCCCATTCGCACTGCCGCTCGACCACCGCCTCGTCGATGACCTTCTCCTTGCCGCCGAGCCGCGTTGCGATGCGCAGCGCGGAGGCCAGCGCGGCCACTTGTTCGAGCCCGCCGGCGAAGCAGACCGTGACGCAGGTTCCGCAGCCGATCACGAGCACCCGCCCGGCCCCCTCCACCATCGCCTCGATCTCGGCGAACGGCTTCCGTTCCGCAACGATCATGCCGCACCTCCCTTCGGGCCGCGCCGCAATGGCGATGGCCCCAGCTTGCGAATTCGCTCCGTCATCGTGCCGGCGTATTCGGCGAACTTTCCCCCCATGGCGGAAGACAGGTTGAACATCTCCAGGCGCTCCGGCTCCAGGCCGGCATCGGCGAGCAGTTTCTTCAGGCCTTCCACGCGCTTGCGGGCACGCAGGTTTCCCTCGAGAAAGTGGCAGTCTCCGGGCAGGCAGCCGAGAACGGCCACGCCATCGGCTCCCTCTTCGAACGCGTGCAGGATTTCGACTATGTCCACCCGGCCGGTGCAGGGCGCCTGCACGATGCGCAATTCGGGCGGATACTGGAGGCGCAGCGAGCCGGCCAGGTCGGCGGCCTTGTAGGCGCAGTACTGGCAGCAGTAGGCTACGATCTTGAGTTCGGTTGCGGCTTCCATAAGCTATCGCTCGAACAGCGCCTCCACCTGACCCTCCATTTCTTCATGGCGGTAGTGCATCGTTTCGATCGCCCGGGCCGGGCACTCGGCGGCGCAGATCCCGCAGCCGTGGCACAGGGCCGGCTCGATGTAGGCCGCGCCGGAGATCTTCCCCACGCCCGTCAGCTCGGGGCGAATCTCGGGAACGTCGTAGGGACAACTGCGGACGCACGTGAGGCAGCCCACGCACATATCCGGGTCCACCTGCGAAACCACGCCTCCCACCTCGAGCGAATCCTGGCACAGGATCGTGGCGGCCCGGGCGGCGGCGGCTTGCGCCTGCACGATGGTCTCCTCCAACAGCTTTGGATAGTGGGCCGCGCCGGCCATATACAGGCCTTCGGTAGGAAAATCCACCGGGCGAAGTTTGACGTGCGCCTCCATCAGCCAGCCCTCCAGGTCCGTCGCCACCTTCAAGCGGCCGGCGAGCTCCCGAACCCCCTCGGAGGGAACCATAGGGGTGCTCAGCACCACCGCTTCCGGCGCAAACGTCAGCTCGCGGCCCAGCTCCGGCGCCCAGACGCGCAGTTGGAGACCGCCACCAGCGGTCTCGACCGCCGGCTTGCGGTCGCCGCTGTAGCTGATGAACGTCACGCCCAGCCGGCGCGCCTCGGTGTACAGCCGTTCCTTGAAGCCGTAGGCCTGGATGTCGCGGTAGAGCACCGTTACCTCGGCCGAAGGAACGATTTGTTTCAACCGAACCGCGTTCTTGAGCGCCGAGTGGCAACAAGTGCGGGTGCACACCGTCTCGGCCGGGCCGACGCACTGAATCATGACTACGGAGCGCGGTGCGGCGCCGGAAGCGATGCTGGTTTCCAGGTCGCGCTGCGTGACGATGCGGGCGTTGGCGCCCAGGCCGTACTCCGGCCCGCGGTATTCGCGCGCTCCAATGGCGACGATCGCCGCGCCGTGGCGGCAGGCGATCTCGCCTTCCGGCGTCCGCAACCGGGAAGTGAAGTTGCCCTTGTGGCCGCGCGTTTCCACCAGCTCGGTGCGCAGGCGGATGGCGATCCGCGGGTCCGCCTCGGCGCGGGCGATCAGGCCGCCGAGATACGCCTGCGGGTCCAGCCACTCCCCGCCCCGGCGCAGGTAGGACACGTGGCGCAGATTGCCGCCCAGCGTCCCGGTCCGCTCGATCAGTTCCACCGCGATTCCAAGGCCTGAAAGCGCCAGGGCCGCCTCGAGCCCCGCCGGCCCGCCTCCAATCACCAGCGCGCGTTTGACCACCGCGACGGAAGTAAGCTGGAGCGGCGTGAGCCTGGCGGCGCGCGCCACCCCCATGCGGACCAACTCGCGCGCCTTGGCGGTGGCCGTCTCGCGGTCGAACGAGTGAACCCACGAGCATTGGTTCCGGATGTTCGCCATCGTGAAGAGGTACGGGTTCAGACCGGCTTGGCGGATGCTCGCCTGGAACAGCGGCTCGTGGGTCAGCGGAGTGCAGGAGGCCACCACCACGCGTGTCAGCCCCAACTCCCTGGTTTGCTGGGTGATGCGGCGGATGGAATCCTGCGAACAGGTGTACAAATTGTCCTCGGAGTGGACCACGTGCGCGAGGCCGCGCGCGTATTCCGCCACCGCGGGCACGTCGAGGAAGCCGCCGATATTGGAACCGCAGTGGCACACGAACACGCCGATTCGGGGGCCCTCGCCGGAGGTGTCGCACTCCGGCGGATAAACGGCCGCGGTGGCCAGCGAGCCGCGCGCGGAGGCGAGCAAGCCCCCGGCCATGGCGGCGGCTCCGCTGGCTTCCATGACCGTTTCCGGGATGTCCTTGGGCTCGCGGAACGGACCAACCGCGTAGATGCCCGGCCGCGTGGTCTCGAGCGGCTGGAACGGAACCGTTCGGCAGAAGCCGTAGCCGTCGAGCTCGATCCCCAGCCGCCGGCCCAGATCGCGCACCGATGGGGATATCTCCATTCCCACCGAGAGCACCACCATGTCGAACTGTTCCTCTCGAATGCCCGCGGCGCAATCGCCGTCGCGATCGAAATAGCGCAGCAGCAAATCGCCGTTGGAAGGGTCCTCTTTGAGTCCGGAGACGCGGCACCGCACGTAGCCCACGCCGCAGCGTTCGCGGGCGCGCCGGTAATAGGCGCTGTAGCCTTTGCTGAACGCGCGCGCGTCCATGAAGAACACGGTGGTCTGGGCGCCGGGGTCGTGTTCCCGCGCCATCACAGCCTCCTTGGCGGCGGACATGCAGCAAACCGCGGAGCAATAGTCGTGTTCGCGGTCGCGCGAGCCAATACACTGGAGGAACGCGATACGGCGCGCCGGCGCGCCGTCCGAAGGCCGCAGGACATGGCCCCCGGTGGGCCCGGACGCGCTCAGCAGGCGCTCGAACTGGAGCGACGTGACCACATTGGGGTAGCGCCCCAGGCCGTATTCCTGGCTCGCCTCGGCGCGATACGCCTGGTAACCGGGCGCCAGCACCACGGCGCCCACCCGAATGGCGCGCGTCTTCGACGCTTCGTCGTGATCGATGGCGCCGGCTTTGCACTCGTAGGAGCAGCTCAGACACTCCGCGCACACCCCACAGGACAGGCAGCGCCCCGCCTCTCGCCGGGCCTGCTCTTCGGTGTAGCCCGTCTCGATCTCGTCAAAACCGCGTCTCCGCTGGGCGGCGGGCAACTCCGGCGGAGCGACCCGTGTCTTGCGCACGATCTCGCCGCGCCGCAGCCGCCGGTCGATCTCGGCCTGCTCCATGTGGGCCACCGGCAGGCCGGGCATAGCCGGCGCCTGCATCGGCTCGCCGCGCAGGTACCGATGGATGGACTGAGCGGAGGCATGGCCCGCGGCGATCGCTTCAATCGCGAACGACGTGCCCGTGACCGCGTCGCCGGAGGCGAAGATTCCAGGGTGACCGCTCCCCTCCGGCGGGAACGCCAAACCGGCGCGCTGGCCCACGGAGAAGATCGCGATGTCGCACGGAATTACGTGCTCGGTGCCAGGGTACGTTTCGAGCCTGAGCCGGCGCTTCTCGTCGAACTCGGCGCTCGAGACCTTCTTGCACTCGACCCCGGCGGCGCCCCCGGCGCCATCGTCCAGGATCCGCTCGAACGAGCAGCCCGGGTCGAGAAGCACGCCCTCCGCCTCGGCCGCCTCCACTTCCCAGGGATGCGCGGGCATCTGCTCGCGCTCCTCGATGCACGCCATGCGGACCTCGGCGGCACGCAGGCGGACCGCGGTGCGGGCCACGTCGATGGCCACGTTCCCGCCGCCCAAAACCAGCACCCGCTTGCCGGCCAGATCGGGCGCACGCCCCAAGCGGACCTCCCGCAGAAAGTCGGTGTTCACCATGACGCCCTGAAGGTTCGCGCCGGGAATCGGCAGCCTCACCCCCACGTGCGCGCCCACCGCCACCAGCACGGCTGCGTATCCCGCGGCAAGCAGTCCACTCGGGTCGTCAACTCTCGAACCGAGGCGCAGTTCCACGCCCAGATCGAGAATGGCCTGGACTTCCCGTTCTACGATGGCGGCGCTCAAGCGAAACTCCGGAACGCCCACGCGCAACATCCCGCCGGCCACGGGCAGGGCCTCGTAAACCACCACGCCGTAGCCCAGCTTGCACAGGTCCTGCGCCGCCGTAAGGCCGCAAGGGCCCGCCCCGGCGATGGCCACGCGCTCGGGGTACTTCCGCGGCGCGGGCTCGACCGGCTGAGGCGGCTGGGCCGCGGCCCAGTCCGCAACGAACCGCTTGAGGCCGCGGATGTTGACCGGGGCGTCCGCCTTGCCGCGATTGCATGCCGTCTCGCAGCGGCGATCGCAGATGCGGCCGCAGATCGCGGGAAACGGGTTGTCTTCCGCGATCGCCCGCTGTGCATCCCGGTAGCGGCCCTCGCGGATCATGGCGATGTATCCCTGGGCGCGCTGGCCGGCGGGACAGGAGTCGCGGCACGGCGCGACGCCCCGCTTTTCGATGGCATACGCGGTGGGGGTCGCTTGCGGATAAAGTTTGAACGCCGCGCGCCGCGTGGAGAGGCCTTCATTGAAACGGTCGGGCAGAGATACCGGACAGACCCTGGCGCAGTCCCCGCACCCGGTACACTTCGATGGATCGACGTGGCGCGCCGTCTGCGTAATGGTGCAAGTGAAGTCGCCCGCGGCGCCATCCAGCGCCAGGACTTCCGTGCCTGTCAGAAGCTCTATGTTCCGATGGCAGCCGACCTCGACCAGCTTGGGCGAGATGGTGCACATCGCGCAGTCGTTGGTGGGGAATGTCTTGTCGAGCTGGGCCATATGGCCGCCGATGGCCGGCTCCTTCTCGACCAGGTAGACCTTGAAGCCCGCATCCGCCAGGTCCAAGGACGCCTGCATGCCGGCGATCCCGCCGCCGACCACCATCACCGCCCCGACCTGTCCCCCCGGTGGCTCCTGCATCGACACTCCCGCCCTACACCCTAACTTAGCAAGCGTCTATCCCCCGCGGGAGAACTACCCAAACACCTTGAGGATTCGGCGAAGGCGAACGGTGTCCGGAGCGCAGCGACGCCGGTAATCCGATTGTGCAAGTACCGTTCGGCTTCGTCAAGCGAGACCCATTCGGAGCGAAGCGTAGGAAGCGGCCGCGGTGCGGGAAGAGGGGGCGTCGATCTGCTCATGCCAGCGCGCCACCGGCGGTTGCGAGGTCAGGATCGTCGAGCGAGTCTGGTAGAACCGCGGCCCGGTGCGCGGAGTGGGCGATTCCGAATGATCGCAGGACGCAAATCCGAGATTCCCCCTGCCGGTTAACACCCTGGTGAACTCTTCAACGAGAATCGAAAGGCCGGTGCCGCTTCGCTCCGGCGGTGTTCACCTTCGGAGCGGAATGCCGTTCGGCTCGCATCCCGGCAGTTGCGACTCCGGCGAATGGGGGCTCCGCAGCCGGCTTTCGGTCTGGGGCCGGGATTTCGGGGATGGCCACAGGGCGACCCCCGCAGCTCATGGCTTGTAGTACGGGTTATCGGCGATGTTTTTGAATGCCGCGGCGGCGAAGCTTGCACCCATGGACATATTGAACATGCCAACGAACTTGCGGGTCTTTGGAAACTTCCAGGCTATGGCATAGCTCGCCAGAGCGATGCCCCCGCTGATCAAGCCCTTCCGCGCCGTGCCGGTACGATAGAATCTACCGGCATACGTCCCGGAGGAATCCGCGAGCAACGAGTTTCCTTCCGGCTGCTTCCAACTGGTTGCCCAGTCGGCAAAACTCCCCGCCGCTTGCACCGTGACCCCGGAAGTCACCCACCACCACGAATCCTGGTGAGAGTATGAATTCAACTCCTGGGCCTGGCACGGAACTCCGGCGAACACTCCGACTACGAGTGCGGCCACAAACACCTTCGTCAAGGAACGCACGGCAAACCTCCAGGGAGCGTTTGGCATAGCCGCCAGGCCTTTGCTCGACGAACCACCAAGTTGCTCCAATGATCCTCATCGGCAATTGGCCCGGCGACTTTAGGCGCGCGGCCAATCGAACCGATTGGCCGCGCGCTCGATACTACCGTGGCCCGAAGCGCGACACCGGTTCACGCATACCGCAAATCGGGTTGCGGCTGATTCTGCTTGAGATTTTTTGGGCGCCAGTTTTGGAGATGCCCCGATTCCGAAGTAGAATAGCGGGTTCCGGAGCTTCTAGAATCTGTGTTGTGTCCCAAATGCCAGACCGATCGTTTTCACCGTTCCCACCGGCGCGGTCTGTTGGAACATCTGGCCAGCCTGGTGGCGAGATACCCGTATCGCTGCCGGGACTGTGGGTATCGCGCTTTACAGTCCCGCTACGCGACCGAAGAGGCTGCTGCTAGTCAGGTTCCGAAGAATCGCGAGATCAAAGCAACCCGTGGCGCCGTCGAGTGGAAACGAAGGCGGCGGGAAGTCTTGCTCTTCGCTGGGGGGAGTCTGCTATTTGCGGGGTTCCTCTACTTCATCACACGCTAACGCAGCGGGTCTTCCGGCGGAAATCGAGGCTAGGGTCTTCGACCGCTAGATTCGGTGCCGTTCCGGGCCGCTTGCTCACGCTCGCGGTCATTGCACTAGTGGCCCGCGTCGGGGAGCCGCGAGGCTACCCCCTTGCGCACGATATAGCGTATGATATATCGTAAGATAGATCATGCGACACGAACCCTGGTCGTCCCACGGCAGTTTCTGGCCATGGGCGTCGATGACCTTCGGCGGAAGGTCCCGCTTCTTCGAATCCGGCGAAGTCCGGCTGGCCATCCTCTCGCTGCTGAGCGAAGGGCCCAAGCACGGTTACCAATTGATGAAAGAGCTGGCCGAGCGCTCCGGCGGAATATACCGCGCCAGCGCCGGCAGCGTGTATCCGACCCTCCAGCAACTGGAGGACGAGGAGTTGATCGCCAGCGACACGGTGGAAGGCAAACGCGCCTACCACCTCACCGAGGCAGGCCTTCGCGAGCTGGAGAAGGATGCGGAAGGCGTGCGGCGCATCTGGGAGCGAGCCGAGAAGTGGGAGGAATTCGGGCAGTGCATGAACCCCGAAGTGATCCCCATGATGCGGCCCATGGTGGAGTTGGGCCGGGTGGCGTGGAAGGCCGCCGCGCGGGTGCGCGGCAATCGCGAGAAGGAAGACCGCATGCGCGACATCTTCGACCAGGCGCGCCGCGACCTGGAGCGGTTGTAGACCGATACGGGGCGGCGCCGGTTAAACTGAGAGTTCATGGGAATCGGCATCCGCCTCGAGAATCTCCGCAAAGTGTACGATTCGCCTCCGCCGTCGGCCGCGCGCGGGGGCGGCGCATTCGCGGTCAGCCCCGTCCGCAACGGCCTCAAGGATAGGGGCAGGAAGAAGTTCGAAGTGGTGGCGCTGGATGGGGTCGCGCTGGAAATCCGCGCCGGCGAGATCTTCGGGTTGCTGGGGCCGAACGGCGCGGGAAAGTCCACCACCATCGGCATCCTGACCACGCGCACGCGTCCCACCGCGGGGCGCGCCTTCATCGGCGAACTGGACGTGTGGCGGGAACCGGTGAGGGCCAAGCTGCTGATCGGCGTGGTGCCGCAGCGGCCCAATCTCGACTTCGCCCTGACCGCCCGCGAGATCCTCCTGTTCCACGGGGCGTACTTCCGTCAGGGCGCCAGGGAGCGGGCGCGGCGCTCGGACGAACTGCTGGAGAAGTTCAAGCTCACCGACCGCGCCGATCAGAACGTCCGCGGCTTCTCGGGCGGCATGATGCAGCGCCTGTCGATCGCCCGCGCCATGATGCACGATCCGCAGGTGCTGTTCCTCGACGAGCCCTCGGCGGGCCTCGACCCGCAAACGCGCCTGCTGCTGTGGGACATCGTCCGCGACTACAACCGGCTGGGAAAGACCGTCGTCATCACCACCCACTACATGGAAGAGGCCGACGAATTGTGCGATCGCCTCGCGATCATCGATCACGGCCGCATCATCGCCCAGGGGAGTCCGCGGGAGCTGAAATCGACGATTCCCGGCGGCTACCTGATCCGCCTGAAATTCGACCGCGTGCCGGAGGATCTGCTGGCGGACTTCCTGCAACTCCCGGGCGTGACGGAAGTGCGGGCGGCGGCCGAGGCGGGTGGAATCGACGTGTACGCCGGCTGCGGCGGCCCGCTGATCGGGCCGATTGTGAGCGCGGCGCAGGCCCGCGGCGCGGAACTGCACGATGTCCACATCGCCGAGCCGAGTCTCGAAACCCTGTTCCTGCACCATACCGGAAGGAGCCTGCGCGATTGAACTGGAGAACCTTTTACGCCATGCTGCAACGCGACGGCCACGTGGCGCGCCGCAACCTGCTCCCCATGCTGCTGCAGAACCTCCTGCAGCCGCTGCTGCTGACGTTCGTTTTCGGCCGCGTGCTGACCTCCAGCGGCATGATGAAGGGCCAGTACAAGAGCATCCTCCTGCCCGGCATCATGGCCATCAGCATGATGATCTCGGGCATACAGGCCGTGGCCATGCCGCTGATCGCGGAGTTGCAGTTCACGCACGAGATCGAGGACCGGCTGCTGGCGCCCATGGCGACCGAGTGGCTGGCGGTGGAGAAGATCGTGGCCGGAATGATCCAGGCGCTGGTATCGGGCATGGTGGTGATCCCCGCGGCCTGGCTGACCATGGGCTCGGGCGTGCGCATCAGCTTCGACCATCTCACGATCTTCGCGGCGATCTGCCTGCTGGTGGCGCTGCTTTCGGCGTCCGGAGGCCTGGCGCTGGGGAGCAGCATCGGCCAGACGCAGATCGGCCTGATGTACACCCTGGTGGTGGCGCCCATGATGATGTTCGGCTGCGCGTACTATCCGTGGAGCGCCTTGCGGTTCGCCCCGGTGCTGCAATACGCCGTTCTGATCAACCCGCTGGTGTACGCCAGCGAAGGGCTGCGCGGCGCGCTGATGCCCGAGGTGCCCCACATTCCCGGGATGGCGGTTGTGGGCGCTCTGGCGGCGATGGACACGGCGCTGCTGGTGTTTGGGTTGCGGCAGTTTCAGCGGAAGACGGTGGGGTGAGGGCGCGCTATCTGACCGTCCAGGTGCTCGGATGAGCATCGGCTAGTTTCTTCTTGCCTTCTTCCTCGGTCATGGTATCCAGCTTGTTGCGGGCTTTCATCACTCCCATCTGGATGTGTTGCTGCAAGTAATAGGTTTTGCCCGCTTCCACTTTCAAAGTCAGAAGGCTGCGGTTTTCGGCCTGGGAGCAAAAGTAGTGCTCGCCCGGATCCAGCGTGAAGAAGAAATAGTTATTGCCCCGGTTGACCCCGCTCCACTGCCCGTCAACCGCGAGCTTGGTCTGGACCTTGTTTCCCATCAGCGACGGCCGGAGCACATAAACGATCGCCTTGCCGTCAGCCGGCTCAGCGACAGGATGCCTGGTCTTGTCGGTGTCGGCGACGTAGTTCACTTCTTTCTCTTTGGGCCCGCAGGCCTTCAGCTCCAGCGCTTTGTTGCTGGGCTCTGTCGATTCGTCCTTGTCCTGTTCCCGGGCCGCGGCGGCCGCCGGTATTCCCAGCACCGCGCCGAGCACGGCCGCAACCAGGAACGACTTTCCGAACAATCTCATGACGATATCTCCATTCTTGCCTCGATCCAGGGTTTTCGTCCTGCCATCCTGGTGGGCGCCGATCATACTTACGATAGCACCAATCCGGAGTAAGCTTAAGCGGTGCCCGAAACTTCGGATGTTTCGATACAATTCAGACTTCGGCCCGAATAACATGGTGGCCTGCCTGTACGCCGATATGGATGCCGCGCCGCTGGTGTTCGGGTTGAAGCGGTTGCAACGGAAGACAAGGATCTGACGGCGTTGCTATGGAGATTCCGGTCGAACCCGGGTTGTCAGTATCCGTCCTGGACCAGAGACGCGACCATCGCGCCCAAGCTCTTTCGACGCGTCCAGTCCAACATTGATAGGGGGCCCATGCCGGGTCAAGAGAAGGTACTCCGAATTGCATTCCTCGCAGGCGCGGTTACCGACGCGCTGGCTATCCTGCCGATGCTGGTGCCGTCCGCTTCGAAGCTGCTGTGGGGTTTCCAGGACCTGTCGGGGGCCTGCCGCTTCGCCATGGGTTATGGAGCTTCGCTCATGCTCGGCTGGACCGTCCTCCTCATCTGGGCATACCGGCAACCGCTGGCGCGGCGCGGGGTGGCGGCGCTCACGGCTCTTGTCATTTGCGGTCTGGTGTTTACGGAAGCCGCCGCAGTGCTGTCCGGACAACTTGCGGCATGGCGCATGGTGCCAACCTGGTGCCTGCAAGCCGTTCTATTGGGCCTCTTCGCCGGAGGCTTCCACTATGGAGGACTACGGCGCCGGACTGAACATCCCCCTAGTTCGCCGGCGGCGAGCAGTTCACCTTGCAGACCTTGATGAAGTCGCGGTAGCGGCGCTGGCCGGTATCGCTGTCGGTGGTCACCGCCCCGATTCGCAGGACGGTCAAGCCGTTGTACCAGGAATAGTGGAACGCGTTCCGGATATTGTCCCAGCCGTGATCGCCCGTCACCCCCCCCTCCAGGGCGTTCTCTCCTTTGATGGCGATGCCCTGGTCGTGCGCACCCTGGGCTACCCAAAAAACCAGGGTCTTGGCCAGCGAATAGACGGGGGTGTCTCCCTCCTTTTCCATGTCGTCCTTTTCGAGACACGTGAAATGGAAGACGACCTTGGCCCGGCCGTTATACGAGGCGATCATCTTGAGGATGTTCTGGTAGCCGAATCCGTGCGCTTTGTCGTTCAGGTCGTCGATACTGCCTTGAACCAGGCCGGCGGCCATCTCGGCCGCACGCGGATAGGGGGCCGCGTCCGACATCTGCCAGTGGACGCCGGCCATCTTCAGGCCGATGGGGGTGTCCTTGAAGGCGCCGGCGCCGAATGTGGCGATGGCCGCATCCAACACCCGGCTGCCGTGGTCCACCAGGGACCGGTTGTACCATTCGATGAAGTCTCTTCCGTATTGGGTTTGAAACTCGTCCTTGCGGGAGATGAACCCGGTCGCGCGGCCATGGGCCGGGTTCTGATCGTCGGGCGGACCGATCTGCACCACATCCGTCAACGGAGTATTGCCGAGGGAGTCCTTCCAGGCGGCGTTCACACCGTCCAGGCTGCCATACTTGTTCAGGACGTAGGCGCGGAATGCCGCTCGCGCCGGGCCGCTATAGGCCTGGAAACAGCCGCGGGTGGGATATCCGCAGACTGCCCCGTCGTGGGCGTTGTAGGAGGGGTAACGCAACTCGCCGGCCGGCCCCATGCCGAGGTCGATTTCATTGGTGATGCCCGACTTGGCCGCGAAGTGGCTCCGGAAGGCGCTCATGAACTCCTGGTACTGCGGAACCACGAGATTGTCCTCCCATAGGGACACCACCTCCCGGCTCGCGTTGTCGTGCTCGCTCTGGTACTGCAGCGCCTCCCTGGGAACCCCCTGGTCTTTGTAGCGGTTCCAAATCCACGCGGGGATGGGGATATTGCAGTTGTCGCCCACATTTCCGCCGCACTGGTGAAACGACATGACCGGCACCCAGTGCAGCCCGGCGACTTCGATGGCTTTCACGATCCGGTCATAGTAACTCCAGTCGAACTGGTTATCGCCGGCTCCCTCGACCTTGCCCCACCAGACATCCACGGCCACGGCGTCCACGCCCATGGACTTGGCGATTCTGAGCTGGGCGTTGAAGACGTCCCAGGTGCCGGGCGGCCCGGCGTCCAAGTCGAGTGGCGCCATCACATTCGCGGTAGCGAGTAATGCCCCCCGCGCGGGCATGTGAACGATAATGAAACCGGCCAGGATGGCGACAGCCAAACGCGTTCGGACGGTCATAACTCTCCTCCTTACTTCTCGATCAGCAGCAGCACCGACCGGCCCGCCAGCTTGTACTTCATATCGGGCAACGGCTCCTCGGATCCCACGCCGTTGAAGTTGTCCCGGTCCTCCATCCAAGCCGCCGTGTCCGCGACGCGGTACCACATCTTCCCCCCTACATTCGGCGGAAGCGCCGCCCACACCGGATCCTGCCCGCCGTTGTAGAGAACGCAAAGCGATTGGGCGCTATCGCCGAACTCGGAACCGTCGATTCGATAGCCGAGGAAATGCTGGCTGGCATCGTTAAAATAGCCGGGTTGCCCGGCGGCGATATCGTTCCCGCCGTCGTCGAGCCAGGTAAGATCCTTCAGACCGTTGCCATTGTTGTCCGTGCCGGTGAAGAAATCGGCGGGCCGCAAGCCCGGGTGGGCGCCGCGAAAAGCCAATAACCGCCGGGTGTAATTCAGGAAATGCGGATATTGGGCGGCGTTCCCGTAGTTCAGCCAGTTGGAGGGCGAATCGACGTTGTACATGTTATTGTTGCCGAACTGGGTGCGGTACATTTCGTCGCCGCCCGTCATCATGGGCACTCCCGCCGAGAGCATCAGCAGCGCGAGACCGGTCCGCGCCGCCTGGCGCTGAAGGATGGGGTCGTCGCCCTGGTCCCAGCTCCGGTTGCCGTCGCTGCCCCCGTCCGAGGGCCCCTTGTCCCACGGCTGATCGTTGCTCTTGCAATTGTAAATATACAGATCGCGCAGAGTGAACCCATCGTGGGCAACCACGAAATTGACGGAGTACCATGGTTTCGCAAACAGGTCGTTGGAACCGGCGAAACGCGCCGACAGGGCGCCCGGAGCGATGCTGTCTACTCCCAGCCGGTTCTGCGCGCTGCGGATGGTGTCCCGGAACTTATCGTTCCACTGTGCCCATCCAATGGGGAACTTGCCCAGTTGATAACCGCCGTCGCCGGCGCCCGTCCAGGGCTCGGCGATCAGGTCCACCCCGCGTCCTCCCGCGGCTGGCCGCAACGGCAGCTCCGCGATGGCCCGATTGAGCGCACTGTCCGGGATCAGGGCGGAATAGTAGAAACAACTCCTGGTGCAGGCATTGCCCAGAACCGGCGCCAGGTCGAAACGGAACCCATCCACGCCCATCGTGTTTGCCCAGTAACTCAGCGAGTCGACGATGAGATTCGCGACCGCGGGAGTTCCGGTATTCAAATTGGGACCGACCCCGTTGTTATTCACATAAGTGGCGCCGTCCGGCCCCACCTCGTAGTAAGCGGCATTGTCGAGTCCCCGGAACGTCAGTACCCTGCAAGGCTGAGTTCCCGAGCACATCTGCCCTTCGCCGGTGTGGTTGTAGACGACATCGATATATACCTTGACGCCCTGCGCATGAAAGGCCTGCACCATGCCTTGGAACTCCCTGGTGGGACCGCCCGGGCTTTTGTCGGCGGCATAGCGGCGGTCCGGAGCGAAATAGTCGTACGGGTCGTAGCCCCAGTAGTTGCCGCCGTCCGTGGAGGAATCCACATCGTTGGTGTCGTTCTGAAACTCCTGGACCGGCAGCAGTTCCAGCGCGGTCACGCCGAGATCCTTCAGGTACTGCGCCTTCAGGGCCGCGCCGGCGTAAGTGCCGCGCAACCCTTCCGGAATGGCCGGGTCGGCCTTAGTGAAGCCGCGCAAGTTCACCTCGTAGACGATTTCGTCTTTGAACGCGCGGGTGGGCTTGGACGCCTGATCCAGCGCGGCAGGCGTAATCGCGATGCCTTTGGGCGCCACGGCGCCCGTGTCGGTGTCGCGATCGCCGGGCCCGGACTGGTAAATCCGCGCGTCGGTCGGTTGTCCCGGCGAGGCCGGAATCAGCGGGTCGTGGCTGACCTCGAGCGCATAGGGGTCGAGCAGGAGCTTGTTGGGGTCGAACCGGTTCCCCTGGGCGTCCACCTCCCGCTGAAAACCCGCGTCCGATCCTTTGGTCCACGAGGGATCGAAGGTCCAGTTGGGTCCCCAGGCGCGGTAACCGTAGTAGATGGTGCCCGTCACGCCACTCGAGCGCAACTCGCTCATGGGGATGGTAACCGCCCAGACGTTTGTGGCTGGGTCGGCGGTCAGGGGTAAGTGCATCCGTTCCTTAGCCCCGAGCGGCTGATTATAGATCCACACTTCGATTCGGGTTGCCGCCGAGGAATAGACCTGAAATGCGATGTTCTGGCCGGCCGCATCCAACTTGACGCCAAGCTGTGCCGCACTCGCAGCCTGCAATACGGCTGCCAGAATCCGGATATGGGCAATTCGACTCACGGCGATCACCTCCGGGGATTGGAGTTAGTCCCTACCGCGGGGCCGGCAGACATGATGGTGGGAACGAGTATGACATAGCCCCTCGGTTTGTCAATACCCACCTATTCGGCGTGGTTAGTGCCGAAGGGGATGGAACGCACAGTTGGGTAGGCCATCTCAGGTGATTTCCCGTGGCGGGAGCGGCGAACTGTCTCCCGCCGCGGAAGCTCCGGGCGGGAAGGCATCCTCATGCAGAGCCATAACGCCCATGAAGCCGCCATACAATTGAGGTGTCAGGCCGGCACAAGGTGCGCACTTATTTCCACGTCGATATGGACGCCTTCTTCGTCTCGGTGGAAGAGCTGTTCGATCCCACGCTGCGCGGCAAGCCGGTGGTGGTGGGCGGCCGCCCGGGCGAGCGCGGGGTGGTCTCGGCGGCCTCCTACGCGGCGCGCAAGTTCGGCGTGCATTCGGCCATGCCGCTCTCGACGGCGTACCGGCTGTGCCCGCAGGCCATCTTCCTGGAGGGCCACCGCGACCGGTACCTGGACTACTCGCGGCGCGTCCACCAGGTGCTGTGCGAGTTTTCGCCGCTGGTCGAGATGGCCTCCATCGACGAAGCCTACCTGGACATGAGCGGCACCGAGCGGCTCCACGGACCGCCCCTGCGCGCGGCGCACAAGCTGCACGAACACATGAAGGCGGCGACCGGGTTGAACTGCTCGGCCGGCATAGCCACCTCGCGCCTGGTCGCCAAGATCTGCTCCGGCCAGGCCAAGCCCAACGGCGTGCTGTGGGTCATGCCGGGCTGCGAGGCGGCGTTCCTGGCGCCGCTCGACGTGCGCAAGATCCCCGGCGTGGGCAAGGTGATGGAGAAGCATCTGCACTCCTTCGGCATCCGCAAGGTGGGCGACCTGGCGCGGCTCGACGAGGCGTTTCTCGCCGCCAGATTCGGCAAGTGGGGCCTGGCGCTGGCCGGCAAGGCGCAGGGTTTGGACGCGGGCGCCTGGTACGACGGCGAAATCGGCGAGGGCGGCGGGCCGAAGTCCATCAGCCACGAGCACACCTTCAACCAGGACACCGCCGACGCCACGAAGATGAAAGCCACGCTGGCGCGCCTGTGCGAGCAGGTGGGGCGGCGGCTGCGCGAGCACAACCTGCAGGCGCGGACCATCCAGCTCAAGCTGCGCTACCGGGACTTCACCACCGTCACGCGGGCGCAAACGATGGGGCGCGCAACCGGGCTCGACACCGAACTGTTCGCGCGAATCCGCGAGCTGTTCCGGCGCAACTGGAAGGCCGGCCAGGCGGTGCGGTTGCTGGGCGTTCACGCGTCGGGCTGGGACGAGGGCGGCGGGCAACTGGGGCTGCTGGACCAGGACCGGCACGACCGCTGGATCGAGGCCACGGCCGCCGCCGACAAGATGCGCGACAAATTCGGCGACGCCGCCGTGTCGCTGGCCGCCAGTCTCGGTGGGCGGTATCGCGGGCGCACCCACGACGGCCCGCCGGGCTTGCCGGGGAAGAAGTGACCGGCTGAGCGCGGCGGGGGGATCGGGAAGGCAACCGCGAGACCCGCTACGCCGCGACGCCGCCCGCCCAGCTCGCGGCTGCGCCCGCTTCGCGGCGCAGAATTCCGCCCGGTTCCAGGCCCGGCACGGGAATCGGACACCTGTGCCGCGCGCAGTGCGACAGCAACTCTTCCTGGCAATAGCGCACATGCGCCGCCACGCGCCGCAGCCAGGTGGCCGCGCTCTCCTCCTGAGTAACCGTGACGGCATGCAGCAGTCCGGTTTCCGCCGCCCGCAACTCATCGAGTGCCAGCAAGTACGCGATTCCCAGTTCGTCGGTTCTTTCATTGACCGCCATCATATGTGCCTCATTCATGCGCCAGGTCCGCCGTTGTCATGGAACGCCGCCGCGGTTTCCTCGGAGTGCCACCCAGTTGAGCCGTCCGGATCACCGAAGGTACGGCTACGCAGACCCAGATGACGATGACGCCGCCAAAGATGCACAGCGCCGCCTCGAACCGGTCCACGCCGGTTACGCTCAAATAGCCCGCCAGGCTATCGAGCCCATGTCCCACCTGCGCCAGGCAGTCAGCCATGGACCACCTCCCGGCGCCAGTTCGGCGGCGCGGCGGGGTCCCACGGCTGCGTTGTGGCGTTGTCCATGCTCATGCCAGGAGAATCGGTGGAGAGGCGTGGTGCGAGTAGGGTGGCAGGGTACTGCCGGTACTACTGCCAGCCGGACGGCGGGGCAGCATCATTCGCCAACCTGCGGGCCGCGCCTGCCTCGTGCTATATTCGCCGGATGATGCGAGCCATTAGGCCTTGGGTTTCTCCCGTTCCGGGGGCACCGGGGGCGAGCGCGGCGGCGCCGCTGGCATGATTACGTACCTCGCCGTGGTGCTTCTCGGGTTCGTGGCCGTGCTTCTGTTCCAGGCGCGCGGCATACTCGGAGCGGTTCTCTCGGAACCGAAGATGCGAGCCGGCGATTACGACGGCGCGCTGCGCCGGGTGCGCTGGGCGACCTTGGGCATTCCCAACGTCGTGGCTCTCCACAAGGAAGGGCTGATCCTCATCCTGGCCGGCCGTCCCGCGGAGGCCGAGCCGTGTTTCCGCAAGGCCCTTGGCATGGTGCGGAGCGATTCCCGCTATCCCCGGGAACGGCTGCACGCCTCGCTGGGCAGCGCGCTCCTGGATCTTGGCCGGTTCGATGAAGCCGAGCAGTGCTTCCACGCCGCGATTGAAGCCGGCGACATCACTGGGAACTCGCAGGACGGGTTGGCGGAGTCGCGGTTGGCGCGGGGCGTGGAGGCCGAGGCCGCGCTGGGTTACGCCACCCAGGCGATCGAGCATTGGAAACGGCGCGGGGAGGAGCCAGTCCCCGGGGACTACTACGCGAACCAGGCATGGGCGCTGGCGTTTCTGGACCGGAGCGGGGAAGCCCGCGCGGCGCTCGAAAAGGCTCTCCGCGACTCCGCATCCCTCCCCGCCGGAATCGCCGATCTGCACTGGCGCGCGGGGATGGTGCTGCTCGCCATGCAAGAAACCGCCGAGGCCCGCCAGCATTTTCAGATCGGCTGCGACGCCGACCCGCGCGGCAAGTACGGCCGCCGCTGCGCCGAACAGCCTGAGAGGCCGGCGTAGAGCCCATGGCATTCTCCCCGAAAATGAAGCGCACGGCGATCGGCATCGCCCTGCTGGTGGTCCTGTTCACCGCCTGCCCGCTGATCATGCGGGTGAATCCCGGCCCTCCGCCGGATTTTCGCGAATCGCGCGGCGTCTATCGCTGGCGCGACGGCCGCTGGACGGGGCTGCCGCATCTCGCGGGCGGCGCGGAGAGTATCGCGATTTCCCCAAGCGGCGCGGTGTGGGCTGAGTCGCCCTCGGGCAAGGGGATCGACCGCTGGGACGGCACGCGCTGGACGCATTACAAGGGCTCGGATTTCGGCGCCGTGCGCGATCAGTTGCCCGGCGGCTTCGCCCTTCAGGGCGACGAAGTGTGGGCCGCCGCCCGCGAAGGCGTGGCTCGCTTCGACGGCAAACGCTGGCGCCTGTATCCGGAAGCCGTGGTCACACGGAGCGCCGTGGCCATGGCGGCCGGGCCTTCGGGCGTGTGGATCATCGACCAGCCGGGCAACCTCTCGCACTTCGACGGCGGCCGATGGGGCATCGAAGACCTGAAGAACACTCCCGCCGGAGCGGACTGGAAGAAGCGCGTCGAGGACGATTGGCCCGAATTGCGCGTGACCGCCGACGGCGCCGTTTGGCTGCTGCTCGAAGGTCTCTGGCGGAAGGACGACGCCGGCTGGCGCGAGATCAAGCTGGACAACGTCGACTGGTACGACACCACCGCGGTCGGCCAGGATGGCGGCAGCGTGTGGCTACGCGGCCACTCCCACATCTTCGAGGTGAGGGCGGACGGCGGCATGGGCAGAGTTTTCGACTTCCGCGAACTCCCCGCCTCCAAGGGAGCGGCGGTTTTCCGCCTGGTGGCGGGAGGCGGGAAGCTCTGGCTGGCGACCGCGAAGGACCTGCTGACACTCGATGGCCGCGAGTGGCGGCGTTACGGCATCCCGCCGGGCACTACGCTGCTGACGGAGTTGACGCTCGGCGCGGACGGCAGTCCGTGGGTGGTGGCGGAGACGCGGTCGACCTGGCGGGTTGCCATGTGGGTGGCGCCTCCACTAGGCGCGTGCGCGCTCGCATTGCTGGTGATTGGCACGCTGCTGGTGCTGTGGGCGAAAGGATCGGCGGAAGCCCGCCTGGAAAGGGAGCGGGCCGCTGGCGCGGTGCCGGCCGCAGACCTGGCGGCCAGCCAGGCCGGCGTGAGGAGGCAGGTACGGGCGTTGTGGTGGCAGGTGCCGCTGTTTCTAATCGGCTTTCCGTTCGCACTGGAGGCGGTGGCGTTGAGCCGAACCTACCTGCGCTTTGCGTGGCCCGGTGCGCCGGAGTGGCTCTTGTGGGTAGTGGTGCTCGCACCCGTGGCCGCAATCGGCGCGTTTCTGGTGCGGTGGTGGGTCCGCGAGCGGGCCGAATCGGGGCGGATAGTGGGGAGTACGATTTGGGTGGTGTTCGTCGCCGCGGTGTTCTTCTTTGTCCTCGACCGGCTGCTGGTGTCGGCTTCGCCCGTGGCCTCGATCCTGACTCTGTTTGGAGGCATCCTCGTTTTTGCGTTCATCCTGCTGCGATGGAACTTCTGGGTGGCGAAGCAGGCATTAAAGGTCTGCTTCTCCGGCGACTACGATGGCGCGCTGCGTTGGCTGCGATGGGCCGCCTTCGGCGGCCGGTCGCCCTACATGCTCAGCGTGGAGGGCCGGATACTCTACCTGGCAGGCAGGATCGTCGAGGCGGAGCGGTGTTTTCGCAGATCCGTGGCCTATGAACGAAGCAAGAAACCCGCGATTCGCGGTCAACTGCTGTGTTTTCTCGGATACGCCTTGACCGACCAGGGCCGGTATGACGAAGCGCGGCGCTGCCTGGAAGACGCGATCGCGATGGGCGACAAGAGTGGCGATGCGAGAATCGGTGTGGCCGAACTGTTTGTCGCGCAGGGGAAAGAGCCCGAGAAAGTGGTGGCCCTGATTGAAGAGGTCATGAAGATTCGCGGGAGCCCTGCGGCGCAATCGGAGCCCGCCGCAACCAAGGCGTGGGCGCTCGCGCTGTTGGACCGGCAATCGGAGATGGAGGCAGCCATCGCATTCGCGCTGCGGGAGATCCCCCAATCGTTCAAGGCGGCGCAGGCCAGCGTCCACTGGCGGGTCGGCAAGGCGCTGCTCGTGGCCCAGCGGACCCCTGAAGCCATCGACCACTTCCGGATGGCCTGTCAGGCGGACCCGCAGGGCCACCACGGCGCTCTTGCGCGGCGGGAGTTGGAGAAGCTCTCTACTCCCCCTCTACCGCCTTCCACGTCTTGTCCGGATTGAAGCGCACAACCTGCCGCGCCAGCGTCTCCGTGGCGGCGCCGAGGTCCTTCTCGTAAACCATGCCCTGGTGGCCCACCAGGAAGGTCTTGATGCCCGACACGCCGTACTCCGCCGGGTAGGCGACCAGCGCGAATCCGCCGATCATCTTGCCGTTCACGACGTAGTCCATGGCGCCGCCCGGGGCATCCGGACCCTGGGCTTTCAGGGTGTGGAAGTAGTAGCCGTGATAGGGCACCGGCTTCTTCCCCTCGGCGAACATGGCGGTGGCGGCGTCGGCGAAAGCCTTGGGCACCAGATTGGCAGCCTCGCCTTCCCAATACAGCCCGTCTTTCTTGCCTGGAGAACTCATGAGCTTCTGGGCATACTGCAGGACGCCGTCGCCGTTGCGGTCCTTGGCGGCGTATTCCATCTGGGCTTCCACGTAGCCACGGCAGACGTCGATGGCGGTGAGCTCGTTGCGGCCCACGCGGCGCGCCAGCACCTCGAGGCGTCCCGCGGCGGTATCGAAATACCACTGGCCGCCGCTGCGGATCAAGGGAATCGGGAACGGCCAATCCCGCGGTCCGGCGATCAGGGTCGCGCGGTCGGGATTGCCGGGCTCGGGCGTCACCTGCATCCTGGCGTGCGCCAGTTCGGTGAAGCGCGCGCGGCCGGCTTTGTCCTCGGCGGCGTCGCCGGATTCCACGATATCGCGGCCGGCGGGTCCGAATATTTTCAGCAGGGCGGCGGTATCGTTCTGCGCGGCGGCGTCAACCAGCGCCTGGGCGGCTTCCTGCGCGGTCGCGAAGCCGCGCCCGGCGGGTTGCGGGGCGGCGTCGAGCGACGCCAGACCCGCGGCTATCACGGCGGCGAAACACAAAACCGAGCGAATCATTTTCTCCTCCCACCATTCGAAGCCGGAGCGGATCTGGGCGCGGGCGCGGATCGCGCGGCGGGCGCGCTCCGGGCCGCCCCCATGCTGGAATAACCGTGATCGGCGTGGACCTGCGCGGCCGCGCCGCTGTTCTGGCTGCCGCTGAACGCGGTGCGGTTCTGCGCCGGCGGCGTGCTCCGGGGAATCTCGCGGTTGCCGACGCGCTCCGAGGGCTGGGCCGGCGCACGAACCGGCTGAGCCTCGGGCCGTGGCGCCAGGTTCTGCCTCACGTTGCCGCGGTACTGCTGCCGCAAGGCGGGAGTGGAGTAAGGCACGCCCTGCCGGTGCGTCGCGTCATGGGTCCAGATCGTGGTCCCATGCACGTCGCGGACATTCGCCGTGTTGAAGTTGTAGCGGTGGATGAAGGCGTTGTTGACGATCACGGTGCGGTTGCCCCAGCCCGGTTGCCAGCCCCAACCGGCCCATCCACGCCACCCGGAGCCGAAGAAGAGGTTCACATGGATGCCTCCGGTGTAGAATCCGAAACCCACCCCTCCCACGATCACGCTGCGGGGCGGCCACCACCAGTGCGGATACGGATACCACATCGGCGCGCCCCAGATCCACAGGGGGTCGTAGCAGGGAACGAAAATGACGTCGGGGTCGGTGGGCAGGATCTCGATATACGGCTGGCCGCCCTGGTTTTCCGTGACCACGTTCTCCTGCGGCGTGGGCGCCAGCTTGCCGGCCTGCTGCGCCCTCTGGCGCATGCGTTGCACGGCGTCCATGACGTCCTGCTGCTGGGCGAGGAACGCATTCCCCAGGTTGGTGGTCCAGGTGACGTCGTCGTTCATACGCTTGAGGACGTCGGGAAAGACCACCAGGGCCTGGATACTCGCATCCCAGCTCTGTTGTTGGGCCGCCTCGGTGAGCGCGGCTCCGGCCAGCCCCGGATTCTTCTGCATCCACTGAAATGCCTGGACCACCTCCAGAGGATACGTGGCGGCCACCAGGACCTGGCTGAGCAGCGGATCCGGATACAGCGCGATGGGCGCCACCAGGTCGTCAAGCTGATCGGGTGTCAGCGTCTGGCCGGGCGGCGGAAGTGGCGGTGCATTCTGAGCGTAACCGGCGGGATTGCCGGCGGCCAGCAACAAAAGAGCGGCCAGGACGCCCCCCCACCGGGTGAACTTTGCGGCAAGCGGTTTGCGCGGCATGTTGAACCTCCTCGCTACCGGGCATCGGCGCCTTGCAACGCGCGATGTCCAACTACCTCACACCATAGTACGCCTGAGCGGCCCCCGCGGTTACGCCAGGCCCCCGGAATAGCTCGAAAGGGCCGCGGAAAGCCGCCCCGCCCCGCAACGCCGCGCCCGGACCGGGGCCGCTTTCCCGAAGAATCGCCCCGGCGTCCGCTTCCACGCCGCGCACCCGCCAACCTGCCACCACCGGACGCAGGGACGCAATAGACGCTAGAATTGACAGACATGTTGGGATACGACCCCAAGGCGGCCCGGTACACCTGGACGGTGGCGATCGTCCTGGCGCTCGTGTACCTCGTGTACCTGGTGCGCTTCACGTTGTTCATCTTCGTTCTGGCGCTGCTTTTCGCCCATCTGCTCTCGCCCGTGGTCAACCTGATCGACCGCTTCCTGCCGAACCGGCGGACGCCCACCCGCGCTCCCGCGCTGGCCCTGGTCTACATCATGTTGGTGGGGGCGGTGGTGCTGCTCGGCATTCAATTCGGTTCGGTGGCCGTGGGACAGGCCAGTGCGCTGGCCCAGAGCTTTCCGCCCATGATCAAGGGCGCGGTCACCGGCTGGCAGAACGCCCACACCGGCATCGAGAGCCTGGACGCGCTGAAGCAACAGGCCATGGACGGATTCCAGAGCAAACTCTCCGGCGTCGTCGCCGAACTGCCGGCGGCCAGCATGAAGGTCGTCTCGGCGGCCAGCAACCTGATCTACCTGGTCATCATCCCGGTTCTGGCGTTTCTGTTTTTGAAGGACGCCGAAACCCTGCGGAAGGACGTGCTGGATCTGGTGGACGACGGGCCGCGCCGCGCGCTGTTCCAGGACGTAATCGCCGACATCCACGTGCTGCTGGCGCGCTACATGCGGGCGCTGGTGGTGCTATCGGGCGCGGCCTTCACCGCCTACGGAATCTTTTTCGCCATCGTGGGCGTTCCCTACGGCGTCGTGCTGGCGGTCATAGGAGGGATGCTGGAGTTCATCCCCATGGTTGGGCCGCTGGTGGCCGGAGTCACCATCGTGACGGTTACCGGCCTCACTACCGGCCATTGGGTTGCGGTGATAATCTTCCTGGTCGCCTACCGTATGCTTTCGGACTACATTATCTCGCCGCACCTCATGGAGCGGGGTGTCGCCATCCATCCGCTGCTGGTGCTGTTCGGCGTGTTCGCCGGGGCCGAGATCGCGGGGATTGCGGGGACGTTTCTCTCCGTGCCGCTGCTGGCGGTGGGGCGGATCGTGTATTTGCGCGTCCGCAAGGCCAGGGATGCGCAGACAGCGGCCACCGGCGCGGGAAGCTGAGGCGTGGGCGGGCGGCGCCCCATCATGGCGGCGGAACTCTCCAGCGCGGGAGCCGGGCGAGACGGGTACAGGCCCCTTGGGTCGGTTTGGGATGGCGAAGATGCGGAGCTTCTCGAACGGATGCTGGAGTTCTATCCCCGGAAGCGCCCTCAGCGAATTCTCGACTCGACGGTGAACGGGGGACGGTTCTGGCGGGATAGCAAGAGGCCCGTTTATGGGCTCGACCTCGACATCGCGCACCAGCCCCAGATCGTCGGAGACAACACGCGGATGCCCTTTGCGGACGCGGCTTTCGACGTGGTGGTGTACGACCCTCCGCACATCCCGAATCAGGGCCGCGACAACCAGAAGGACTTCAACGTGCGGTTCGGGCTGGTGATCCGTTCGCCCAAGGAGAACCAATATAGTTTCGCTCACACTTACCCGCCGTTTTTGGCGGAGGCATACCGGGTGCTGAGGCCGGAAGGAATCCTGTTCTGCAAGATCGCGGACTACGTGCACCACCACCGCTACAATTGGGCCCACTTGGATTTCGTGGATGCGGCCAGGAAAGCCGGGTTTCGCGCCTGCGATTGCATTATCAAGACCCGGAAGGGGCCGATCGTCGATCCCCGGTGGAAGACGGCCCATCACACGCGGAGACAGCACTGCTACTGGCTGGTGTTTCGGAAATCGACCAAATGCGAATGACTCGCCACGAGATCAAGGCCCCCAGCCCGGGGCGCCAGGCCGCCTTTCATCGACTGCTTGCCGCAGCCCGGAAAAGCTGGCTCGTGGATGCGCTCCGGGAGGCACTGAGCCTCGCGGACCCCAACGTCGTTAAACGGCAAGTCTCCAAGTTCGTTCCGGCCGACGTTCGGAAGGCTCTGGCGGCCAACGGAATCCGCGATGAGTTCGCGTTCCCGGTTCCAATTCTACTTGAGACCATGCCGACGCTCGCCGGATACCAGGCTTTGACCGCCTGATTTGGTTCCGCTGCTGGGCCGCTCGCTCACGCTCGCGGTTCTGCCCGGAACCGCGAGCGTGGGCGAGCGGCCCGGAATGGCACCGAATCTAGCGGTCGAAGCCCTAGGGAGGGACAGGACTGGGACCAGTTCAAGAGCCGGTTTGCGGATGCCGCGGATATCCCGCTCAGGTGATCGGAGTAGGGCGCTGGTATCTCACCATGCGCCGCAGGGAACCGGTGCCCGGCCGGGCACCGGTTCCCCGGCAAGCCCGTGCTTCGGGCCGCCGCGCCAGTCCCGCAAGTCAACGCGGTTGGCTCAACTTGAGCCAATGGCCCGGTCCAGCGCCCTCCGGTACGTCTCGTACGCTGCCCGCCCGAACACCACCAAGATCACCCGCTCGAGGCGCGCCTCGGGGTTCTCGAGATGCGCTTTGACCTCGCCGATGGCGATGCGCGCGGCGTCCTCCATCGGGTAGCCGTAGACGCCCGTGCCGATGGCCGGGAAACTGATGGTGCGGACATCGCGTTCCTCCGCCATCGCCAGGCACTTGCGGTAACACGAGGCCAGCAATTCCGGCTCGCCGTGCCGGCCGTCGCGGTAGACCGGTCCGACGGCGTGAAACACGTACCGCGCCGGCAGGTTGCCCGCGCCGGTCGCCACCGCGCTTCCCGTGGGGCAGCCGCCGGTCCGGCGGCGAATGGCGTCCAGTTCGCGCATGACGCCAGGGCCGCCGGCGCGATGGATCGCGCCATCCACCCCGCCGCCGCCCGCCAGCGCGGAGTTGGCCGCATTCACGATGGCGTCCACCGGGATGCGGGTTATGTCGCCTTCCTGGAGCACCAGTTTGTCCATAACTACGATTCTGGCAGGACTGGCGTGGAACCGCAGCCAGCCTACTGGCCGCCTGGCCGGAGTCCCGCGCTGTCCATCGCTTCGAGAGCGAACCTGGCGGACACGGTCGCCGGGCCACCGCCCATCTCGATAGCCACCTCGACGGCTTCCAGCACTTCTTCAAAGGACGCTCCGGACCTGGCCGCCTGTTGGATGTGCCACTGCATGCACGATTCGCAGTCTTTCACCACCGAGATCCCAATGGCGATCAATTCCTTGTGTTTCTTCGGCAGCGCTCCATCGGCGTAGGCCGCCCGCTCCATCGCCAGAAAGCCCGCATAGACTTGGGACCCGAGCGCAACCAATCTCGCACGCGCCTGCTCGCGCTTCGCTGAAATGGCTTCGAGTTTCTCCGTTGCAGTCACAGGTACTTTGTACCATGACGCTCCGCCCGGTTTCAGGGGCGCCCTGCCGGCGGGGACGCCGGCGCTGGGCGCGCCGCGCCGGAAGCGGAGGGCGCCAAAGTGGGTCTCCGATGCGGGAAACCGCTCCCTGACGGTCGTGGCTCCGAACAGAGCCGCGAGCGTCAGCGGTTGGTGAGGCAGGCGGCGGCCTACGGCAGCACGGCTATGGGCGCGCGCCAGAAGGCGACTTTCTGGGACTGCGGGTCGATCACGCTGACCTGGCAGGTGTACCGGCCGGCCTCGATCGCCGAAAGCGGGATGCTCATCTTCACGGGCTGCGCCTTGGCCTGGGCTTTGAAGCCGTCCTTGTCCAACTGCACGGGCGTTTCGAAAACCTTGGCCGTGCCGCGATAGAACGCCACGGTGGTCCGGAGCGGCTGCGGGGCGCCGGGTTCGAAGGCTTCCAGGTAGACGTACAGCGTCTGGTCGCGGCGGAAGGCGCGCGTCACGCTGGGGACGATCTTCTGGCCGTTCTGGACGAGCGGGTGGTCGGCCATGGCCTTCTTGTCCTGATCGCCGGTGGCCAGGGCGGCGCCCTGGGTTTCCATCTGGTTGCTCAGCACCACCGAACTGATGGGCAGCCAGGATTTCTCGGCGGCCAGGTCGGGAACGGCCAGCTTGGTTTCGAAGGTCCCCATCTTCCCGGTGAGGTTCTCGCGCGCCAGGAACTTGACGGTGTAGGCGCCGGGCGGCAGTTCGAAGCCGGCATCGTAGGCCAAGTTCTTTTTGGCGAAGTCGGCGGCGTTGACGCCCTTCAGCTTCACTTCGAGGTTGTCGCGAACCTGGCGCACCACCTTGTTCTTGCCGTCGGTGACCTGGCCGATGAAATCCAGGCGGACGCTGTCCACGTCGCCGTGGCGGGCGAGATCGATTTCGGAACCCGGGATCTTGGCCTCCAGCGGAATGAAGTAGCGGTCCTGCGCCAGGCGGAAGTAATTCAGTTCCAGCTTGAGCGAGAGGTCGGTCAGGGGATCGCCCAACAGCAGGGCTTCCTGCAACTGGCGCTCGCGGTCGGAGGCGGTGAACTGCTTGAACTCCTTGCCGGCGAAGTAGCCGGACCGGTAGTTCAGTTGGGCTGTCTTGTTGCCGGCGATCTCCAGTTTGATGCGGCGGAACTGGCCGTCGAGCGCCTGGTTGGTGCTGTAATAACCGAGGATGTAATAGTCGTCGATTTCCTTCTGCGCCTGGACGATGCCGCCGGCCAGGTCGTTGTTGTCGAGAAACTCCTTTCCGCCGGTGTCGGCGGCCAGGGTGTGAAGCGTCTCCTGGGAAGCGCGGTACTTGGACATGGCGGAGATCCCGGCGCCGGCGAGAGCGTTCGAAGCGCTGCCGGAGCCCTTGGTGGCGTCGCCCGCGGGGGAGGCGGAGAGGCCGCGCGCATCCACCGGGAACAGCGCCACGTTGTAGCGGATGGCGGCGTTGGTGGTGGCGCGCATCTGGGCTTCGTTATCGACGCCGGACTTGCTGAAGCCGCTGGAGAAGTACATCAGGCCCTTCTTTTCGGGCAGCGCGCCGAGGGCTTTGATGGCCGATTGCAGGGCCACCAGTTTGCGGTCGGCGTTGAAGATATCGAATTCCGTGTCGTCGGCGGTGTAGGCGGCGCCGGTGATGGAAGCGTCGTCGGTGGTGGCCGCCATGTCGCTGCCCTCCCCGGCGATCAGGCTGTCGATGGCTTTGACGAGGAGGTTCCGGTCGGTGGTGAAGTCCTGCAGCAGGTTGAGCCGGTTGGTGAAGCTCATGACGGAGACCGTGTCTGCCGCGGTCATCTCGGTGCGGACGAACCTCAAGCCGTTCTCCTGGGCGCGAATCTGGTCCTGCAGGGGCATGGAGGTCATGTCGAAGTAGAGGACCAGGAGGCGGCGGTCCTTGTACTTGATCTCGCCGGGCTGGCCGGTGGCGATAGCGGTAGGCGTCGCGGCTGTTGCGGCGGCGGGAGGCGCGGGAGCGGGAGCGGCGGGCGCGGTGGTGGCTGCCGCGGCGGCCACGGCTTCGAGCGGCGTATTGTCGAGCTTCTGATACTCGCAGATGGCGATCTTCTGCTTCTTGCCGTCCTCGGTGAGGACGATGTCGCCGGGCTTCAGGCCGGTGATGGGGTTGCCGGCCTTGTCCTTGGCGGAAAGGTCGAGGGTCACGAGCTGCGTGGTGACGGTGAACTTGACGGGCTCCTTGGGCGCGGGAGCCGGAGCGGTGGAATTCTGCGCCGCGAGCAGCGTGGCGGCAAGTAAAGCGGCCAGAGTCTCTTTCATGATTAGAACCTGAAGCGAAGATTCGCGGTCAAGCTGCGCATGGGCTGGGTTCCGGTGGGCAGGCCGTAGTTATAGGCGTTCACCACCGTGCTCCAGCCGTTGACGACGACGTGATTGATGACGTTGTTCGAGTCGAAACGGAGATCCGCACTGCGCTTCTCGCCCAGGCGGAAGACGCGGCCGAGGGAAGCGTTGAGGCCCCAGATGGCGGGGCCGGGGATGGTGTTGCGCCCGGCGTTGCCCCAGCGCCCGGAGGCCGGCGCGGCGAACGCGGCGAGGTTGAAGGGCTGGTTGGATCCGAACGGCGTGGCGATGGAGGCGCCGGTCGCATCGGCGTGAACCGTGCCGGTGATCCCGGTTCCCGTCACCGCGGCCAAGTTACCGCCCACGGTGGCCGTCAAAGGAGTGCCGGTCATCCAGGTCAGACCGTTGGTGAAGGTCCAGTCCTTGAACGCCGCGCCCTTCCACCCTTTGAGGAGAGTGCCGCCGGCTTTGCCCTGGCCGGTGCTGTACTGCCAGTTGCCGTTGAGCTGCGCTTTGCGAAGCAGGGCGGAGGTGGCTTTCTCGGCGTCGAGATCCTGCCAGTTCTGGGCCAGACCCGCGCCGCCGCCCATGCCGGCAATCGAACCGTTATCGATGGCGCGGGCGGTCTGCAGGCCGGCATTGAACGAGAGACCGTTGCTCATGTTGCGCCCCAACTGGAAGAACTCCACCGTGGCGTGCAGCCTCGCGTTGGACTGCTCGTAGATGTAGCCCACCGGAAACCCGTTGACGGGCGCCGTCAATCCGGGCGGGAGCGAATTGGGCAAATAGGTCTGGTCGAGGTGAGAAGCCGCGGCGTAAACAAACCCGGCCGCCGTGTACAAGGTCTTGGACAGCGGCTGCATGACGTAGACTATCCCCTCATTCAGGCTGAGCAGCTTGTAGTTAGGATCGACGGCGTAGGTATTGGACACCGCCGGCTGGTTGAGGAACGCGGTCTCCATGGCGAGGGGGTTGGCCGGAGAACTCGCGAGGCTCAGCACCTTGGCGAAGGGGGCCTGCCCGGAGAGGTTGTTGGCGATGGGCGAGTAAGCGTCCATGGGATGCATCTGCATGAACATGAAGCGCACCGTGGTGGGCATCTTGGGGTTCTTGTAGAAGGGACGCCACGCCAGCCCGATGCTGGGCGAGAAGGCCGTGCGGTCGCCGCGGATGAGCGAGTTGGGGAGCGGTCCGGAAAACGGTCCCGATTCCCCGCCGCGGACCACCGCGACGCTTCCGAATCCGGGGCCGATATCCAGGTTGGCCAGACGGTTGTAGATCTCGGTGTAGGGCGCCGTGTAATCGTAGCGGAGGCCCAGATTGGCCGAGATCGCCTTGCTGACGGTCCAGTTGTCGGACACATAGCCATCCAGTTTCCAGGTGCGGAAGTACTTGTCGGCGTTGCCGTAGCGGATGGCGGCGGTGCTGGGCAGGTCGAGCAGAAAGTCCGCGAAATCGTAGCCGCCCGCGCCCGCGGGGCCGGTAGTGGCCGCGCCGGTGAACACGAACGAGCCGCGCCCGTTGGGGTCGGAGAACGGGTCGATCTGCTGCCGCCGGAAGTCGCTGCCGAAAGTCCACTGGTGTTTGGCGCGCACCAGGTTGAGGCTGTAGCCCAGGTTCGCGGTCTGGTTGCGCGAGAGAGACGCCGCGCCGTCCGAGATGCCCGAGAAGCCGCTGGTGAAACCCAGGTTGGGCGGGCCGTAGTTCTGCGGCAGGGACGACGTGCCCTGAATGCCGAGCTGCTGCGCGATGTTCCGGCCGAGCGAGGCGAAGTAGGGCGACAGTTCCGTGCGCGAACGGCTGAAGTTGAAACTCGCGTTCTGGACCAGCCGCTTGCTGTACGTGTGCGCCCAGGCCACGTTGGCGTTGACGCCGTAGTTGCTGGTGCCGTCGATGAACCCCAGGTAGTTGGGATTCGTGCCGGTGGAGCGCTGCCACCCCACCCCGCCGCTCAAGCGGTTCTTTTTGCCGAGCGTCTGGTTGAGCCGCGCGTTCAGGTTGTCCTGATTGCTAATGCCGGCGATCGAGGTCTGGTAATTCAGGCGCGAGCCGGACGCGTTGGGCAGCGGATAGTAATTCGCCAGGGTCAATGCCGCGGCGCTCAGGCGCGGGGCCGGGATCTTACCCCCCGGAAACGGCGCTCCGGTGGTGGGATCGTAAACCGTCACCGGCCCCTGCACCACCGACTGGGAGAAATCCCCGGCGCGCTCGAGCGCGGTGGGCACGGTGTAACTGGACGTGGTGGCGTTGCGCGTGCGGCCCATCGAGTAGTTGAGGACGAAGGTGCCGTGTTTACCGTCGATCAGGTGCGGTATCTTCAGCGGCCCTCCGAAAGATAGATTGACCTTTCCCTTGGCGAAGGCCGGTTTGGGAGTCCGGATGCCGCTGAGCGAGTAAGAGGCGGCGTCCCAGATGGAATTGTCGAGGGAAAACGCGGCGTTGCCGTTGTACTGCGAGCCGCCGCCCAGGTTGTTGCCGAAAGACATGGCGCCACCGCCTCCGCCTCCGCCCACGGAACCGGCCAGCACCATGGCATCGCCGCCGCCCGAGGGAGCGGCGGTGGCCGCGGCCACCGCGGCGGCGCGCGACTGGGCCTTGTCCTGAGCCGCCATTTGGGCTGCAATCCGGGCGCGAGCCGCAACACCAGCCTGCTGCGGGGTCATCTGCGGAGCGCCGCGGCCACCGGCAGCGGCGCCCGGCGTCGCGGGCGCGCCGGACTTGGCGGCAGCGGCGGCGACTGGCGCCGCGGCGGGCGGTGGGGGCGCCAGTTTGAGGTCCCAGTTGGGAGCCGGAGCGCCGGGGCCCACGCCGATTTCGCGCGACATTCCGGCGAAGCCGGTCATTTCGACCTCGACGGTCCAGGCGCCGTCGGACAAATCGCGGAAGGAATACGTGCCGTCGTCGCCGGTGGAGGTGATGAACTTGCGGTCACCCTGCATCGCCGTGACGACAGCGCCCGGGACCGGCAGCCCATGATAAGTGACCGTCCCGTGATGTTCCGAAGCCGTGAGAGCGGTGACGGCGCTCCCGGCGATACAAAGTAAGATAAGGACTCGTTTCAAGATCGTCATGCCAGCCATGTGCTCCACTACCCCGTGCCCCGAAGCAATCCACATGCCAAAAAGAGATACCCGAAAGGCCTGCCTGGCGTCCGGGCACAATCATCGGGACGTGTCCGCTTTCGGGAAACCGGCGTCCGAAAGCGGGGTCCAGTCCCACTCGGCAGAACCGGTCTACGCAGATAGACGAAGATACGACTGGGACATCACGAAAGTTCGCGGGAAGATCGCGCGCGCGGTGGTCCCACGAGCCATCGGCCTGTCCGCCGGCTACTCCTCGGGAGAGCTCCCCTCGGGCAGCGACGAGCGGAATTCCACGTCGTGTTTGAGCTCGTCCACGATGCTCTCGGCGCCGCCCGAGGTCAAGTCGGCTTCCAGGCGGCGGAGAGCCACGCCCAGGACGTCGCGGTGGTGGAGTTTGGGCCCCAGGCCGTAATCCATCAGCTTCAGCCACAGGCGGTGGGTGAGATCGATGTCCTCCGGCCACAGGCGCGGCGGATGGGGGCCGAGATTAAAGAACACCGTGTCGCGCTGGTTTTCGAGCACCAGCTCGAGAGAGAGCGAGGGGCGCGGCTCGGGCAGTTTCTCCCAGTAGCGGCCCACCTCGGCGCCCTGTTCGGAGGGCGTGAGCTTGGGCGAGAGGCCCATCACGATGCGCGAGCTCTTGAGGCGCGCGGCGGTCTGCACCACGGCTTCGTACGGGTCGACGCCGGGAACCACCATCAGCTCGACGTGCTTGCCGGCCTTCTCGGCCAGCGTCACAACGTGCGTGAAGACATCGGTTTCGTCGTCGGAGAAGAGTTGCCCGGCCTCCAGCGGGTGCTCGCCGGAGCCGGCCTGCGTGACGCGGCGCACCGACAGGACCACGATGTCCATCTTGCGCGTGTCGGTTTTCGTCAGGACGCGCTGCAGGTGCTGCAGCCGGTTGGGGTTGCGCACGGCCACCAAAATGTTGCCGGGGCGCACGCCGCAGGAATCCACGGAGATGTCCGTGCGGGTATCGAGGACGAACTTCTCGAGTTCCTGGCCGCGGCCGGCGCGGCGTTTGCGGTTGTAAATGTCGGAAAGCTCGAAGACGACGAAGAACGCGATGGTGAAGCTGACGCCGGAGATGGTGGCGACCTTCTTGGTGAGCACGTTGATAATGGCCAGGCCGAACAGGGCGATGGTGATGAGGCCCAGGCCGACGGGCACTTCCTTGCCGGCGATGTGGAAGTTGAGCGGCACCTTCCACTCGCGGCCGCCGGGTTGCTTGTAGCGCAGCACCAGCACGGACAGCGCCTTCATGGCGAAGCTCCAGACCACCCCGAAGGCATACGCCTCGCCGAGCATGTAGACGTCGCCGCGGCTGATGAGAATGGTGATGAGTTGCAGGCCGACGATGGTGTTGATGAGCCGCGAGCTGGTGCCGTATTTCTTGTGGGGGTGGCGGAACCAGTCGGGCAGCACGCCGTCCTCGGCCACCCGGTTGAGCACGCCGTTGGAGCCGATGATGGCGGTGTTGACGGCGCCGGAAAGGATCAGCGTCCCCACCAGCACCACGAAGGCGTGAAAGAGCAGGCGTAGCGGGAGCGGCCCGATGAGATACATCGAGAGGCCGCCGATCAGGTTGTCGAGGTAATTCTTGCGCGCGGCGTCGGGGATCAGCATCACGGCGAAGAACGAAACCATCGACGTGAACATCATGCTGTAGATGAAGATCACGAAGCCGGCGCGTTCCAGGTTCTTGAGCTTGGGATGGGCGATCTCGCGGTTGACCTGCGCCAGGCTCTCCTCGCCGCTCATGGCCAGCAGCGAGTGGCCCAGGCCGATCATGATGGCGATAACCGTGATGGACGGAGCCACCGTTCCGTGCAGCCAGCCGAGGGACTCGGGGTTGAACTTGAGGTTGGCCAGGACGGGCAACGGAACCGGGTTGTAGCCGTGCTTGAAGATCGTGACCAGGCACCAGACGATCAACATCACCACCATGACCGTGGTGATTTGCATGATGCGCAGGGCCTTCTCGCTGGATTCCTGGATGCCTATGACGTTCTTCCGCCAGAAGTACAAGGTTGCCCCGATGGCGAAAGCCGCCGCGAAGTAGGGAGGATAGACGTGCATCCCGGAGATATGGAGATAGTCCCCGGTTTCGTCGATCAGCCCGCCCAGATACAGCCCCGCGCTGACGGCGCTGATGGGACCGGTCAGCACGTAGTCGAACATCAGGGCGGAAACCGAGAACTTGGCCAGCGTGCCGCCCATGGCTTCGTGCACAACCTTGTACACGCCGCCGCGCACGAACATCGAACAGCTTTCGATGTAGATGGCGCGCACCGCGTAGGAGAACAGCATGATGGACAGGATGAACCAGGGCGCCGCCTTGCCGACCGCGGTTTCGGCGATTCCGCCGGCGTAGTAGGCCGACGAGGCCAGGTCGCTGAGGACGATGGCGGCGGCTCGCCAGAACGAAATGAACGACAACATTACGGTGGTGGCGACCACCACCTGGACGGTTCCCTGCCTGCGTTCCGGCGTCAATGGATCTCCTGGAGGCGAAGTGCGAAACGTTCATTTTAGGTCATGTGCGGGTGGCCGTGCTGGGACGGGCGGCGCGTCAACCTGAAAGCTCGCTACCGTACCGCCAGCGTCACACCGTCCTGGCTTCGCGTGCCGCCAACGGTGATGTGGACCGGCACGCTGGAGCCCGCCGAAACGCCGGAAGGAATCTGGGCGTTGACCTGCAACACTCCCGGCATCAGCCCCGGAGCGGCTCCGGCGTACTGAACCGCGGCCGGCTGGCCGCCGATGTCAACGGATACGGCGGCCACCGGCGCGGGCAGAACGTCCACCGCCAGCCGCCCATCCACGCCGGGAGGATCGGTGACGCCCTCGCCGGTCGCCCACAGGGCGACCACCGAGCCGCGGCTGGCGGGATTGGCCGCCGAGTTGACGCTGTTGTCCTGGTTGAGGATGGACCCCTGCCCCGTTCCGATGGCGCCCGCGGTGAACAGGCCGGGCGCCGTGGCGCTGACCGTGACGAGGAGCGGATCGCTGCGCACCCCCTGGTACTCCACCTGCACGTGCGTAGTCGGATTGACGGCGCCGAAGTAAGGCACCACGGCCGCACACTGCGTGGCCGAAACATACACCAGCGGCGCCGGGACGCCGTCGAACAGGACGCGCACACCGCCGACGGCGGTGCTCACCATGCCATTCGAGTCGAGCGCCAGACCAGCGACGGCGGCAGGCCCCAGGCCCGTGCCCCAGACGTCCACCATCTGTCCGGGCGCGATGGCGAGCCCGTACGAGGCCGCGTTGGTCACCGCCTGCACCACCGGCTTGGGCACGGGGAACGTGGCCGGCGGGATCGCCAGCAGGGTGATGGAATTGGCGGGGAATACGGTGGTGAGCGAGCCGGCGTCGGTGGCGGCGTCCGGTTGCTGCACGATGGCGGCCAGGTTCGCGGCGCCGTATCGCCACACATGCGCCGCGGCGCCGGGCGAGAAGTTCGCCAGCGTGAGCGTGCTGCTCAGGTCCACACCCGTCTTGTTGATCACGACCGCGGTCAGGTACAGATCCGAGCGCAAGGCGCCAAACACCGAGAGGCTGCCGAGGTCCGCGCTGGTGGAGGAGACGCCGGTTTCGCCGAACGCGCCGCCCATGCCGTCGTAATTGCGGTACATCCGGAAGGCGAACGCCACCGGATCGGTGGGACCGGGAGGCCCCCACAGCGTCGCCATGTCCAAACCTTCGCGCCCGAACACTCCCAGCAACTCGGCCTGCGCCAGGGCGCCGTTCAAAGTGCCCTGCCCCGTCCAGTTATATTCGGAAATAGCGATTTTGGTTCCCGGGTAATTCTGCGCGACAATCTGGCGCAGCCGCGGAATCAACTGCGGCGCGATGGGCGCGCCATTGTTATCCGGGTCGACAATCCAGTAATTGGATGGGGGTATATAAGTGGGATCCCAGAACTCGCGCGTGGAATCCAGGCGCAACGCGTCGATGGCAGCCGATTCGGTCCCGCTGTCCAGCGCGCTCGGCTCGTAGTAGGCGTGGACGTCGAGGATATCCAGCAGCCGCGTTCCGTGCTGCTGCTCGTACTGCTGCATCTGAGCGAGGTACCACGACAGGAACGGGACGCCGCCGTGCGCGTTGCGGTCGACCGGGTTCGACCAGTACTGGCCGGCGCGCGAATTCCACCCCGCGACAATGTCCTTCTTCGAAAAGTACAGCGACGCCCAGTTATCCGCCACCGGTCCGGAAATCAACGCCGTCGGGTCGGCCTGCTTGACGGCCGCGGCGTAAGTGGTGTCGAGGCTCAAGCACTCGTCGTAGGTGTAGGGATTGGGATGGATGTCGCGGTGGGTCGAGTCCCACCAGATCGGTTCGTTGTCCAGGCTCCAGATGGCCACGCCGCCCTGGCCGCCTTTGCCGTAGCGGGTGACCAGATACTGCACCCAGGCGGCTTGGAACGTCTCGTCAAACTGGGCGTAGGCGTCGGTGGGATCGTTCTGGATGTACACCGGATTGGACGGCGCCAGGCCGTCGTTCACGTCAGGCGTGCCGCACGCCGGCGTGTACACGATGCCATCGCCGCAGGTCATTGGGTGATACATGTAGTAGGGGTCGATCTTGCACTGGTTCGGGTACTTCGCCTCGTTGAAGCTGCACATCTGCTGGCGGGCCTTGGGCAGCCAGCCCAGAATCGGCATGGTCGCGAGGATTATGCCGCCGGTGGTGCGCGCCTGGTCCGCGAAGGCGTTGAACGAGGAGCCGGCCGGCAGCTTGGAAACGTCCGGGACCGTGCCGGGCAGCACTTCGTAGAACCAGTCGGAGTCGAGGTTGTCGACGTCCAACTGCCATTGGTAGGTGCTGGTGCTATTGCCGCCCCAACGGCGCACGGTGGGCCGGATGCCGGGCGCGGCGGCGGCCAGTGTGGGAATCGGATTGCCATTGGAATCGTCGACGTTCCAGTAGAAATTGATTCCGTAAATGTCGGGAGAGATGGCGTGCTGGCCGGCTCCGGCATCGATGGAAAGCGCCGGACCGGCCAACTGCGCGGCGGCGGGGAAACCCGCCCAGCAAACGGCGGCGATCGCGAGAGAAATCCTCATCGATCTACCATCATATAGCGGCAAGGCCCGTTCCGCGCATCCGGTCCGGCCGCCCGGGGCGGGCGAATTACGGCGGCGGGAACTCCCCGGACCCGGCCCGTCTGTGGAATCCTGTATCTGATGACCACTCTGAATCTGCTTCGGGCGGGGGTTGCCGCCCTCCTGGCCGCGGGCGCCGCTCCGCTCGCCTTGTGCGAAGTCAAGCTGCCGGGCATCCTCGGCAGCCACATGGTGGTGCAGCGCGATCTGCCGTTGCACTTCTGGGGCTGGGCCGCGCCGGACGAAAAAGTCACGGTCGCGTTCCACGGAGTCACGCGCGAGACCACCGCGGACCGGCTGGGAAGCTGGAACGTCTGGCTGCCGCCGGAGTCCGCGGGCGGCCCGTACCGGCTCACCGTGACCGGCTCGAACACCATCGCGCTCGACGACGTTCTGGTCGGCGACGTGTGGTTCGCTTCGGGCCAATCGAACATGGAAATGCCGTTGAAGGGATTCGGCTTCGCGCAGGTCAACCGCTCGGCCGAGGAAATCGCCGGGGCAAACCAGCCCAACATCAGGCTGCTGCCGATGAAGCAAAAGACCTCCGAGTATCCGCTGCGCGACAACGACTCCTCGTGGACGGTGTGTACGCCCGCCACCGCCGCCAACTTCTCCGCGGTCGCCTATCTCTTCGGCCGCGAGTTGGCCGCGCGCGAGCGCGTGCCCATCGGGCTGATCGACTCCACCTGGGGCGGCACGGTGGTGGAAGCCTGGTTCAGCCTGGATGCCATCGGCGCGGATGCCTCGCTGATGCCGGCCTTCGCAACGCGCGCGCGGATGATGGACGAGCAGGCCGACGTTCCGGCCATCCTGGCCGCGGAGCGGCGCGAAGATGCCGAGGCGAAGCAGGCCGGCCGGACTCCGGCCGATCACGTGTGGCGCCCCAATCCGTCGTCGTGGGCTCCCGCCGCGCTGTTCAACGGCATGATCGCCCCCGCCACGCCGTTCGCCATCAAGGGCGTCATCTGGTATCAGGGCGAATCCAATAGCAAGCTGGCCTTCGCGCCCCTGTACGAGCGTCTCTTCCCGGCGCTCATCGCCGACTGGCGCAAGCAATGGCACGAAGGCAGTTTTCCGTTCCTGTACGTGCAGATCGCCAACTTCAAATCGAATGCGACGGAAGCCTACCAGGTCATTCGCGAAGCGCAACGGCGAACGCTCTCGGTGGCCAATACGGCCATGGCGGTGACCATCGACGTTGGCAACCCGGACAACGTTCACCCCGGCGACAAGCAGACCGTGGCCGCGCGCCTGGCGTTGGCCGCGCGCGCCCTGGCATACGGCGAGAAGGTGGAATACTCCGGCCCGCTGTTCCGCCAGGCGACCCCCGATGCGCGCGGGATCCGCGTCTGGTTCGATCATGTGGCCGATGGGCTCGAGGCCAAAGGCCGCGCGCTCGAGGGGTTCGAAATTGCCGGCGAGGACCACGCGTTTGTGGGTGCGGCCGCGAGCATCGACGGCGCCACGGTGCTGGTGGCCAGTCCGCGGGTAGCCGCTCCGAAGTATGTCCGCTACGGCTGGGCCAACGCGCCGGAGGTCAACCTCTATAACTCCGCCGGCCTGCCCGCCTCGCCCTTCACGTCCGAGGACGCCATCCCGGAGCCATGAGTCCCATGCCCAACTCATCCGAATGTTCGGGTGCACGCCATGATGTGCCCCGCCGCAGCGTTCTCAAACTGATGGCCGGGGCGCCACTCCCGGGAGCCCTGCTGCACGCTCAAACCGCCGCGCCGCCGCGGCGGACGATGCTCGACATGGTGCACAACAATCCCGGCGAGGAGCCGTACCGGACGCGGTACGACGATCCGGCGGTTCTGCGCGGCATGGGATACGACGGCAAGGTCTATTCGCTGTTCGAATCGCCCATGCTGGCCGTCAATTGGGAGCCGGTGGACCCGGACATCTTTCCGGCCGGTTCGGCGGGGCGGCGGTGGGTGGATGCGAAGGCCGCCCAGATCGATGCGCAGCACGCGCGATGCCGGGCTGCCGGGCTGGCCACCTATGCGATGGCGGACCTGATTCTGTTCCCCAAGAGCCTGGTCGAGAAGTACCGGATTCAGGAGACCTTCGGCGATGCGGCCGATCCGCGGACGGTGAAGTTTCTCCGTCTGTTGCTGAACCAGACCTTCGACCGCTTTCCCAAGCTGGACGGTCTGGTATTCCGCATCGGCGAGACGTACTTGCAGGATGCGCCCTATCACGTGGGCAGGATTTCGCAAAAGAACGACGCACAAAAGACCATCATCCCGTTGATCCGGCTGCTGCGCGAAGAGATCTCGGTCAAGCTCGGCCGGCAGGTGGTTTTCCGCAGTTGGCTGAGCTTCGATACCGATTTGGCGACGTACCGCCAGGTGAGCGGCGCGGTGGAACCGCACCCCAACCTGGTTATCGGCGTGAAGCACTGCGAGGGCGATTTCCATCGCGGCAATCCGTTCAGCAAAGTGCTGGGCGAGGGCCGGCATCGCCAGATCGTGGAAGTGCAGTGCGCGCGCGAGTATGAAGGCAAGGGCGCGTATCCGAACTATATCGCCAACGGAGCGATCGAGGGCTTCGAGGAACACCGCAGGCAGTTGCCGCCGGAGAAGATCCGCAGTCTGCGGGATCTCGAGCGGCGCAGTCCGCTGTTCGGAGGGCTGTGGACCTGGACGCGCGGCGGCGGCTGGCGCGGCCCCTACATCCAGAACGAGCTTTGGTGCGACCTGAACGCATGGGTGCTGGCGCAATGGTGCCGCAACCCCGCGGAAAGTGAAGCGGCCATTTTCGAGCGTTACGCGATTTCCAAACTCGGACTGCAGGGGGACGATCCCGCGAGATTCCGGCGCCTCTGTCTGCTCTCGGCCGGCGCCGTGCTGCGCGGCAAGAACTCCACCCATAGCGACATCAACCCGATCTGGAGCCGCGACGACGGAATCAACCGTCCGGAATTGCCCGGCGATCCCGAAGCCAGGGCGCGGGTGATTGCCGAAAAGGCGGAGGCGGTGCGCATGTGGCGTGAGATCGTGACCCTGGCCCGGGCCATTCGTTTCCCGGATGCCGCCACCGGCGAGTACGTGGTGACTTCGTCCCGCTACGGGCTCTATCTGTACACGATTTACCGCATCCTCTTCGATCTGGTGGGCCTGGGGCGCGACGGGGACAAGACCCGTATGCGAGCCCTGCTGAGCGAGTACGACACCGCCTGGGCGGATTACCGGAAACTGGCCACGGAAAGCCCGAGCTGCGCCACGCTATACGAGGAGAAGAGCGCCCCGGTTGGCGCACGCGGCGACGGCATCGACAAAGTCGTCGCGGAATTCCGCGCCGCGGCCCGGCTTTGAGCGAGAACCCCTGTTGCGGCCCTGCCGGCGGACGGGGGATGCTAGCGCGCCGCCGGCAGGCTGGCCGTCAGCGGCAGGACATCGCCAGTGTAGACCGTCCGCGTGTCGGTGCTGAAGACCTGCGTAACACCGGTTACATTGTCGTAAATCTCGAGCGAGGTGAACAGCGAGCAAGTGCCCGCCAGGATCGCCGGGCTCGATGCGGTGGTGGTGGGCGGGACGATGGTCCTCAGTTGGCCGCGGATCGGCACGCGCGGCGTTGTGGCGCTGGCGGCCGGGACCTCGGCGCGGCCCAAGCTGAGCGACGTGGCGACGCCGGGGGCGATGGTGGTGGTGGCGCCCTGCTTCAACACGCGATTCTGGGAATCGTAGAAGGCCAGTTGCACCTCGCATCCCGCCAATGTGGCGGTGGTTGCGGGGCTCATGTTCAACACAGTCAACAGGACAGTTTGGGAACCGGTGAATCCGGCGATTCCGGTGGTGAGCGTCTGCGAAAGTGCCGGGGTGGGAACCGAAACCGGGGGCACGATTTGTGCGGCCAGCGGCGCCCCGGACAACAGCAACACTGCGAGAAAGGACTTGCTGGGGGAACGCATGTTACATCTCCATTAGAGGTTTAACACGGGCGGATTGAGCGTGTAGCGGCCGCCCGCAAGGTAGCGGGTCCGAAAAGTGATGGATCGCACGCTATTCTCGGCCCTCAGGCCGCGACAACTTGACGGGTGCCCGCCAGCCCGGCGCATCCCCGCCGCGCGGTGTACGATATCAAGTACTATGTCCGAAACAACCCCACGCCCGGAAGCGCCCGGAAATGGAACGTCCGGGAAGAAGTTGACCACCAACGCCGGCGCTCCCGTGGTTGACAACCAGAACATCATGACCGCGGGACCCCGCGGCCCGGCGCTGCTCCAGGATGTGTGGTTCCTGGAGAAACTCGCCCATTTCGACCGGGAGGTGATCCCCGAGCGCCGCATGCACGCCAAGGGCTCGGGCGCATACGGCACTTTCACGGTCACCCACGACATCACCCGCTTTACCAAGGCCAGGATATTCTCCGAGATCGGCAAGAAGACCGAGATGTTCGCACGCTTCTCGACGGTTGCCGGCGAGCGCGGGGCGGCCGACGCCGAGCGCGATATCCGCGGCTTTGCGATGAAGTTCTACACCGAGGAAGGCAACTGGGACCTGGTGGGCAACAACACGCCGGTCTTCTTCCTGCGCGACCCGCTCAAGTTCCCGGACCTCAACCACGCCGTCAAGCGCGACCCGCGCACCAACCTGCGCAGCGCCCGCAACAACTGGGACTTCTGGACCTCGCTGCCGGAAGCGTTGCACCAGGTCACCATTACCATGAGCGAGCGCGGGATTCCGTACTCGTACCGCCATATGCACGGCTTCGGCAGCCATACGTTCAGCCTGATCGACGCCGCCGGCGAGCGGTTCTGGGTGAAGTTCCACCTGGTCTGCCAGCAGGGCATCCGGAACCTGACCGACGCCGAGGCCGAGGCCATCGTCGCCAAGGACCGGGAGAGCCACCAGCGCGATCTGTACGAGAGCATCGAGAAGGGCGACTTCCCGCGCTGGAAGATGCGCATCCAGGTGATGCCCGAGCGTGACGCCGCCAAGTGCCCCTACCACCCCTTCGACCTGACCAAGGTCTGGTTTCACAAGGACTACCCCCTCATCGACGTGGGCGTCATGGAACTGAACCGCAACCCCGAGAACTACTTCGCCGAGGTCGAGCAGGCAGCCTTCAACCCCGCCAACATCGTGCCCGGCATCGGCTTCTCGCCGGACAAGATGCTGCAGGGCCGCCTGTTTTCCTACGGCGACGCCCAGCGCTACCGGTTGGGCGTGAACCACCAGCACATCCCGGTCAACGCGCCTCGCTGCCCCATCCACAGTTATCACCGCGACGGCCAAATGCGGGTGGACGGCAACCACGGCAGCACGCTCGGCTACGAGCCCAACAGCTACGGCGAGTGGCAGCAGCAACCTGCCTATGCCGAACCGCCGCTCGCGATCGAGGGGGCGGCGGATCACTGGAACTATCGCGAGGACGACGACGACTATTACTCGCAGCCCGGGCTTCTCTTCCGCCTCATGACGGCCGGACAGAAGCAGGCGCTCTTCGAGAATACCGCCCGCGCCATGGGCGATGCCCCGAAGCACATCAAGATTCGCCACATCGGCAACTGCATGAAGGCCGATCCGGCTTACGGAGAAGGCGTGGCCCAGGCGCTGGGCATCGCGATGAGCGAGGTGGCGGAAAAGGCATAGCGCGCGGGCCAAGGACGGAAGCGGGGCTCGCGCGGGCGGGGCGGCTTGCCCTTGCCGCCCGTGCGCTAACGGCCGGTCAGGCTGGCGCGCAGAAAGTCGCGGTGCATGCGCGCGATGACTTCCAGCTTGATCTCCTTGGGGCAGACGGCTTCGCACTCGCCGATGTTGGCGCAGCCTCCGAAGAGCTCGCGGCTGGCTTGCGCCGCCATGGCGGCCACGCGGCGGGCGCGTTCGGGCTGGCCCTGGGGCAACAGCCCGAGATGCGCGAGCTTGGCGCCCATGAAGAGACTGGCGGAGGCGTTCGGGCACATGGCCACGCAGGCGCCGCAACCGATGCAGGCGGCGGCGTCCATGGATCGCTCGGCGTTCTCCTTGGGGACGAGCACGGCATTGCCGTCGGGGGCGCTGCCGGTCGAGACGGAGATGAAGCCGCCGGCCGCGATCAGGCGGTCGAAGGCGGAGCGGTCCACCACCAGGTCGCGGACCACCGGGAAGGCGCGCGCGCGCCAGGGTTCCAGGTACAGTTCGTCGCCATCCTTGAAGTAGCGCATGTGGAGCTGGCACAACGTGGTCGCGGGCAGCGGACCGTGCGCCACGCCATCCACCATGCAGCCGCACATGCCGCAGATGCCCTCGCGGCAATCGTGATCGAAGGCGACGGGCTCCTCGTTCCGCGCGATCAGGTCTTCGTTGAGCACGTCGAGCATTTCGAGAAACGACATGTGCTCGCTCGCGTTGGGAACCTCGTAGCGCGCCATGCGGCCCTTATCGCTCGCGTTGCGCTGACGCCAGACGTGGAGAACGATCCGCATTATTTGTAGCTCCGTTGCGATGGGTGTACGTACTCGAATTCGAGCGGCTCCTTGTGCATCTCGGGGCGGTTTCCGGCGCCGCGGAATTCCCAGGCGGCGGTGTAGGAGTAATGCTCGTCGTCGCGCTGGGCTTCGCCTTCGGGGGTCTGGTATTCCTCGCGGAAGTGGCCGCCGCAGCTTTCGTTGCGCTCCAGCGCGTCGAGACACATCAGCTCGGCGAGTTCCAGGAAATCGGCCACGCGGCCGGCCTTTTCGAGCGACTGGTTGAGCTCCTCGCCCGTGCCCAGCACCTTGACGTCGCGCCAGTACCGTTCGCGCAACTCGGGGATTTCCACCAGCGCATGCCGCAGCCCCGCGGCGGTGCGGCTCATGCCGCAGCACTCCCACATCAGTTTGCCGAGCTCGCGATGGTAGGAATCCACCGAGCGCGTGCCCTTGGCATCGAGCAGCCGTTTGGCGATGGCCGCGACTCCGGCTTCGGCGTCGCGCACCGCGGCGTGGGAATCGTCGATGGTCTGAAGCTTCGTGGAAGCCAGGTAATCGTTGATGGTGTTGGGGAGGACGAAGTAGCCGTCGGCCAGGCCCTGCATGAGCGCGCTGGCGCCCAGGCGGTTGGCGCCGTGATCGGAGAAGTTGGCTTCGCCGATGACGTACAGGCCGGGGATGGTGGACATCAGGTTATAATCCACCCACAGGCCGCCCATGGTGTAGTGGATGGCGGGGTAGATGCGCATGGGCGCGCTGTAGGGGTCTTCGCCGGTGATGCGCTGGTACATGTCGAAGAGGTTGCCGTAGCGCTCCTCGATGACGGCCTGGCCGAGGCGCTCGATCGCGTCGCGGAAATCCAGGAACACGGCCAGGCCGCTGGGGCCCACGCCGCGGCCTTCGTCGCAGACCTGCTTGGCGTTGCGCGAAGCCACGTCGCGCGGCACCAGGTTGCCGAAGCTGGGGTATTTGCGCTCCAAAAAGTAGTCGCGCTCGCTTTCGGGTATCCCGGCGGGGGCGCGCTGGTCGCCCTTTGCAAGCGGCACCCACACGCGCCCATCGTTGCGCAGCGATTCGCTCATCAGGGTGAGCTTGCTCTGGTACTCGCCCGAGACGGGGATGCAGGTGGGATGGATCTGCGTGAAGCAGGGGTTGGCGAACAGCGCCCCGCGCTTGTGCGCCCGCCAGATGGCGGTGGCATTCGAGCCCTTGGCGTTGGTAGAGAGATAGTACACGTTGCCGTAGCCGCCGGTGGCGAGGACCACGGTGTCGGCCAGGTGCGAACTGACCCGGCCGGTCAGCAGGTTGCGCGTCACGATGCCGCGCGCGCGCCCGTCGATGACGATGAGATCGAGCATCTCGGTGCGCGGGAACATCTGCACCTGGCCCGCGCCGATCTGCCGCTCGAGCGCCTGGTAAGCGCCCAGCAGCAACTGCTGCCCGGTCTGGCCGCGGGCGTAGAACGTGCGCGACACCTGCGCGCCGCCGAAGCTGCGGTTGTCGAGATACCCCGAGTACTCGCGCGCGAAGGGCACGCCCTGCGCCACGCACTGATCGATGATGTTGAGCGAGATCTGCGCCAGGCGGTAGACGTTGGATTCGCGGGCGCGAAAATCGCCGCCCTTCACGGTGTCGTAGAAGAGCCGGTAGACGCTGTCGCCATCGTTGTGGTAGTTCTTGGCGGCGTTGATGCCGCCCTGCGCGGCGATGGAGTGGGCGCGGCGCGGCGAATCCTGGAAGCAGAAGCAGTGGACGTTGTAGCCCAGTTCGGCCAGCGAGGCGGCGGCGCTTCCGCCCGCCAGACCCGTGCCGACCACCAGGATCTTGTGCTTGCGCTTGTTGGCCGGATTCACCAGCTTGAGGCTGAATTTGTGCCGGTCCCAGCGCGTCTCGATTGGGCCGGTGGGAGATTGGGAATCGAGTTGCATTGCGGGTGTCCTCAGAGCGTCAAGAAACCGGCCATGACCGCGATCGGAATGGAGCAGTTGCCGATGGCGATCAGAATGGCCACGATGGCCGCGCCTTTGCGGAGAAGCGGGGTGTACAGCGGGTGAGAGAAGCCCACCGATTGGAACATGCTCCACAAACCGTGGTACAGGTGCGTGCACAACAGGATCATGGCCAGGATGTAGAAGCCGGCGATGGCGGGGTGCTGGAATCCGGCGATGACGTTCGAGCGCACGTCGGGTTGGTTCAGACCGATTTCGCGGATGGGCAGCACCTTGCCGGCGGTGAGATGGAGGATGTGGAAGACGATGAACGCGCCCACGATGGGGCCGCTCCAGATCATGGTGCGGGCGGCGTAGGAAGCCGGGACATCGTCTTTCTTCACGTAAGCCGTGGGCCGCGCGGCGCGCTTGAGGAGCCAGAGCTGGGTACACGCGGTCACGTGCAGGATCACCGCGCCCATCAGGAACGCCCGGATGGCCCACAGCGGGATGGCGTTGGCGGGGTTGTGAAGAAAGGCGGCGTAGCGGTTGATCTGGTCGTGGTTCGAGGAATAGACTTGCAGGTTGCCGATCAGGTGGCCGATGACGTAGCCGAACAGGATCGCGCCGGTGACGGCCATGACGGCTTTCTTGCCGATGGACGCTTCATAGAAGCCGAGGGCGCGTTGGATGGGTTGGGCGACTGTGCTCATGCGGATGTCCTCGCGCTGCAGAGGCCGGGGCCGATCTTCATAGTATACCCGGGGCGGCTAGTTCCAGCGTTTGATCTTGGGCCACAGGTCGCCGATGGGCATCCGGATACCCTGGCAGTAGAAGACGTCGAAATGGTTGTACGGCATGGAGTAGGGGTGAGAGACGTGGGCCACCTTTTTCACCTCGCGAAAAAGCTCCTCCAGGCGCTCCTGGCGGTCGTCCATGACGATCATGCTATCGCCGGTGTAGCCGCGCGGGCCCCACAGAAAGTAGCTTTGATGGGCGCTGATGGCGGGCGGGAGGCCGTACTTGGGGCCGAACAGATCGATGGCGCCGGCCTGGCCATAGATTTGCGCGAAGATCGCCGTCTGGCGGCGGGTTTCCGGCGGCAGCGCGTTGTAGACGCCGGCCACGGTGGCCGCCATTTCCTCCCAACCGAACTGGTCGGCGAATATCTGCGGCAGCGGGCCGAGCCTGTGGTTCTCGATGCGCGGTTGTTGCAGATGGATGGCGGCGGCGTAGCGGATGTAGGTCTCGGGAGGGAGCAGCGGAATCGCCATGGGCGCGAGCAGCGTGCCCATCAGGATCGTCAGCGCGGCATAGACGGGGATCGCCCACCGCACCCGCGGCGCATCCAACCAGCCCTCCCACGCCACCGCGCCGCCGGCGAACAGCAGCGGAAACGCCGGGAACAGGTAGTAGATGCGCGGGTTCATCGCCATGATGATTGCGGCGGTTGCCAGCACCGCCCACCCCAGCAGCCGGTACGGCTTGCCCTGGCGGTGGAAGAAGAAGAACCACAGGCCGGCCAGCCAGACCGGCACCGAGAGCGGCAGCATGGCCAGCGCCTCCTGGGCCAGGAACTTGAGCGGAGGGAGCGCCACGTCGCGGCCGTTGCGGCGTATGTTGGCCTGCAACTCCAGGAACGGGAAATGGTGCCGGATGTTCCACCACAGGTTGGGCAGGAACAGCAGGAAGGCGATGCCCGCGCCGGCCCACAGCCAGGGCGAGCGCAGCCAGCGGCGCTCGCGCGTGAACACCAGGCCGAGGGCCACGCCGAACCCGAAGATCAGCATGGAGTGCTTGTTTTCGAGGCCCAGGCCGGCCAGCGAGCCAAACCATAACCACAGCTTCCCGTTTCCGGTCCGCACAATGCGGATCGCCAGATACGCGCACCCCATCCAGAACAGCGGCTCGAAGGCATTCATGCTGAAATAATGGTCCATGGCGAGCGAGCCGGGGGCCAGCAGGGCGCACAACGCCGCCAGCGCCTGCGCCCGGCGGCCGCCGCCCAGCTCGCGCGCCATGGCGCCAGCGAGCAGAACCGTCCCCGCGCCCGCCAGCGCCGGCAGCAGCCGGATGGCCATGAGCGAATCGCCCAGAGTGACGCGGATGGCTTGGGCGATGAGTGGCGCGAGCGGCGGATGGTCCACGTATCCCCAGTCGAGATGCTGCCCGCACGCCAGGAGATACAGCTCGTCCACGAAGTAGCCGTAGCGATGCGCGGCATGGAGGTGCACCAGCAGTTTGACCAGGGCCATCGCGGACACAGCCAGGCCCGTGCCCAGGAGCCACGGCCGGCGGGGTGGGGAAGAAGGCGGCGTCATGTGCTCAGTATCCCGCCAGCTCTTCGAGATCGATATTACCGCCCGAGAGCACCACGCCGACGGTGCGGATCTCCGCAGGCAACTTGTGGAACAGCAGGGCGGCGGCGGGAACCGCTCCGCTCGCCTCCACCAGGATATTGAGATGGGCCAGCAGGTACTTGACGGCCTCCCGGATCTCGGCATCGGTCACCAGCAGCACGCTCTCCACCAGCTCGCGGATCACCGGGAAGGTCAGCTCCCCGACACACGGCGTGCGCAGACCGTCGGCGATGGTGTCGGGGTGGGGCACTTCGACGCGAACGCCCGCTGCAAGCGAGAGGAACGCGTCGTTGGCGCCGGCCGGTTCGGCGCCGAAAAGGCGGATGGCGGGGTCGATGGCGCGGGCGATGGTGGCGCAGCCGGAGAGCAGTCCGCCGCCGCCCACCGGGGTGATCAGGGCGTCCAAGGGGCCGGTTTCGTCGAGCAGCTCCAGGGCGGCGGTACCCTGGCCGGCCATGATCAGCGGGTGGTCGAAGGGCGGCACCAGCGTGCCGCCGGTTTCCTGCAGGATGGCGGCGGCGATGGATTCGCGGTTTTCGGTGAGACGGTCGTAGGTGACAATGCGCGGCCCCTGCGACCGCGTGGCTTCCATCTTCGAGCGGGGGGCGTCGGCGGGCATCACGATGTGGGCCTGCGCGCCGACGTGCCTGGCGGCGATGGCGACGGCCTGGGCGTGGTTGCCCGAGGAGTACGCCACGATGCCGCGGGCCAAGTCGGCCGGAGCGAGGGACAGGATCAGGTTGGACGCGCCGCGGATCTTGAACGCGCCGCCGCGCTGCAGGTTCTCGCACTTGAAGAACACGCGGAGACCGGCTTCGGCATCGAACACGGCGGAGGTGAGAACCGGGGTGCGGCGGGCGAGGGGGCGGATGCGGACGGCGGCCGCGCGGACATCGTCAGCCTGGATGGCCAGGGGCATGATTCGACTATACGCGACTGCGGGCGAGCGGCGAAAACCGCGGGCCAGTTTTCAGGTGCTACCATCAAAGTGTGGCCCTAGTCGTGCGGGGGCACACCCGGTTCGACTAGGAGGGCTTTCATGGCCAAAGGCTCTGTCGCTATCAGCGTGGAGCGTTGTAAGGGATGCGGTTTCTGTGTCGAGTTCTGCCCAACGCACGTGCTCGCGCTTTCATCTGCTTTTAATTCAAAGGGTTATCATCCACCAAACGTAGTTGACGGCGAGAAGTGCAGCGGCTGCGACCTGTGCGGGATGTACTGCCCCGACTTCGCCATTTTTGGAGTACGAGATGCACGCTGATCCCAAAGGTGTCTTAACAGGTGTTCATTTTATCGACGGCGATTACGCATGCTGCGAGGGTGCTCTCGCAGCCGGTGCGCGATTTGCCGCAGGCTACCCGATTACGCCATCCACCGAAGTAGTCGAGCGGTTTGCCTCGAGAATCCCCATGATCGGCGGGATCTTCATCCAGATGGAGGACGAGTTGGCCTCGTCCATCGCCATCCAAGGCGCGGTTTGGGCCGGGGCCAAGGCCTTGACAGTCACCTCGGGCCCGGGGTTTTCGCTGATGATGGAGCACATCGGTTACGCCGCCATGACGGAGACGCCGTGCGTGTTCGTGAACGTGCAGCGGGGCGGTCCGTCCACCGGGTTGCCGACGCTGCCGGCGCAGGCCGATATGATGCAGGCCAGATGGGGATCGCACGGGGATTACGGCGTTATCGCACTGTGCCCGAACTCGCCGCAGGAGTGCTTCGATCTGACCATCACGGGCTTCAACCTGGCCGAGGAGTTCCGGGTCCCGGTGATGATGATGCTCGACGAATGCGTGGGGCACATGACGGAGAAGGTGGTGATTCCCGAGGCGGAAAAGATCGAGATCACCCCGCGGCGCTTCACCAAGCTGCCGCCCGAGGAGTTCCGGCCGTTCGAGCCGCAAGCCGACCTGGTGCCGGACATGGTGCGCGCGGGAGACGGGTACCGGTTCCACATCACCGGGCTGACGCACGACGAGCGCGGCTACCCGAACATGAGCGTCGACACGCAGGATCGCACCATCCGGCGGCTGCTGCAAAAACTCGAGCCGCTGGCCAACGGGCGCGCGCTTTGCGAGACGGAGCACCTGGAGGATGCCGAAGTGGTGGTGGTCTCCTACGGCATCACCTCGCGGGTGGCGCAGCGGGCGATCGAACTGGCGCGCGAGCGGGGGATTCGCGCCGGCAAGTTCCGCCTCGTCTCGGCGTGGCCGTTCCCCGAGCGGCGTATCCGCGAGCTGGCTGGCCGCGTGAAGGCGTTCGTGGTGCCGGAGCTGAACCTGGGGCAGATGGTGCACGAGGTGGAGCGGGCGGCCCAGGGCCGGGCGGCGGCGATTCCGGTATCGCACGCCGGTGGCGGCGTACACCAGCCGGCCGCCATCCTGAAGGCCATTGTGGAGGCAGCGCGATGAACGAAGCGACGATCGGGAAAACCACGCTGGAGATCCCCGTCGAGATCCCCGCCGACGCCGTGAACCCCGTCGAGCCTTTCCTGCGCATGGACCGGATGCCGCACATCTGGTGCGCCGGCTGCGGGATCGGCACCACCGTGAACTGCTTCACGCGAGCGCTGATCGCCTCCAAACGGAACCTGGACAAGGTGGCGGTGGTCTCGGGCATCGGCTGCACGGGCCGCGTGGCGGGTTATGCGCGCCTGGATTCGTTCCACACCACGCACGGCCGGGCGATTCCCTTCGCCACCGGGCTGAAGCTGGCGAACCCCGAGTTGGACGTGGTGGTGTACTCGGGGGACGGCGACCTGTTCGCCATCGGCGGCAACCATTTCATTCACGCGGCGCGCCGCAACATGGACCTCAAGGTGATCTGCGTGAACAACCTGACGTACGCCATGACCGGCGGCCAGACGGCGCCTACCACGCCGGGTGGTGTGATCAGCGCCACCGCGCCCTACGGCGTCTTCGAGCCGGCCTTCAACCTGGTGGCGCTGGCCGAGGCGGCGGGCGCGTCCTACGTGGCGCGCTGGACCACCTACCACGTGAAGCAACTCAGCCGGGCCATGGAGGAAGTGCTGAACCGGAAGGGCTTCTGCTTTATCGAGGTGCTGTCGCCGTGCCCCACGCTCTACCAGCGCCGCAATAAGATGGGCGACGGCCTGGACGCCATGAAGTATTACAAACAGGCCAGCAAGATCCGCCATGGGGCGCGGGCGAGCGAGTGCGACCTGACGCGCGACGGCGAGATCGTGGTGGGCAAGTTCGTGGATCGCCAGCGGCCGGATTACCTCGAGTTGCTGCGTTCCCAGATGACCGAGACCCTGGGCGAGCGGTACGCCGAACCGGAGGTCTCGTGCTGCAGCGAATGCTAGGCAAGGGAGAGCGCAAAATGTTCAGCGAAATCCGCATCGCCGGATTCGGCGGGCAGGGCGTGATTCTGGCGGCGGCGGTGATTGGCAAGGCCGCGGCGATTTTCCAGGGCGGCTACGCCACCATGACGCAGAGCTTCGGCCCCGAGGCGCGCGGCGGATCGTCCAGCGCGCAGGTGATTTTGTCGAGCGAGCCGATTCTCTATCCCTACCTCACCCGGCCGGACATCCTGGTGGTGATGTCGCAGGAAGCCTATACGCGGTTCTCGCCGGAGCTGAAACCGGGCGGCATTCTGATCGCCGAACAGGACCTGGTGCGGGTGGGCCAGATCCCCAAAGGCGTGCGGGCCTTCGGCGTGCCGGCCACGCGGCTGGCCGAGGAACTGGGCCGCAAGGTGGTCCTGAACATCGTGATGGTGGGCTTCTTCGGAGCGGCGGCGAAGGTGCTGGACGCCGAGGCGCTTCGCCAGGCGGTGGCCGATTCGGTGCCGCCGGCCATGCGGAAACTGAACTTGCAGGCTTTCGAAAAGGGCTTCGAGTACGGACAGCAGTTGATGGTACGGATGGCCGAAAGCGGCGATTCGGACGCGGCCGTGGCGACGCTCGAAGGGGCGTAGGGCGGAGGCTCCGCAACACCACCGCGAGCGCGCCGGAGCTGAGAACGCTGCCCATCCGCTCTCATGGCTGGAAGCAGACTGGGTTCCATCGTTCGGGTTCCACGCAGTACTGTCAGGCGTGCGCCGGAGCCGTGCGCAATGGGAGAGCACGAGACGGGAACCAGCAACGGCCGGCGGCATCCTTCCGGTCGAGGCGATCGAGCGCCGGATCTACCTCATCCGCGGCCAGAAGGCGATGGTCGACAGCGATCTCGCGGAGCTGTATCGGGTGCCCACCAAATCCGTGAACCTGGCGGTGCGGCGCAACACCATGCGCTTCCCCGCGGATTTCATGTTCCAGCTCTCTCAAAGCGAGGCTGACTCTTTGAGGTTTCAGATTGAAACCTCAGAGACGGGCCGCGGCGGGCGGCGCTATCTCCCATACGTCTTCACCGGGCAAGGCATTGCCATGCTCTCTTCCGTGTTGAACGGCGACCGGGCCGTGCTGGTCGACATCGCCATCATGCGGGCCTTCGTGATGCTTCGCGAAATCATGGCCACGCACAAGGACCTCGCTCACAAGATCGAGGCGCTGGAGCGGAAGTACGCCACCCACGACGAACAAATCCACGTGATCTTCGATGCCATCAAGAAACTCCTGGCGCCCACGGTTCCGGCGAAGCGCCGTATCGGGTTCACGACCGAGTAGACACCGTGCGGTCGAATTTCGCGGCGGCACTCCCGAGGCCCTCGCCATGACGGATGACGGCTTGTGCCTTTTCCAATCCGAAGACATCAGATCCCGGCCCAAAACGATGACTTTGAGAACCGTCGTGTTGAGCCTTGTGGAAAGCAGCAGCTACAAAACCGACTACGGCGGGATTTCGCATGAACCCAGAAATGCCCGTAACTGCTTGATTCCATTGGTCGGGGCGGGGCGATTTGAACGCCCGACCCCCTGCGCCCGAGGCGGTGTTCGATTCTTACTGGAAACGGCCTGTTTTCAAGTACTTACGTTTCAATGAGATGGCAGCAGCGTGTTGAAACTTGTTGAGCCCTGTCGAAGTCGGAGGCTTTGAGCAGCTACAGAATCATCTACAGTTTCGGATTTCCGACTCGGTTTACTCAGTATCGAAACGGCCGGGCGCGCCACTTCGTCCAGCTTCCGGCCGACTTGGCGGAAACCGCCGCGCGGGTGTCGGCGCGGTGTGCCAGAGCAGGCAAATTCCCGCATGGGTCAAACCGTCCGAAGTGGACAAATCGGTAAAAGCTGGGCGACAAGTGAGAGTCCGTTTTCCGGAAAGCCAGTTCGCGCCTGCGAGTGGAAGCATCCTACGGCAGAACGAGAGCCGTGGCGGGGGGCTACGGAACAGATCGCATCTCCCAGCGCTACTTCGCCTGAAGGGATTCGATGTACTTTGTCAGGTTGCGAATCCGTAGCTGTACGGCAGCGGCGTCGGCGGTGCCGTCCATCTCTCGAAAAACCGTGCCCCAGGTCGGCATGTCCCTGGTCCCGTGGGCAGTGACGCGGATGTCTCCGTGGATTGCGCCATACACCCGCAGTTCGGGGAATTTCCCCGCGTTACGCTTTGCGAGACCGGTAAGGTCCAGGGATTGGTATTTCAAGGCCGCGCTCGCCGGACCGTCGCCTTTGCCACCGGCGCCATGACACGCGGCACAATAGGCGCCGTACATTTCCTTGCCCGAAGAAGCGGACGTCGGCCCGGCTGGCGTCCTCTGGATCGCGGGGCGGTTTTCATTCTGCCCGCACAGGACCGCGGCCGCCAATGAGAACAACATCAGTTTTTGCAGCATCGCCGTCTTCTCCATTCAGAACTCGATCCGCATCTGGAACGCCACCATGCGGGGCGAATTATCGCCGCCAAGGCCGACGCCGAGCAATCCGGTGGGCGGGGACGTCGTGTAGGTTAGCGCGCCGAAGCCGGCTTGTGTCTCCGGCTTCCCAGGTATGCCGGCGATGGCCGCCGGCAAGCCGAAATTCGGGTGATTCAAGACGTTGAAAAACTGCCCGTCCACGCGCAGGGACAATCGCTCGCTGAGCCGGAATTGCTTGGTGAGGTAGAGGTCGGACCAGAAGAAATCCGGGCCGCGCAGCGAGTTGCGGCCCAGATCGCCGAACTGGCACGTCGCGGGTGAGTCGCCGCCGGCGCAGGCCCCGGTGCTCGCATCGACCGTCGAAACGAACGCATCCGGATTGAGCCACTGAACGGCGCCGGGCTGCGTCACGCCTGGGAGCGGGTCGTGCCGGTAGAGTGGCGCGCCTTCGCGGACACTCGCGAACTGCGGGCCGCCGCCCTGGACGATGCCGTTCCCATTTGCCGAATATGGCGCGCTCTGCACCGTAAAAGGCACGCCGCTGTGAAAGAAGAAAGTGCCGGACAACTGCCATCCGTTCACGGCCCTGGCCAGCATGGCGTTGTGCGCGTGAATGGGCAGCTCGTACACATAGTTCGCGTTGAAGTTCTGCCGTATGTCGTAATCGCAATTGCCGTACTGCCGGCCCAACATGCCGGGCAACGGGGAGACGATCCCCGCCGACGAAAAGGACAGGAAGCCGCCGTTGGACACCGTGTCCAGACAATGGCTCCACGTGTAGTTCACTCGCGCCTGCAACCCGCGGCCGATGCGCTTCTCCGCCGTCACTTGAAGGCCGTTGTAGTGGCTGTTGGCCCCGGTGGCGAATTGGGTCACTGCCGCGAAGCGGGGGTCGGTGGGCGCGCCGTACGGGAACGGGTTGAAGCAACCGGCGCAAACCGTCTGGTACCCGTTCACCTGGGTCGAGTAGGGCTGGTTCACCGCGCGCGTTCCGACGTACTGGGCGCGCAGATTGCCGGTGTTCCCGAGTTGCCGCTCGATGGCGAGACTCCATTGCAGGAAATAGGGCGCGCGCAGTTCGCCGTCGGGGATGGCGGTTAGCGCGACCGGCGGCAGACACGCCTGCGGCCTGGCGGATGCGGCGGCGCAAGAGAGAGCCCCCTGCCGGAAGCCGTCGAGGAACGCCTGATTGGCCGTCACGGTGGCATCGATGGCGCTGTCCGGCACACCGGGCGCGATCGCCAGTCCGCCCGCCTGCCCCAGAAGGCCTCCCTGGAAGGTGTTGATGTATGGCGGATTGGCGGCGATCAGATCCACGATGCTGCCGGGCAGCAGGTCGCTGAACACGCCGAATCCGGAGCGCAATACCGTTTTCGGCGCGAACTGCCACGAAATCGCAGTGCGGGGCTGCCACAGGAGGAGCGGAGTGGATGCGAACAGCTTGTCCCGGCCGGTGATGATCGCCTGGTTGAGGGACTGGTCCGGATCGTGTGGCGCCGCTTCGAAAGAGCCGGGCAAGCTGGCGATCAGGTTGTGCGGGCTCATCGGATTGGTATTCGTGGCTGTGCGCACGCCCCATGTCCAGGTGACCTTCGAGCGAAGCTTCACGGTGTCCCCGGCGAACAGATCCACATTGAGGTAATCGAAGGGCTGGGACGCGGCGGCCGGAAACGCCTTGGTCGCCGTGGACGCCACGCCGTAGATGAATTGCGCCAACGTGGTGTAGGTGACCAGCGGAGTGTCGTAGGTGCTGAAGTCGTAATCGTTAATCCGCAGGCGGCGCGAGCTGACGCCGAACTTGAATTGATGGCGTCCCACCGTCCATGCGAGGTTATCGTTGATCTGGAAGCGCGTGGCGCGGCGCCCCTGCACCCAGTTGTAATCCAGGCCTCCAATTGTCGTGAACGGCGCGTTCGACCCCACGCCCTGAAGAACGATGGGGAAGGCCGCCAGGGTCTTGGCCGCGTCAACCGGCCCAAACAGACTCTCGTACCAGGAGAAGGCCGGATTGAAGTAGTTCACCAGGTTCTGGCTGAAGATGTGCGTGTATCCGGCCGCGAACGAATACAGCGGCTGCGGCGAGATCGCGTTGAACAGGGGATTGACCGGGTCCGTGTAGGCCGCCTGGAGTCCCGTGTCGGACTGGAGACGGTACCAGACCATGTCGTTCACGTCGATATTGTGATCGATCCGGGCCGTGACCACCTGTTCGTGATCGGTGCTCGACTGTGAAGTCGTCCGCCGGTTCGCGCAACCGCTTCCATCCGGCGGGACGCCTGCCGCAAGGCTGCCATCGGCGTTCAACGGGCAACCGAGCACGGGAAGAGGAGTTCCGGCCGTGTTCGGATAGAGCGAAAACAGGTTCCGGTAGAACGGCACCAACGCCGGGGCGGCGGGGTAACTCGACCCTGAGACCGTGTCGGTTCCCCCTTTGGGCAATTGCTGCAACACGTAGCTTTGGAACGCAGCCGTTGGGAGCGTCACCGCGTTGACGATGGGCAGAGCGATCCGCATCTGTTCGAAGTCGCCGAAGAAAAACAGCTTGTCGTGGACGGCCGGGCCGCCGAGGCTGCCCCCGAAGTGGTTCACGTTGGAACGCGGTTTGTGGCCGCCGGAAGTCGCGTTGGTGAAGTAGTTTGCCGCGTTCAGCCGCGACCCGTTCCACAGCTCATACAGGTTGCCGTGGACAGCGTTCGTCCCGCTCTTGGTGACGTAATTGATCTGCGAAGCTCCGTAGCGGCCCTGATCGACCGCATAGGAGGTGGTGTTGACCGTAACCTCTTCGATCGAGTTCAGTCCCAGAACGAGGTTGGTGGACAGCCCGCTGTTCAGATTGGTCAGCGGATCGTTGGTCTCCAGCCCGTCCACAATGTACGCATTGGAGAGCGCGGGCAATCCATTGAACTGCACGTTGCCGTAGCCGTTCTGGCCGCCCACGAAATCGTTCGACGAACCGGCCGTGTTGATCAGCGCGCCGGGAGCGAACTGCGCCGGGTACGTGAGATCGCCGCCCGGATTCGGCAAGTCCTGGATGGCGCGCCCGCTGAGCGTGGTCGTGGTGTTCGGGTTTTCCACGTTAATCAGCGGCGCCTCGCTGCTGACGGTGACGTCCTGCCTGGCGGTGGCAACTGCCAGCGTGAAACTCACGGTGCGCGTCTCGCCCAGGCCGGCGGAGACCGATTCGTTCACCTGATCGTCGAAGCCCGCCGCCTGAACGCGCACCGAATACGGGCCGGGGTGCAACTGCGGAAAATCGAAACGCCCCGATTCGTCCGTCTGAGCCTGGCGTTTGAGCCCGGTTTCGCGGTGCGTGATGGTCACCGTGGCCCTGGCCACCGCTCCTCCGCTCGAATCGGAAACCTGCCCCGTGATGGCGCTGGTGGTTTCCCCTTGAGCCCATAATCGGGGGTTGTCCAGGGGAGCGGCGAGCGCCATGCAGAGGATTCCCGCGAGCTTTGCCGTCGATGCCGTTTGCGTCGCGTTCATATTTAGCCATGCCTAAATTAGATGCTACACCGACAGAGGGAGCTGGTCAAACGTTTTTTTGATTTTCAAGGGCCGGTTCGGGCATAATTTAGTTGTGCCGAACTCCGGATCTGAGTCCGTCGATGATTACCTGAAGGCCATTTTCGAACTGACTGGCCCCTCCGGAGAAGCGGCTGCCAGCAAGGCGATTGCAGAGCGCCTGGGCGTTTCGGCGCCATCCGTAACCGGGATGCTCCGGAAATTGTCCACTGGGAGGCGTCCCTGTATTGAATATCGGAAGCACCACGGTGCGCGCTTGACTGGCGAAGGCCGAAAACGGGCGCTTCGTATCATTCGCCGGCACCGTCTGGTGGAGCTCTTCCTGTGCCAGGTCCTCGGTTATTCCTGGGATGAAGTACACCAGGAGGCTGAAAGGCTGGAGCACTTCATTTCCGAAAAACTCGAAGAGCGGATTGCTCAGAAGCTGGGAAACCCGGAATTCGACCCACACGGAGACTCGATCCCCAGGAAAGACGGTGTGCTGCCCGAGCGCAAGACGATGGCACTCGCGGCCGTGCCGCCGGGAAGTTCGGTTGTTGTCAGCAGCGTGTCTGATCGAGATCCGGAAATGCTGCGCTATTTGGAGCGGATTGGCACGACTCCAAACCGCGCGCTGATTGTGATCGACCATGCACCGTTTGAGGGCCCGACCACAGTGCGGTTGCACGACGAGGCCGACATCCGTGCTCTGAGTCCTAAACTCGCGGCCGCGATCTTTGTCCGAATGACATGATGCGGCGGCTTCGTCTATCCGGAGTCGCTCGCGGATATCGTTTCGAGATTTGCGAGGCGATCACCTGCTGCATATGCAGGGGGGCGCCTAAATTGAAAGGCACTATTAACAGGCCTCTGGCGTGGCCGTCGGCGGGACTGTAGTCAAATATGTAGCTAACGCATCCTCAAGGTGCAACAGGTTTCAACAGCCAGTTTTGCAAGTTGTTGAAAACAACAGGCAATTCCATAGGGTAAACACCGGAGATCCACTGAGCCCAAGGCGGTGTGCGAGTCGGGATGGAAGTGGCCTGCGTTCAACTGCTTACACTTCAAAGAGTTGGCGCCGAGGTGTTGAAAGCTGTTGAGGCATGTTGGGCATGGAGGCTCTCAGCAGCTACAAAATCATCTACAGTGAGCTTGCGCCTCCTGGGTTTCCTCGTCGCACCTCACGTCAACCGCTCACCGTTGGTCAGGGTAGTTCCGGATTGAGCACGGCGAGGCCTTCAAGAGCCGCAACCTCGCAGAAAGCCCTGTCCGCGGCCACAAATGCATCTAGCCCGACACGATGCTGCACGTCCAACGCCACGGCAAGCTGGAGCGCATCCAGGGTTCGCAAACCCTTCCGGTCGCCGTATCGGACAATGAGACGTTCCGCAGCCGGGTAGTGAGATTCGCCGACCGCGACGAGGTCGATTGCGCCGCTTGCGACGTCATTCAGAAATCGAATTCGCAGTAGCGCGGATCTACCGCTGTCCAGATGGCCGGTGCGAATTCTCAGCGCCAGAGCGGAGTGCAACTCAACGCCAGCGAGGCGGGAGATGACGATTCGCCGGTCCGCCGTACCAAACATGGCGGCGACCCGCTCAGAGCCAAGTTCTGGGTGGTACAGCTTAATGAGTGCGCTGGAGTCGAAGAAGTAGTTCACCGCTTTCAGAATCGTTCCTTGCGCTCTGCGGTGATCGCCTCAGACCAGGAACTTGAGTCCACCGCCGTCATTCGGCGTATCTCCTCGTGAGTGGGGATCCGGCCCGCCGCAGCGACTTCGTTGCGAGCCTGTTCCAGGAAACTCTGATCGACCAGGGGCGCCAAGGCGTCGCCTGAAATACTGGAAACGGCGACCCTGACCCGCTGGTGTTCTTCCAGCGGCAGAGGTCCCAATGGTCGCAGTACACCATTCTCGTAAACCGCGTCCACATGGTTGGTCATGATGCCTCTATTCTACGCTGGATTCGCGGAAGTCGCGGAAGCACTCGGAGCCCGCATGGCTGTGCGGCCCCAGCGGCCGCCGTCTCGACCACGGCCTCGGGGCATCCGATGGCCGGTAGTCCTGCACCCAGGTACCGGGGAGATCTCTTCAAGGGCGGATCTCTGTGCTTCCGCTACAGTGGCGGGATGACAGAGGTCTGTTTTGGGCTCCTCGAAACTCCCGCAGCTCGGAACAGCGCATTTCCACACCGTTTCCTCGACACCGCGCAACTGCCGCTACGGCAGGGGCGCGCCCACGCTGAAATCCGCTATTGACGGGCTTTCCGCGAACCTGGGCCGGGCGATTGTAGTCAATACTGTAGCTGAGATTGCATCACGGGGCCTCGCAATCAAGGGCGTCTCGAAGGCTCAAGCTGTTGATTCCATTGGTCGGGGCGGGGCGATTTGAACGCCCGACCCCCTGCGCCCAAGGCGGTGACCGGTGCGGGGTGGAAGTGGCCTGCGTTCAACTGCTTGCATTTCAATCAGATGGCGCCGAGTTGTTGAGATTTATTGCGCTCTGTTGAAAGCGGACACTCCTAACAGCTACAAGTCTATCTACACTGCACCCCAGCCGTGTGGAGCGTGCCTCGGCCTCTTCGCTTCGCGGCCGCGCGGGTTGTGCACGGGGAAGCCCAGCGCTACGGCGCCAAGCTAGAGCGCACCGGCGCCGCTTGTTACACTGGACGTGTGAAGCCCAGTAGCCTCGCGATGGTGGCTGCGGCAGGATGGCACGGCCGACAGTCTCTCTTCCTCATCCTTGCCATTTTCCTCTGTGGCTGCCGACAAGTGAGGAATGCTGATCGCGTCCTCAGCGACGCCGTTGCCGCCAGCACAGCATTGGCAGCTTACTACGACGACCTCGCCGAGATTACGCTGGACGGGTGGCAAAACCAGGCGGTGTACAACGCCATGCTAGGGATACCGGCACCCTCAGGTGAGCAATACAACGAACGCCTTCATGACTTCCGCCAACGCGCGGACGTTGCACACACAACCGTCCTCGTTTACCAGCGCCTCCAAGCGCTGCGTGACCCTAAGGGGCTAGCTGGCGTGACGAGCGCGGGGCAAGAACTCGGCAAGGCCATCAAGGGGCTCTCCGGGCTCCCAGGCGTAACGGACATCCCTACCGACGAACTCGGGGGCGCTGCCGCGGCCCTCGCTAACCTGCAACGCCAACGCGACCTCAAACGGGCAATGATCAACATGGCCGGCCTCAGCCGCAGCCTCGCCGCCATGTTCGGAGCGGAGCAGCGCGTGTATCTCAGCGTCCAATCGGATCGAACCAGTACGGGAGCAAACCTCATTCCGATCCTGGCGAAAGAGAAGCTCACCAACCCCGGAACGTTCCTGACCAGACTCCATCTCGGCATTAGTGTCAGCAGTGCTAGCGATGAGCCAGGGATCTCGGGAGGCCTCGCGGTCGCCAGGGTGACTGCTGAGCGGGCAAAACTCGCATGGGCTTGCGCCACACAGAACACAGCCCACGTGCTCAACGCCATCGCCGAGGTCGGCGATGCGGTCAGTGCGGGCACGACGCCGGACCTTGGCTCACTCGAACAAGGAATTTCGAATGCCAACATCTGCCTGAAAGAGCACGACAGTCTCACCGGGAGCGACAAATGACGAACGATGACATTGTCGATGCTCTCCTGCGACAGAAGCAGCAGATCGAAGAACACCTCCCTGAACTCCTCTCTCGATGCCCGAGTGATGCGGAGAGCGCGGCCTTGAAAAACGCGTACGGGCAAGCGACGCAACAGTGGAACAACGCCGTAAATAGGGCCTTGCGCACCAACAATCCCGCCCTAGGCAAACTCGTCGGCGACCTGGGGGCGCTGCAGGATGAGATCGCCGGGATGATTGCGCGCGCTGATGATTTTGGCGCCATCCTCAACAGGATCACGACCGGCATCATGATCGGCTCCAAGATCCTAATGGCCGCCAAGTAGGCATCCATCGGGCCAAAGGCAGCGCCAAGCGGATTGCCGCGAGGGCATGATCCCCGAATCCCCACTTCCGGCCCCAATGCAGAGTACCGGAAGCCTAGACAACCTCAGGACCAGCCCTCCACCTCGAAATCGACGAGATCGTGACGGACGCACTTTTGCGGCATGGTATGGCGCGAAAGAGAATACCATGGGCCATCGATGAGCCGTGCGTCAGTTACTTTGCCCAAGAACATGCAGCGCCAGTTCTGAACGGCGCGGGGATCAGAAACTGGGAATATTCCGCGGCTGCTGTCGCCGTCGTACTGGTAGGCGAGGAACTGATATCGGAGGCCTCCTGTCTCCCTGTCCTCATTTTGACCCAGCACGTGGGGGCACAGATATCTGGGACGTCCATCGTAAACGAGATAGACGTTCCGTTTGTTTTGTATCGCCTCCCGAAGGAGTTCGTAAACGTCGTCCATGGTGTGGGAGTCTAGCACGAATACATTACGGGGACATCCCCGTTTCGGTTGTTTGCGGGTTATATTTAAGGGGCAGGGTACATAGAAATGAAGCGGGAAGCGAAGCTACTGCTAAGCAACGCCGTGGAAGCGCTGGTGCTCGGAATTGAGCTATTCAATCGTCCCTCGGACCGTGGTCGCGTTGAGGCAGTGCTGATACACCTGGACCACGCATTCGAGATGCTCTTGAAATCGGCGATCCTCCATAAGGGAGGGCGGATTCGCGAACGCGGCCAGCCCAACACGGTTGGCTTCGACCACTGTGTACGGGTCGGCCTCAGCGACGGCAGGGTGCGGTTCCTCAGCGACGATGACGCGGTGGTGCTCAGAGCGGTCAACGCCCTTAGAGATGCTGCGCAGCATCACCTCGTGAGCCTCTCCGAACAGCAGATCTATATGCACTCGCAGGCCAGCCTGACTCTGTTCAGGTCCATCATGAAGGACGTGCTTGGCCAGGATATCACGGTGGAGCTTCCGGACCGTGTGCTTCCGCTCTCCACCACACCGCCGGTGGATCTGGCCGCGCTGTTCGATACCGAGATCGAGGAGGTCAAGAGACTCCTTGAGCCCGGTAAGCGGCACAGGATCGAGGCCATGGCCAAACTCCGAAGCCTAGCCATCGTGAATGGCGCCATCGAGGGAAAAACGACGCAGCCAACCGTCGCTGACCTTCACAAGCTCGGCTCGTCCCTCCTAAAGGGTAAGTCGCTTCATGACCTTTTTCCCGGCGTCGCTACAGTGAACCTGACCACAAGCGGCAGCGGTGTGGGGATCGAGCTGCGAATCACGAAGAACCAGGGGATCCCGGTGCAACTTGTCCGCGAGGAAGCTGCGCCGGAGGCGCCGGTCATAGCGGTCAAGCGCGTTGACGAACTCGGGTTTTACAACCTCGGGAGGGACGGATTAGCAGACAAAGTGAACCTCAGCGGGGTGATGACAAGCGCGATGGTTTGGCACCTCGGCTTACAGAGCGATCCGGACTGTCACAAGGAGTTCTGTATCGGCAGGTCGAGGTTTCATCGGTATTCTCAAAAGGCCGTGGCGAAGATCAACCAGTCTCTTGAGAATCTCGACCAGGCCGCCGTTTGGAGCGCTTACCGTGCGCGGAAAAGAGTCGAGGCCGCGCCGGCGCCCGCCGTGTCAAGTTGAGGCGCGCCAGGATTCGTAGCGCACCTGCCCATTGTACATGTGACCTACGGCGCGACTCGCCGAAATCACTTGCCACAAGGCCTGCGCCGCTTGCCGTGAGCCGAACCGGGCCAAATCGACGGCTACAAGATCATCTACAGCAAGTGCTTGGCGATAGCCAGAAGCATCCGTAAGTGTTTGATTCCATTGGTCGGGGCGGGGCGATTTGAACGCCCGACCCCCTGCGCCCAAGGCAGGTGCGCTACCAGGCTGCGCTACGCCCCGACATTTGCTGCCTTATTCATTTTAGACCACCTTCCAGCCTTATCCAAACTCGCCATTCGCCGCGCTTGCTTTCCCTGCGGCTGAACTGCGCCAAAACCCCTTCAGTTTGGCCTGCCTCTGTCGGAACTCTTGCCCCGCTGGTTGGCGTGCCGGTTCAACTTCAGCAGAGCCTCGCGCTTCATCGGCAACTTCATCTGCGAGTAATTCTTGAACGCCTTGGCGTCACCCTGGCGTAGCAATTGGGTGACCTACTCATCTGCCACGCCGCCCGCGGAAAGCCTGCTGGCATAGGTCGAACGGAGATCGTAAATCCGAAAACACGGAATTCCGGCGCGGCGCAATGTTGCGTGCCGCGTCGTTTTGAACGTCGTCCGGTGGGGCCTCCGAAGAACCACTCGCCGGCGTCGACACACCCGCACTTCTCATCGATCGCCTGGATCGCCTGCTGGGCGGATACGGCCTCAAGAGACGCCGAGAACTGGCGCAGGCGGGCGCCGTTCTCGCCCACGGGGGGCCGGCGAACGACCCGAGTAACTCGACTCTAGTCGTTCGGACTCCGGCTTTCAGCCGGGCCCGCGCTCCGCTATCATCTATTCCATGCGCCACCTCGCCTGGCTGCTCGCGCTCGCCGTTCCCTCCTGCGCGCAATCGCTCGAGGCGGACCTCGGCGCGCGCATCTCCGGCTTCCCGGGCGCGGTTTCGCTCTACGCCAAGAACCTGGATACGGGCGCTGCGGTGGGCATCCGCGAATCCGCTCCGGTGCGCGCGGCCAGCACCATCAAGCTGCCCGTCATGGCGGCGGTGTTCGATGCCGTCCGCCGCGGCAAAATCAAGTGGACGAAGCCGCTCACCATCCGCAAGGCGGAGCAGTTGGCCGGGTCCGGCGTGATTGGCTCCGAGCTGTCCGCGGGCGTGAAGCTGCCGCTCGGCGACGTGGTCCACCTCATGATCGTGCTCAGCGACAACACCGCCACCAACATGGTCCTCGACCGCGTGACGGCCAACCAGGTCAACGCGTATCTGGATGGCATCGGCATACGCACCACGCGGGCGCTCCGCAAGATCCGCGGCGACGGAGGCGAGCTCGCTCCCGCCGAAGGCTGGTCGGACTTCGGCAGGCAACCCGGAAACCGGAAGTACGGCATTGGCGTCACCACGCCGCGCGATATGGTGGCGATTCTCGAAAAGCTCGAGCGCGGCGAACTGGTGAACGCCGAGGCCTCGCGCGAGATGATCGCCATCCTCAAGCGCCAGCAGGACAACACCGGAATTCGCCGCCTGATCGACGCGCCCATCGCCAACAAGACCGGCGCGCTCGACGCCCTGCGCGCCGACGTGGGGATGGTCTATTCCAAGGGCGGCCGCATTGCCATGGCGATCTACGTGGACGGCATGCCGAAGATCGATTATGGCCCGGACAACCCGGGCTCCCTGCTGATCTCCAACCTGGCGAAGCTGCTGGTGGACGGACTGGCCGCCTCCGGCAAGCCCGCACCGTGAAAATGTACTATTTCGCACCTCGCGGCATCGAAAGACATTGCGCCAGCATCGCGTAACGAATAGAATCGCACCTATGATCAAAACACGTCTTGTCGCCGCTATCCTCGGTTCCATGCTGGTGATCGGAGGAATCGCCGTAGCCCAGAAGCCCAAGCAGAACGTATCGGCCGCCAAACATCCGAACCTGGCTGCCGCACAGCAGCTCAGCGAGCAGGCTTATGAGAAGATCATTGCCGCTCAGCAAGCCAACGAGTGGGATATGCAGGGGCACGCGCAGCAAGCCAAGAACCTGCTCGAGAAGGTCAACAACCAACTGAAGCTGGCCGCGGAAGCAGCCAACGCAGCCAAGAAGTAAGCCGCGATTCTGGCCTCGAACGTGCACGGCGAACTCTCCTGGCCGTCGGGAGTATAGAGTGGTAGCTTGTCCGTGTGCACCGCTCCTGGCCCCGGGGCGGGGGCTGGCGATTGGACGGTCCGCATGAAGTACGCGATCTTCGTGCTATTAGCCATCCCGGCGTTCGCGCAGCCGCGCGAAATCGGGGCCGATTTCGGATACGGGATCTACCGGAACGGCACGATCTTCTCGAGTGCGGGGACGGCGGAGGCCGGCGTGCGCAACCGCTTCGCCGCCGGCATCGTGTTGGGGTACGAGTTCTCGAGCTACGTGTCGGGCGAGTTCCGCTATCTGTATCACGACGGCCACCCGTTCCTCGAAGCGCCCGGAGTCAAAGCCGACATCCAGGGCCAGTCGCACGGGCTGACGTGCGAACTGCTGTTCCACTTCAAAACCGCCGCACACCGATGGCGGCCGTACCTGGCCGGAGGCACGGGCGCGAAGGAGTACGTGATTGCCGGTCCCGAGCCGTTCCCGCAGCCGATTCCGCAAATCGCCTCGCTCACCACCAACGACGTCTGGAAGACGGTATTCAGCATTGGCGGCGGCGTGAAGTTCCGCCCGCGGCCGCATGTTCTGCTGCGCGCCGAGTTCAGAGACTATCTCACCACCTTCCCCAGAACGCAGATCGTTCCCGCGCCGCACAACACCGCCCGCGGGATCTTCCAGCAGTTCACGCCCCTGTTGGGCGCCGCCTACACCTTCTGAATTCCCCGGGGAGCGTCAGATCCTGGGCTTGCCGAGCACGCGGATGCGGACTACGAAATGGCGGCCTTCGTCGCCGTAGAACTGCAAGTAATCCGATGAGCCGACGGTGTTGCTGACGGCCGTGGGATTGCGGTGATCCGTCGCGTTGTTGACGCCGCCGCGGAGCGCCAGGCGGTAGCCGCGCAGGGTGAACCGGCGCTCGACGTACAGGTTGAGGTCGAACGCCTCCGGGTAGCGGTGGGAATCGACCGTCCCCGATATCGCGCCGTCCGCCGTGACCGCGGAGAAGGGAAACCCGCTGCGCCAATCCGCCAGGCAGGAGAGCGCCCACTTCTTCCGGTCGAGGAAGGGGAACGGCAGGTAGGCCCAGCTCAACAGGCGATTAGGCGCGTCCCACGGCACGGGGCCCGAGTTGGCGGTCACCTGCTGCGGCTGGTCGATGCTCACATCCAGCACCGCGTTGGACACCGCGCTCGATCGGACGTAACTCGCCATCCACTCGTACTGATCGCCGAAGGACTGGCGCAGGGTGATGGCGGCCTCGTCGTAGGAGTCGCGGCGTTGGTTCGAGAGGACGTAGATCCCGCCGGCCTGGTAGCCGAGCACGCCCGGGTCCATGGTGGCCGAAGGCGTGGCGGACGCGTACACGAACCCGTCGCGGCCCCTCTTCCGCAGCCATTCGGCGCGGGCTGAGAGGGAATGGCCGAAATCGCGCTCCAAGCCGGCGCTCCAGTTGGCGTAACGCGGCATGGCGAGATGGCTGCCCATCCGGAACGCACTCACCACCGGGGTTTGCGGCACGCCCGAGGCGTCGTACGGCGTGGTGACGGCCTCCTGGTCCAGCGGGCGGGACAGGAGCGCCAGGTTGGGCGGCTCGTGGATGATGGCGTAGCCGCCGGTCAGCTTGGTGTGGGCGCTGGGGGTGGGCGACCACGCCACCGAGATGCGCGGCGCCATCCCTGCCCGGTGAATGGATTCGAACCAGTCCCCGCGCAGCCCGAGGTCGATGGCGAGGCGCTCGCGGGGTTGCCAGTGATCGCGGGCGCTCAGCGCCACGGTGGTGTCCGGCAGGCTGTAACTGCCGCTTCCGGTGAACGAGGTGGTGGAGGTCGGCAGGCCGTCGAGCCCCACGATCTCGAACTCCGTGCGGTGAATATCCGCCGTAAAGCCGAGGCGCTGGACATCGCCTCCGAACTGGAATTGGTGCCGCCCGCCGAAGTGAGCGGCCGGCGCCGACCACTTGGCGAAGAACTGCGCCCGGCGGCCGTGGTTCAGCATAGTGGCAAAGTAGTTTCCGCTGCGCCCATTGGGCGAAAGAATGTACGGCTGGCTGCCCTGCGGGATCGAGTCGTTGCCGGTTGCCTGCCACCCAAACCCGGTTTCCAATACGCTGCCGCGGCCCCAGAACTGCATGTCCCGCACGGCCCCCAGCCATTCCGTGGAACGCTGTTCGGTGGTAGTCGAAACGGGATCGCGCGCGTCCAGGCCGGAGTGCGCCTGGTGCGCGTAGTCGCTCAGGAAATCGCCGAAGAGAATGTTGGCGTGCGTCAGGTTGGCCTGGGCGTGGAACAGGTTGTCCGCGGTCCAGAACGTGCTGGTGTCCTGACCGGCCGGCAGTCCCGAGACGTAGCCCCGGTTATACTCGCCGTTGAGACTGTCGGAGAACCAGGCGCGGCCGCGGACTAACGGCCCCGAGAACCCGGCGCGCGGCGTCCAGTCGCCGAGGTTCACTCCGTCGTGCGTATCGAATCCGGGGAGGAAATTGGTGACGGTGAAGCGGAACTTGTCCGTGCCGGTTTCCGGACGGATCTCGAGCGTGCCGGCCGAACCGCGGCCGTATTCCGGCGCCGGGCGCCCGGTCGTCAGGTCGAGCGAGCGAATGCCCTCGACCGCCAGCAGCGTGTTGTAGCGGCCGTTGGCGGGATCGCCGATATCGAAGCCGTCCAGCGTGTACTCGGTCTGGTACTCCGCGCCTCCCTGGAAATGCAACCCGCCCGAGGCGTCCTCGACCACGCCGGGCATCAGCTTCATGGCGTTGCGCAGGCTGTGGCTGGCGGGGTACGGGATGTCGTTGACCTCGGTGCCGCTCAGCCGCTCCTCGCGGTAGGTCTGATCGGGATCGACCGGCGACGGGGACTCGCCCACCTCGACGCTCTGGAAAACTTCGCGTTGCGGCGTGAGCACCAGGGTCACCTCGGCGCCCTCCGCGCCGGCCTCGACCGGGCGGTCCTGAAGCCGGAAGTAGCCCACGTGCTCGGCGGTTACCAGGTACCGCCCTTCCCGCGGCAGCGCGAGCTCGAAGGCGCCGGCGGCGTTGCTGCTAGTTTCGACCGGGGAGGCGTCCGGAACGGCCCGCGCCGAGACCCGCGCATCGGCGACGGGCGCCCCGCTATCGTCCACCACGCGGCCCTTCAAAAGCGGCGATGCCGCCCCCATCCAGGGCACGGCGGCAAAGACGAGCACGGCAATGCGGGCCGGGGACACGGGCGGGCGTCTCCTTGCGTACAGGATACCCTACTGGCTCCATTGCGGGGCGGACGCCCTCGCGCGCGCCGCCTTACCAGCGTTGATGCACCGCGGGGCGGATGCGCCGCTCGTACAGCTCCCGCACCGCGGCCATGGTGGCATCGGGAAGCGGCGCGAGATCGGACGCCGCGCAGTTCTCGGCCACCTGCGCGGGCCGCTTGCCGCCCGGAATGGCGCAGGTCACGGCGTCGAACATCAGAATCCAGCGCAAGGCGAACTGCGTCATGGTGACGCCCGGCGGCAGCAGTTCGCGCAAGGCGTCGACCACCTCCAGGCCGGTGGCGTAATCCACCCCCGAGAACGTCTCGCCCACGTCGAACGCCTCGCCGTGACGGTTGAAATTGCGGTGATCGTCGGCGGCGAATTGGCTGTGCGCGTTCAGCTTCCCGGTGAGCATGCCGCTGGCCAGCGGGACGCGCGCCAGAATGCCCACCCGGCGCAGTTTGGCGCGCTCGAAAAACAGTTCGGCGGGGCGGAGCCGAAAGCAGTTAAAAATGATCTGCACGCTCTGCACGTTGGGGAATTCGATGGCCTTGAGAGCCTCCTCGACGCGCTCCACGCTGACGCCGTAATGGCGAATTTTGCCGGAGGCGGCGATGCGGTCGAGCGCCTCGAAGAGTTCCGGCCGGTAATAGCAATCGGTGGGCGGGCAGTGGAGCTGTAACAGGTCCAGTGAATCGGTGGAAAGGTTGCGGAGGCTGTCCTCCACGAAGCGGGCGATGTTCCGCTCGTTGTACCCATCGGCGGTGTGCGGATCGAGCCGGCGGCCGGCCTTGGTCGCCACCACGATCTCCTCTTTGCGTTCGCGCCGGAGTTGCCCCACCAGCCGCTCGCTGAGGCCCATGCCGTAAACGTCGGCGGTGTCGATGAAGTTCACGCCGCAATCGACGGCCTGGTGCAGCGCCGCCAGCGACTCACGATCGTCCACCGCGCCCCAGGCGCTGCCGATGGCCCACGCGCCCAGACTGATATCGGAAACTCTCCATCCGGTACGGCCCAATGTCCGGTAGTTCATAGCAGCATTGTAAACGAGCGCACAGGGGCCGGGAAACGGCACGCCGTGGGAACCTCGGGCCTGAGCCCGGAGCTTCGTCTGAGGTAGAATGGTGTAGATTCGGTAGTTCTCCACCATGGCGCTGAATATCAAGAACGTTGAAGTCGAAAGGCTGGCTGGTGAGGTGGCCGGCTTGGCCCATGAAACCAAGACGGAAGCCATCCGGCGCGCGCTGCTGGAGCGGCGAGTGCGGCTCCAGGCACGGGCTGGCAAGCCAGGCGGTCGTAAGAGCCTCCGGGATTACCTGGAGCAGAGCGTCTGGCCCGCGATGCCAGCCGGCGAGTTGGGGCGAGCGATGAGTCGCGAGGAAGAAGACCGGATTCTGGGCTATGGGCCGGAAGGCTACTGAGCGATGGTTCTGGACAGTTCCGCCATTGTCGCCATTCATCTGCGGGAGCCCGGCCACGAACGGTTAATCGGGAGAATCGACGCCGCCGAGGCGATCGTGGTGGGAGTCCCCACCGTGCTCGAAACCGCCCTGGTGTTGACCGCGCGGCTGGGCCAGGATGCCCGTCCCATGATCTTCGCGTTTCTGCGCCGCCTGGACGCCGAGGTGGTGCCGTTCAACGAGGAACACCTGGACGCCGCGGCAGCCGCCTTCATCCGGTTCGGGCGTGGCCGCCATCCCGCCGCTCTGAATTTCGGGGACTGCATGTCGTATGCGGTCGCCTCGGTCGCAGGCCTTCCGCTGCTCTTCACGGGTGAAGATTTCAGCCGGACGGATATTCCGCGGGCCTGAGACGGCCAGCCCGGCGAAGGCGATAAGGCGTCCGCTGGTTGACGCCTTCACACGGGCGGCGCGCTATCGGGCGGCGCCGGCATCACGGAGCGGACCGCCCCGGAGAGTTCGGCGATGGTGAACGGCTTGTGCAGGAAAGCCAGTTGCGAGCCGCCCGCGGAATCGCCCAGTGTCTGCTCCTCGCTGTATCCGCTCATCAGCACGACCGGGACCGAAGGGCGGCGCGCCCGGATGGCCGCGAGCGCCTGCTTGCCGCCGAGCGCCGGCATGGACATGTCCAGCAGGACGGCATCGATGCGATCGGCGCTGGCGTCGAAAACCTCGATGGCCTCGCGGCCGTCCCTGGCGGCGAGAACCTCATAGCCGCATTTGGCCAGAGCCTTGAGGGCGAGGCTGCGGACCAGATCCTCGTCGTCCACCACCAGAACGACGCCGCTGCCGGGAACGCCCTCCGCCACGCTCTCCGGGGGCATGGCGCACCGCGAAGAGGCTGGAAGCAGAACGCAAAAACGGGAGCCCGCGCCGGAAGCGGTTTCCAGTTCGATTCCGCCGCGATGCGCCTTCACCGCGCCCGCCACCGCCGGCAGGCCAAGCCCGCGCCCGGTGAACTTGGTGGTGAAGAAGGGATCGAAGATCCGCGATGCGGTGGCGGCATCCATGCCGCATCCGGTATCGGAAACCTCGACCGTCACATAGGTGCCGGCGGGCATGCGTGCGCCGGTGATACTATCCGTCGCCTGCACGCCGTTCAACCGTCGCAACCGGGTTGTCACGCGGACCACGCCGGGATTCTCGTCGCCAATCGCTTCGGCGGAGTTGAGCACGAGGTTGGTCACGATCTGCTTCATCTGGCCCCGGTCGGAGTCCACGGCGGGCAGATCCGGCGCCAGCTCGAGGCGGATCTCGACGTTCTTCGAAACCGCCGCGCGCAGCAGCGTGCCGAGACGGCGGACGCAATCCGAGAGGTCGATGGGCTCGACCAGAACCTGCGCCTTGCCGCTGTAGGACAACAACTGGCGGGTGAGGTCGGTGGCGGTCTCGCTGGCCTCGATCACGGCTTCGATTTCCTCGAATTCGCTCAGGCCGAGCCCTTGCAGGCTCCCCTTCAGCATCAGCGTGTTGCCCATGATGATGGTGAGCAGGTTGTTGAAATCGTGGGCGACGCCGCCGGCCAGGCGTCCGACGGCCTCCATCTTCTGCGCCTGCCGCAACTGTTCCTCCAGGCGGAGGCGCGCGGTGACATCGCGCAGGATCCCGTGTATGGCCACCGGGCGCAGGTCCTTGTGCACGACGCCGGCGTTGATCTCGACGGCCAGCATCCCGCCATCCTTCACCTGGATGTCGCATACCTGCGGTGCTATGGACTCGCCGGCGATCAGACGCCGGAAAGTCTCCCTACCCGCCTCCCGCTGCCCGGACGGGAGCAGATCCCACATGTTCCGTCCCACGAGCTCGCTTTGGGAATAGCCCAAGAGGCGTTCCGCGGCGGGGTTCACCGACGTCAAGTTGCCATCGAGGTCGCTCCCGAAGACGATATCGGGAGCGTGGTCCACCAGCAAGCGGTAGCGTTCCTTTTCGAGGGCGATGGCGGCCGTCTGCTCGCGCACCCGTTTGCGCAGCAGCAGTACCCAGGCGAACACGCTCATGGCCGCAAAGCCCGCGAAGCCGAGGGCGATGAGGGCGCGGTCCCGGTTCCACCAGGGAGCCTGCACAATCGTAACCACATCGCGCGGCGAGCGCAGCAAAACGCGAAACGACACCGGAAACCGTTCGCGATCCGCGTCGACCACGCACACGCCGGTCACTTCGATCAGGCTGCCGCGCCGTAAGGTGTCCATCGCGGGAGCCGCGGTGACGCCGTCCAGGCTGGCGATGAACACCGTGTCGCCATGCCGCAACGTGAGCACTTCGCGCCGCGGAGCCCTCACGTACGTGGAAAGCGAGCCACGAATGCGGACCAACTGGGAATCGTAGTCTCCCCGCATGGCCTCCTCGGGAAGGATCTCGGCGGGCGCCAGATCCGTGCCCCGGCCTATCTTGCGGTATCCGGTGGCCGCCACCACCGGCAGCATCCTGCCCAGTTCCGGAAACCCGGTGGCTTCCACCTCGTCCCCGGTGGCAAGCGTTTCACCGTAGCGCGCGCGGACGAACGCACCGCCGGTTTCATCCTGTAGATAGAAGCCGCCAAATTCGGATATGGGCGGCAGGGTGACCACGCCACGCACCCGCACCCGCTGATCCGGCGTTTCGCCGGGCAGCGCGCGCAACAGTTGCACCATCTGCCGCAGGGGAGGGGGCGCGGCGGGCGCGGGTTCGAGAACGGTAATGAACTCCGGACCGGGTACCTCGAAACGAATGCCGAGAAACTGGCGCTGCTGGTTGTACTGCGAGGCGCACACGCCCAGGGCGCGAACCCGCGCGGCCACCAGGTGCGACGGCAGCGAGCCCGCCGGGTAAGTCAGCCTGACGGGGATGCGCGCGTCCTCCGCCAGCAGTTCCAGGGAAACGCCCACCAGCGAGAGCGCGGGAATGCTGCCCTCGCCCGGCTCGACCGATCGCACAATGCCTTCGATCGCCACCCACTCGGCGCGGTGGCGTCCTTGCAGCACCTCTTGCAGGCTGCCGTTGGTGGGAGGCGGCAGGGAACCGTGACCGGTGATGCGGAGGTGCTCGATCTCGACGTCGGTGAGGAAGTTCCCGCCCACCGTGTGGCCCTGTAGCTCAACCCGGTCGCCCGGCAGGGGCACCATTCCCGCCGGGATATCGCGCGCGTAGATACCGCCGGTGGAATCCTGCAGGAAGAAGGCCGACACCACCAGGGACGGTTCGGTGACGGTGCCCCGCAACCAGACGGGGTAGCCCCTGGGCGTTTCAGTGGAACTGAGCCGGCGGATCTCGGCCACGGTCCGAAGCACCGGCAGGCCGCTTGCCTGGACCGCTTCCCGGCCGTTGGGTTCATCCAGTGCGACATCCTGCCATGCCCCCACCCAGATCTCGGTGCGGAGCCGGCCACCGGTGGCCTCGCGGACGGTACGCAGGACGCCCGTAAACCGCAGGCGGTGGCCCACCCAGCGGGGAGCGGCGTCCTGGGCTTCGCCAAAACTCGTCGCCTGAAAGCGGCCGGCGGGAGTCTCCACTTCGATGACCACCCGCCCGGCGCGATTGAGCCACCGATTCCGCTGCACGCCCACCACGGCGACGCGGCGGTACTCGAGGGCGCCGGAACGGATGCCGGAGGCGGAGAGTGGCTGGGGAGGAGGCAGTTGCGTGAGGGCATCCAGCACCTTCAGGCTGGCGCCCAGGACTTGCGGCTGCACGTCGCCCCGCGTCGTGATTCCGCCGACCGAGACCCGGTTGCCGGCCTGCAAGGAACGAGGAACCGGGAGGGCCAGGTCGACGCGGGTGCAGGCCGGGCCGTCCTCGATCACGAGGACGCGGCCGAGGGCGTCGACAAAAGTGACGCGGCCGGAGAGCGATACGGGGTACCCTCGGCCGGCCTGATCCCGGCTGAGCCGGCAGACGGCGGAGATGTCGGTGAGGGGTTGCGACGGAACCGGCCGCTCGCAGGAAGACGACACAAGCGCGAGGATCGAGCACACGATTGAACCCCCGCTCGCTTTGTGGATTCCCGTCATCGCCAGCCCTGCAGTCGCCGAACATCATTCTACACAAATCCCAACCGGCGTGCGCCCCAACGGCGTGGGGGCGCATGTGCGACACGGCGGCAGGCGCCGGGGAGTTGTTGCGGTCCGCCGCCAGGCGCCCGACGGGATCGATCTTTCGGGAGGCGCCGAAGGTCCCGTGCCTTCCTTGTACGCCCCTCCCTCTTTTCAGGCCGCCGATTGTCGCTATGCTTCCCTTGCGGTAGTTCGCCTCAGGTACCGATGACGAAGAAACTTCTCCCCCCCCGTCGGCCAACTGCCCGCGCCCGTGGCGCTGATCGAGCGCCGAATCTACCTCATCCGCGGCCAGAAGGTCATGCCCTTCTCCGCCGCAACCGATTCGATCTCTTTCCGCAAAACCGGGTTCATGCGCGCGCTCACCGCCAAGCCGATGAATCCTTCCGGACCGTCGGCCCGCTTTTCGTCTCGCAACCAACTCGGCAACTCCGCTTCATCGCACCCCGAATCCCCCCGGAAGTACCGTTCACGGATCGTCCCCGGCAGCGCCGCAAACGCCCGCTTGGCTACCCGCCGCGGGTCTTTCAGGACCGGCACGTTGCCGTCGCGAAACTCCTCGGCCACCACCACGTTCATCTCCGCCCACGCCGCCGGGGTGCCCTTTGGGCCGGGCTGGTAGCCGCAGCCGCCCTCGTAGGTGGCCTTGGCCTCCTGCTTCCAACTCTCGATCACGGTGGCATCCATATCGACGGTCGCAATGCGCTCGCCGGCACAACGCCGCGCCAACTCGCGCACCACATCCTGGTTCACCTGCGCCAATCCGCGCAGCGCGGTGCTCTCTTCCGGTACGTAACTGACCTCGCCGATCGGTAGGTTCCGCTGCGCCTGGTCGCTCTTCTCGGGATCGTGAAACCGATACGGGAATTCTCGTGCCGCCTCCGGGCTGGGCACCTCATGCCCCAGCATGGCCGCCACGCCCCGGTCTTCACGAAGGCAGTCGAAGTCGTCCAGACAATCCCCGCCCGCGGCGTTGAGCGCCAGGAAGCTCTCGACGTAGGTGGCTTCGTCGAAGCCTCGATCCCGCCGCTTCAATGCCAGGTTGCGTTTCACGCTGCCCGGCACGTCCAGCGACCGCGCGGTGCGCACGAACGATGGCAAGCCCCCGAGGGCGGTGAGACACTCGCCGGTCGGCTCCTCATCGATCTCGAACAGGAACTCGCCTTCGGGGGGGGAACGCTTGGACTTGAGAGGCATCGCGCGAAACCTTGCAATGCCGCACCCATTCGGTGCGGCCATCGCAGTGCCAGCGCACCGTCCCAAAAGCCATAAGCGCCAACCTGGCTACAACCTGCATGGCCTCCTCGAAAAGTCCGCCCGGGCTACGGACGGATTACGGGCGATGGCGCAGTTGGTGGTTCGCAATCTCGAGAATACCGTGAAGGCGCGCCTGCAACGGCGCGCCCGGCGGCATGGATGCAGCATGGAAGAAGAGGTGCGGGAGATCCTGCGGGACGCCACCCGCCACGATGACGCTCCCGCCGGCGGGTTGGGCTCGGAGATCGCTTCCTTGTTTGCGAAGACCGGGCTCGCCTCGGACATCCCGGAGCTGCGGGGGCATGCGATCAAGCCGCCGGCGTTCGAACCATGATCGTTCTGGACACCAACGTCCTGTCGGCGCTGATGCGGGAGACACCCGACCCGCCCGTGATTGCCTGGCTTGACCGGCAACCGCGCACGTCCGTCTGGACTACCTCCGTTACCATTCTCGAGGTCCGATTCGGGTTGCAGATCGTGCCCGCGGGGAAGCGGCGGACCTTGCTGTTGCAGGCGTTCGAAGTCATGCAGGAGAAGCTCGGCGGGCGGGTCGTGTCCTTCGACGATGCCGCTGCGCAGCAGGCCGCCGGCCTGATGGCGTCCCGGCACGGGAAAGGGCGCCCGGTCGATCTGCGCGACAGCATGATCGCCGGAATCGTCCTCGCCCACCACGCCACGCTGGCGACGCGCAATACGGCTCACTTCGCGGACATGGCTGCGCCTGTTGTCAATCCGTGGGGCGATCGACTTACTGCACCGTGACCACCGGGCCGGGCGGCGTCTGCACTCCGTTGACGGTGGCGGCAAGTGCCCGGTCGCCGCTGCCGGTGCCGGCCGGGACGGTCAGGTTGAACTGGTACAGCCCCGCTTCCGTGATTCCGGAAAACGCGACACTCGCCGAAACGCCGCCGATGGTAATGGTCACCGGGCTGGTGGTGGGCGCAGTACCGCTGAACGCCTGCCCCGCCGGCACGCGAGGCGACGTCGGCCCGAACCCGACGCCGTAGAGGATCAGCGTTTCGCCCGCCTTGACCGGCCGGGTGTTGAAGGAGAACGCCCCGGATGGGCCGACCAGGTCGTAGGTTCCGCCGCCGTACGCGCCGCTGCCGTTGGGCGTAACGATCACTCCGGCCACGTGTTTGGCGTCGAGCAGGCTGAACGATGGGCCGTATGCCGCCAGCGTCACGGTGGACGAGGCCGATCCGGTGCCGGTGGCGACCACCACGTTCACCGGGCCGGCCGCCGTGTCGTCGGGCGCCTGGAGGTTGATCTGCGTGGGGCTGACGTACCACAGGTAAGCCAGCTTGTTATCGACGGTCACGCTCGTGCCTCCCAAAGACGTTGGGAAGTTGCCGTTCCAGATGGTGGCTCCGCTCGCCAGGTTGGCTCCGTAGATCGAGACCCACGAGCCAGGCTGAATGACGGGAACCGGACTATACACGGGAACCACCCCGTTCTGGCAGATGCCGGGCAAGATAGTGGGCGTCAGAAGGCGGATCTGGTTGCTTTCGCCATCGGCGACGTAGACGTTGCCGGCGGAGTCCACCGCCACGCCCCAGGGATCGGTCAACGTGGCGCAGGCGGCCGGGCCGCCGTCGCCGAACACCGCGCCTCCGCCCGCCACCGTGGCGATCGTTCCGTTCGAAACTTTGCGGATGTGGCCGCTCATCCTGTCGGCAATGTACAGGTTCCCGGAAGCGTCTATGGCGACGCTGGAGGGCTCGTTCAACTGGGCGCTGGTGGCCGGGCCGCCATCGCCGCTGTAGCCCTCACCTCCGTTTCCCGCCACCGTGGCGATCACCCCGTTCGAGACCTTCCGGATGCGGTTGTTGAACGTGTCGGCGATGTACAGGTTGCCGGCGGAATCCACGGCGACGCCGCCGGGACGGCTCAACTGAGCGCTGGTGGCGGGACCGTTATCGCCACTGAAGCCCATGTTTCCGGTCCCCGCAACGGTAGTGATCACCCCGTTCGAGACCTTGCGGATGCGGAAGTTGAGTGAGTCGGCGATGTAGAGGTTGCCAGCCGAGTCCACCGCGACACCCAAGGGATTCGACAACTGGGCGCTGGTGGCCGGGCCGCTGTCGCCCAGCGACGTGCCTCCGCCCGCCACGGTGGTGATCACCCCGTTCGTGACCTTGCGGACGGCGCCCCAGGAGTCGGCAATGTACAAGTTGCCGGCGGCGTCCAGGGCGAGGCCCGCGGGGAATGTCATCTCCGCGCTGGTGGCCGGGCCGTTGTCGCCGTATGTCGTGCCTCCGCCCGCAAAGGTCGCGATCGCCCCTTTGGATACCTTGCGGACACGGTGATTCTGGGTGTCGGCTATGTACACGTTGCCGGCCGAGTCCGCCGCGACGCCCTGGGGCTGCCACAACTCGGCGCTGGCGGCGGGGCCGTTGTCGCCGAGCGGCGTGCCGCCCCCAACGGCCGTCGCGATCGCGCCGTTCGACACTTTCCGGATTCGGCCGTTGCTGGTGTCGGCGATGTACAGGTTGCCGGTAGAGCCCACGGCGATGCCACCGGGATCGTCCAACTGGGCGCTGGTGGCGGGGCCATTGTCGCCGCTGAAGCCCGCCGTTCCGTTTCCGGCCACGGTGGTGATCACCCCATTCGAGACCTTGCGGATGCGGTTGTTCCACGTGTCGGCGATGTACACGTTGCCGGCGGAATCCACGGTCACGCCGCACGGGTTGTTCAACTTGGCGCTGGTGGCCGGCCCGTTGTCGCCAAGGGACGTGCCTCCGCCCGCAAGGGTGGTGATCACACCGTTCGAGACCTTGCGGATGCGCTGGGCGCCCGAGTCGGCGATGTAGAGGTTGCCGGCAGTATCCACGGCGACGCCAACGGGTTCGGTCAAAGCCGCGCTGGTGGCCGGGCCGTTGTCGCCAAGTGAGAACCCGCCTCCCGCCACGGTGGTGATCACGCCGTTCGAAACCTTGCGGATGCGGTAGTTGTTAGGGTCGGCGATGTACAGGTTGCCGGCGGGATCGACCGCGACATCGCTCACGAAGCCCAACTCGGCGCTGGCGGCCGGACCGTTGTCGCCGCTGAAACCGGCCGTTCCGTTTCCGGCCACGGTAGCGATCACCCCGTTTGAGACCTTGCGGACGCGGCTGTTACCGTCGTCGGCGATGTATAGGTTGCCGGCGGAGTCGACTGCCACCCCGCTAGGGGCCCCCAACTGGGCGCTGGTGGCCGGACCGTTGTCGCCGCTGAAGCCGGATGCCGCGTTACCGGCCACCGCGGTGAGAACTCCCGTGGTGGCGTCCAACCGCAAAACGGCGTTTCCGTTCGCAAAAAAGAGATTGCCGGCCGTGTCGATCGCCAGGCCGCTGACAGAGGTGCCGTACCACCTCTGGTCCAGGCTGGCCGAAGTTCCCGCCATATTCGTTGGCGGCCCGCCGGCGAATGTCGAGATGGTGTAGCTTTGGCCCGAGGCTATCCAGGACGCGAGGAGAGCGAGAAGAACGGCTGCATGCAGACGCGGCATGGTGGTGCCCTACCTTGCTGGTTTGAATTCTGAAAACCCGAGTATAACGCCCGGACGGACAACCGGGCACCCGCCCGGCGTGGGAGAACTGCCATTTTGGGTAAATTACCCAAATTCAAGCCGAAACAAAGGACTTAGCCGGTCTTTTTTGGGTAAATTACCCAAAATACCCACGAGTCCCCGCCCCGGCGGGCCACTAACCCGACGGAGCCGCGCCGTGAAAGATCCGCCGATCACGCCCCCGCCTGCCTTCGCCGCCTTCCTGCTGCTCGGTGTCCTGCCGGAACCGCCGCCCGAGGTATCGACCCTTACTGCACGCTGACCACCGGCCCGGCCGGGGTCTGCACTCCGTTGACGGTGGCCACCAGCGCCTGGTCGCCGCTGCCGGTGCCTGCCGGAACGGACAGGTTGATCTGGTAGAGCCCCGCCATGGTGAGCCCGGAGAACGCCACGCTCGCCGGCACGCCGCCGATGGTGACGGTTACGGGGCTGGTGGTTGGCGCGGCGCCGGTGAACGCCTGCCCCGCTGGCACGCGAGGAGTCGTCGGCCCAAACCCTACACCGTACAGGACCAGGGTCTCGCCCGCCTTCACCGGACGGGTGTTGTAAGAGAAGGTGTTGGATGGGCCGAGCAGATCGTACGTGCCGCCGCCGTACGCGCCGGCGCCGTTGGGAGTGGCGATTTCCGCGGCCACGTGCTTGCCGTCGCCGAGCAGGCTGAACGAGGGAGCGTAGGCTGCCAGCGTCACGGTGGACGTTGCGGTTCCGGATGCCGTGGTGACGGCCACGTTCACCGGGCCGGTCGCCGTGTCGTCGGGCGCCTGCAGGTTGACCTGAGTGGGGCTGACATACCACAGGAACGCCGGCTTGCCATCGACGGTCACGCTGGTGCCGCTCAGGGACATCGGGAAATCGTTGTTCCAAAGGGCCGTTCCGCTCGCCAGGTCGCTCCCGTAGATCGAGACCCAGGAGCCAGGTTGAACTGTGGTGACCGGGCTATAGACGGGGACGACTCCGCCATGAGAGATGGCCGGCGCGGTGCCAGGCGTCAGGATGCGGACGCGGTTGTTCGCGTTGTCGGCGATGTATACGTTGCCGGCGGGGTCCACGGCGAGGGAGGGGGCACCAGAGAACTGGGCGCTGGTGGCGGGGCCATGGTCGCCGCTGAAACCCGACGTTCCGTTCCCCGCTATGGTGGTGATAACCCCGTTCGAAACCTTCCGGACGCGCAGGTTGTCCGCGATATACAGGGCGCCGGCGGAATCCAGGGCGATGGCGCTGGGGCCGTTCAGTTGGGCGCTGATGGCGGGCCCGCCGTCGCCGCTGAAGCCGTAGATCCCGTTCCCAGCCACGGTGGTGATGACCCCATTCGAGACCTTGCGTATGCGGTAGTTACGCTCGTCGGCTATGTACAGATTGCCGGAAGGGTCCAATGCCACGCCCAAAGGCGCGTTCAACTGAGCGCTGGTGGCCGCGCCGTTGTCGCCGCTGAAGCCGGGCGTCCCGGTCCCCACAACGGTGGTGATCACCCCCTTCGAGACCTTGCGAATGCGGTGGTTGCTGGAGTCGGCGATGTACAGGTTGCCGGCCGGGTCCACGGCGACGCAATTAGGCCCGTTCAACTGGGCACTGGTGGCCGGCCCGTTGTCGCCACCGGAGCCTGCCGTTCCATTTCCTGCGATGGTGGTGATGATACCGTTCGAGACCTCGCGAACGCTGTTGTCCCAGCCGTCGACGATGTATAGGTTGCCGGAAGAGTCCACGGCGACACCGTTGGAGAAATACAACTGGGCACTGGTGGCTGGCCCGTTGTCGCCAGTGTAGCCTGGCGTCCCGTTTCCCGCCACCGTGGTGGTCACCCCGCCAGAGACCTTGCGGATACGGTAACCATAGTACTCCGCGATGTACAGGCTGCCGGCCGGGTCTACGGCGATGCCGTAGGGCTGGTACAACTCCGCGCTGGCGGGAGGGCCGCCGTCGCCGTTGGAACCGGCCGTCCCGTTTCCCGCCACGGTAGTGATCACGCCGGCCGAGACCTTGCGGATGCGGTTGGCCCCGGCGTCGGCGATGTACAGGTTGCCGGCGGAATCCATCGCGACGTCATAGGGTTGGCCCAACTGGGCGCTGGTGGCCGGGCCGCCGTCTCCGCTGAAGCCCGCCGTTCCATTTCCGGCAACGGTGGTGATGACACCGTTCGCGACCTTGCGAACCCTCCTGCCCGAGACCTCCGCTATGTACAGGTTGCCGGCAGAGTCCACCGTCACGCCGTAGGGGTAGGCGAGCGGCGCGCTGGTGGCCGGGCCGCCATCACCGCCGTACCCTGCCGTCCCGTTTCCCGCTACGGTGGTGATCACTCCATTTGCGACCTTGCGGACGACTTCGTTCCCGTTGTCGGCGAAGTACAGGTTGCCAGCGGAATCCACGGTAATGCCGATGGGCTGGTTCAACTGGGCGCTGGTGGCGGGGCCACCGTCGCCGCTGTAGCCATACGTCCCGTTTCCCGCCACGGTGGTGATCACTCCGTTCGAAACCTTGCGGATGCGGTAGTTCAAGGAGTCGGTGATGTAGAGGTTGCCAGCAGCGTCAATGGCGACAGCCCGTGGCCGCGACAACCAGGCGCTGGTGGCCGGGCCATTGTCGCCGATGTTCCCATACGTCCCGGTTCCCGCCACGGTGGTAATCACCCCGTTGGAGACCTTGCGGATGCGGTTGTTGAAGAAGTCGGCGATGTACAGGTTGCCGGCGGAGTCAACGGCAAGGCCGTACGGATAATCCAACTGGGCGAGCGTGGCCGGGCCGTTGTCGCCGCTGAAGCCCGGCGTCCCGTTCCCCGCTACCACGGTCAGAACGCCGGTAGAGGCATTCAATCGCAGGACGCTGTGATGGGCCACGTCGGCGAAATAAACGTTGCCGGCCTGGTCAACCGCGACCGACAGCAGGCCGGCCAGGCCGGCCGCGGTGCCCGGCACATTTACCGGCAGCGCGCCGCCGGCGAATGTCGAGATGGTGTAGCCCTGTCCGGATGCGGTCCCGGATGCGACAAGAGCGAGCGAAACGGCGGCCAGCAGACGCGGCATGATCGTGCCCTACCTTCCCGGTTTGAATTCTAAGGGCCTCAGTGTAACTCCGCGACGGATAGACAGGCACCCGCCCGCTGTTGCGCCAGCGCTCTTGGAATTGCCTCGAGACAGGGATCGGCGCGGTGGAGTGGATTTGAGTCGTGGGGGAGGCAAGGTTCCCGATGACCGTCGAGCGGCGGCGGGCTCCGGATGGGGAATTCACTCCACGGAAGGCGGCCGGGTTGTCAAAGAGCGACGGAA
>Ga0326728_10001063_pt1 | contig 100094 bp, 83 predicted proteins | sample MB3enrmetagenome_FD_207602 | JGI IMG/M metagenome (GOLD analysis project Ga0326728, IMG submission 207602) | Lab enriched peat soil microbial communities from McLean, Ithaca, NY, United States - MB31MN | ecosystem: Environmental > Terrestrial > Soil > Wetlands > Peat | place: USA: New York...
CACTCCAATCCTCGTCCATGACCGGCATGCCTAAGCTTAACGAATTTGAGCTGCTTAAGCAATCGTTATCTTAGCGCTTATGGGCGGACGCCCTCGTCCGCGCCGGACCCCCTGGTCCGGCTCTGCCATTGACATCGTCACCGCTGCCGGGTGCCCGTTGGTATCAACCTGCGATCTGGCAATCGCTTCGGACCTGGCCACCTTCGCCACGCCGGGCGTGAAGATCGGCCTATTCTGCACAACGCCCATGGTGGCCCTCACGCGCGCCATCGGCCGCAAGCGCGCTTTTGAAATGCTCGTCACCGGAGAAATGATCGACGCGAAAACCGCAGCCGAGTGGGGCCTCGTCAATCGTGTTATATCCGCGGCAGAGCGTTCCTCGAGAAGCGCACTCCCTGCCGGACTGGCCGCTAACCGGTAAATCACGATCGCACGCGTTCGCGAAACTTCTCGATACTGCGCCAGCCACGCGCGCAACTCCGGGTACCGCTCCATTGCCAGCGCCGGGTTGTACAAACTCAGTCCATCCAGAATCAGCGTAGGCCGCGACCGCGCCAGTTCTTCCCGATTGCGCCGCGTGAAATCCGAACCCACCGGCGCGGATTGCGTCAGGTGCCTGTCGGCAGGAACTCCTGTGAGCGCCTGCGAATCCAAAAACCGCGTTGCTGCCGGCAAGCCTGTGTAAACGAATAATTCCGGCCGGAATCCCCAAACGTACAGCGTGTCGCCCGGGCGCGCCATCTCGCCCACAATGCGTGCCGCCGCCTGGCTGTCCTGGTCCATCGCTACGTCGCTCCACCGGTGCGCCTGGCCCGTGGCCAAATCGCGAGCCAGCAACACGTATCGCGGTCCAAACCGGATGAGAGGGATCAGCAGCAGCGCCAGCGCCAGGGCTCTCCAACGTCCTAAGCGCACCATGCCGTAAGCGCCCATAATAACCAGCGCCGGCAGCACCTGAAAGAAGTATCGAGGAAAGAATCGCCATCCCAGCATCGCGGCGCCAAGCGAAATCGCAGCCCATGCAAGCAGCTTCCACCGGTGCCGGTCTTCCCATCGATGACAAATTGCCGCCACCACAAGGGCCGAGTGAAAACCCAGCCAGTTTGCTGTTCGAATCACGCCATCGCGAACCGGATGCGCGAGAAAAGTGCTGCCCGCGTACAGAAATCCCCAGCGCCACACTTGGTCGACATAGGGACCGAGCGCCCCACCCCACGCGAGGCACGCGGCGCCAATGGCCGTGGCCGCGAGAAATCCGCCCGCCAGCGCCACAACCGTCGGAAAACACCAGATCGCGCATGCCGCCAAAACAAACAGCGCCTTTGTATTGACGAGAAACGCAACGCCCGCCAGCACCCCGCTCCAGAACGCTTTGCCACGGAACGCCAGCCAGACCGCGGCCAGGTGTGGCACGAGCATCGTCAGGTCCGCAGCCAGGGGAATTACCGCGGAGGGAAAATCGAAAATCAGAAAAAATCCCAGCAGGCCCGCCGCCCAGTAACCTTCCCTCTGGCTCCACAGCTCGCTCGCCAATCCGTACACCAGCATGCACGCAATCAGCGCGTACACTGCGCCCACCAGCCGCAGAACCCATCCCGCGCGCACACCCCACGCCAGATACTGCCAGGCCAGCAGTGGCGGCTTATCAAACCACACGTCGCGATATAGGGTCTTGCCGAATTGCACCTGTTTCGCGGCCGCCATCGGCAGGTCTTCTTCTGCCCACAGAATGTCGATGTGGCAAAGCCGAGCCGCTAGCAGGATCAGGAATAACGCTACGAAGAATTTACGCGCGCGCATTACGCTCGGCCGAGCAGGCGCTCCAGGATTTTCCGGAACCCCGTGCCGTACAGCGGATCGGCCAACGCAAACTCCACGAACGTTTCGAAGTAGCTCGGAAAATTCCCGATGTCATAACGCTTCTCGTCCGGCTGCAACCGCACGGCCATCACCCTCCGGCCTTCGTCGCACAAAAGCTGGATGGCGTTAGTGAGTTGGATCTCGCCGCGCTGGTCGGGTTGCACGCGGCGAATCATGTCGAAGATCAGGGGAGAAAACACATACCTTCCGGCGATCGCGTAGGTGCTGGGCGCATCCTCCGGTCGTGGCTTCTCCACCAGGTTCACCACGCGGAACGCATCGTCCACGCTCGTCTCCGGCTGCACGATGCCGTAGTGTCTGGTCTCCTCCCGCAGCACTTCCTCGACCGCGATGACACAGCTTGCGTGTTTTGATTCAAAGACTTCCGCCAACCGTGACACCACAGTCGATTGCGCGTTCAACCCCAGGATCGAATCTCCCAGAGCCACCAGAAACGGTTCCTCACCGGCGAAGTTCTCCCCGCACAGTACCGCGTCACCCAGGCCCCGCTGCACCCGTTGCCGCGTGTAGAAAAAATGCGCTGCTAACTCCCTGAAATTCAGACTCTCCAAAAGTTCTTGCCGATTCGACTCGCTGAGTACGCGGAACAGTTCCGGATCATCATCAAAATGGTTCTCGATGGAAGCTTTGTTGCGACCGGTCACGAACAGCACTTGCCGGATGCCGTTCGAAACCAGCTCTTCCACCACGTACTGCACGATGGGCTTGCGCGCCACCGGCAGCATCTCCTTGGGTTGTGACTTGGTCGCGGGCAAAAGACGGGTTCCGTGGCCCGCCACGGGAATCAGGGCGCTGGTAATCACTCCCCTTGACTATAGACCAAACTTGAACATCGTCCGATGTCGTTCTATAGTAGGCGAATACAAGGCGAACATGCCGGGCTTCCACGATGAACTCGCTTTGCTGCGCGAAAAAGTCGCTCGCATCGACCGCAAGTACGCGAGTTTCGAGCCAAAACGCGTCCTGCCGTGCCATATCGAAGACGTTGTGTCGGGCCAAGTAGTGGACACGGCTTTCGGCAAGCACTTCGAAACCGAGCGGTTGTACGAACGCCACCGCCGGCACGGATCGGTGGGCATCGCGGATCTGGCTGATTTGCCTGAAGATCTGCTGGCAGCACTTTCCGAAGGCGCAATCCCGCAATCACATCCCACGCGCTGGGCATTCCTCGACACTGAAACCACAGGACTTGCCGGTGGTACGGGCACCTATGCATTTCTGATCGGCGTCGGATCGATCGGCGCAGACGGGTTCCGGTTGCGGCAGTTTTTCATGCGCGATTATGACGAGGAAGCCTCGGTGTTAGCGGCGCTGGCCGAGCATCTGGCGCCGTTCGACGTGCTAATTACTTATAACGGAAAGGCTTACGACCAGCCGTTGCTGGAAACCCGCTACCGCATGGTCCGCTCGCGCCCACCGTTCGCCCGCATGGAGCATCTCGACCTGTTGTTTGGTGCGCGGCGGTTGTGGAAACTGCGCCTCGAGAGTTGCCGGCTGGTGGACCTTGAGAATCAGGTACTTGGCGTCGAGCGCCAGGGCGATCTGCCAGGCGAGATGATCCCCTATTACTACTTCGAGTACCTGCGAATGCGGCAGGCGTTTCGCCTCGTGCCGATATTTCATCACAATGCCACCGACATCGTTTCGCTCGCATGTCTGACTGCCATTGTGCCGGCAGCATTCGGCGACAGCGCCAAACTCCGCCACGGCGCTGATATGGTCGGCTTGGCGCGCTGGCTGGCGGCGGCAGGCCGCGACGAAGAAGCGCTTGGACTTTATCGCCGCGCAGTGGATGCGGGACTGCCAGATTCTCTACTATTTCGCTCGCTAGCGGAAATCGGCGCGCTCGAAAAAGGGTTGGGACGCGAACTCGCGGCGTTTGAAGTCTTTACCGATCTTGCGGCCTCTCCGAATCCGTATCGCGCACATGCGTTTACAGAACTGGCGAAACATTACGAGCACCGGGAGCGGAACTACACTTTGGCGATCGAGATGACCCGGAAGGCGCGAGCGATTGAAGATTCACCAGAGTTGGCACATCGGCAAGGGCGGCTTGAGCGGCGGTTGCGGGGTAAGCGCTAACATAGTCCTCATCCCTCCATGAGATTTCTGCTTCTGGCGCTTTGGCTAAGTCCACTATTTGCATCCGACGACCAACTGGTTCGCGACCTTCTGCGCGAACTGATCGAGATCAATACCACGCATTCGACGGGTAGTACCGGCAAAGCCGCGGAAGCGATGGCGGCCCGGCTGCGCGCGGTTGGATTCCCACCGGAGGATGTTCAAGTACTCGGGCCGCGGCCGGAACGCGCGAACCTGGTGGCTCGGCTGCGGGGCACCGGAGCACGTAGACCTATCCTGCTGATCTCGCATCTGGATGTGGTCGAGGCCAAGAGGGAAGACTGGACCACCGATCCGTTCCGGTTCGTTGAAAAGGACGGCTACTTTTACGGCCGGGGAACGATGGACATCAAGTGCGGCGATGCGATCCTCGTAGCGGATTTCATCCGGTGGAAGCGGGAAGGATACAAGCCCGATCGCGATCTGATCCTGGCCCTTACTGCCAATGAAGAAGGGGGCGAGGTCGAAGAAGACGGCATTTACTGGCTGCTTAAAAATCATCGGAAGTTGATCGACGCCGAATATTCGATCAATCCAGATGGCGGCAACCTGGAGACCAAGAAGGGCAAGAAGCTGCTGAACGAGCTGCAATACGCTGAGAAGGGCTTTCTCAGTTTCGCGCTCGAGGTGAAGAACAAGGGCGGCCACAGCTCGGTTCCGGGGAAGGAAAATGCCATTTACCGGCTTTCGCGAGGATTGGTACGTTTGAGCGATTACGATTTTCCGGTGATGCTCGACTCTGGAACTCGTGCGTACTTCGAATCGGTGGCCGTGCGCCAGGGACCGGAAGTGGCGCAGGCCGTCAATCGCATGCTCTCGACGAATCCGCCGGATGCAGGCGCCGTTGCTGAGCTTGCGAAATCGCCTGACTGGAACGCCATGCTGCGCACCACGTGTGTGGCGACGATGGCACAAGCGGGCCATGCGGAGAATGCGCTGCCGCAATCGGCGAAGGCGACGGTCAATTGCCGCATTCTGCCGGCACAGAAGCCAACAGATGTTGAAAGCACCCTCAAGCAGGTCCTAGACGATCCGCAGATCAGCATCACTCCGATCGAAAGCCTGGAACTTGTGCAAAGCCCGGCTTCACCCTTGCGGCCCGATGTGGTGGAGGCGGCGAAGGCGGTGACGTCCGCGATGTGGCCGGGCGTTCCGGTGGTGCCGATCATCTCGCCGGGCGCGAGCGATGGCACGCACCTTCGGCGGGCGGGGATTCCGACGTACGGTATTTCGGGTATCGCCGACGATTACGACGACATCCGCGCACACGGCCGGGATGAACGCATTGCGGCCACGGCGCTGTACGAAGGGCGGGAGTTCCTGTACCGGCTGGTGACCGTGCTGTCCGGACCCACGCGTTAGAATAGCATTCGCCACTTTCATGAGACCTGCCTTCCTTCCACTCCTGTTCTGCGCGGCGCTGGCTGCGCAAACGATGTCGATCGAAGAGTATGAGCCGAAATCGACGTTGGTTGTGCCGCAGCATAACGTGACGCGCGCGAAATATCCGTTCATCGACGTGCACAATCACCAGTACGGGCTCACGCCGGCCAAGGTAGACAAGCTGGTGTCCGACATGGACGGCATCAACCTGCGCATCATGGTGAACCTGAGCGGCGGCTACGGAAAGACGCTCGAACAAAACGTCCGGATACTCAAAGAGCGCTACCCAAACCGTTTCGTGGTGTTCGCGAATATGGATTTCTCGAACATCGACGCACCGGATTATCCGAAGCGCGTGGCAAAACAGCTTGAAGAGGACGTGCACAACGGTGCGCAGGGGCTCAAGATCTTCAAGAATTTCGGCATGGATTTGAAGGACACGAAGGGCCAGCGCATCCACGTCGACGATCCACGCTTCCACCTGGTATGGGACCTATGCGCCCGGCTGAAGATTCCGGTGCTGATCCATACGGCCGAGCCGTGGTCCTTCTTCCAACCACAAGACCGCTTCAACGAGCGCTGGCTCGAACTGAAACAGTTTCCGCAACGGGCCCGCCCGCCGGACCGTTACCCGAGCTGGGAGACGCTGATCGCCGAACAGCACCACCTGTTCGCGTCGCATCCGAACACGATTTTCATCAACGCGCATCTGGGCTGGCTGGGCGGAAACCTGGCCGAGCTGGGCCGGCTGATGGATCAGATGCCGAACATGTACACGGAAATCGGCGCGGTGCTCGCGGAGCTAGGGCGGCAGCCCCGTTTCGCGCGCGATTGGTTCATCCGGCACCAGGACCGCGTGCTGTTCGGCAAGGACGTGTGGGAGCCGACGGAATACTACTGCTACTTCCGCGTGCTCGAAACCGCCGATGAATACTTCGACTACTATCGCAAGCGGCACGCGTTCTGGAAAATGTACGGCCTCGATCTCCCCGATGACGTGCTGAAGAAGCTTTACTATAGGAATGCGTTGCGCATCATCCCGGGGTTGAGTGCCGCGGGCTTTCCGCAGTGAGCCAAAATGTCTGCTGTCCGGTTTGAAAACGTCTCGAAGAGCTACCCGATTTACGATAAACCCGGCGACCGCCTGAAGGAGCTAATCACTTTCAACCGTCGCGAGTTTCACCGAAACTTCTGGGCGCTGCACGATGTGAGCTTCGAAGTGAGGCGCGGCGAGACGTTCTGCGTGATCGGCGAAAACGGGTCGGGCAAGAGCACGCTGCTACAGCTTGTGGCAGGGATTCTGCAACCGAGCTCGGGGACGGTAACGGTAGGAGGACGCGTTTCCGCACTGCTGGAACTGGGGGCGGGGTTCAACCCCGAGTTTACGGGCCGTGACAATGTGTATCTGAACGGCACGATTCTGGGCCTGACGAAACGCGAGATCGACGCCTGCTACAGGAACATCGAGGAGTTTGCCGAAATCGGCGACTTCATCAACCGGCCGGTGAAGACGTATTCGAGCGGCATGACGGTGCGGCTGGCGTTCGCGGTGGCGATCAATGTCGATCCGGAAATTCTGATTGTCGATGAAGCGCTCGCAGTGGGCGACCTCTACTTCCGGCAGCGCTGCATGCGCAAGGTACACGAGTTGCGGGCACGCGGCGTCACGATTCTATTCGTCTCGCACGCCACGGCGGACGTGAAGGCTCTGGGCGACCGGGCACTGTGGCTGGACAAGGGCCGCGTGGTGGAATTGGGCGCGACCGATCGCGTTGTGGGCAAGTACCTGGCAGCGATGCAGGAGAAGGATTCTGCCTATCTCGCGCATCACAAGCCGGAGGCGCGGGCGCTGCCGGAAAGCAGCACGCGCGCGCCGGAAATCGTGGAGCACATTCCGAACATTGATCATCGTTACGGCGACCGGCGGGCCGAGATTCTAGGCATCGCGGTTCTGGATGGGAGTGGAATTCCGGTATCGTATCTGGAACCTTCGGCATCCATCATCGTGCGCATCAGCGTCCGGGCGAACGAGAGTATCGCTCATCCGAACGTAGGATTCCTGATGCGGAATCATCTGGGAGTGGATTTCGCGGGAACCAACACCGCGCGCGAGGGACACGATTTGCCGCCTATGGCCGCCGGCGACATTTACACGGTGGACTTCCACGTGCCGCTTCCGGAGTTTTACCCCAGCCCCTTTTCCTTTTCGCCGGCAGTGGCGGATGGGCCGCTGGATGGGTTTCGCGTGTGCGACCTGATCGATAACGCCATTGCGCTACAGATGGTGGCCGGCGGCGCGGAGGTGTACGGCTTCATGCACCTGCCTTGCCAGGTGAGGGTGAACGCAAGGTTGGGGGTGGGGGAAGCGGTGAAGCGGGGGTAGGGGATCGCGAGTGGAAGCAAGAGACATATCAAACGCCGAGCCGCAGAGAACGCCGAGAACACAGCGAGGTTCGGCCGCGTAACCCGCTACCGAGTCAGTACAAACTGCCGGCTGGGAGCAGACTCCGGGTACGGATACACTTGACGCGACCGAACAGTTCTCAGTCCCACCAAAGGCTGTAACACCTGAAGCCCGGCCTCAGCTCAGGCGCAAGTGCAGGCTTGCCGTTCGTGAAGCCCTCTTCGATAGCGTCCGGCTGAAGAGCGACAGCCCACTTCGCAACGTCGTCGGGCGATGCGGCGGCAAGAACGTAGACCCGATCGGAAAAGGGCCGTATGGCAGGATCGTTTTCTTCCACTTCTGTCACTTCTACAAGAACGTCCTGTACGTTCGCTTTCGATTGGATCTGTTTCAGGTTCTCGAAGAAGAATTGAGGTCCCGGTGGCGAACAGAGGTTACAACCGATAGAACCATAGTCATCATTCCCGGTGAAGAACTCTTCGAGCGTCACAAGCGGTAGCGGATGATCGTGTGACGGCAGGCCAAGCGTCTTGATCCGTTGTATGAGCTCCTTGCGCTTTGCGCCGTCCACGGTTGTGTCAAGTATATCAACGCCAAACATCCTCCCCGACCTCGGCGCACTCAGCGACTCGGCGTTGATATGGTCAGTGTCGAGGTAAACTAACACTTTCAGGAATGACGATTGGCTGAGTTCACGGGCGAGCGTGTGATTCCGGGTGAGGTCGACCGGGATTTATGGAATGAGCACGCGGCGCGATACGCTTTTGCGGTGCGGGTGGCCGGCGGACGGCGAGTGCTGGACGCGGGCTGCGGAGCCGGATATGGAGCCGCCGCTCTCGCCCGGCAGGCTCGCGACGTCGTGGGGATCGACATTGCGGCGGAGGCGATTGAATACGCGCGCGCACATTATCCGGCGGAGAACCTGCGTTTCGAGCAGGCTTCGTGTACGGAAATCCCGGCAGCGGACGCGTCGTTCGATCTGGTGGTCGCGTTCGAGATCATCGAACATCTGAGCGATTGGCGGGCGTTCCTGGGCGAGGTGCGGCGTGTGCTTGCGCCCGGCGGGCAGTTTCTGGTCTCGACGCCGAACAAGCTCTTCTACGCGGAAGCGCGGGCGGAACTCGGGCCGAATCCGTTCCACGCGCACGAATTCGAATACGAAGAGTTCCGGCAAGAATTGCTGGGCGTGTTTCCGAAAGTGGAGCTGTACTTGGAAAACCACGCGGGGGCGATCGTGTTCGCGCAGGCGGGCGCGGCGGGCGCAGTGGAATCCAACGTGGAGGAAGGCGGCGCGAACGCGGCGGAGGCGCACTTCTTTCTCGCGGTTTGCAGCGTGAACGGGGACACGGCCGTTGCCCCATTTGTCTATGTGCCGCGGGCGGCCAACATGCTGCGCGAGCGCGAGCGGCACATTGAAGTGCTCGAGGCCGAGGTACGAATACGCATCGCGAGAGTGGTGGAACTTCAGCAGGAACTGGTCACCGAGCAGGCCACAGCACGGACGCGGATCGGCGAGCTGGAAGGGGAGCTGCGCGAAGCGGTGGCGACTGCGACGCGACTTGCCGGCGAACTAGACGCCAAAGTGGCGGAACTGGTGGATTGTGTGGCTCATCTGCACGAGGCTGAGGGAACGGTGGTGGAGCGCACGCTGTGGGCACAGCGGAACCAAGCCGAGGCGGACGGCTTGCGCGGCCAACTGCAGGCGCTCTGGAGCACGCGATGGGTCCGGCTGGGAGGCAAGCTGGGATTGCTGCCCAAGCTCGAACCCGGTAAATGAGATTTCTGCTGCGGCTGGCGCGCCTCGTGCCGCTGGTGATCCTCTCTCCTCTGATCCTGATTGTGTGCGCGGCGGCTTTGGCTGCTACAGATGTGGCGTGGAAGCTCTTCGGACGTAGGCGCAAGCTGAATGACACGCGGCCATCGAACGTCGCGGCGAGCGTGGTGATCCCCAACTGGAATGGGCGGGATTTGATGGAGAAGTATCTGCCATCGGTGGTCGCGGCCCTGAGCGGCAACGCGGACAACGAAGTCATCGTGGTGGATAACGGATCTTCCGACGGCAGCGCGGAATTTGTGCGCAGGAACTTCCCTACGGTGAAACTCGTCGCGCTGGAACGCAATCTCGGGTTTGGCGGCGGCTCGAATGCGGGCGTGCGCGCGGCGAATAACGACATCGTGGTGCTCCTCAATAGCGACATGCGCGTGGAAGCGGGCTTTCTTACGGCGCTATTGGCGGGGTTCACTGACGAGCATGTGTTTGCCGTCTCGTGCCAGATTCAGTTTTCAGATCCGGCGAAGCGGCGCGAGGAGACAGGGCTCACACAAGGCTGGTGGGAAGAAGGCGGTCTGAGAGTACGGCACCGCATCGATGAAGAAATCCGCGATTTGTACCCGTGTTTTTACGGCGGCGGCGGGTCTTGCGCGTTGGATCGCAGGAAGTTTCTGGAGCTGGGCGGATTCGATCCGCTGCTGGAGCCGTTCTATTTGGAGGATACGGATCTCGGTTATCAGGCCTGGAAGCGCGGGTGGAAAGTGCTGTATCAACCGCGGAGCGTGGTGTATCACGAGCATCGCGGGACGATCGGCAAGCGGTTCACCGAAGCGCAGATTCAAGCGGTACTGAAGAAAAACTTCATTCTGTTCGCGTGGAAGAATATTCACGAGTGGCGGCGGCTGGGGTCGCACTTCTTCTTCACCTACGCCGGCGCGCTGGTGAGTGCGGTGTTTGGCGATTCGCCGCGGCGATCCAGCCTGAACGGGCTGGGGCGTGGGTTCCGGCAACTCGCGGGCGCGATGCGGTCGCGATGGAGGGCGCGGAGCCTCGCCGTGGTCAGCGACACCGAAGCGTTCCGGCGGCCGCTGGGCGGCTATTTTCACGACCGCTTCGCGGTGATCGAGCGCGACCCGGAGCGGCTGCGGGTGCTGTTCGTATCGCCCTACCCGATCTGCCCGCCGATTCATGGCGGCGGGGTGTTCATGCTGGGGACGCTGCGGGAACTAGCCAAGCTGGCCGAGGTTCACGTGATTGCGCTGCTTGAGTCGCCAGAGCAGCGGGAAGCGAATGAAAGTTTGCGGGAGTTTTGCGCGTCGGCTGAGCTGCCGGTGCGGCCCGTGGGAGGGCTGGGAGCGAGTGCATCGATCGCGCCGCACGCCGTGCGGGAATTCGCCGATCCGAACATCGAGTGGCTGATTCACCGGCAGATGTATCTGCAAAAGATTGACGTCCTGCAACTGGAATACACGCCGCTCACGCAATACGCGGGACGGTTCGAACGGCTGGCGAGCGTGGTTTTCGAACACGACATTTATTTCCAGTCGATCGCGCGCAGCCTGGCGCACGCCTCGAGCGTGCCGCGGTCCAAGGCTGCGTTTGAATACTTGCGCGCGCTGCGCTATGAGCTGAAGCATCTTCCGGATTGTGATCGTGTGCAGGTGTGCACGCGGGAGAACCGCGAATACCTGGCATCCTATCTGCGGCGTTTTTCGGATCGCATTCAAGAGGGGCTGCGCGCCGGGATTGATGCGCAGCAGTTCCGTTTCGTATGCGAGGGACGTGAACCCAACACGATTCTGTTCATCGGCGGCTTCCGCCACGTCCCGAATCTCACGGGGATTCGGTGGTTCGTACGTTCTGTGTTGCCACGGATTCTGGAGCGCCGGCCGGACGCCCGGCTGGTGATCGCAGGTCCGGACGCGCCGCCGCCCGATCTCGTCGAAAAAGCCGGAGTGGCGGTGGAGTGGTTGGGATTTGTGGAAGACATTCGCCCTGAACTCGCTCGCCGTGCGGTTTTTGTGTGTCCGATTCTCAGCGGGTCAGGCGTGCGTGTAAAGCTGCTGGAAGCGTTCGCGAGCGGAATCCCGGTGGTGTCCACGCGAATTGGCGCCGAGGGTCTGGCGCGGACGGATGGAGAATTCTGTGCGCTGGCCGACCAACCCGAAGAGTTCGCCGCCAAAGTCGTCGAAATTCTGAATGGGCCGGAACAGACGCGGGCCATGACAGAACGGGCGCGAGCGGAAGTCGAAGCAAATTGGGATATGCGGGTGCTGACCAGGAGACTGGAGGAAAGTTACCGCGCGGTGCTGCGCGAAAAACGGAGGACTACTTGCCCGCCAGGTCCTGCTTGAGCCGGTTCACGACTTGCTTGGCGGTACGATCGAGATGCGCCGGATTGGAGAGCGTGGGCTTCTCGTATGTGGACCACAGGATAACGCGGGAATTGGCATCGACCAGGAACAGAGTGCCCTTGCCGCGGCCGAGAGTGGAGGTGTGCGGCGGCTCGGGATCGCGAAACGTCTTCGGACCTGCCGGCTTGTCTTTGCCGGTGGTGCCGTCCTTTTCCTTATCAGAGCTGTCTTTCTCTTTATCAGAAGCGGTCTGCTCTTTTTGGTCGGGCGGCTTGGGAGTGGGGTGGAGCTTCTCCAGCTCGTTCTCGAGCGCCTCGCCGAGGCGGTCCGTAAAGAGGGCGTCGGCACGCGCGGGATCAGCAACGACATCGAGCACGTGCTCGCGCGTAAGCTGGTTGGCGAGGTACTGGTCGAGTCCGTGCTGCATGGGCATGATGTACACCGTGTGGACGTTGGAGGCAGCGGTCTCAGCGGCTCCGGCCATCATCGGAAGCAAAAGCAACACGGTCCATCGCATAACAATCACTATGATAGCAGCGCGGTGGAACAGACATGCCGGATGACGTGACCGTCATCGTTCCAGTGTGGAACGGGCGCGCGCTGGTGGAGCGGCTGATGAGTTCGCTGCGGGCCCAGACCCATGCGGCGGCCGAAATCCTGATCGTGGACAACGGCTCGGAGGATGGCGCTCCGGAAGCGGCCGAGGCTCTGGGGGCGCGCGTGGTGCACATGGGATCGAACACCGGTTTCGCGCGCGCGGTCAACCGGGGCATTCAAGAATGCAAGACCGGCTGGTTGGCGATCGTGAACAGCGACGTGGAGCTGGCGTCCGACTGGATCGAACGGCTGTTGGAGGCGGCGCGACAACCGGGCGTTTGGTTCGCGGCGGGTAAGATCCTCGACGCGCGCGACCGGGACCGGATCGACGGCACGTATGATGCCCTGTGCCGCGGCGGCTGCGCCTGGCGAACGGGGCAAGGCCGGAAGGACGGACCGGAGTTCTCGCGTGGTTGTGAAATTCGATTTGCTCCGGGAACAGCCAGCCTGTTTCGCAGGGAGATATTTTCCCGTGCCGGCTTGTTGGATGAGAGCTTCGAATCGTACCTGGAAGACGTCGAGTTCGGCCTGCGCTGCGCGGGCCTGGATTACGCTGGCCGCTACGTACCGGAGGCGGTAGCGTACCACGTGGGCAGCGCCGCACTGGGCCAATGGCATCCGGATACCGTACGGAGGATCTCGCGCAACCAGGTATTTTTGGTGGCGAAATATTACCCGGCGAGTCTTCTTTTCCGCCTGGCATGGCCGATTCTGGTTTCGCAGACGTTATGGGGCCTGGTTGCTCTGCGTCACGGATGTTTCACGGCATTTCTTCGGGGCAAGGTGGCTGGCGTGATGGGTTTCTCTACAGCGCGGCAAAGCCCAGGGCGGGTGGGGATGGACCCGAAGCGGCTGTTACAAGTGCTAACGGAATCGGAGCGCGAGATACGCGACATGCAGCGCCGAACCGGGTTTGACTGGTACTGGCGAGTGTACTTCGCGCTCACGGCAGGTGGGTCGGATTGACACACATGAGGGACGTGGGGATCGTCATCGTCACCCACAACTCGGCGGCAGAGATCGGCCCGTGCCTGGAGGCGGCAGTCACGACGGGAGCGGAGGTGGTGGTTGTCGACAATGCTTCCCAGGACGAGACCGGATGCGAGGTGAGCCGGCGAGGTGTGCGGCTGATTGCAAATTCCAGTAACCTAGGTTTCGCTGCCGCCGTCAACCAGGGGGTACGCGCCCTAAAAGCGCCTTTGCTGCTTCTCTTGAACCCGGATGCCATTATACAGAGCAGTCTGGAGCCCTTACGGGCGGCTTGTCTCGATCCTCAGACAGCGGCAGCGGGCGGCATGTTGGTGGATGAGCAGGGGAAACCCCAGGTGGGTTTCATGGTGCGGCGGTTCCCGTCGGCGAGCGCGCTTTGTTTTGAAGCGTTGCTTGTCAATCGGGCTTGGCCGGGGAACCCTGTGAATTGGCAATACCGTTGCTTGGACTTGGACTACCGAGCAACGTCGGATGTGGAGCAGCCAGCCGGAGCGTTTCTGATGATCCGCCGCGACGCCTGGGAGAAGTTGTGCGGATTTGACGAAGATTTCTGGCCGCTTTGGTTCGAGGATGTGGATTTTTTGAAGCGCGCCAAAGAGAACGGATACCGAATTCGCTTCGTGCCTGAGAGCGTAGCAAAACACACGGGTGGGCATTCCATCCAGAAGATTTTACTGGAGTTCCGGCAGTTTTATTGGTATCGTAGTTTGCTTAGGTACGCGGCCAAGCACTTCCCTCCGGGGGCGGAGAAGTTGGTGTGCCTGGCTGTAATATTCGGCTCCGTAGTACGAACAGCGTTGGGTATTCCCTACCAAAGGAGCCTAAAGCCCATAGTAGTTTACGGCAGAGTCGTGAAACTTGCCGGCCGGCAGTTGTTTTTCGGCACGACAGGATGAAGTTGGACTGTTTTCAATTCCCAAACTCATGCGGAGTGGCGTATTTTCAGGTTCGAGTACATGCCCGATAGCGACTTTGTATCCGTCACAATAGTTACCTATAACAGCGGCAGATTCATCCGGCGGTGCCTGGAGTCGGCACTGGAGCAAAGGCATCCGCTCAAGGAAATCATCGTTATCGACAACTGCTCGACCGACGGCACAACGGACATTCTGGAGCAGTTCGAAGACCGGTGCCAGATTGTCTATAACGAAGAGAACATTGGGTTTGCTGCGGCGCAGAACCAGGCGATCGGCCTCGCGAGCGGCGATTGGGTATTGACTCTGAATCCGGATGTGCTGCTGCTGCCGGATTTCATCGAAGTGCTGCTGGACGCCGGCCACATGGATCCGAAAGTAGGGACGGTTTGCGGAAAGCTGCTGACGATGACGGCGGCCTTCGACATTCCGGCCAAACCGGTGGTGGATTCCACCGGTATTTATTTCAACCCGATGCTGCGCCACCTGGACCGCGGCAGCCAGGAAGTGGACAACGGGCACTATCTCAACTATGAGTACGTGTTCGGAGCGACGGCGGCAGCGGCGCTCTACCGCCGCGAAATGATTGACGACATACAGATTGGCGGCGAGTTCTTCGACTCCGATTTCTTCGTCTATCGCGAGGACGCCGACGTCGCGTGGCGGGCGCAGTTACTGGGCTGGCGCTGCCTGTACGCGCCGTATGCCCGCGGCTACCACGTTCGCAACGTGCGACCGGGAAAAAGGCGGGCTTTGCCGCCCGAAATCAACATGCACTCGGTGAAGAACCGGTTCATGTTGCGCATCAAGAACATCTCGGGCGACCTTTACCGCCGCAACTGGTTCTGGATCTCGATGCGCGACGCGATGGTGGTGGCGTGCTGCCTGGTTTGGGAGCACAGCTCGCTCAAAGCGTTCTGGTATCTGGCGAAGAACTGGAAGCGCATTCTGGCGAAACGCCGTGAGATTCAGAGGCGGCGGCGGGTGGACAACGAATACATCGCCAGTTGGTTCAAATACGCACCGGTGAGCAAGCCCGCGCCGCGGAAGCTGGCCGGCGTTCTGTCGCGTTCCCAAGCCTATCGCAGCTAGCGAATCCACGTGTGCTGTAATGGGGATTCGATGCGGATCGCCATTCTGGGCACCAGAGGCATCCCCGCGAATTACGGCGGCTTCGAAACTTTTGCGGAAGAACTGGCCACACGCCTGGCGCTGGTCGGGAATTCGGTAGCGGTTTACTGCCGTGAGCGTCCGCCGGAATCGCCGTGGCGCGGCGTGGAGCTTCGCTATCTACCCACCATTCGCCATAAGTACCTGGATACTTTGGCACACACCTTTCTCTCCACGCTCCATCTTTTGTTTCATCGGGCAGATGTGGCGCTCTATTGCAATGCCGCCAACGCGATTTTTACGCCCCTGCCCCGGATGGCAGGCATCGCGGTCGCGCTGAATGTCGACGGTATCGAGCGCAAGCGCAAGAAATGGAACCGGCTGGCCAAGACGTGGTATTTGCTTTCCGAGCGGCTGGCGACGATTCTCCCGACCGCCATCGTGACCGACGCGCAGGCGATCGCCGACTATTATCGCGAACGCTACGGAAAGGCGACGGACTTTATTCCGTATGGCGCCGAGACGGGGAAAGTACAGACGGCCGATGCGCTGCGCGCACTGGGTATCGAGCCCGGACGTTATTTTCTCTACGTGAGCCGGATGGAGCCCGAGAATCATGCGCTCGAGGTGCGGCAGGCGTTCGAGACAGTGCCAACCGACATGAAACTGGCGTTGATTGGCGATGCGCCATATTCGGCAGACTACATTCGCCAGGTGCGGTCCACCAGCGATGCGCGCATTGTTATGCCGGGCGCGATTTACGGCCGCGGGTATCAGGAGCTGGGCTCGCACTGCTTCGCCTACATTCACGCGACCACGGTGGGCGGGACGCACCCGGCGCTCCTCGAAGCCATGGGCCGCGGCGCGCTGGTGCTCTATCGCGCGACCACGGAAAATACCGAGGTGGCGGGCGATACCGGGATACCCTTCGGGGAAAATGACCTGGCGGAGAAAATCAGGCAGGTGCTGGCGATGAGCGAGGAGGAGCGAAACGAATTTCGCCGGCGTGCGGCCGAGCGCGTGCAGGAGCGCTACTCGTGGGATACGGTCACGGCGGATTACGAAGGGCTCTTCCGGCGGATCACTCTCCGGCGCGGGGCCGGCAAACAGGCGCGCAGGCGTCGATAATTAGAAGGTGCCCCTGCTTCCGTACAGGTCGTACGTTTTGATCTCCCGCGAGCAACTGGCGCGCAACTACCGAAGCGTCCGCGCGGCGTGCGGCGCTGGGGTTGCAGTGATGGCGGTGGTGAAAGCCAACGCATATGGGCACGGGGCGGTGGAAGTCGCGCGCGTCTTGGTTGCGGAGGGAGTGGAGTGGCTGGCGGTCAGCTCAGTGAACGAAGGAGTTACGCTGCGGCGCGCTGGGATCGAGAAACCCATCCTGGTGATGTCAGGTTTTCTGCCGCACGAATGGCCCGCGCTCGCCGACTCCCGCCTTACCCCGGTAGTGCACTCTATCGAGGGACTGCGTGCTCTCGACAGTCTGGCCCGGGAGTCGGGCAAGAAAGCCGATTATCACCTCAAGATCGATAGCGGCATGTATCGGTTGGGCACACGGGCGCCGGCCGAGGAAATCATCGCGACCCTCGGTGCCACCACGCACGCCAACCTCAACGGGGTGATGACACACTTCGCGTCGCCCGCCGACTACACTTCCGAACAATCGGACGAACAGATCGCCTATTTTGCGGGCGTGATCGAAAAGCTCCGCGCGGCCGGGTTCTCATCTCCCCACGTTCACATGTCCAGCACCAACGCCCTTGCATACAAGCGGAATCCGGCCTGGCTGACCATGGTTCGGCCCGGACACGCATTATATGGGTACGTTTCGCCCCCGCGCGGCGATGCGCCAAAACCGGTGCTGGATGTCAAACCAATACTCACCTGGAAGGCGAAGATTCTGGCAGTGAAAGAGATACCAGAAGGAGCGCGCGTGGGCTATGGCGGCTCATTCCGCGCCCCAGAGCCGATGCGGATCGCGGTGCTCGCAGCGGGCTACGCCGACGGCGTGCCACATAGGCTTGCGAATCGCGGAAAAGTCATCGCTGCCGGCAAGCTCGCGCCGATTCTGGGCACAGTGTCCATGGATCTGACCACCATCGACGTCAGTCACAACACATCACTTGGACCCGGTGATGAAGTCACGCTGCTAGGCCGCGAGGGCGCGGTCAGCATCGATGCGCAACAGATCGCGCGCATGGCGGGCACGATCTCATACGCGATACTCTGCGGGATCGGAGACCGGGTGGAACGCGTGTACGTTTAAGCTATTCGCGTCCGACGTGCGACGTTATCGCCGGTTCGGTGTGGGCCGTTGCCCGGCTTAACGGAAGCCGGATGAAGAAACGGGCGCCGCGGCCGGGTTCGGACTCAACCCACATGTCGCCGCCATGATCGAGGACGGTCTGCCGCGAGAGGGCGAGGCCGAGGCCCAGCCCGTTTTTCTTGCCGGAGCTGACGAAAGGCTGGAACAGATGCTCCCGGATCTCAGGCGAGATACCAGGACCGGTGTCGGCGACCTCGATGATGACGGCATCCGGATGGGCTAGAGCGCTGACGTGAATCGCGCCACGGGCCGGCACGGCTTCGAGGGCGTTATCGATCAGATTGAGAAATACGCGCTCCACACGGGCGCGCTCGAGGGGAAGCTCGATGGAATCGGGAACGTCGAGCGAGATATTCACGTCACGCGCATCCGCGGTGGATGCCAGGGAATCGCGAGCCGCAGCGGCCACTTCGCACAGGCGGCACATCTCGGCGCCCTCGGTTTTGCCGCGGCCGACGTTGACCAAATCCTGGAGCAACTCCTGGATACGGCGCGAGGCCCGGTAGATGTTGCTGGCGAGGCGCTTGAGTTGCGGCGGTGCAATGCCGGTATCCATCATGATCTCGGCGCCGCCGTAGATGGCGGCCAGCGGATTGCGCAGGTCGTGAACGATGGAGCTGGAAAGGCGCCCAATCGTCGAAATGCGCTCATGGCGGATCAGTTCCTGGCGCGCGCTTTGAATGGAGGCGCACATGTTGTTAAAGGTCTCCGCCAAGCGGCCCAGTTCGTCGTGGCTCTCGACCGGCACGCGATAGGCGTAGTTCTGGCGCCCGACCTCAGCGGCCGCCCGATCGAGCTTCTCGACGGGTTGCACGATCCGCCGTGCGAGCAAATACGTGAGGCCGAGGCCGGCCAGCATGGCAAACAGGCCTAGCAGAACGATATTGCGGCGCAAAACAGCCAGTTGCTGGCGAGCGTTTTCAAAAGAGCGGAAGATCCACAGCTCGCCGATAGTGCGGCCTTCAATGTCCGTGAGCGGCGTGTGCAGCGGGGCGTATTCGGTGACGCCATCGCTGATTCGCCCGGTAACGCGGCCCGTGCCTCGCGCCGCCACAGCTCGCGCCAATTCGTTAGTGGCGCGGGGGTTCAGCGTGGAAGCGATCACGCGGCCGCCGGAAAGGAAAAGGAATTCGCTACCGCCGGTGGATTCCTTGAGACTCTGGGCCACGAGATGGTCCACCTGATATCCGGCCACCAGCACGTTCAGGAGTGCGAGGCCGCGACCGGATTGCACATAGACAGGGGTCACTGCGACCTGGTAGAGATTCCCGTCCTTGACCATGAATCCGGTAGCCTGTTGATCCTTGAGCGTGAAACCGGAGGCCTGCTGAGTAAAGCGACGGGCGGCCTCGGGCACGATATCCAACTCGCGCCAAGCCCTGGATTCGGGCACGGCACCGACCGAGGCGATGAGCTGGCCTTTGGGATCTGTCACCAAGAGCAGCGCATTTTCCGAAGCCGTGGACCACAATTCGCTCGCGGTGTCGCGGATGGTTGCCGGGTCGCCGGTGCCGAAAGCGGCGCGAACGTCGGACATGGTGCTTAGGATGAGGCTGACCGAAGCGAGTTTATCGGCCCGCGATCTCCAGAGTGATTGGTACGCCTGGAAACTGGCTTGCACCTCACCCTCCAGGCTGCGCGACGTAGTGTCCAGCGCGTCATTTTCGACGATCCAGCCGGTTGCGGCGAACAGCAGGGTGATGGCTACGGAAGTGGAGAGCAGGATCTTCCAGAGCAGCGAGAGGCGTGAAAAGCTGAAGGCGTTCACTTGTTTGCTCCAGGATACGCCGGCTGCTCCTCAATCACCGGCGGATAATCTTTTCCGTATTTGTTGCGGTGCGGCGCGGGCAAGTAGCCGCTCTCGGAAATGGTAAGCAGCGGCAGTTCCATCAGCGCCGCTTCCACCGTGATCTTTCGGGTGAGCAAGTCGAGGGTTTCCGGGGCAGCCCGTTCATGAAACACATGAAACTGGTAGTCACCCGGCGGGACGTCCAGGATCTCGAATGAACCGCTCTTGCCGGAAACTGCGAAGTAAGGGGTGCCCAAGACCACAATGACCGCGCTCATCTGTGGATGAATATTGCAGAACACGCGCACGATTCCTTCGCGTTTGAATACGACGGTGCGGCTGGAACCGGGCTTATACAACCCCACGTCGAAAATCTGTCCGTTGAAATTCGAGAAGGCGTTGTGAAAGATCGGATCCAAATTGGGAAACGCCACACTGCCGCCGACGGGGATGGCCAGCACATGCGGGTTGAACATCTTGTTCTTCTGCATCATCAGAGCAGGGTGTGACGGCATAGCTGGCGCGATCAGCCGCCCGAGCGGCTCCAGCCACACGACTACGCCGGAGTAATCTTTGTGTTTGCGCACCATGGGATCACGCGAGGCCACGAGCTCAACCGATCCCCGCACGGTGGTGGGCGTAGCGGGCAGGGCGAGAGCCGTGAAGGCCCAGGCGCTAAAACAGATACGCAATGCCCAGGTCATAGTGATTGTTCAGACGGTTCGTGGTGGAGAGGTAGTTGGTTCGCGCCTGTTCGGCTTCGAAGCTGGCGATTACGTTGGGCGCGATCCGGTACATCAGGTTGGCTCCGTATGCCTGGTTCTTTGCCACCTGGCCCCATGCGAGATCGCTTCCACGGTTTTGTTGCTCGCCGCCAAATAAGTTGAAGGTGAGCCGCGGCGTGGCCAGGAAGCTGATTTGCTGCCAGCCTCCATCGGCCTGGACCGGTACCACATACTCCGAGTACATGATGGTGAATCCGGTTCCGATGCCTCCTAAATTCGTGACATTTTCACCTCGGAAGAACGCCCCGGAAAACTCCAGCTTACGCCAAGGCTGGGCTAACCAGTCGAGTGCGAACACCCGGGTGGGCACAGTAGTACCAGCGACGTTTGTGTTGCTGGCGTCAAAGCCAGTGCCGATCTCGATGCGCCGGTCATCGTCCAGACCGTACGCTACCGAAACGCGGCCCTGTGCCGCGGGACGCGCCATCTGACTCGAATATGCATAGGGTGAAGGAGTGTAGCCGTAGGCTTCGCGGGTTTCAAACACACCAGCCTGTGCCCGGATGGTTGTGCGCTCGTTGAAGTGAAAACGCTGCTCGACCCGGGCTTGAGGCTGCCAGACCCACAAGTTGCCGGCACCGGTCAGTGGTGCGACCCAGACTTGGGCTAGCGAATTTGGCTCGCGCGGGGCAATCAAGGGTTTGTCCTGGCCGAACATGATGGTGGTGTTAGCCCAGTTGAACGCGATCCCGGCGGTGCGGATGCGGAAAGAGCCGCCGTACGGATCGCCCGACGCGCCGAAGAAATCCATGTTGATGAAACCGTGGATAGAACCGCCGCCAAAGATTTCAGGACCGCGAAAATCGAGACCCAGTACGGTTTGCCGCAGGCTGGCGCCGCCGGACAACGCGCCGCCCTGAACCGGAACCACCACAGGCTCGCCCGGACCGCCATTCGCACTTGAGTTTGTAAAGGCATTGAACAGAGCCATGCCTGTGATGCGGATAGGAAAGTGCTGCGAAGACTCCACCTTGGTTTGTGCCTGCTCATCGAGGCGATGGTCCTGGACGTCCATCTTTTCGGCGAGATCGGCAGTCGCGGGCTCGGGCGGTGCGACCTTCACCGTTTCTGCCGCGGGCGTACTGCGCGCCAGGGCCAGATCTTTGCGCAGTGCCCGAACCTCTTCGCTGAGATCGCGGTTTTGCTGCTCCAGACGGTCGAGCCGTTCCAGTATCTGCCGCAGTGTGCCTGCGTCGTCCGGAGCGGTCTGGGCGACCATGGCTGTCGCGAAAAAGAAGGGAAGAACGAGGGTAGCGCCGGGCCACCTATGGAGATTGCGAAGGTGAGTTGGCATCGAGAAGTTGCTCCACTTTCTGCCGTACCTGGGCGGGCGAATAAGGTTTGCCAAAGTACGCATCCGCCCCCAAGCGATGAATGCGCTCGGGCGTGCGCGGGTCGGTGTCGCCACTGATTACGACGATCGGCAACCGCGCCGTCCGCGAGTCCGAACGGACCCGCTCTATCAGCTCAAAACCGTCCATCGAGGGCATGTTGAGGTCGGTGACCATGGCACAGATCCCGCCTCCGGCAGACGCAAGCAGTTCGAGCGCCTGGCCCCCGGTGGATGCCACGCGAACGTGAACACGGGGAATCGCCAAGAGAGCAATCTCGAGCGTAGTGGCGCAGGACTCCACGTCCTCGACAATCAAGACGGTACGGTCGGAAGGGTCCGGCAGTGCCACGACCACTCCATTTTGCCTGATGGCAGCTTTGATATCCCGCTGCCGGTGTTAAAAAAATGTTAAAGTTCGCCTCCTCAGGGCTTTGGCTGGTAAGAAGCAGTGTCACGGCACGAACCGGTAGCCCACACCGTGAACCGTCAAGAAGTGGCGCGGCACATTGGGATCGGGCTCCAATTTTTGACGCAGTTTCACGACGTGAGCGTCCACGGTGCGGGTGTTGGGAAACGATTGGTATCCCCACACGGAATTCAGGATCATGTCGCGGGTGAGGGGACGATCCGGGTTTTGGAGGAAATAGGTGAGCAGATTGTATTCGGCTGGGGTCAGCTTCAGTTCCTCGCCCCGACGTGAGACCGCGCGACGGTCAAGATCGATCTCGGCATCGGCGAAGTGAAAGATCTTTCTCGCGTCCGGCGAGGTGCGGCGCAAGAGGGCTCGGATACGGGCTAGCAGCTCCCGAGTACCGAAAGGCTTCACCACATAGTCATCGGCGCCAATCTCGAGCAGAATCACCTTGTCGACTTCATCGCCCACCGCGCTGAGCACGATGATGGGAGTATGCATCTGCGCGGCGCGCAGTTGCTTGCATATATCGACACCGCTCATGCCGGGCAAACGAAGATCCACGAGCACCAGGTCGGGCTTTAACAATAATGCCTTCTCAAACCCTTGCCGGCCGTCCGCCACAAGCACCGGCCGAAAGCCTTCTTCCTCGAGCAAAACGCCAATGGTGTCGCGCAGGCTCTCGTCATCATCGATTACCAGGACGGTTTGCATTTTGAGAAGCCGGTGCGGCCTTTTTCTAAAAACGATTGTAACGAAATAGAGTCCCCGGGAGTCTTTCGTCCGCCTTCATCGATTGAACCAGCGCTTACGAAGCGCGCGGAGGCGGTCTTTCATGCGGCTGAAGAACGAGGCATTCACCGGCGGAGGTTCGGGTTGAACAATGTGGGATTGCTCGACAAGCGTGGAAACTGGATCGGCGGATTTTTCTAACGCCGGAGCAACGCACGGTTTTTCACCGGCGGCGCGAACCGTGTTTCCCACGAGCGAATAAACGCGGCGCACGCGGCTTCCATCGGCATTCTCGAGGCAGATGGAAAACCCTGGCGATTCCACCAAGGTCGGAAAGTAGCCTTTCACGCGGCGCTGTATATACGCAGTCTCGTAACGATGTTTGCGCAGGTTCCACGTAAAGACGCGGTAGCTGTCAAAGTCGTAGGGCTGAAGCGATTGCTCGATGGTGGTCCAGAGCCAGATTTTCTTAACCTGATCGCCATCGCGGACGTCACCCAACGGGAAATAGGAAGTGATGCGGCGGCCCTCAGCGTACTGGGCAACTTCATCGGGAATCGCCATGAAAGCGCGGCGTGTGAGGATCCAGCCACTCATTCCGGCGGACGTGCGAACGAGCGACCAGTCATCCATGGGCTCCGGTTCGGCGGTGTCCTTCTCTTCCTCGCGTGGCAGATCGGTCTTGGACAGCGCGAGCCAGCCGGGTGGAGGTCCGGGGGGTTCGGGCGCAGGCGGCAAGGGGATCTTGGGAGGCTTGGCGGTCTTGGTCAAGGGCACCGGTTTTGGGGCCGCCTTCACCAGAGGTTGGCGGGGAGGCGCCTTACGCGGCGCCAATTCGTGGCCAATCACGTCGAACTTCTCGCCCTGCTTCACCTGTACAAAGCTGGGTGAGTAACGTGAGGGTTCGGTATGGATGTTCAAGGCGTCATACGTGGTGGCTGTGCCCTGCGAAGGCAGAGCGCGGGCCTGCTGGTTGAAGCGCTTGAGGCGTGCGACCTCAGCCGTGCTGAGCAGGAGCCGTTCATCAGTCCATCCTTCTTGGCCCTTCGCGGTACGCACTTTGAGAAAGCGCCGGCGCTGCTGGATAATCTCCAGCCGCTCGCCGTGCTGCGCGGTAGCGGCAACCGCCGATCGCGGATTTATTTCCTGACGGAGCACGAGCGTGGAAGGCCCCGCGAATGCTTCGCCAATTACGGGAGCATGCTCCGAAGACGAGCTGCAGCCGATGATTACGAGCGACAGCGACAGGAGGCTAAGCAGGAGACGGTGCATCGTGGCGAGGACTGCAATCCAATTAACAGTCTATCGCTCGGACAGATTGCGCGTTTACCCACGCTATGATGGGTCTGCTGAAGCGATTTTGGGGCTGAGCAGGAACCGCGCCATTCGGTGACCTTGGGAGCCAACCTCTTGGATTACGCGCCACGCATTTTGATTGTCGATGACGAGCCCACTGTTCGGGTGTTTTTCGAACAGATGCTTTCCGAAGACGGATACTATGTCGTAGCGGTAGGCACAGTGCGGCAAGCTTTGCGGGCGATCGCCGACCGTCCATTCGAACTGGCGCTGGTGGACTTGAGCCTGCCGGACGGGGACGGCCTGGAACTGGTGCGCCAGATGCGGGCGGAACTGCCTTATCTGAAGATTCTAGCCACCTCGGGTTTTCTTGTGGGCACCATGCCGGAAGTCGCGATGGCAGCGGGCGCAACGGGAACGCTTTCCAAGCCAACGACCGGATCAGAATTACGCTACGCGGTATTCCGTCTGCTCGAACCGTCCGGACGGTGGTGCGGCGCATCCTGATGCACTGTTAACGGTGTTATGCGCCCGGCCGCGGCCGTATCAGCGTTGCGTCACGCAGCTTTTCCAATTGGCGCCGCGCGATATTGGCCCAGGTGCCAGTATTATCGAGCTTGAGATAGCTCTTCCAGTGACGGACGGCCTTGAGGAAATCGTTCCGCCGCTCCGACAGCAGCGCCAGATTGAAATGCGCGTCGGCGTAGTTCGGGTTGAGCTGTAGCGCTGTTGTGTAGTGCTGTTCGGCGCGCGTGAAGTCGCCCTGCTCGTCATACAGATTGCCCAGGTTGTAGTGCGCCAGCGGATAGTTGGCGTCGACCTCGATGGCCTTCTGGTAATGGCGTTCAGCCTCGTCATACTTGCGCTGGCGATAGTAAATGGTGCCAAGATTGACCAGAGCGCCTGCGGCACCCGGGTTCAGCTCGATCGCTTTTCGATAGGCCTCAATGGCTTCTTCGATAGGCGCGGCTGTCTCCTCGAGCGCCAGGCCTTGTTGAAAATACATCTCTGCCTGCCGCTCGGCGCTCGCACGGTCTGGGATTGGCTTGGGTTCAAACGCCCGAATGCTTCCCAGTTCGGCAGTATCAAAGTTGAAGAGCATCTGGCCGGTCAGGGCTTCCATCTTCTGGCCGGCGATCTGCACCGTTATGGTGCGCCCATCAGAAAGAATCTTAAGCTCCGAGAGCGGCTGCTCGACGTGCGACAATTTTTTCTTCAGGGCGGTCAGCGCGCGGCCGATTTTCCGCGGAGGCACGTGGTTTTCCCGCAACTTCTGCAAGGTCTTGAGCGCGATCAGGTCGGAAAAAGAAAACGTGGGCTCAGTACGGATGAGCCCGTGCCGCTCCCAGCTGCGGAGCTGCTGCTCGGAAACCCTCAGCATACGGCGCACATCCTGCCGCGTATATTCCTGCTTGGGCGCAATATCGAGCACGCGAAAATTTTAGCATGCGCGCCGGAACAACGCGAAGGAAATCGGCGTCACCCGAATTGCGGCGGCGGTTTTCGTTCATCGTGGATTCATCCGTGGCGCGTCACAATGTGATTAGAGGTACAAGGAAGGCGTGAGGATTTTGCTGGCGGAAGACGAGCCCCGGGTGGCGGGCTTCCTCGCCAGAGGTCTGCGCGAGCAGGCGTACGCCGTCGACATCGCGCCGGATGGCCAGGAAGCTCTGTACTATGCGGGCGTCAACGATTATGATCTCGTCATTCTCGACGTGATGCTGCCGGCCAAGGATGGCTACGCTGTCTGCCGGGAACTGCGTGGCCAGGGTGTCCGCACGCCGATCTTGATGCTGACGGCCAGAGACGCCGTGGATGATCGCGTCATGGGTCTCGACTGTGGAGCGGACGACTACCTCACCAAGCCCTTCGACTTCAAAGAACTGCTGGCGCGTCTGCGGGCGCTCTCGCGGCGCCCCGCCGAGGTGCGTCCGGAACTGCTTCGTGCACTTGATCTAACGCTCAATACAGCCAATCACGCGGTCAGCCGCGCCGGTAAGAACATCAGCCTCACCGCAAAAGAATATGCGTTGCTCGAATTCCTGGTGGTGAATCAAAACCGGATCGTCAATCGAGAACAGATCGCACAGCACGTTTGGGATGAAAGTTTCGATCCGTTCTCCAATCTGATCGACGTGTACATCCGGCGGCTGCGTACGAAGATCGATGCGGGCTTTGAACCGCCCTTGATTCACACGCGCCGCGGCGAGGGCTACATCCTCACGACAAAACCGGTGATGCCCGATGATTAGGAGCTTCCGGCTGCAACTCACGGCGTGGTACCTGCTGCTGTTCGCGGTGTTGTTTGTGGGCTTCAGCCTCTTTCTCTACGGGCTTCTGGCACGCGGCCTGTACAAGAGGCTGGATGAGACGTTGTCCTCTCAGGCACGCACCGCCGCCGGCCTGTTTCAAGACGAGCTGCGCGAGCACAACGGAGACGCCTCAGCCGCCGCTGCGGAAGCCGTTTCGGAAATGAATTTTCGGGGAGCTTTGCTGGCTGTTTTTGCACAAAAGACGCTGCTGGCCGGCAGCGCAGCGGCGGACGACCGCGAGTTGCTGGACCTCGTCGACCAAGCAGTAGCCGGGCGACGGGAAGCTTACGCAACGATTCCCCGTCGCGGCCAGACGAAAGTGCGGGCAGTTGCCTACCCGTTCCTGATTGACGGCCGGCGGTACGTCCTGCTTGTCGCGGAATCGCTTGATGCCACCCGGGAAGAACTCGGGCTGGTGCGTAGCGTCCTTTACGTGGCGCTGCCGCTATTTCTGCTGATCGCCGGCGTTGGCGGATTCGTTCTCTCGACGCGGAGCCTGGCGCCTCTGCGATGGATGGCAGAGCAGGCCAGAGCCATCACCGACAAGAATCTTCACAAACGTTTGGATATCGGCGCTGCCCACGAAGAGCTGCGAGTTCTGGCCGATTCGTTTAACGAGCTGCTTTCGCGCCTCGACCAGTCCTTCGAGACCATGCGGAGATTCGTCGCCGATGCCTCGCATGAGCTGCGCACGCCCCTTTCGGTGATCCGCGGCGAAGCCGACGTCGCCCTGACCCACGACCGCAGTCCGGGCGAGTATCAGGAGGCACTCGTCATCATCCAAGACGAGGCTCGGCGACTGTCCCGATTGATAGACGACCTTTTGAACCTGGCGCGCGCCGATGCCGGCCACGTGAACTTGCGCGTCGAGGAGTTCTATCTGAACGATCTGCTAGCGGAATGCTGCCGGGCGTTTCAGGGCGCAGCGAGTGCCAAGAATATCAACCTCGAATGTCTGTGCTCTGGCGACATCGCGTTTCGCGGTGACCAGGAACTACTTCGGCGCCTGATGTTGAACCTGCTGGATAACGCCATCCGATACACGCCAGCGGGCGGGAAAGTCACAGCCAAAATCGAGGCCGTCGGAGGCGAACTGCGCATTCAAGTAGCGGACACTGGAATCGGTATTCCGCCCGAAGCCGCACCGCACATCTTCGAGCGTTTCTACCGTGGCGACCAGGCCCGCTCGCGTCAGAACGGCGGATTCGGCTTGGGACTCTCGATTGTGAAGTGGATTGCTGAATCGCATCGCGGTGCGGTAGACTTCACCAGTCTGCCTGGCGAAGGCACCACATTCACGGTGCTGCTCCACCAGTAAAATTCATCGTATGTTCATGTCGTACCTCGTACACTCGAAGTTTGCGATGCGAAATATCCTATTGGTTGTGGCCCTCGGCGCGATGTCTGTTCCAAGTGCAACCGCACAGACGGCGGCACAACCGGCCGCCGGGAGTGCTCCGCTCACCATCAGTTTGCAGGATGCTCTGGACCGAGCCCGGGCCAACAGTCCACAGTTTCAGTCGGCTAACATAAGTGCACTATTGGCGCGGGAGGACCGGATTCAGGGCAAAGCAGGGCTGCTGCCGACGGTGAATTACTTTAACCAGTACATTTATACGCAGGGCAACGGCACTCCATCCGGCCTCTACGTTGCCAACGACGGAGTACATGTTTATAACAGCCAGGCCCAGATTCACGGGGACATTTACGCGCCGGGGAAATTGGCGGACTACCGGAGAACTCTTGCGGCGGAAGCGGTGGCGCGCGCCAAGGCGCAGATCGCGGCGCGCGGACTGGTGGTCACGGTAGTAGAGGGCTACTACGCGCTGGTCGCGTCCGAACGCAAGCACATTAACGCACAGCAAAGTCGGCGTGAAGCCCAACAGTTCCTGGACATCACACAAAAACAGGAGCAAGGCGGCGAAGCGGCGCATTCCGACGTTGTGAAAGCACAGATCCAGCTCGAGCAGCGGCAACGGGACGCGCAGGAGGCAGAGTTGGAGGTCGAGAAGAGCCGCGTGGGCCTCGCTGTGTTGCTGTTTCCGGATTTCCGGCAGGATTTTACGGTGATGGACGATCTCGAGAGCCAGTTGACTCTGCCGCCGTTTACTGATGTCCAGGCGCTGGCCGCCAAGAACAACCCGGACATCCGCGCGGCCCAGGCGGCGGTGGAGCAAGAGAAGTGGGGAGTGTCGAGCGCGCGCAGCGGGTACTTGCCATCGCTCTCCTTCGATTACTTCTTTGGCATCGACGCCAATCAGTTCGCGATCTACAATCAGCGCGGCGAGCGCAATCTTGGCTCGGTAGCGCAAGCGCAGCTCACAATCCCGGTCTGGAACTGGGGTGCGACGCGGAGCAAGCTGCGCCAGGCGCAATTGCACTTGCAGCAAGCCAAGCTGGACCTGAGCGTGACGCAGCGCCAACTCCTCGCCAACCTCCAATCGTTTTTCCAGGAGGCGCAGACCGCCGGCTTGCAGGTGTCATCGCTCAGACACTCGTCGGACCTCGCATCGGAAAGCCTGAAGCTGACACTGCTTCGTTACACGGCCGGCGAGGTGTCCGTTCTTGAGGTTGTGGATGCGCAGAGTACTCTGGCACAGGCCCGGAATGCGTATGACGACGGTCTGGTGCGATACCGTGTAGCAGTGTCCGGTCTCCAGACATTAACGGGGAGCTTTTAGCTGATGTTCAAGTTCACGAGATGGCTCTTGCCGGTGTGTCTTGCTGCCGTGGCTGGCTGCGGAAAAAAGGAAGAGAAAGAGGCCGAACCAATCGTTCCGGTGCAAGTGGTTGCGGTGCGGCAGGATTCGATCCGGCGCGTCGTGACGGCCGACGCGGTGCTCTATCCGCAAAACCAGGCCAGCGTAACACCCAAGGTCAGCGCGCCGGTGAAGAAGTTTTATGTGAACCGCGGGGATCATGTAAAGGAAGGCCAGGTGCTGGCGGAACTCGAAAACCGCGACCTTTCGGCTGCAGCGCTTGAGAGCAAGGGCCTGTACGAGCAGGCAGCGGCGAATTATCGGGCCACATCCGCGGCTTCGCTTCCCGAACAAGTGACGACGGCGCAGGCCAATCTGCAAGCCGCCAAGGAAGCTCTGGATGCGGACAAGAAAGTGCTCGACAGCCGGGAAAAACTATTCCACGACGGGGCTCTGGCTCGCCGGCAAGTGGACGAAGCGCAGGTGGCTTATGTCCAAGCGCGCAGCCAGTATGAAACCGCGCAGGAACATCTGAAAGGGCTGCAGAACGTCGGTAAGGAAGAACAGATCAAGAGTGCGAAGGGTCAGGCGGATGCGGCGCAGGCGCATTACACAGCCGCCGAGGCGCAGCTCAGTTACACCGAGATTCGCAGCCCGATCACGGGTGTGATTACAGAAAGGGCTGTGTGGGAAGGCGAGATGGCGAGCGCCGGCACGCCCCTGCTGACTGTCATGGACGTGTCGCACGTAGTGGCGCGCGCTAACATCCCGCAGGATCAGGCCAGCCTCCTCAAGGTTGGCGATGATGCTACGCTCACGCCAAGCGACGGCTCTGAAGAAGTGGCTGGCAAAGTGATCGTCGTGAGTCCGGCGGTCGATCCCAATACGACCACGGTGCAGGTTTGGGTGCGGGCGGCCAATCCGGAGGGACGGCTCCGGGCAGGGGCAAGTGTTCGTGTTTCGATTGTGGCAGCAAAAGTCCCGAATGCGGTCGTGGTCCCACCGGCAGCATTGCTTCCCACGGCCGAAGGCGAGACGGTCGTTATGGTGGTTGGCTCCGATTCCGTCGCGCACGAGAAGAAGGTCGAGATCGGCTTTCGCGAGCCGGACAAAGTGCAGCTCCTAAGCGGTGCGACTCCGGGCCAACAGGTGATTCTGGTGGGCGGACTCGGACTCAAAGACGGAGCGAAGGTGCGCGTCGAAAAGGCTGGGGACGATAAGGCCGGCGAGAAAGACGAAAAATGAGCCGCCTCTCGACACTTCCACCTGTCGCGGCCGAGGCGCAAACCGAGCACTGGACGGCGCGTCACAGCAAACCCATCCTGTTCGTGATCCTCACACTCGTGGCAGTGGGCATCTATCTGGCGCTGACCATCCCGATTGCTGTGTTTCCGGAAACCGATTTCCCGCGCGTCATCGTTGGAGTGGACAACGGCGTTACGCCCATCGATCAAATGTTGGTTACGGTGACGAGGCCCATTGAAGAGGCTGTAAACACGGTGCAAGGCCTGGAGCGCGTATGGTCGATCACCAGCCGTGGATCGGTGGAAATCGATTTGTTCTTCAACTGGAAGGTCGACATGTTCCAAACGCTTGAGCGCGTGAACGCGGCTCTGGCGCGTGTCCAAACCACTCTGCCACCCACCGCCAAGATAACCGCCAACCGGCTGACGTTTGCTGCTTTTCCCATCCTCGGTTACAGCCTCACGTCGGACACGGTCCCGCAAACCAGGCTCTGGGAAATGGCTACGTACGAAATCAAGCCGCGGCTCAACAGAATGAACGGCGTTTCCACGGTGATCCTGCAAGGCGGGCAGGAACCAGAATTTGAAGTTCGCCCCGACCCGGTCAAACTGCTCCAATCGTCCATCACCGTCCCTAGTCTTCTGGACGCGATCGGCCGGAGCAACATGATCGATTCACCCGGCTTATTTGAAAACAACCATCAGCTCGTTCTAAGCCTGGTCAGCGGCCAAGCCAAGACGCCGGTCGAGATTGCGAACATCGTGGTGAAGACGACGCCGGCTGGTGCGCCCATCCGCATTGGAGATGTCGCGGCCGTCACGCCGTCCGTTATGCCGGTTTACACCATCGTGAGCGCGAATCAGAAGCCCGCGGTTTTGTTGAGCATCGATCGCCAACCGGACGGCAATACCGTGGAGGTGGCGAATGCGGTGCACGCCGAAATCGATCGCATCCGCAAAACTCTGCCGCGAGGTGTCGAGCTGCGTCCGTTCTACGATCAATCGGAAATCGTGAACGACTCGATCAGCAGCGTGCGGGATGCTATTCTCCTCGGCCTCATACTCGCGTCATTCATCATGGTGGTGTTTCTGCGTGACTGGGGAACATCACTGGTGGCCGGCATGGTGATTCCAGCGACCATCGCAGTAACATTCATCGCCCTGCGCGTGCTCGGCCAGAGTTTCAACCTGATGACGCTGGGCGGACTCGCAGCGGCCGTGGGCCTGGTCATTGATGACGCGATCGTGGTGGTGGAGAACATCGTCATGCACCGCGATTCCGGCCAAACACGCGCGGAAGCGATACGCAGCGCGATTCGTGAAATACGGGTTCCGCTCGTCGGCTCGACAATTACACCGATCGTTGTCTTCCTGCCCTTGATCTCCATGGTCGGCGTGTATGGCGTCTTTTTCCGCGCGCTGGCCATCACCGTCGGAATGGCGTTGCTCACTTCCCTCGCGTTAGCTCTCACGTGGACGCCCACACTAAGCCATTACTTCATCCGGCAGCGCCCGGCGAACAGCACTCGGGGGCACGAAGGAATTTCACCGAGCATCATGCGGCCCTATGAGCGGATCTTGCGGACGACCCTGGAGCACCCCGCCCTGCTGGCTCTATTCAGTGCCGTCCTGATCGGCGCTTCGTATTTTTGCTATAACGGCCTCGGCACGGACCTGCTGCCACCGATGGACGAAGGCGGCTTCATCCTAGACTACTGGATGCCCGCCGGCTCTTCACTTACGGAGACGAACCGCGTGATCACCGACGTGGAGCGCATCCTGCGCGCGACCCCGGAGGTGGAGAGCACATCCCGGCGGACCGGTTTAGAACTCGGCCTAGCCGCGGTTACCGAAGCCAACAGGGGCGACATCGCGATCAAGTTGAAACGCGACCGCAAGCGCGGCGTGGACGAGGTCATTGCCGACGTACGCGAAAAGGTGACCGAACAGGAGCCGATGTTGCAAGTGGAATTTCCCCAGTTGCTGCAGGACATGATTGGCGATCTCACCAGCGCGCCGGAGCCGGTCGCGATCAAGCTCTTCTGCCAGGATCCCGCTGTTCTGCGGGAATGGGCACCCCGGGTCGGTGATGCCATCAAGAAGGTTCCGGGAGTGGTGGATATTCTCAACGGCATCGATAACACGATCAGTGGTCCCGCCACCCTTTTCCAGGTGGACCCAGCGATGGCCGCGCGCGCCGGTTTTACGCCGCAGGAAATCGAGCTGGATGCCAGCGCCATCATGCAGGGCGAGCCCGCGCCGACGCCGGTGGTGGTGAACGATCGTGCCTACACCATACGCGTACGCTTTCCAGAACAGACGCGATCCTCGGTTGATGCCATACGGAACACGCTGCTGGTCAGTTCCACCGGAAAGACCGCCACACTCGGTTCGCTGGCAAGTGTCGTCGAATTACCGGGACAAACCGAGATCCGGCGGGAAAACCTGCTTCGGGATGTGACGGTGACCGCCCGCCTGGAAGGCCGCGACTTGGGCAGCGGAATTGCCGATGTACAAAAGGCAGTCGCGGGCCTGAACATGCCCTCCGCCATTCGCGTGGAATACGGCGGCCAGTATGAAGAGCAACAGCGCTCCTTCCACGATCTGGTTCTGGTGCTAATCCTTGCGATCCTCCTGGTTTTCATCGTGCTGCTGTTCGAATTCGGAAGTTTCGCGGCGCCCATTGCGGTAATTTCTTCCGCGCTGCTCTCGACATCGGGTGTGTTTCTGGCGCTGTTGATCACCGGCAAGACGTTCAATTTGTCCTCGTTCATGGGGCTCATCATGGTGATTGGCATCGTCGCCAAGAACGGCATTCTTCTGCTGGATGCTGATCAGAAGTTTCGCGCCGAGGGCGTTCCAGCGGAGCAGAGCATGCTGGACGCCGGAGAGCGCCGCCTGCGGCCGATCATGATGACCGCTTTGGCTACGGTGGCCGGAATGTTCCCGTTATCGCTCGCATGGGGCGCCGGTTCGCAGATGCTGCAGCCCCTCGCCATCGCGGTGATCGGCGGCATCCTGGCGTCCATGGTGCTGTCGCTGATCGTGACTCCCGCGGTGCACTACTATATCGCGGACCGCGGGCCCCGTTCTGCAAACGGCTAGGTTTTGCGTCCCACACCTTGCCGTTTGTATTCCGATTGAAGTAGGCTGAGAAAGGTGGTGGAGTTCACCACAACCGCCGCTCACGAAGCGGACAATGACTCCTACGGTGGATGTGGCTGTAGGAGTCGCCCACCCCTTCTGCAGTTGATCCTCCGACCCGAGTTCGCAAGACAGAGGCACATAAGAAATTGATCGAACGATACCTCCTTGTGATGGCGGGCGGGGCAGCCGGTTCGCTCGCGCGCTACGTGGCCGGCGTCGCGATTATGACCCGGTTCGGCGGCCGCTTCCCGTTAGGGACGCTGGTCATCAACGTCACCGGCTCCTTCCTCATCGGCCTGCTGATGGCGCTCCTCACCGAACGTTTTCAGCCACATCCCTACTGGCGCTTGGTGCTGGTCGTGGGCTTTCTCGGCGGTTACACCACCTTCTCCAGTTTCGAATACGAGACGTTCAGCGCAGTGCGCGACGGTAGCCCATGGGTCGGGCTGATTAACGTGGTTGCCAGCGTGGCGCTGGGATATGCAGCCGTGTGGCTCGGCGCTCTCCTCGCCGCGCGCCGTTGACGTGAAACGGTCTCGCCGCCCGCTTCACTATCCGGTAAGCGGGAGCCGTCCGATCCATCCGGTCCGGATGTTCGGAGGAGCGCTGTGCGTGCAACGGGAAACCCCGCCTGGGCTTTCTCTCCCTGAGCGTGCGGTCGCGAGTCCGGGCCGGAGGCTCTCCGCACTTCCCCCCAGCCAGAGCGCCTCCCCGTAATGCTGTTACAATGCTAGTTGCAAGCGAGTTGCTATGCTGCAAACCTTCGTGATCGCATTGCGGGAAGGCGTAGAGGCGGCGCTGGTGATCGCCATTGCCATTGCTTATCTGCGTAAAACCGGCCGCGACGCACTGCTATCTTCCGTTTACAAGGCTTTCGGAGCCGCCGTGTTTGCAAGCATTTTGGTGGCAGGAATCTTGTCCCGCGTCCAGTTTAGCGAGGAGGCTTACGAGGGCCCTTTGCTGCTGGCCAGCGCCGTCTTTGTCCTCAGCATGGTGTTGTGGATGAACCACCATGCCCGGGGAATGAAGGGTGAAATTGAAACTGGGTTGCAACAGCGCGCGGAAGGTGGCACCTCGCGGTGGGGCATTTTTCTGTTCGTATTTCTGATGATCTTCCGTGAAGGCGTGGAGTTGGTGCTGATGCTTTCCGCGCTCCGATTCGATACGGACGGCCTGATGCAGTCGGTCGGCACGACGCTCGGCCTAGCCCTAGCCGTTCTATTCGGCGTGAGCTTCGTCCGCGGCACGATTCGGATCGAACTCGGCAGTTTCTTCCGCATGACCACCGTAATCCTGATGGTGGTGGTTCTGCAACTGACTATCACCGGGCTGCATGAACTCTCGGAAGGGCTGATCATTCCCAGCAGCCCCGTGGAGATGGCGCTGATCGGCCCTATTGTACGAAATGATACTTTTTTCTTCGTGATGATCCTTGCGCTGGCGGCGACCATGTTGCTGATGGAGTGGCGCCGGCGGCGTGCTCCGGAGACGATCAACCTGAAAGGCGCCGCACTGCGCAAAGCAAAGTGGACGGCGCGGCGTGAGCGCATGTGGGTGGTCGCGGCATGCTCGGCCGCGGGCCTCTTCATGCTGACCATGACCGCCGAATTCATCTATGCAAAGTCGGAGACGGAGCTTTCGGCGGCCACGGCGCTCACGGTGGCAGATGGTGTGGCGCGGATTCCGGTTAGTGCGGTTAGTGATGGCTTGTTGCATCGCTTCTCTATCGAATCGGACGGCGTTACCGTGCGCATCATCGCCATCCGGCACCCTGATCAATCCATCGCCATCGCGTTTGATGCCTGCCAGATCTGCGGACACCAGGGCTTTTACCAAAAAGGTCCGAACGTGATATGCAAAAACTGCGCCTCCGCGATCAACATTCCTACAATTGGGCAGCCAGGCGGATGCAACCCGATTCCGCTAGAGTCGAAGGTTGAGGGCGACCAGGTTCTGATCCCCGCGGACAAGCTGCTCGCGGGTTCGGCGCACTTCCGCGACGGGAGTCACTGAGTTGTTCCTGCGATTTGTGGGACAGTCCATCCGGCGCGCACCGCGCCGCAAAGCCATGGCAATCGGAGCGGTTGCACTGGGATCGGCCGTCGCGACCGCGATGCTGGGTGCGATGCTCGACATTGGCGATCGCGTGAATCGGGAGTTGCGTAACCTAGGAGCGAATCTGCTGGTCACACCGAAATCAGGTTCGCTGCCGGTGGACATCGGCGGTATTCGTTATCAACCCGCTGCAAAGGACGAATTCATTCCCGTCGATGGTGTTGCAAAGATTAAATCAATCTTCTGGCAGTTGAATATTACTGCGGTTGCCCCCTCGCTGCACGCCCAGACCAAGCTGGAAGGGCACGATGTGCCGGTGGAGGGCGTGTGGTTCAAGCGAGACCTGCGCGCGCCAGACGGGACACACAGCGCCGCTGGGGTGCGCGCGTTGAACACGGCATGGAAAGTGGATGGGCGCTGGATTGACGATCGCCAGGCCAACGAGCACGCCGCCGAGTGCATGGTCGGTGCAGCCTTGGCACGACGGCTGGCCGTGCGGCCGGAGAGCACTCTCGATCTGTTTGGCGAACCCTTCGCAGTCGCCGGCGTTCTCTCCACGGGCGGCGGAGAAGAGGATCGCATTCTGGTGCCTCTGGAAGTTCTGGAGCGGCTCACCGGCCGCGCGGGGCAGGTGGATGCCATCCAGGTCGGCGCATTGACGAAGCCTGAGGACGCGTTCGCGCGCAAAGATCCGTCCAAGATGCAGCAGGAAGAATACGACCGCTGGTATTGCACGCCGTACATCAGCTCCATTGCCCACCAGATCGAAGAAGTGCTGCCCATGGCGGTGGCGCGGCCGATCCGGCGCGTCGCGGACAACGAAGGCCAGGTGCTGAACAAAGTGCGTGGCCTGATGCTGTTGATTGCGATCGCGGCACTTGCCACGGCCGCGCTCACCGTGTGGAGCGTCATGGCAACCACGGTGCTCGAGCGGCGCTACGAAATCGCCGTGATGGAAGCGACGGGCGCCGGGAGCGGCCTGATTGTGGCTCTGCTCGGTGCCGAGGTCGCGATCCAAGGCGCGATCGGTGGATTGATTGGAGCCCTCGCCGGTGTGCAGCTATCCGGTGCGGTGAGCCAGACTGTCTTCGGTGTGCACGGTGAGGCGCCTGCGGCGCTGGTTCCTCTGGTAGTCGCCGTAGCCACGGCCGTCGCTCTGGCGGGAGGAGCACAGCCTTTGCGTCGCGCCCTGGCACTCGAGCCCGCCGTAATCCTCCGGGAGGGTGCGTAGTGTTCTGGCGGTTCGTTCTGGGCGCCGTCAGATTTCGCCGTCGGCGGTTGCTACTGGCATTTTCTGGCCTCGCAGTTGCCGCCACACTCGCCACTGCACTGTTCAGCGTGTACTCAGATATCGACAGAAAGATGCGCCACGAGTTCCGCGGCTATGGAGCAAACCTGCTTGTCGCGCCGGCTGGCAACCCGCAGTGGGTGCCGGTACGGGCAGTAGCAGAGGCAGAAAAGCTGGGCGCCATTGCCGCTCCATTCGTCTATGCCGTTGACCGCATTGGAGACGAACGCGTGGTCGTGGCCGGCATCGATTTTCAGCGTGCCGCCCCGCTCACGAGCTATTGGCGAATCACGGGCGCTCGTGCCGCCGGACCTGGGGAATGCCTCGCTGGAAACGTCCTGGCTGACCATTTCCACGTGGGCATCGGACAAACGCTGCCGCTCGCATCGGGCTCGTGTGTCATACGCGGAATCGTGAACACCGGTAGCGACGAAGACAGCCGCGTCATGGTACCGTTTGCTCGAGCACAAGCGGAGGCTGGATTTCAAGACTCCGCCAGCCTGGTTGAGGTGCGGGCCGACGGCCAACGAGTCGATGAGATCCGTGCTGCCCTTGCGCGCGCTTTGCCCGAAACCGACGTCCGCGTGCTCCACGCCGTGGCGGAAACCGAAGCCAGCGTCGTCCTCAAGGTAAAAGCTGCCGTATTCTCACTGGCGATTGTCATCTTCGCGATCACCACTTTGTGCGTCACGGGAAACTTCAGCGCGCTGGTGATCGAGCGCAGCAAGGAAATCGGCGTGCTTAAGGCAATCGGCGCGGGTGAGGGGAAGATCGCGGCGCTGTTTCTTTCGGAATCGCTGGTGTTGGCGCTCGCGTCCACCATTGCCGGCTATGCGGCCGGTCTGGCGGTGGCGTATGGAATCGGCCGCAAGATCTTTTCGGATTCCGGTTCAGTTGCCGCGATCGGCGTGGACTTCGCGGTATTCGCGCCGGTGATGGCCGTGACGCTGCTCGTGGCCGTGCTCGCGACGTTAATCGCGGCTTCGCGAATCTGGCGCATTGAACCGGCCGTGATTCTGCGGGGAGAATGATAGGGAATGCCTGAGTTTCTCCGGGTCGATCGCGTCTCCAAGCACTACCGAGTTGCTGGAAATGCGCCGCTGAAGGCGCTGGATGAGGTAAGCCTCACCGCTGATGCGGGCGAGTGGATCGCCATCATGGGCCCATCTGGCTCGGGGAAAACCACACTGCTCAATATTCTCGGCTGTCTCGACCAACCTACCAGCGGCTCGGTGTACATTGGGCCTACCGACATCGCGAAGCTCAGCCGGGCCGAGCTGGTGCGCTTTCGGGCCGAGACGGTCGGACTGGTTTTCCAACAGTATCATTTGATCCCGCATCTGACGGCGCTCGAAAACGTGATGCTCGCGCAATATTTCCACAGCATGACGGACGAATCCGAAGCGCGGCGAGCTCTGGAACACGTGGGACTCCGGGACCGCGCCGGCCACCTGCCTTCGCAACTTTCGGGCGGAGAACAGCAACGCGTTGCGCTGGCGCGCGCGCTGGTCAATGACCCGAAAATCATCCTGGCTGACGAGCCGACCGGCAATCTCGACGCCGCCAACGAGCAGATCGTGCTCGACCTGTTAAGTGATCTGCACGCGCAGGGCAGAACGATCTTGCTGGTCACGCACGACGAGCGTGTCGGCCGGTGCGCCGACCGCCGCATCAATCTCGAGCACGGCCGCATCGTGGAAACCGTCGTGTTTACCGCGGAAGAGAACCAAGACTTCGATGAAATCCTGGAAGAGCTGTGGATGCGGCGGGAGAGCGCCCTGCATCACGAGGGCATGCACTTCACCGAGGTCCAGCGGCGCCGGCTTTTCAACACGATGTCGCGCATCGGCCTGCTGCAAATCGCCGGCGACGAGGTTCGCTTTACCGGCCCAGGTGAGGAGCGCGCGCGTAGCGTGATCCGCCGCCATCGCCTGGCGGAACGCCTGTTCATGGACGTTCTCTCGATTCGCGACGATGCCTCCGTCGAGTCGAACGCCTGTACGTTCGAGCACATTCTTAGCCCCGAAGTCACTGACCGGATCTGCACATTCCTAGGCCACCCAACGACTTGCCCACACGGCAGCCCCATTCCGCCGGGCGTGTGCTGCGGCAACGGCGCGCACGGCCCCCTGCCAGTCGAAGCCTCGGAACGCGAACTTTAGTAACCATTGTTGCGTAGCGAAGTATAAGTCCCATAGGGGATTCCTGTGAACTCACTGCTCAACGATGTTCGCTTCGCGCTCCGAATCATCCGCCACAGCCCCGGTTTCACAATGGTGGCCGTACTGACGCTGGCCGTAGGCATTGGCGCAGCCACGGCAATCTTTTCCGTTGTGGACGCCGTTCTACTGCGCGCGCTTCCTTATCCGAATCCGCAAAAAATCGTGCGCGTCTGGGAACAGGCTCCTGACGGCCACGGAATGCAATTGGCTGACCCCAATTTCGACGATTTTCGTACCCAGAACAATACGTTCGCGCATCTGGCGGAATTCGCCGAACTGCCGAGATCTGTTTCCGGCGGCAGCGAGCCTGTGCGCATCCACATCGCCGAAGTCACCAGCGGCTTCTTTGAAGCCCTCGGCGTCGCACCTTTTCGCGGCCGCGCTTTTGCGCCGGAAGAGCAACACCTCCACGGCACGCCGGCAGCCATCGTCAGCTATGGCTATTGGCAGCGATATCTTGGCGGTCGAACGGATCTCTCTAAATTCCACTTAAGTATGGAAGGCGCCGTCTATCCCGTGATTGGAGTGATGCCGGAGGGATTCGATTTTCCGGCCGGCGTCGCCGCGTGGATTCCCCGCGAGTTTCCACTGGACCGGAGCCGCACCGCGCATAATTGGAACTGTCTCGGCCGCGTCCGTGATGGGATTACCGTCGCCCAGGCGCGCGCCAATCTGAGCGCGATCGCCTGCCGCATCAAAGATCAGTATGGAAAAGAGGTCGATCTCAACGACGCCGCCGTCGTGCCTCTAGCCGACGCGATGGTCGGAGACGTGCGCACCGCGCTCCTGACGCTTCTCGCCGCCGTCGGCCTCTTACTTCTGGTCGCGTGCGCCAATGTCGCGGGCTTACTCTTAGCGCGCAACTCCGTGCGCAGCAAAGAACTGGCTGTGCGTGTGGCGCTCGGCGCCGGGCGCGGCCGTCTCATGCAGCAGTTCCTCGCGGAGTCTTTTTCGCTTTCCTTAGCGGGAGGTGCATTGGGCATCTTGCTGGCCGCTTGGGCCGTCAGGATACTTCCAGCAATTCTTCCGGCGAATTTGCCGCGACAGCAAGGAATCGCCATCAACACGTCAGTTCTACTGTTCGCTTTGGCTGCCATCGTTGCTGTCGCAGTCTCGCTCGGCCTCTTTGCCGCTTGGCGCGCCGCTCAAGGGGATCTCCAGGAAGCGCTGACTTCCGGCTCCCGCAGTTTCACTGGCTCGGGCTCGAGCCAGCGGTTTCGCGGCTTTGTGGTGATCGGCGAAATCTCGACGACGCTGGTGATTTTAATCGGAGCAGGCCTGCTGGGCCGCAGCTTCCTGCGGCTCATTGATACGAATCCCGGATTTCGCCAGCAAAACCTGATCACCATGGAGTTTTCGCCTCCAAATCCGCAAGCGCAGGCATTCGCGCTGGATCAGACAGTCGTTGCGCGCCAGGTCCACCTCATGGAAGATGTATCGGCCCGGCTTCGCACGATTCCCGGCGTGGAGAGTGTGGGTTTGGCCGGCGCGATGCCCGTCGCCGCCGGCGACGATCTCGCTGACGGAGGCTTCCTCATCCTCAATGGCCGAAGGCCGCCCGCCAATTTCGACGAATTCGGCCGTATGGCGCAAAACCGTTCCCAAACCGGCCATGCCCTTTATTGCGTCGCCGGCGAGGAGTACTTCCGCACCCTGGGCATTCCCCTCATCCGCGGGCGGATGTTCGGTGAACAGGATAATTGGGATTCGCCGCATGTTGCCGTCATCAGCGAATCGTTGGCTCGCCGGCGTTGGCCGAATCAGGACCCCATCGGTCAAGTGATAGAGTTCGGCAATATGGACGGCAACCTGAAGCCGCTTACCATCATTGGCGTCGCCGGCGATGTACGCGCGCAGGGCCTGGATTTTCCGCCGAGCCTTGTCATTTACGTCGATTACCGGCAGCGCGGATTCAACATCAATTCAGAGCCCACCTTCCTCATGCGCAGTGCGGCGCCAGTGGGACAAATCGTTTCTGCCGCGCGCGGCATTTTCCACGATCTCGCCCCCGATGCTCCCGTCAAAATTTCCACCTTCGCGGATGAAATGGGCGGCTGGCTCGCAGACCGCCGTTTTCTGCTTCTTCTTGTGGGATTATTCGCTGCCGCTGCTCTGGCTCTGGCCGCCGTTGGCATCTACGGAGTTGTGGCCTTTTCGGTTACACGGCGCACCCAGGAGATCGGCATTCGCATGGCGCTCGGCGCCCAGCGAACGGACGTACTGCGTCTGATCGTGGGCGAAGGCGCCCGGCTCGCGGTTTCGGGCGTTGCAATTGGAATTGCTGCATCCTTTGTCATCACGCGCCTTCTGTCCAGTCTCCTTTTCGGAGTGAGCGCCACGGACCCAATCACTTTCGCCGGCGTGGCTGTGCTTCTTTCTCTCGTCGCGTTGCTCGCTTCGTATATCCCAGCGCGCCGCGCCATGCGTCTCGATCCCAACACCGCCTTGCGCTACGAATAGTCACCTCAGGCCTTGGCCAGACTTTCGCGCGACAGCAGCATGCGCTTGCGTTCCGCTCCCCATCGGTAGCCGCCGGGCTCGCCATTGTCACGCACAATCCGATGGCACGGAATCACCAGGGCCGCCGGATTCGCGGCGCAAGCGTTGGCCACTGCCCGTACAGCTTTCGGCCGTCCCAGCGCCTTCGCGATTTGCGAATAGCTTCTGGTTTCGCCGTAAGGAATTTGCCGCAACTCCTGCCAAACACGCCATTGGAACGCCGTCGCACGCACATCGAGCGGCAAATCGAGATGCGGCTCGGTCCCGCACAAATGCGCGACCAGCGCTGTAACCCAAAGTCTCAGGCGAGCGTTATCCCGTCGAACGCCGGCTTCCGGATACTCAGCCTTCAGGCCCTGTTCCAGCGACTCGTCGGTATCGCCCAGGCTGACGGCGCAGATGCCGCACTCCGTCGCAGCCACCAGCAGCCGGCCCAGCGGCGAGTGTGCCGTCGTGTAAGCAATTTCCATTCCGCGGCCGCCGCGGCGATATGTCGCAGGCGTCATGCCGAGCTGCCCCGGCGCGCGCTCGTACAAGCCGCGGCTCGATCCATAGCCGGCATCATAGAGAGACGTGGTCACGTCCCGGTCCTCGCGTAAGCTCGATTTCAGCCGCTCCAGCCGCAGTGCGTCGGCATACTGGCGGGGTGTGATGCCCAGAAATCGCTTGAAAGTCCGCTCCAAATGAAAGGGGCTCGCCTGCAGCGCCTCGCCCAGCGCCGCCAACGTCACTGGCGCGTCAGCCCGCTGCTCAATCAAGCGGCACGCCCGTCCGATCATCTCGATCTGCGGCGAGGCCGATCGCGGAGCCTGAGGGCGGCAGCGGCGGCACGGCCGGAAACCGGCGCGCTCGGCGGCATCGGGAACCGGAAAGAACACCACGTTCTCCCGCCGCGGCGCTCGTGACGGGCATCCCGGCCGGCAATACACACCAGTTGACCGCACCGCATAAACAAACCGCTCGTTACCGCAAACCTCGCGTGCCAGTACAATTTGCCACCGCGCTTCATCAATCACTACCTGGGAAATCGCTTCCATGAACAACAGCCTATGGCTCTTAGATCGATGATACTATCCGAATCTTGCCATCTAATTGTCCGCCGCCGCTGTATCATGGGAAAATATCCTATGATTGACGGCGACATTCGAGAGGGTCTAACTTTCGACGACGTTTTGCTCCAACCGGCGCGCAGCGAAGTCCTCCCCACCGAAGCCGACACCCGTACGCGGCTCACTCGCGGCATTGCTCTGAACATTCCCATCGTGAGCGCCGCTATGGATACGGTCACGGAATCACATGTGGCCATCGCGCTCGCACAGCAGGGCGGCATCGGCATGATGCACCGGAACATGTCCATTGAGCGGCAGGGAGAAGAAGTCGACCGCGTCAAACGCAGTGAGAGCGGCATGATCGTCGACCCCATCACCATTTCACCGGACAAGAAGATTTCCGATGCCCTGGAAATGATGAAGCGTTATCGCATCTCCGGAATTCCGGTGACGCAAGGGCACAAGCTGGTCGGTATTCTTACTAACCGCGATCTGCGCTTTGAATCGCGGTCCGATCTCCTCATTTCCGAGGTCATGACCAAGGAGAACCTCGTCACCGTCCCGGTGGGCACGACGCTCGAAGAGGCGGAGCAGATTCTGCACCGTCACCGCATAGAGAAGCTGCTGGTGGTCGACGAGAATTACGATCTCAAGGGTCTCATCACCGTCAAAGACATCCAGAAGAAGTTGAAATACCCCAACGCCGCGAAAGACGAACAAGGCCGGCTGCGTGTGGGCGCCGCCATCGGCGCGACGGGAGATTATCTCGAACGGGCCCAGGAACTGGTGGCCCGGAAGGTCGACGTGCTGGTGATCGACACCGCTCACGGCCACACGTCGCGCGTCATGGACGCAGTGCGCACCATGAAGAGAAAGCTCCCCGACGTGCAGCTCATCACCGGAAACGTGGCGACGCACGAGGCCGCGTGCGAGCTGATCTCCCTTGGCGTGGATGGCATAAAGGTGGGGATCGGCCCCGGCTCCATCTGCACCACGCGCGTTGTCACCGGCGCGGGCGTGCCACAAATCACGGCCATCTCGGAGTGTGCCAAAGCCACGCGTGGGGCTGGTGTCCCGCTGCTCGCCGATGGCGGCATTAAGTATTCGGGCGACATAACCAAGGCCATCGCCGCCGGAGCCGATTGCGTGATGATCGGCGGTCTGTTTGCCGGTACCGACGAGAGTCCCGGCGAGGTGATTCTCTACCAGGGCCGCACGTTCAAGACGTATCGCGGAATGGGATCGCTCGGCGCCATGGCGCAGGGTTCCGACCGCTACGTGCAGGATGCAAGCGGCAAGCTGGTTCCTGAAGGCATCGAGGGCCGCGTAGCCTCGAAGGGCCCATTGAGCGACCTCGTCTTTCAGCTCGTCGGCGGCTTGAAAGCCGGCATGGGCTATTGCGGCTGCCAGGATCTCGCTGAGCTTCGTGAAAAGGCCAGGTTCCTGCGCATCTCGCCGGCGGGCCTGCGCGAGAGCCACGTCCACGACGTCATCATCACCAAGGAAGCGCCGAACTATAGGCTGGAATAAGAACGTTTACCGCAGAGGCGCTGAGGCACAGAGAAACCCAATGCAAAATTCTCTGCGTCTCTGCGCCTCCGCGGTGAGGTCTTGGCATTCATGTTCCGCAAAGTCCTGATCGCCAATCGAGGGGAAATCGCCGTGCGCGTCATTCGGACGCTGCACGAAATGGGCATCGTCTCGGTGGCCATTTACTCCGATGCCGACCGCACTTCGCTGCATGTCCGCATGGCCGATCAGGCGGCGCACGTGGGCCCTTCGCCATCGAGTGAAAGCTACCTGCGCAGCGATCGTATTCTCGATGCCGCACGCGCGCACGGCGCCCAGGCAATCCATCCGGGATACGGATTTCTGAGCGAAAACGCCGATTTCGCCGCCGCTTGCGACCAGGCCGGGATCGTTTTCATTGGGCCGTCCGCGGACGCCATTCGCAAAATGGGATCGAAGACCGCGGCGCGCGATATCGCAATGTCAGCAGGGGCTCCCGTCGTGCCGGGAATGCAGCACGCGGCCGAGGATGCCCGTGCGGCAAGTGCATTCGCTCGCGATTGTGGATACCCGGTTCTGCTCAAGGCCGTGGCCGGCGGCGGCGGCAAAGGCATGCGGCGCGTGGATCACGAGCAGGATATCGCAGCCGCGTTTCGGGATGCCTCTAGCGAAGCCGAGCACGCGTTCGGTAATCCAGCCGTCTACGTCGAGAAGCTCATCGAGCGGCCCAGGCACATCGAAATTCAGTTGTTCGGCGACCGTCATGGTCACGTCATCCACCTCGGCGAGCGCGAATGTTCGTTGCAGCGGCGGCATCAGAAAATCATGGAGGAGTGCCCCTCGCCGCTCGTGGACGCACATCCGGAGATGCGACGCGCCATGGGCGAGGCGGCCGTTCGCATTGCGCGCGCCGCCGGCTATTACGGCGCCGGGACCATTGAGTTCCTCGTGGATGCCCAGCGTAACTTCTACTTTCTCGAGATGAACACGCGCCTCCAGGTGGAACATCCCGTGACTGAGCTGGTAACCGGCCTCGACTTGGTGCGGCTGCAACTGGAAGTCGCGGCCGGCGAGCCGCTCCCCCTCAAGCAGGAGGATGTCGACTGGCGTGGCTCTGCCATTGAGTGCCGCATTTACGCCGAGGATCCTGATAATCAGTTCTTCCCCTCGCCCGGCCGCATCCTTCATCTCGACCGTCCCTCGGGCCCCGGCATTCGCCTTGATTCTGGCGTCTACCCAGGCTGGACGGTGCCTCTTGATTACGACCCTCTGCTCGCGAAGCTCGCGGTCTGGGCGGGATCGCGGGAGCAGGCCGTGGCGCGTATGATTCGCGCGCTCGACGAATACCAGGCTGTGGGGATCAAGACCAATCTCGGCTTCTTCCGCCAGTTGATGGAAGACGCACAGTTCCGCCGCGGCGATCTGGATACCGCCCTGGTCGACGATTTTCTCGCCCGCCGCCCGACGGTGGACCGGGACCCCGAGTTGCAGGCTATCGCCGCATTGGTAGGAGAGGCATTCCTGCACAACCATCGGCCACCGGCACGCCCGGCTGCCACATCGTCCAACTGGCGCACCAAGGGCCGGGAAGATCTCCTCCAATGACCTTCGACGTTCAAATTGACGGGACACGGACGCGGCTGGAAGTCGAGCGGGAAAACGATCTCTACCGCTTTCGCCTGGACGATCAAGCGGAGCGGCGCGCACAACTCACCGAAGTGGAACCAGGCGCGTACTCCGTCTTACTCGATGGTCGAAGTTACGAAGCGCACGCCGAGCCCGGCTCCGATTGCGCCTGGGTCACCATTCGCGGCCACCGCTTCTGCGTGGCCGTCACCGATCCTCGCCGCTGGTCTCAAAAGCGTACGGGAGCGCACGGATCGGAGCGTGAGGAAATCATCGCCCCCATGCCCGGCAAGGTTGTTCGCGTGTTGGTCGAGCCAGGTCAAGCCGTTGAAGCCGGCCAGGGCATCGTTGTGATGGAAGCGATGAAGATGCAGAACGAGCTGAAAACACGCCGCGCCGGCCGTGTGGCCGCGGTTGACGTGCGCGCCGGCGAGACGGTCAGCGCCGGCGCGATTCTCGCAACCATTGAGTAGTCCGGCGAGTATAACGATAATAGGGATTCATGGCGGAAGCAGTTTGCCCCGATTGCGGTGGATCAGGTTGGAAGACCATTGAGCGTGGCGGCGTCTCCGGCGTCGAACGCTGCGAATGCGCCAAAGAGGCGCGGTCGATGCACCTCGAAGAGGCCTCTGGAATTCCGCCGCTCTACCGGGACGCGTCGTTTATCAGCTTTCAGATTCCGACCGACAACGACATCGCCGCGCGTGACCTGAGTGCGATCAAGGATCGCGTCTCCAAGTACGCCGGCGACTTTCTTCCCACCCAGCCCAAACCTGGACTGCTGTTGATCGGCGAGCCGGGCAGCGGAAAGACGCACTTGGCAGTGGCCGCGCTGCGCGTCATCATCGCCCGAGGTTTTCAAGGCGTCTTCTTCGATTACCAGAACCTGATCGACCGCATCCGCTCAGGCTTCGATCCCAACTCCGGGTCGAGCGACCGCGAGGCCTATCGCAATGCGCTGGATGCGGAAGTGTTACTCATCGATGACCTCGGTTCGCACCGTGTGCTCCCCTGGATCGAAGACGTCGTCACCTCGATCATTACCTATCGGTGTAACAACAAAAAACCGCTGATCGCCACCAGTAATCTGCCGGACCCCGAGGCCGGACGCCGCATTTCGCAGAAAGGTCCCGACGGCACCATCGATTACCGCCGCACTCTGGCCGACCAAATCGGAGAGCGCGCTCGCTCGCGCCTCTTTGAGATGTGCAGAGTCGAGCACATGCCTCTCGTACCGGATTACCGTATTCGCAAGACTGCTGCCTGGTGATGCGCTCTATTGTTCTGGCTCTCTTGCTGGCTGGTGTGGCGCCCGCGCCCGAGACACCGCGCGGGTTCGTCCAGGCCGTCGAATTTCCGTACTATGAGTACGCGCCGCAGTTCTGGGAGCGCGAGCTCATCTGGCTGAAGAATCTGGGAGTCGACACCGTCGCGTTCTCCATCCCCTGGAATTGGCACCAAACGGACCCGGAGACGCTCGATCTCACAGGAAGCACCAGCCCACGCCGCGATCTGGTCGGCTTCATCCGGCTCGTGAAGCGCGCTGGTCTACGCGCGTGGATTCGTCCCGCGCCGCCCGTTAAGGGCTGGATCAATTCTGGGTACCCAGCAGGTCTCGAATCCGACCGCCGCGCCTTGCGGAAATGGCTGTGGGATCTCAACGACGTGCTCGATCCCTTTCTCGCCTCGCACGGCGGGCCTATCGTTTTCGTCGAGGGGTCCGGCGGCGTTTTCAAAGCCCCCGAACCGCCGCTTCCCGTGACCCTCGTTTCGGCCAAAGACTCGCGCGCCTTGGTACGGAGCCGGCAAGTCTTCACGGCCGGTCACGGATCGCTTCTCTGGGAAGAGGTCGAAGATTTGATTCCACCGGTCGGATGGGAAGCTGCCAACACCCCTATTTTCCGAGCCGGCGCCGTTTCGCTTTCAGGTGATGAGCGCACTCCCGTGACGCCTTTACGCCGTGATGCCCTGCTCTGGCGGTACTGGGGCGCAGCTTTGCCCGCGATGAGACCAACGCTCACCGTGCGCCCCGTTACGGGCGTGCTTCCGGCGGGTGTCCTGACACATCAGTTGGTGGCACCGGATGGGGCGTCCGCGCTCAGCGTCATCAATCAGAGCAGCGCCGAGTATGCCGGTGCCCTACGCGTCTTCTATCCGCCCGCCAAGCGGCGTATCGCCCTGCCCCAAATCCGGCTCGCCCCCGGCGAGTCGCTGTGGCTCCCCGTGCACATTCCGCTCACCGGCACGGATTTCTGCCGCGACTGCGCCGGATTCGCCAATCGCGATCACATCATTTACGCCACCGAAGAGCTGAACTTGGTGGAGTATGAGAACGGCATCCTGGCCATGGAGTTCGCCGCACCGAGGGCCGGCGAAGTGGTTCTGCAACTCTCGCAGGAGCCCAGTGGGCCGCTGCTGGCGGCAGGCAAGCCGACCAGTTTCGATTGGGATGACAAAACCCTCCGTGCCCGTCTCCCCATCCCGCAGGGCCAAGGTCCGGGCCATCGCGTCCGCATCGGTCTCGCGATCCAGGCCCCCGATAATTCCGCGTTCTTCGTCGAAGCAAAACGGCTCACCATCGGGCAAAAGAACCGTTTGGAGACCTCGTACTCCTCCGAGCAAGTGGCGCAACGGTCGCGTCTGATCATCGCGCCAGGTTTTCACGCCCAGAGCCAAGTGAAATCGCCCTTGGAAATCGAGTACGAAATCGATGTTCCCGCCGATTCGCTCCACGGTGACTGGGCTCCCCTAGCTCTTGAAGCCGACGGCGTCCTGATGAGCCGCGCCAGCCTTCAACTGTTGCGGCCGTTGTCCGTGCGTATTCGTGAAGCGATGGGCCTGCACTACGGTTCCGCCGGCGAACTGCCCGTCACGCCCCCGATCGTGCCGGTCGAAGCCAACGCCGGGCGCGAGGTCAGCGTCGTCCTCCATAACAACTCACCCGAGATTCGCAATTTCACGGTGGAAGCGCAGGGCGAGGGCTTGGAGTTTTCGCCTGCCCGCACCGAGATCGCGATTGCCGGAGCTATGGAACGCGACGCGCTCATTCGCGTCTTTCCCATTCCGTCCGAGCGCGGGCTCGTACCGTGGCGGCTGCACATCACCGGCGCGGCGGAAGTCGATCTGCCCATGCGCTTTATCGTAGTCCCGCGCGGCGAGACCATCGCCTATTCCGCCGATCTCGACAACGATGGACAAACCGAATGGGTGCTCGAGAATCAGCACGCCCGCGCCGTGTTTTCCGCCCGCGATGGCGGCCGCTGGCTGGAATTCGTCTGGAAGGATTCGGGCCTCAACCTCCTGCCCGAAAACGGCGCGCTCGCCGCTGCCGGCGTAGCCGATGTGCAAATCAATCCCGACAGCTCTCTGGAATTTCGCGCAAACGGCCGGCTGCGCACCGTGCGCCTCGCCGGCTCTGGCGCGACTCTCACCGTCGAACAAACCGCTCCCCTTCCACCGGAAGCCCTTCACACAGAAAAACGGAGCGACCTCGTCTTCCGCGTAACCCGCGAATCCGCAACCCGTGCCATCTACTCCATCGAGCGCCCGGCGGAATGAAGAGGCGCCGTAATCTGAGAGTTATCATTAATGAGGGATGCTTCGATTACGGCTCAAGAATCCGGTGCCAGAGCGCCTAGCACACCAGGCGCCCTTTCCCTTCTTAGCGAACGAACATCCGGTCAAACCGCGCATTCATCGCCCAACCCATCGGCGATTTCAGATCATTAGCCTCCCGCAGGAGGATGGTTCTTTCGTCGCTTCAGTCGCCGAAGCTCCTGGCATCATTGTCTACAGCAAATCCCGCAGGACAGCGGAACAGAAAGCGACTAAGGCGTTCTTACGCACGCCCGATCCTTTTGCCTATCGGACCCACCCGCTAGCAACGACGAAGGCCGTTACCGTCGACATGGAGTTCGATGAGGACAGCGATTCCTTCGTGACTTACGTAAAGGAACTGCACGGCATGTCCACGTTCGGTAAGAGCGAACTGGATGCTTTGGAAAACACGGCAGAGATGATCCGCGGCTACATCAAGTCGATGGAAGCCAATCATAAGAGGATCCCCCTGGCCGCTGGCAAGCTGACAGAACTGAAACACCTTGTCGGAATCCGGTAAGTGGCGAGCTTCCCGGCGGTAAATGGGAAAACCACCATTCGTGTGCTGCAGAAGCTCGGGTTCCGGCTAGATCGCATCGAAGGCAGTCATCACATAATGGTCAAAGACGGACACCCGTGGACTGTGCCGGTTCCCGTGCATGGTTCAAGAACCTTGCCAAGAGGAACACTCGCCAGCATCCTTCGCATGGCTGGCGTAAGCAGCAAGCGCTTCCTCGAGAATCTGTAAGCCCTCTGTCCGTTCCTGGGACGCTCACATTCCGTAGCCGAACACCCAGCGCCCTGTCTCTACCCATTTTCCTTTGATAATTCAAGGAGTTAGACTGTAATCGGGATTGGTATCGCGCGTGCCAATTCCCTAGGGAGGGCCCATGGACGTTATACGCAAAGATGCTGGACGGAAGCGCGTGATCCGGCGAATTATCTACATCACCGTTTTCGTCGTCGCCCTCGGCGGAATCACATTCGCTGTCACCCGGCTCAAACCGGCAGCACCCAGTGTCGAGATGGCCACGCTATGGCCGGGAACCGTCAAACGCGGTGCGATGAGGGTGGATAGGCGCGGCTTGGGTACTCTGGTCCCTGAGGAAAAGCTGGTAGTCCCCGCCCAAACCGACGGGCGCGTCGATAAGCGGCTGCTATTGCCGGGACAGGATGCGGTCGTGAAGCCGGATACGGTCTTGATGATCCTCAGCAGTCCGGAACTCGAAAACGCGATGGTTGACGCCGAGTATCAGCTCAAGACCGCCGAAGCCACTTATACGGATACGCAGATGACCCTCGAGAAGCAAGGTCTCGATCAAAAGGCGGCTGCTGCGACTGTCAGCTCCGATTATAAACAGGCGAAACTGACCGCCGATCGCGACCAGGAACTAGCCAAGGAAGGCTTGATTCCCGACCTCCAGGAGAAGCTGTCGGCGGTGAAAGCCGACGAACTGGCCCAGCGCACCAAGATCGAAGAGGAGCGCCTGGATTTCCAGAAACAGCAGGTGCAAGCAGAGCTCGCCGCGCAACGGGCCAAAGTCGACCAGCTTCGCGCCATGTATGAATTGAAGAAAAGCCAGGTCGAGGCCCTTAAAGTCAAGGCGGGAACCAACGGCATCATGACCGAGTTGTTGGTAGAGGTCGGCCAGCGCGTTACCGCCGGCACGGCTCTGGCCCGCATCACGCAGCCCTGGAAACTGAAGGCGGAATTGAAGATCGCTGAGACTCAGGCCAAGGACATCGCGATCGGACAGGATGCGCAGATCGATACGCGCAACGGCATCATTCCCGGGAAAGTGTCGCGCATTGATCCTTCGGTCATCAACGGCACCCGCACCGTGGACGTCCGTCTGATTGGCGCGCTGCCCCCCGGCGCTGTTCCCGATCTCAGTGTGGACGGCACCATCGAGATCGAGAACCTGAGCGATGTGGTATATGTGGAGCGCCCCGTGTTCGGCCAGCCTGATACGACAACTTCGTTATTCAAAATCGATCCAGACAGCAAGGGCGCGACGCGTGTGAATGTGAAGTTGGGGCGCGGCTCGGTGACGACAATCGAAGTTCTGGACGGGTTGAAAGTGGGAGATCGAGTCATTTTGTCGGACATGTCAGCGTGGGATGGGCACGATCGCCTGCGGCTGAACTGAGAAAAAAATCGAGGAGCAAACAATGGCAGACGAAGCGGTTCCACTCATACATCTCGAAGGCGTGACCAAGGTATTCGTCACTGATGAAGTCGAGACCCATGCCTTGGCTGGCATTCACGTGGATATCAAGAAGGGCGAGTACGTTTCGATTTCCGGTCCTTCCGGCTGTGGCAAATCGACCCTGCTCGCCATCCTGGGGTTGCTGGATACGCCCACCGACGGCACTTACGTCCTCAATGGCAAGCCGGTGAGCGGCCTGAAGATGCAGGAGCGGGCGCGCATCCGCAATCGCGAGATCGGGTTCATTTTCCAGGCGTTCAACCTGATCGGCGATCTGACGGTCTATGAAAACGTCGAGCTGCCCCTCACCTACCGCGGGACGCCAGGATCGGAGCGCAAGAAGCTCGTGCACGAGGCGCTGGAGAAGGTTGGCATGTCGCATCGCGTCAAGCATTATCCTTCCCAGTTATCGGGCGGCCAGCAACAGCGCGTGGCCGTGGCCCGTGCCCTGGTAGGAGCGCCGTCCGTGCTGCTCGCTGACGAGCCCACTGGGAACCTCGACTCCGCCAACGGCGAAGCCGTCATGGACCTGATGCGCGAGCTCCACCGCAACGGCGCGACGATCGTGATGGTAACGCACGATCCGCGCTACGCACGTTTCGCCGACCGCGGCATTCACCTCTTCGACGGCCGCGTAGTCGAAGAGAAAATGGAAATGGTGTAAAGCGCCCGCGCTCCACCCGTTCTTGAACGTGTTGTAGCAGACTCCCGAGGAGGTGGCTCCTGTTCCGCGATCTCCGTTTCGCCGTTCGTTCTCTTCTGAAATCTCCTGGATTCACAACGGTAGCAGTTGCCACTCTCGCTCTAGGAATCGGCGCCAACACCACCATCTTCAGCCTGATCAATGGCATCCTGCTGCGGCCGCTGCCCTATCAAGACCCGGACAAGCTCGTCGTGCTTGATCTCGTGAGCGGCCAATCGCAGTTTCCGTGGTCCTACCCGATGTTCGATGATTTGCTGCGCGATCAGCGGAGCTTCGCCAGTGTGGCCGGGTTCTCGACTTGGTCCGGCAACCTGACCGGCATCGATAATCCTCTGCGGTTGCAGGTCGAGCTGGTCTCCGCTTCCTATTTCCCTCTTCTCGGAATCAAGCCCAGACTGGGCCGCGTCTTTCGTCCTGAAGAAGATCGCGAAGCGAATGGACATCCTCTCGCGTTACTGAGCTTCGGGCTCTGGCGGCAGCAGTTCGCCGGAGATGCCGGGGTCATCGGTCGCACCATTCATCTGGATCAGGCTCCGTACACCGTGATCGGTGTGATGCCGCCGGGCTTGCGTGGGCAGGCAGATGACATTGACGTCTGGATCCCGCTCACCATGGCGCCATCGTTCTACGGCATTCCCAGGCGCCTCACCAATGCGTGGACATTCTGGCTCCGTGCCTATGCGCGCCTGAAACCCCGGAGTTTCGCTGCAACAGGCCAGCTTCCAGATGGCGCCGCTAGCCAAGGCGATCGACGTCTCTAATCCGCACCCCAACGAGATGAAGCCGTGGCAGGTGCGCGCGACAGCGTTGACCGAAGCCAAAACGGATACGGCCTTGCGGAAGTCGCTGATCGTCATGTTTGCCGCCGTGGGATTCGTCCTGCTGATCGCCTGCGTCAACGTTGCGAATCTGCTCCTGAGCCGCTCCATATCGCGCCACAAAGAAGTTGCGGTGCGGCTCGCCGTCGGCGCCAGCCGCGGCGCGTTGATTCGCCAATTCCTGACCGAGAGCGTCCTCCTGGGCCTAGCGGGAGGCCTTGCCGGATTCTTCGTCGCCGCCTATGGCATTGACCTGGCCACCGCTCTCCGGCCGGAGGCTTCCGGAAGTTTCTGGGCCTTCTATTCCCGGAGCATGAAGGCGGAATCCGTTCAACTCGACAGATATGTGCTCACATTCAATATCGGCCTGTCGATCCTGGCCGGCGCGCTGTTCGGCATGCTGCCGGCTCTTCAGGCGTCCAAGCTGGATCTCAACCAAGCGCTCAAGAATGTGACCGGCGGATGGTCTGCCACATGGTCCAGCCTCCGGCGCCCGAACTCACGTAGCGTCCTGATCACTGGTGAAATGGCCCTGGCGCTCGTGCTGCTCGCCGGCGCGGCTTTGCTGATCGAGAGCTTTGCTCGGCTGCTCAACACGCAAATTGGAGCTGCTACAGACCACATTCTTACCGCCAGCGCCGACTTGCCACTGCGACAATACGGATCCGATGCCGCCGTTCGATTTCAGCAGCAACTGCTCGGCCGCATAGCCCCAGCGCCCGGCGTTCAAGGAGTGAGCATCTCGAACTGTCTTCCCGCACGCGGTCCGGATATCACCATGATCCGGACCGGAAGCGACAAGGACTGGGAAGCGGTCGGTCCACGGAGCGTGACCCCAGATTACTTCGCTGTTTTTCGTATCCCCCTTCTTCGTGGGCGCCTGTTCACCGGCCGCGATCGCGCCGGAGCACCGAAAGTACTGTTGGTGACTGAGACTGCGGCGCGGCACCTGTTCCCGGGCGAAGACCCCATTGGCAAACACGTCGAGCTCCAGATATGGGACGAAGGCGAGCAGGTGGCGGAGGTCGTCGGGATCGTGGGCGACGTGAGATACGACGGAATCGAGCACCCCGCACGGGACGACGTTTACATCAGTTACTGGCAAGACCCATATGGCGGAAATCTCGCGGTGCGCGTCGCGGGCGACCCTATGTCATTCGCGCCTTTGATCCGGAGCGCGATCCACGCCCTCGATAAGAATCTCCCTGTGTACGACGTCAAAACCATGGACGAGCAATTGGCCAATGCAACTTCGCGCCTGCGTTTCAGCGCCGTGCTGCTGGGTGTGTTTGCTGCACTGGCTCTGGCGCTCGCCGCGATCGGGTTGTACGGCGTGGTGGCGTATTCCGTCGCCGCTCGCACGCGCGAGATCGGCATCCGCCTGGCGCTGGGTGCGAAGCGCGAAGATGTGTTTAAGCTCGTGATCGGTGATGGCCTGCTCCTTTGCCTCGCGGGCCTTCTGATCGGTATTCCGGGCGCTCTCGCCGCCACGCGCGTGCTCTCCAGTTTCCTGTATGACACGAAACCGAACGACCCGATCGCTCTCGCCGCCGTCTCCCTCCTCTTGATCGCCGTCGCGCTGATCGCCGCCTACGTTCCCGCGCGCCGCGCTATGAAGGTCGACCCCATGGTAGCCCTGAGGTATGAGTAATTTAGGGGCTTACGCCAGGTATTTGATCAGCACGGCCTCGTTGCCGGCTTCGTTATAGATCAGTTCGTCCACCATGTGCCGCGCGAGCAGAATGCCGAAGCCGCCCGGCCGCATGCCCAGCCGGTCGCGAACTTCCGAGTGCTCGAATGGCGCGTGCTCGGGGTTCGAAACGGCAGCGTGGGACAGATCCTTGAACGAGAACCCGCTTCCGGGGTCACCGACGTGATAAATAATGGCGCGCTGGGTCCTTATGTAGGTAATGCGTACCCGCTTTTCCGGGTCCGAATCGCAGCCGTGCTCAATCGCGTTCACCAGAATCTCGCGGATGGCGCTGGCGATGTTTTCCCGCTCCGCCGGCGGCAGATCCGTCGGTAACTCCCTTAGAAACTGCACGATACGCTCCGCGGTCTCCATCTTGCAGCGCACCCGGAAGCTCAGCCACGTTGGGCTTGCCGACACCACCTGGATGTCGTCTTCGTGCGGGGCGCTCTCGAGCGCCTTGCCTACCATGTCGGCTACCGCCCTGATAGCAAAGGGCTTGCTGAAGTAGGCAAAGGCCTGCTCGCGGATGGAGCGTACGATGGCCTCCGGCGTACTCTCCACCGTCATCACGACGACCTTCACCGCTGGTCGCAACTCGCGCAGGTGCTCCAGCAACCCCGTGCTTACATCGGCCAGCACCAGATCATAGTGAATGGATGCCACCGCACGGAGGGCCTCGGGACTGCCGTAAACGCTGTCCACTCGGTGCCCAAGAGCCTCCAACACCGTAAGGAGCAGCCGATGCACTTCCGGATCAGCGTCCGCGATCAGGATGTGCTTCGCGACGGCCATTGCTTGTAGTACGATACCAAAGGACGGAGTCAGCCGGATGCATATCGATTTCGATTACCAAGACGACGTCTGTATCCTTCGCACGAAGGGACGGTTCGCCACCGGCCTGGATGCGGACTACCTCCGCAGCAAAACCGACGAAATCAAGAAGAGCGGCCGCCGCAAGGTTCTGGCCGATTTTAGCGACGTTCCCTATATTGACTCCACTGGTATCGGCTTCCTGGTAGGCGTTTACACCTCCGTCACCAACACCTTGGGTGGCCGCTTCGTCATCGCCGGACCAAATCCACGTGTCCGCGAAGTTCTTGATCTCATGCGCCTCAGCACCGTGATTCCGATCGTAGCCGACGAGGCTTCGGCCCTGGCCTTCCTCAACGCACCCGCCGCGCGTACCGCCGAGCAGCCCTAACCCCCGCGTTTTCTCGCTTGCATTATTAAAGTTTTAGTACTATAAATTTAGTGTGAGACGTCCAAGCACCACCTTGACTGGCGCGGAGCTGGAAATCATGCACGTCGTTTGGAGCAAGGAGAAGGCTACCGTGCGCGACGTCTACGAGGCGCTGCGCGAGCGCAAAAAAGTCGCTTACACCAGCGTCATGACCGTGATGAAGATCCTTGAACAGAAAGGCTATCTCAAGAAGAATCAGGAGGATCGCGCTTACGTCTACGCTGCGTCGCAACCGCGCGCGCAGGTCCTGGGAGTGATGGTCCGCGACTTCGTGGATCGCGTCTTCCAGGGTGCCGCGAAACCGCTCCTCGTGCATTTGGTGAAAGACGAGCGACTGTCGGAGAACGATCTCGCCGAGATCCGGCGCCTGCTGGAGAAATCCCAATGAGTGCGGAAGTGTGGGTAGCGAATCTGGCGGCCGGTTGGATGCAGATCGGCATCATCACAACGGTGGCGGCTCTCCTGCTGCGTTTGATGCCAGCGCGATCTCCGAAAGCTGCGCTGGCTTACTTGCAAGCGCTGCTCGGAGCCTGCTTGTTGCTGCCCGTGGTCGAGCCCTGGCGAGCCGTAGCCGTCACCAAGGGGATTTCCGAGGGTGCGGTTTCGGTATTACGCTTCTCCGCGCCAAGCGCCGTCCCCATCTCCGGTTCTAAGGTGCTGCTTGCCGTGCTGGTGGCGGGGATCACAGCCCGTCTGATTTGGCTTGCCATCGGCTACGCGAAGCTGTGGAGGTTTCGCCACCAGGCGAGTCCGCTAGAAAGTGAGCATGCCGGGGTGTATATTTCGGCCGACGTCTCCGGGCCCGTCACGTTTGGTTTTCAGCGGCCCACGGTCCTGTTGCCTTCGCGTTGGCTGGACCTCGACCCCGCGAGTCAGAACGCCATTCTCTGCCATGAACTCCTGCACGTTCACCGCAAGGATTGGGTGTTCCACGTTGCCGAAGAAATCATCCGGGCGGTGCTCTGGTTCCACCCCGCCATCTGGTGGCTGATTGCGGAAATCCGGCTCGCGCGCGAGCAAGTGGTGGACCGCATGGTAGTCGGCATCACCGGCGCACCCCGGTCCTATGTCGAAGTTCTGCTGGATTTCGCCGGCATTGATTCTCCCATCACCGCGCCCGCGTTTACGCACAAGCGCCACCTGACGCGGCGCATCAAATCCCTTCTCGAGGAGGTTTCTATGACCAAGTCCCGTTCACTAGCTTCGCTCGCGAGTATCACGCTGTGTCTGGCCGCTGCCGGCGCGGTCGCAGTCTGGTCGTTTCCCCTGCAATCGGTGACATCGACTTTCATCGCGAAAGACGATTCCGCTCCCGCCGCGGGTGTGGTGGGCGGCGTCGGAGGCGTTCCGGGCGGCGTGCAAGGCGGCGTCATCGGTGGCGTTTCTGGAGGCGTGATCGGTGGTGTCGTGGGTGGTGTTCCCGGAGCACAGACGGTCGCCGCGGGGCCACAGGAACCGCCCATCTATAAGACTTCCGAGAAGGGGGTGACCGCGCCTAAGGTTCTTCACAAGATCGATCCCGAGTACACCAAGGACGCGAGAGACGCAAAGATCGCGGGAACCGTTGTGCTAAGTCTCGAAGTCCATCCCGACGGCCGTGCACACAACCTGCACGTAGAACAATCCCTCGATCCAGGGCTCGACCACAACGCGATCGAAGCAATTTCTCAATGGGAGTTTGAGCCCGGCAAGAAAGACGGCAAACCTGTCGCGGTGGCAGCAACCATTGAAGTCGACTTTAGGCTGGAGTAAACCGCACGCTTCTTGGCTGGCGTGCGCGGTGTTGCTGGCCGGCTGCGCGGCGCACCGAGTCCCGCCGAAGCCGCCCGTACTGGAGAATGCTGCCTACATCGACCTCGAGCCGGGCTGGCGCCTGCGCGTGGTGACGCCCATCCTGAAATCCGGCGGCTACCAGTTGCGCACGTCCAACCCGGAGACGAACGGCGGCTCGATCACTGTTTCCGCGGCGGACTTCATCGGATTCGAAACTGCTTACTATTCGGTGAGCACCCCTCCTGAGGGCGGCATGCGCATCGAGTTCCTTTCCGCCACCATTACAAAAGGAGGAGAGAGCACGCCGCAGCCGCAACCGCTTGTGCCACTATTCAATCTTCCCGCGGGAGTCAGACTTATCCGGCTGATCTATCTCACGCGCGTCAGCCAGGCCGATCACGACATGGCCGTGGTTGCCTCCGGTCAGAAGGAGACTTTGGACGCACTCACCAGTGCAGTGCAGGCCAACCCAGGCAACTGCGAAACCCAGCGCGGAGCCTTCTGCTCCTGGGTGCCCGCGGGGATTGCGGTCCGGCCCGAATTACAAAAGCCCAGATCTAGCTCTAGCGAATGGATTCCGGCGCGCTGAGGAGCCAGTCTTATACCTCAGGTGCTGCTGGAGGCTCAGGCGCTGCTGGAGGTTCAGGCGTTGCGGGATTCTCCGCGGCGCTCATCGCTCTCAGGTAAGCCGGGAAGCGGCTGCCGAGCACGCCGCCGTAGAGAAGGTGGCCCACTAGCATCGCGCGGTCAGGACTGTAAATCGGGACGATGGGGTTGACGAACTTCCATAGCCAAGTAAAAGACACGAAAAACCAGGCAGTGCCGTAGATCAGCCCGAACAGCGTTATGCGCAGGGGCGTGCCGTGATCGCGAATCACCAGTCCAAACAGTGCTCCCAACAAGCCGTATACCACAACCAGCAACGCTACACCCGCACTGGTTCGTGAGCCGAACCCTTGGCGGTAAGCCGAATCGCCGTAGAATGTGGAGGCCATTAGGTTGGGAACCGTCCAGACCGAGCGGCCATGCCACTTCGAATCGAGCGCGAGATACCCCATTAGGATCAGCGCACCGACCACACCCGCCTGGATTCCCGCCACTGCCAGGAACCGGTTGGAACCGGCTCCGTTCCCTGAAGGCATGAAAACAGCCTATACTGACGGAAAGGCAAAAGGCAAAGCAGTTCTCCAGTCGCAGGCAGGTCCAGACGCGGTTTTTTGTGTGTTTGGCAACCAGGCCGGGCGGATGGCGCCCGTTCGTTAAAGAAAGTTGCACATGGCACCTCGCGTCGTAGTCACCGGCATCGGAGCTGTGAGCCCAAATGGAGTTGGCCGGGAAAATTTCTGGCGCGCGACTCGGGAAGGCGCCAGCGGCATTCGCCGCATCCGCCGCTTTGATCCATCCAATCACGCCGTGCAAGTGGCGGGTGAAGTGGTGGACTTCGACGAGCACCAGTACGTGGAACCCAAGGACCGCCCGCATGTATCGCGCGCCGTGCCCTTGGCAGTAGCTGCCGTTGAGGAAACGTTGTGCGATGCCGGCATCGAGCCCCGCTCGATGACTCGCGATCAACTTCGCGGGATCGGTGTAATCGTAGGCTCCGGCGGCGGCAGCCAGGAGTTCACCGAAGAGCAGTACCGTCTCTACTACACCGGCCACCAGAAGCAGTGCAGCGTTTACACCATTCCCACCGGCACCATCGGCACGCTGGCCAGCGAAGTCTCCATGCGCTTCGGCTTCCGCGGCATGAGCCACATCGTCTCCACCGGCTGCACGTCCTCCACGGACGCCATCGGGTACGCTTACCGCAACATTCAGGCGGGCGTGATTGACACCATGGTGACGGGCGGCGTTGACGCGCCGATCGCTCCGCTCATCCTGCGCGGCTTCATGCTGATGCGCATTCTGACCACTAGCTGGAACGCCGAGCCCGAGCGCGCCTCGCGCCCGTTCTCCCGCGACCGCGACGGGTTCGTGCTGGGCGAGGGAGCGTGGTTTTTCGTGCTGGAGGACCGCGAAAAGGCTTTGGCGCGGGGTGCGCATGTCTACGGTGAAATCGTGGGCTACGCTTCCACCTGCGAGGCGTTTCACCGCGTGCGCTTGGAGGAATGCGGTGAGGAGCCGGCACGCACCATCGGCATGGCTCTCCAAGAAGCCCGTGTGCCGCCGGGCGCGGTGCAGTACATCAACTATCACGGAACCGCGACCGAGCTGAACGATCGCATCGAGACCCGCGCCATCAAGCTCGCCTTCGACGGACATGCCTACAAGCTGGCCGGCTCGTCGGTGAAGAGCCTGATCGGCCATCCGCAGGGCGCCTGCGGTGCGGCCGGTATCGCTGCCACGCTGCTCGCCATGCGCGATGGCGTCGCGCCGCCTACCAGAAATGTCGAGACGCCGGACCCGGATTGCGATCTCGACTATATCGCTGAAGGCCCGCGTAAGATGGATATCGAGTACGCGGTCGCCAATTGCATCGCCTTCGGCAGCAAGAACTCGGCCATCGTGCTGCATCGAGCCTAAAGGATGCTGAGAAAGGCCGAAAACCGCTTGCTGACGCGCGCGGCTCAGAAACACGTCCACCCGCTTGCAAGCATTTACCGAGCCGCAACCGTCAGGGAGCGGATGTTAGATGGACTTTTTCAGCATGCCGCTAAAGGAGTTTTGCTATGCCCCGCATCATCCGGTTATTGATTCCGGTTATTATTCTCGCGGTGCTGCTGTGGTTCTATCCGCCGGCCCGGTTGCTCGCACTTGCGATCGTGGGCCGCAGCCCGCAATGTCCCATCGCCGACGCCATGAAGGCGGACCGGAACCTGAAGCTGCAAATTCGCTACAAAGACGAGATTCTCAAAGCCAGCAAGCTGATCGAGACTGATACCGCCGGTTTCGAGCACTGGGACACACCGGCCGGCCAATACTGGATTCCAAAGGGCAGCCGCTACGTGCTGCCGTACAACCTGGCCGAGCAAAAGCGCCGGATCTACGGCAACGATCAGCAGTCGGCGCGCGCCGGCGACATCGTGCTCGATTGCGGCGCGAATGTCGGCGTAACAGTGCGCGTGTGGTTGGCGGCCGGCGCGAGGCAAGTGGTCGCTATCGAGCCCGCGCCTGAGAATATCGAGTGCCTCCGCCGCAATTTCAAGGAAGAGATCACCGCCGGCCGCGTGATCCTATATCCCAAGGGCGTGTGGGACAAAGACGACGTCATGCCCATGCAGATTGATCCGAACAACTCAGCGGCCGATAGCTTCGTGATTCATCGCGAGGGCGGCACGGAGATCCGCGGCATTCCGCTAACCACGATCGACAAACTGGTGCCCGAGCTCAAGCTGGAGCGCGTAGACTTCATCAAGATGGACATCGAAGCCGCAGAGCCGAAGGCCCTCGCCGGCGCCCGCGAAACCATCGCCAAGTATCACCCACGCATGGCGCTCTGCACCTACCACAAGCCGGACCATCCGAAGCTTGTGCCGGAACTCGTGCGAGCCGCCTGGCCCGGATACGCAGTGGAGTGCGGTCCTTGCGCCGAAACTGATCACAGCGTGCGGCCTGACGTGATGTACTTCCACTAACGTGCTTACACAGCGCCTCGGAATTCCGCTGGTCGGTGTTTCCCTTGCGGTTTGCGCTTTCGGTCAGCCTGCCCCCACCTCTGCCGAGCAGGACCAGCTTCTCGAGTCGATGCACCGTTACGCTGAGCAGTACGTGGCCAACCTTCCTAATTTCCTGTGTGTGCAAGTCACTCGACAGCTCGAAGCCGGCGTGAAGTCGGAACACTGGTACGAGGGCGACACGCTGGTCTATAAGCTGAGCTTCCATCAGGGCAGCGAGCGGCGCATCCTTGACTTGGTCAACGGCAAGCCGGCCGATCCAACGAAGCGGCATTGGCACACTCCCCTGGTTAGCGAAGGCGAATTCGGCATCTTGCTCAGCCGTGTGCTCGGCCCGGGCGGCGAAGCGTGGTTCACGTGGCGCGGTTGGAAAACGTTACGTGGAAAGCGCTTGGCGGTGTTTGACTACTCGGTGGATAAGCAGCACTCGACTCTCAGCCTGACGCTGAGCGATCTCGCCAAGGCGATTGTCCCTTACCGCGGTTCTGTTTTTGCGGACCCGGCGACCGGCGCCGTCTGGCGCATCACCGACGAGGCCACCGAGATTCCACATGCCCTGATGACCCGGGAGATCTCCACCACCATCGACTACGGCGAAAAGATGATCGGCGAGAAGACCTACCTGCTGCCGGTTGAGGCGGTTGTCTCGCTCCTTCTCGAGCACAGGAAGGTGCGCAACGAGATCGAGTTTCACGACTACCGCAAGTTCGAAGCCGACTCCTCCATCACGTTTAGCACGGTGGAATAGGGCACGGCACGTGGGTTGCGCGCCGCAGTAAAATGCCCTGGGAGGAATTGCATGTTCACCGCCACCGCCGATTTGATTCTCCCCAGCACGGTTACCGGATCGTTTCCGCGCCCACGCTGGTTTGACGTCAGCATGTGGGGCCGCCCGCTCGATACCTGCATGCTCGACGTTCGCTTCCGCGAGAAGTTTCAGGATGCCATGGCAGTGTTGATCAGCGACCAGGAGCGCGCCGGGCTCGACATTCTCACTCACGGCGACTTGCATGTGGACGAGGATCTGGCCGGACGCGCGTGGCACCACTATCCGCTCCAGCGCTGGGCGGGCTTCGAAGGCGACCACTTGCAACCGGAAGAAACGACCGCGCCGTGGCTTCACTACCCGCCCGGCACATTGCTCAACGAGATCTACACTGGCTGGCGCTGGCCGCATGTGGCCGGCAAGATTGAGCATCGCCCGCTCGACTACCCCAAGATCTGGCGGATCGCGCAGGGAAAAACGCGCAAGCCGGTGAAGTTCGGCACCTGCTGCTCCCAGGTGATGGCCTTGTTCCTTGACATTCACACGCCCCAGTACAAGGACAAGCGGCAGGTGATCTGGGATATGGCGGAGGCGATGAACAAGGAACTCCTGGCGCTGCGCGACGCAGGCTGCCGGTGCATCCAGATCGAGGAGCCCACGTTCCACTTCATGGCGAACACCTACGGGAAGGACCACGAAGAAGTGAAGTTCATGGTGGACGCGTTCAACCGCGAGGTCCAGGGGCTCGACGATGTGGAGCTGTGGATCCACACCTGTTGGGGCAATCCGAACATGCAGCGTGTCATGGAAGACACCAGCTACGCCAATTCGCTCGAGATCTACTTGGAGCGGTGCCGCGGCGACGTCTGGACGCTCGAAATGAAGGATCGCAACCAGAAGGATCTGGAGCTGTTCGAGCCTTTCAAGCACAATCTCAAGAAGAAGATCGCCATCGGCGCAGTGAGCCATCGCGCGCTGCAAGCCGATCGGCCGGAAGACGTTGCTGCCGAAATCCACAAAGCGCTGCGGTACATCCCGCCGGAGCGCTTAATCGTGTCGAGTGACTGCGGTTTCGGCCGCCAGGGATGTAACCGCGAGATCGCGTTCTACAAGGCGAGCGCCATCGCCCAAGGGGCGAATATTGTCCGGCGCGAACTCGGGCTGCCGCCAACTCCCGTGCCGGCGGCCGATCCAGCCTTGCAGATCGACGTGGTGCCGGGCCGGGCGAGACGAGAGTAGGGTGTTGTCAATAAAAAAAGCCGGTGAACGCTCGGAGGAGTGCGCCCACCGGCTGGTCCCGCATAAAGCCTGATGCGCAGAGCAAAGCCCCACGCGGCTGCGGCACCACTCAAACTCAATCAACCATTACTTCAGACGTAACCCATCCCACGCGGTTACGCGAGCCCTTGCCCGAGGCTGCGATGAAGAAATTTCTTGAAGCTCGATTGTAGCAGAAGTCCACACCAAGTGTTTCGGAATGGTGAAAGAGATTTCCACATCGCGAGCTAACACTGCATAAATTCAGTTACTTGCGAGGGTAGCCGCTATCCGGTGAAGGAGAAGATTTGGCAAACACGAACCGGATCGTATAAAACATAATATATGGCTTCTGTTTTTGGGTCGTGTGCATGGTGTGTGGAAGTCTGTGCAAACTCGTTCCCTGCACTGGTCTTTCGCGCTCATCCGGCGCGACTTACGTGCAGCCTGGAAGCGCGCAATCCACTGGTAATTTTTGCAGAACCTAAGGTGCACAAAACAGTGCGGCAAGATTTTCAGCTCTTTGTATCGCCCTTGGAGGTAAGGTAATACAGCCCACGATGTCTTCTGCCGGCCTAGCTCTGGAAAAGGGACTACCGTGCAATCTAGATGCGGAGCGATTCGTTCTCGGCTCCATCTTGATGGACGACTCCCAGTTCGTTCAGGTTGCGGGAGCGCTTGATGCCGACGATTTCAGCCTCGAGAAGCATCGCCGCATCTTCCTGCGGATGGGCGAACTCAGCGAGCGCGCGGAACGCATTGACCGCGTCACCGTCGCTAACGAGCTTCTCCGCTATAACGAGCTCGAATCCTGCGACGGCCTGACCTACCTGGTCTCGCTCGACGACGGACTGCCGCGCATCTTCAACCTCGACAGCTACGTCCGCATCGTCAAAGACAAATCCATCCTGCGCCGGATCATTTTCACATCTCAGCACCTGATGAACCGGTGCCTGGTAGGAGAAGAGGACCCGGAACAGATCCTGGCCGGCGCCGAGGAGAGCCTGCTCAAGCTCGGCGATTCGCGTATGAAGACCGGCCTGGCCAGCCCCGCGCAAGTCATTGAAGATTACCAGGGCGGCCTCAACGCCTTTCTCGATCCCAGCAAGCGCATCAAGGGCATCAGCACGGGTTTCACTAAGCTCGATGAGATGACCGGTGGCCTGCACGCGGGCGAGCTAATCATCCTGGCGGCCCGGCCGTCCATGGGCAAGACCGCGCTCGCGCTCAACATTGCCCAGCACGTGGCCACACGCCTAAACGAGACCGTCGCGGTTTTCTCGCTCGAAATGTCCAAGGAATCGCTGCTAACACGCATGTTGTGCGCTACCGCTCGCGTCGATAGCCAGCGATTCCGCGCCGGTTATCTGAACCAGGACGAGCGCCGGAAGCTTCAGGCGGCCGCGGCGCAGCTTGTCGAAGCGCCCCTGTTCATTGACGACACCGCCGGCGCGAGCCTCATGGAAATGCACGCCGGGCTGCGCCGCCTCCAGCAGCAGCGCAAGCTCGGTTTAGTAATTGTCGACTATTTGCAGTTGATGAGCGGCCGCGGGCGTTTTGAGAACCGCAACCAGGAGATCAGCACAATCTCGCGCGGCATGAAACTGCTCGCCAAAGAGCTGCACGTCCCCATGCTGGTGCTGTCGCAGTTGAGCCGCGCTCCCGAAACCCGGCAGGGCGACCACCGCCCGCAGTTGAGTGACCTGCGTGAATCCGGCTCCATCGAGCAGGACGCCGACCTCGTTGCCTTCATCTTTCGCGAAGAGGTCTACAAGCGCGATCGCGAAGACCTCCGCGGCCTGGCCGAGCTGATCGTCGCCAAACAGCGCAACGGCCCCATCGGCAAGATCGATCTCGTGTTCCTCCACCACCTGACCAAGTTCGAGAACAGGGCGGAGGATCTTGGGGATTTACCGAACGAAGAGTAGGCCGTTCGAGCGTTACACTAGTTTTGTTGCTTCCGGCGCGCTGTGTACTCGTCCTCGCATTTTCACTCTGTCTCCTCGCCCAAGCCCCCTCGGTTCCCTACGCCCAATTCTTCGGCCCTGATTTCGACAACGTTCACGTGGACCGTTCTTACCCCGGCTCCTACGAGTCGATTCGCAAGGCCGATTTCCGGAACATGAGGTTGATTGTGTTTGACCAGACAGGCAAGACGGACACCGTCCTGCAATTCAAGAACGGGACTCACCAGTCGAAAACAAAAAGCGAGGTGGACGAAGCGAAACTCGAAGAGGTAGCTTACCTCACCTCAGAGGGTGCGGCAGGCCCCGAATACGCTCTGGTCATATTCCACTGGATGTCCGTGTCCGGGGCGGCCGACGCTGATGGGTACGCACAGGTGTTCGAGCTCACCGGCCATTCCCTTCGTGTGATCCAGCAACTCAGATGGAATGCGCAGTTCGAAACAAAGGAAAAGTACACCTTCGACGCAGCCACCAAAACCCTGATCGCACGCTCCGCCCATTACCTTGAGGGCGACGCCCACTGCTGCATCTCGGCAATGGATGTTTTCACACTGCGCTGGAATGGCAGCGCATTTGTGCAGGCGGCCGTCTTGACCGAACTCTCGGACTACGGCAAAAGGGAAGGAAAGACGCTCCCCAAATAACGCTGATCGTTTACTGGCCCGGCTCGAAGTACGTCTCCGCCAGCTCCGGCTTCGCTTCGACGGCCTTGCGCCAGCAGATGCGAGCCTCTTCCTCCTGGCCCATGGACTTGCGCACGTGGCCCAGGTTGAGGAGCGCTTCGGCGAACTGCGGCTGTTGCGCCAGCGCCTGCTCGTAGTATTTCGCGGCTTCCTGCATGTCGTTCTTCTTTTGCGAGATCAGGCCGGCATTGTAGAACAGCTCGGCGCTGCGCTCGCCCAAGTCGAGCAGCCGCTTATGGAGCGAGAAGGCACCGTTGTAGTCCTGTTGTGCGAGCGAGAGGGCGGCGAGACCCCGGAGAGCATCCACTGATTCCGGCCGCAGCGTCAGTACATCCTCGAACGCTTTGCGCGCCGACTTGGAGTCGTCCATCTTCCAGTAAGCGATGCCGGCGTTGAGGCGTGCTTCGGGCCAGTCCTTGCGCTTCTTGAGGCAGCCTTCGAAGGCTTCAATGCTGGCTTTGTAATCGCCGCGCTGCAACCGCAGGTAACCCATGCGGAACTGCGCGTCGTCCCATTCCGGATCTTTCTCGGGAATCTGCGAATAGAGCTTTTCGGCCTCGTCGTAATTGCCCTGCTGCTCGAGCACGAGAGCCAGGTTCCAGAGTACAGCCGGCAGGTTCCCGTCGAGTCCCATGGCGCGCTCGTAGGCTTCGCGGGCGCGGTCCAGTGCGCCGGTTTCCTGGAAGGTCACACCCAGGTTGAGGTGCGCTTGGGCGGATTCCGGACGAATCTCGGTGGCGCGTGAATAAGCCTGCGTGGCTTCCTGATAGTTTCCAGTCTTCTGATAGGCCACGCCCAGATTGAACCAGTTTTCGAAACTGTCGGGAACCAGATCGACGAGCTTCGCACAGAACTTCGAGGCGGCTTCGTAGTCCGCGTTGGCGAAGGCGGAAGTCGCAAGGCCCGCCAGCGCTGCCTGGGAATGCGGGCGCAGGGTCAGCAGCTTTTCCGAATAGTCGCGGACGGCATCGTAGTCTTTGCGCGCGATCTCAAGTGCCACCATGTTGGCCAGCGACTCTTCCGATCGCGGATTGCGCTCCAGTAGCTTGGTGTACAGGTCCGCCGCTTCTTGCAGCCGCCCCGCCTGCTGCAAAGCGACAGCCTTGCCGAAAAGCACTTCGGGCTGCTCGGGCTGCTGGCTGAGGTGTTGATCGAACGCTTCGAGCGCTTGCTCGGAATTTTCCAGGTGTAGCAAGCAGATGCCCAGGCCCAGTTGCGCTTCCGAATTACCCGGGGCGATTTGCAGAGCTTTGCGGAAGTTGGATGCCGCTTCATCCCAGCGTCCGAGCTTTTCCAGGCACACCGCCAGCTTGAAATAGCCGCTGCGGTGGTGCGGTTCGAGCTCCACCAGGTGCGAGTACGCTTCCACGCCTTCCTGGTACCGCTGCAACTCATAGAGAATGTGGCCCATGGCCGAGAAGATCGCGGGCTTGTTTTCACCGCGCTCCACCGCTCGGCGCAACTCGCGCAGCGCCTCTTCGGCCTTGCCTTCCAGGTGCAGAGAAACAGCCGTGGCGAGAGATCGGGAACGGCCTCCCTTGTCGTCAGCATCAACCGATCCATTGGCAATCCTCGCCGGACTCGCTTTGGCCGACGAAGCCTTGCTGACCACAGACAGTCGTGGGGAAGCCCCAATCTCCACCGGGTTGCGATTCACTGAGCTCATTGACTCTCTCTCTTTCTCTCCCGTTCAATCAATCTTTCATGCCGCCGTGCCCTCTTTCCCGGCTACGACTCCTTCGGCACTAGAATCGAGCACAGCTTGCCTAAGAAGTCGCTGTTCTTGGTAACCTTCAGCCAGTACACGCGAGCCTTCTCGCTGCCTTCGCTGAAGAGTCCGACCCCACCGGACTTGAGGCGGTCGTCGCTCCACGAATCCACCACTTGTCCTTCGATCGAGGTCAGGAACCGGTTGCCCTTCACATCTACAGAAACACGATAGGGCCGGTTGTTGTGCATCATGACCGATAGCGGCGTCTCGCCGTGTGATTCCCGCTTGCCATCGACAACCGCGTAGCGAACCAGCGCCACCAGAGGCCGCGGACCGGGTTCGGTAACTGCCAGCTTCATGGCGTAGTAGTTCTGCTCGTCCTCGGCGCGGAAAACCCAGCCCACGCTCTTGCGCTCGATCTGCGTCAGAAATTCAACCTTGTAATCCGACATATCGTGCGAGGGCTTATACAGCGCCAGATGGCCCGGCCGGACGAAGCCTTCTTTGTCGTACGCCCACGTCTTCGCGAAACCCTTGCCTTCCCAGCTCGCGAGACCGGCGTGGAAGTTATCACTGACCTCGTAAACCGCGCGGCGTTGGATGGTCAGGCGGATCAGGTCGCCCGGACGCATCGTAATGCCGTCGGTCTTGATGCTGGAGCTGCCGAACCACAGGAACGACGCCAGCATCAAACCCGCCGCCATCCCTTTCATGTAGCTTGGCACGGTGAACCTCTTAGCCGGACGGGCCTCGCTGATTGAGAGCACGTTGGATGGCTGCTCTTCGTAATTGGCCGTCTCAAATACCGTCACCGTCCTTGGTTCGGGTACGGAGACTTGCAGGGCCAGCGGGTATTCTTCGTAATGCGATTGCGGTAGGCAGAGCTCTAACGGGGGTTCCATGCACCCGAAGTGACGCGGCGCCTGGTCCTCGGCATTGCGTGCCCACACATTGACCTTTTTCAGTTGGTCGGCGTTGAATCCCGCCGGTGCCAGGTCGATCGCTGGAACTTCGAGGCTGGCGGTTTCGAGAGCTTCGGCGTTTTCACCGGGCGCCGCCTGGTTCCTCAATGCGCCCAACGGCGCGATGGTTTCAGTAGCAGCGGGCTCGAACAGCAGGTCGCTGGCGCTCGCCCCAATCTCCGGCATGGCCAGAGGAGCCGGCGTGAGCAGCGCTTTGGCACTGATGGGCCTCGCTACCGACTCCGCCACTACCGGTTCCGCGGCGAAGAATTCCGGACCGTGCCTCAGGCGCACCGCGCAATCCGGCAGGCTGATTGCCATCCGGCCGTCCAAGTTCTGCGCGCCATTGCGCACCAGCGTCGGCGCCGCCTTGGCCTCGAGCTCGGCGTCCAGTTTCGGTTCGGCAAGAGACGCGCCACCAAGTTCCGGCGAGGTGATGGGCAGCACCGACTCAAGCTGCATCGGTAGCCAACTCGTGCCCCGCGGCAATAGGATCTCACCAATCTTGGTTTCCGGCCCGAAGGCATCGGCTTGTTCCGGTGTTATGTCCAGCGGAACATCGGTCATCAGATCCTGCACGCCGGCTTGCACAGAGATGGCCGGCAGCAGCAGGCCAAACGTGGCGGCGTCGAAGATGGCGGCTTCATCACTAAACGGCGTCGTCGCCCGGTCCTGCACCTGCGGTACCACGTCCTCTGCGGCTAGCAGAGCGCTGGCGAGAATCTCCAGGTCGCCCGTTTCCACCGCAATTTCGGGCACCAGCACATCGAAAGTGGCGGCATCGAAGATAGCGACTTCATCGCTCAAGGGTGCGGACACCCCTTCGCGCGGGGCCGGAAATTCAATGACCATGGCAGACGCCACGGCCGGACCAGCCGCCTCGACTTGATTGCCGCGGTCCATGCCCGCCGCTTCGAATTGCCACGCCAGCGGCGACGGACTCGAGGCCGTCGCGGGCTGTGCACTGCGGAATCTCTCGAGTGCGGCCGCGCACTCCGCCTCCGGAAGCATGGCCATCGAGGACCGCGTGGGAGCCAGGCTGACGGGAATCTGCCAGCTCAACGGATCTTCCAACCAGATTTGTCCGCCGGACTGGACCGCCACTTCGGGCAGTGTGCCCTCGGCTTCTACGCCCTCCGCGAGCGCAACGTTGGAATAAGATGCGACGGGGAAGAATTCGACGCGTCCTGCTCCAGACGGGCCCGCAACGGCAGTGTGCCGCGCTTTGGTGGTGGTGGCAATCGGTTGCATCCGCGCGGCCAGGCTTCCACAGACCGGCAATACAGCCTCCAGTAAGGGGTCCGGGACGATGACGTAAACGTGGTTGAGTTCGTCGAAAACCGCGGGGCGCGATGTCCATCGTTGGGAAGGCTGGACATCGCCCGGCCGCGGACCGATGCCGGCCGGTTGATCTGACATCGCAACCGTGGCAGCGCCGTGATTCTGCTCGAAGCGCAGGCGCAGACTGTCGATGCTCAAGACATTCGGAGCAATGGCGGTGGCGGCCCTGCTGCCGGCGCGAGCCGCGATCTTCGCGGGCGCGGGTGCCAACGGTGCAAAAGACTGTGCCGTCGCGGCGAATGACGGGCGCGTGCTGGCGTGGGCGAAATCTGGCATCGCGGGCAGAGCCGGTTTCTGCCAAGGTTCGCTCGGGTTGTGCCGCGTCACGGCTGGTTCCTGCACGCGCGGCTTTTCGAACTGGAAGCCTGCGATTCGACCGGACCGGGGATTTCGCTCCGTCCTGGGAAGATCCTCCAGCGCTTTGCGGACGCGCTCGTGGTAGCGCTGGCGATGCTCGCGGCTGCAGAAGTCCTCATCGAAGAGTCCCCGCAGCGGCCACAGATTTTTTCCGCAGTATTGGCAGCGCAAAAACGTCGCCCTTCCTTCGTGCGGTTTTCATTATATAGGAAAAATCCCTTAATTAAAGAGTTTTTCTGTCAAATTTTAGGAGAATGTCTCAATAAAAGTCGATTAATTAAAGTATATTTTCCAACGTCATACGAACCGCGGTTAGCAAAGGTTATGCGTTGCGCCGGAGAAGTTATCTCGCGGTAGCCTTCTCTTGTTGCGGCGGGCAATTTTGCTAATTTTAGTTATGTTCCGGAAAGAAAACAGGGCGTCATTATCCAAAGATAACCGCGCGCATCATGGTTAGCGAAAACCGTCGCCCTGTGCTAACGCGGGTCATCTTTGAGGGGAAATTCGAAATACAGAAGCTCGCGGCCGGAGGCGGCTTCCTGGATTCCGCTCACGTATAGCCTGGCGCCGGGGCGATGCCCGGTCTGAAAGTAGAAGAAACCGCCGGCCGATTCTCCCGCCGGGATCACCTTCGCTGAGAACGCCCGGCCCTCAATCTCCCACGCGTCGAGCGGATTCTTGTGACCCGACATGCGTGGCATTCCGGTGGGCAGCGGGCTGGGCGCAAGCTTGGGATTGGCCGGACCCCGCAAATAGCGGACATCCGCCGCAGGTGTCGCATCCACGTGGCCGCCGTCGCGGTCAACATAGTCCACTTGGATGTGCTCCAGCCGAATGGTCTGGCCACTGTCGTTCTGGATCACCACCAGCACGGGCGTGATGCCGTATTGATACGGGTTCACCTTGCCAAAAGCGGTTTTGGCCTTCTCTTCGGTGTCGTAAACCGAGGCGCCGATCGTGACCTTCTCGCTCGTCTGGCGCGAGGCGTAGCTTGCGGCCGGTGCCATTTCGAACTTCGGCTTGTCTTTGTCCGCCGCGGGCGCCTTGTTCAGGCTGGCCACCGCCGCTATACTCATCAGAAGAGCCAAGCGTTTGAAAACAAAAGGCATTTATTTACTCTATCGGGTTCTTCAGGCGTTGGCACTTCCGGCCATACTGGGCTACTTCCTCGTCCGGAGCGTGCGCGACTCCGCCTATTTTACTTCCCTCGGCCAGCGGCTGGGCCTTTTGCCTGCTTCCTTCAGACAGACTGTTCCGGGCGCCATCTGGTTGCATGCGGTTTCAGTGGGCGAGGTGGTAGCTGTCATGGAATTGGCGCGCCGCTTGCGTCTGGAGTTTCCCCGCGCGCCAATATTTCTTTCTGTTGGCACGCTGGCAGGCCACGCCACGGCGCGGGAGAAGCTGGCGGCCACCATCACTGGCGTGTTTTACGCCCCGATCGACCATGTGTTCGCCGTTCGTCGCGTGTTGCGCACTCTTCAGCCGGCGCTGGTGGTCATTCTCGAAACAGAAATCTGGCCGAACCTGTTCCGCGAGGCCAAGCGCGCCGGTTGCGGCCTGATCATCGTCAACGGGCGCATTTCAGACCGCACACAGGCCCGCTACCAGCGCCTGCGCTGGTTTTTTCGCGAAGTGCTCCGCTGGCCTGATGCCGTATTGGCACAAAGCGAGTCCATTCGCGAGCGTTACCTGGCTATGGGCGCTCCCGCGGAACGGGTCCGAATCGGCGGCAACCTGAAATACGATTTTCTGCCGCGCGAGTTGGACGCCGCGTCGCCCGTGCGCCGGCTCATCGATGGTCTCCGGCCAGCCGAGGTCTGGATCGCCGCCAGCACCATGCCGCCTGCCTCGGCGGGAGATGTCGATGAAGATGACGCGGTCATTGCTGCGTTCCGGGAGCTTGTGCCGAAGCATCCGCGCTTGTTACTGGTTCTCGTTCCGAGGAAACCGGAGCGGTTTGACTCAGCCGCTGCGAAACTGGCGGCGGCCGGCATCTCGTTCGTTCGCCGATCAAACCTCGATGCGCCTTTGGAATTGCCAGGCGTCCTTCTGCTCGATTCCATCGGTGAGTTGAGCGGTCTGTTTCCCCTGGCGGACGTCGTGTTCATGGGCGGCACGTTGCCGGCACGCGGCGGTCACAACATTCTGGAGCCCGCTTTCTTCTCGCGGCCGGTCATCTGTGGGCCGCACATGGAGAACTTTCGGCAAATCGCGCAGGAATTTCGCGAGCGCGATGCCTACGTGGAGATCGCATCAGCCTCCGAGCTAGCGCGTGCAGTGGATCAGTTGCTTACCGATCGTACCCGCGCAGGCGAAATCGGCCGGCGTGCTCTTGCGTGCGCGGAATCGAACCGTGGCGCCACCGAACGCGCGATGGCCGTGATCCGTGAAAGCGCAGCGCGTGCCTGCCCGAACGTTCGGCCAACCCTCATGGCGCTCGTTTTCCTTTGGCCCCTCGCGCGCATCTGGAGTTCAGTCGGCGGGTGGAACCGGCATCGAAACCTGCGCCGGTGCCGGAAGCTGGACGCCGCCGTCATCAGCGTGGGCAACATCACCATGGGCGGAACCGGCAAGACGCCGTTCGTTCTCTATCTGGCCGGCCACATGAAACACGCCGGACGCCATCCGGGCATCCTCACGCGCGGCTACGGCAGACATTCCGTCGATAAGCGCCTCATCCTCGAACCGGGCGCGCAGGTGAAGACCGCGCAGACCGGTGACGAGCCCCAGATTTTTCTGCGCTCTGCCGTTGCGCCGCTAGGCATCGGCGCGGACCGCTTCGAAACCGGGCGGCGGCTCCACGAGCGTTTCAACACCGGCGTGCTGATCCTGGACGATGGCTTTCAGCACGTGCGTCTCGATCGCCAGGTGGACATTGTCCTGATCGACGCCCTGTCGCCTTTCGGCGGCGGCGATGTGTTTCCGCTAGGCCGTCTGCGCGAGCCCCTCGAAGCCCTAGACCGCGCGGATGCCTTCGTGATCACGCGGAGCGATTGCGGCCCCGGCACTTGGGACATCGGGCGCGCGCTGCGCCGTTATAACACCCACGCGCCGGTTTTTCGCGCGCGCTCCGTGCCCGAGCACTGGGTGGAAGCCGCCACCGGACTACAAATACCGGCCCGCGAGTTGCCCTTTTCCCGCACGGCCGCGTTCTGTGGCTTGGGAAATCCCGAGTCGTTCTGGAACATCCTGGACCGTTTAGGAATCGAAATCGCCGACCGCGTTGCCTTCGACGACCACCACGCCTACCGCGCCAGTGAGATGCGCCGCCTGGCGCGCCAATTCCTCGCCGAGAAAGCCGAGGCCGCCCTCACCACCGAAAAGGATGCCATCAATTTCTGCGAAGGTAGCACCGCACTGATGGCTCCGCTGCCAGTCTACTGGCTCAAAATCCGAATGGAGATCGACCGGGAAGCCGAGTTCTTGGCGTTCATCGAAAGCCGGCTAGGGTCAACCACCGACGACAGGCAACTGCGGCATGCGTAAGATCCCGCGCTCTTCCTGACCGTGCGCCGCTGGACCTACTGCCCGCTCAAATAATCCCACTCCGTAGCGCTGTGCTCCACCACTTGCGGCACATCGCTTTCCAGCAGATATCCGTTCGCAGCCAGCTCGCGCGCGGCGGCTTCGATCTTGCCAAGATAGTCGGCGCGCCCCGAATAGCGTTCGGCAATCGACAGGCGTGGGTCATGGTGCAGCTCGCGATCCGCTTTGGTTTGTGCAAACGGAATGAACGAACCAATCATGCTGTTCAGCTCTTCCGGCGCTCCGATGTCCGGTGAGCGCAGGTTCCAGCCGGTATAGGTCGCAAGCGGAACCTGAATCTCCGGCATCCGGATACCCGCTGTCTCATTGCCGTCGCGATCCACTTGCGGCACGAGGATCGGAAACGCATGGCCCACCTTCGGCGGCTCATTCGTCATGATTCCGGCGGTGCGAAACTCCTCTCCGTAGTCGACACGGTATGCCTGCTGGAAATGCGTGGGCACAGAAACGCCTGGAATCTTGGGGAATTGCAACGCATCCCGAGCCACGAGCGTGTTCTGGGCAATGTGCGGATATTGCGAGGCGGGCGGCTCCTTGCCATCGCGCACCCAGCGGTCCATGGCAACCAGCAAGGCGCGCATGGCCCAGCGGTAGTCGTTCGGGTTGCTGATATTCTGCGTGTGCGGTTTTGGCGGCGGGAAAGGCGCCGGCCCGTGCTGGCCGCCGGTCAGGAAATAGATGCGCGTGGTGTCAGGAATCACGGCATCTTTCTGGCCATCGATCGACATGTGGATGAGTGAGGCCGCGCGGCCCCAGTATTCGTACGCAGAGTTGCTGTAGAAGATTTTCGGAACCGCGTTATCCTTCATGGCGCGCACCAGCAGACCATCGGTCAGGCCCGTCTCGGGATCGGTCTCCGCAAGATCGGTGAACGGGAAAATGTCCGTCGGATAGAACAGGTTCATGAACGGATGGCCGTCACGCGAAGGCTGCGCAAAACGGATATTGAAACTGCCGCGCCCTGCTCCGGCAACGTGTGCCAACACGCCGTCGAAGACGCGCCGATCCTTCTCGTCGCGATTGAACCCGTAATAAAGAAACGTGCGAAGGAAGCGGCCACTCTGCGAAATGCCGAAACCATAAGCGCGTTTGAGGTACCGGCTGGAATCTCCCAGCACCGTCTCCGGCCCGCCGTATTTCAGGAACGAAATCAGGTCGCGCACGGCCGTCGGGCCCAGGCCTGCCAGCACAGGGTCCTGCGCGGTGTAAACAAGTTCGTAGATTCTGCCGGCCTGGAATCCGGCGGGCATCACGACGTGCGTGCCCTCTTCGATATGCCAGTCGCCGCGCGGCACCGGATGCCGTTCCCCGTCGCGAGAATCGCGAACCGTGAGCACCAGATTCGCATCGTCGGGATTCACGGGTTTGTACGGAATGTGCTCGCGGTCAGCGAGCGAGTGGCGGGTTTCTTTGTGATCGGGGACGAATTCGGAGCGAACCGGGCCCGTGATCGCGTGGTCGCCATCCCGCGCCACGGGCGCATAGAGCCGCATCAGGCCCTCGGTCCGCGGTACGTCGAACTGCCATCCGAGCCAGACCAGTGTGTAGCCTTGCTCAAGCAGAAAGTTGTCGCCGAATTGCTCCGGCGTGCGTGGATCTAGAGCGCCGGCAGCGTGATCGTACATGCCGAGCATGCCTTTGCCGCCGCGGTTCGAGACTTCGAACAGCGCCGCGCCATTGCCGTGCGCCGGGTCGCGCGGCTTCAGCACGTACAGGTCGGCGGAAAACTCCACGAGTCCGTCCTGGTTCCTGGGCGCCTTATCGATGTCGCAGATGATCCGGTTCGCCGGATTCTTCGGGTCCACGGCAAAGTAAGCTTTGCCGATCAACCGCTCGTAAGGACCGGACGGACCAAACGATTTCCCCCCAAGCACATCCGACCGCTGAGAAATCTCAATGCGAAGCAAAGCCCCCGGCGCAAGTCCAGCCAGGCACACCGCAAGAACGCAGGCACGTTGAAGCATTCGAGGGATTGTATCGCAATAGCGGGCAGTGGCGAGTGTTAGGCGATAGCTGCGTGCAGATTCCTGCGCACGCTGGCTCGATCCGCAGGTGAAAGCCTCCCAGCTTTCCTCAGGATCAGGCGGTTATCCAATGTAAAGAGCTTCGCGCGCGCCACGCACGCTACGCGCAAGCCCGCGGCCGTGTGGTCGCGAAGCGGAACATCTCCGGGCCACGCGGAGTGCCCGGCGGACGTGATCATTTCCATCACTGAATGGCCATTCCTGTTGAAGGCTTTCTTGCTGACGATCAAGGCAGGCCGCCGCTTGGCCGCGTTACGGTCGGTGAAAGGAAACGGGACCACAACTACATCCCAAGGATCACAGATCACGGAAGGCTTTTTCGTCTTCTGCACTCGCCCACTCGTCGAGGGTCTGAGAGAGCGCGGCATGATAGGCGGCGTCGAACGGGCCGACACGCTTCAAGGTCACCACATTTCCCTTGACTTCGTAGACAATGAGATCACCCGGCTCGGCGCCCAGAGTATCGCGGACCTTCTTCGGGATGGTTACCTGGCCCTTACCGGAGATTCGGCTGGTCAGCGGCATGCGAGTCTTTACTCTTTACTTCAAGAGTAAAGCTTTTCCCGCTTCAGATCAACTTCTCCCGAAGCCTTCCCAAACGTAGGCGCAGAACTTGCGTAGGGTGCGGAAACCGATGCGCTCGTAAAGCTCGACAGCCTCGCGGTTCGCGGTGGTCACCGTGAGGCTGACGCGGCGGCAACCGTGATCGCGCAGGCTGATGAGCGACTGTCGCAACAGTTCGTAACCCACGCCCATCCCCCTTACCTGCGGAGCCACGCAGATTTGCGTGATGTGCCCTGACTCCGGGCCGACGACGCTCGCCAGCGAAATTCCCCCTAGCCAGCCGCGCGCAAGCTCGAAAGCGACATACGAGGCTGGCCGGAAAAAGGTCCCGCAGCCCGGATACTGCACAATGTTGTACAGAAAACGCCGGGCGCCCGGCAGAGACCGGTACTGGTCGTTGATGAAGCTGTCGATATGGCCCGTGTAAGCCGCGGCGATCAGTTGCGCCGCGCTCTCCTGGTGATGATCCGACCAGCGTTCGATGTGCACGCGGTGACGGGCGGGACGGTCCGGAAGCGGTGGCACAGCCTCAAAATCGACCAGCATGAAATTGCGATCGTAAATGGTCAGGAATTCGGAACCCGGCATGGTGCGCCGCACTCCGGGCATCAACATCATGAGTTGGGACTCAACGCGCCGTACCTGTGATCCCGTGACCACACCCTCGAGCACAGCATTGAGCAGACGGCTTTCGTTCTCGACGGTACGCCCGCCGCGGCGCACGTAGAGATCCCCGACCAGGCCCTTGTGCTCCTCAACTACGAAGTAGGAATAACCCAGCACTTCCCCATCAGCCATGAGCGCACAGCCGCTGAGCGCGCGCAGATCGAGGAAACGGCGTACCAGGTCGGCGGATTTTCCGAAGTCCCAGTCCAGTGCCGTCTTCCATTCACGCGTCTCTTCTTCGAGCAGGGCATCGAGGTGGCTGGAGCATAACCGGCGCAGGTCAATCAGCTCCGGAGTCTGGACGGCAGGAACGGGTTCGAGCCGGGCGGCCATCTACCGGGATTATATCAGCGCTGTCTACTGCAACACCCGGTCGGCGTTCCCCTCGTAGTAGTCAAAGTGAGTGCGAAACCCGATCCGCTCGTAAGCGTGGATGGCGGGGGTATTTGTATCTTCCACATTCAATCCTACTGTTCGGATTCCAGCTTCCGCCAAGGCCGCAACCACCGCGGATGTGACCGTCTGTGCCAAGCCCTGCCCGCGGCAGTCCGGTCGCGTGAAGATGTTGCCCACGCCTGCAACGCTCTCCTGGCGCGATGCAACATGTACTCCGGCTACCGCCAGCAATTCGCCGTTGCTCCGGATGCCGCGAAAGAAGCCCGTCTCGAGCTGAAACGGCGCAAATGCAATGCCACCACCATCCCCGCAAGCATAGAGCCGCTGGATCTCATTGCAATCGCGGATAGTTAGGGGCTCCGTTATTCCGGTGCGCGGCTTCGCCTCTTCTAAGAACATGCGCTGCATGTGATGGCGATGGCGAAAGGTGTAGATGCATCGAGCCGCTTCCAACTGGTCCGGTTTGAGGTTGAGATATCCCGAGGTCGCGGGCAGAATCGCCAGCAGTTCCTGCACGGAATCAGAACCCCCCAGAACGAAGATCGGCTGGATTTCGAGTGCGCGGAAGACCAGCGCCAGGCTGTCTCCGTGCACCCACCAGTCGCATGTTCAAAAATGCCATCATCCAGATCCGCAAGGGCATAGAGTGACCACTCGCGGTCGGTGTTCAGCAGCCGGCGGATCTCCGGCTTGTCAGTGAGTCTAACGCAGGGCGGCACAAGCGACCTCATCAACAGAAATGTCTTCAAGTACTGAGTGTGCAATCACTTGGACCTGTGGACCGCGAGGCGCCCATACACGGGGATCGGTAGGGCCGAACAAAGCAACAACCGGCGTGCCGACGGCGGCGGCCAAGTGCGTAATGCCGCTGTCATTTCCGATGCAGACGCGGGCGGTGGCCAGCCAGCAGGCGAGTTCGTAAAGATCGTCGATACGGACGGCGCCAGGGAGCGGATCTTCAGGACCGGCACACCAGCGGACGGGCATGTGCCGCTCGAGTCGGCGGGCGAGTTCCTGGTACCGGTTGAGGGGCCAGCATTTTCTTGGACTTCCGGAGAATGGGTGAATCACGGCGAAACCGGCGTCCCGGCGCGGGCATTCGATGCGAGGAATTGCCGGAACCGGGCAGCCAGCCTGGGCAGCGAAGTAGTCGGCCGCGTGAGTCGGGCAATCATCGGGCGGGATGGCAGTAAAGAACTGAAATGGAAGGCCTTGTACGACAGATCGGAACTCCGGCCGGTTGGTTCCGTACCAGGAGATGATGGAATCGAAATGGCGTGTTTCAGCTTGCAACTTTTCGGAAGGCGCGAACTCCAATATATCCAGTCCGGTAGCGGCAATGGAGCGAGTGCGGTGGGCGAAACGTGCGAGTGGCAGGTTCTGAGAGGCTGCCCAGACCTCTACATAGTCGGTTTTCAGGAATTCCATGGCCGGCAAAGTTAAGATGAAGTCGCCAATCGCCCCCGGTCGGATGATGAGTCTTCTTGGCACGTGGAATCATCCCAATCTTGACAGACATTTAAGCATTGGTAGAATGGGTAAAAGTAATTCCTTTTAATTCAGGGACATGGCGCAGGCGGCTTCGACTCCCAGCGTAACTGAGCTCACCGACGTACTGTCTACGATCGGTCGTACGCCCCTGGTGCGCCTAATGCATGTCACGGCGGATTTGCCGGGTATTGAGATTTACGGCAAAGCCGAGTACGCCAATCCGGGCGGCAGCGTGAAGGACCGGCCCGCGCTAAACATGATCCTGGATGGCGAGCGGACCGGAAAATTAACCCATGACCGTGTGATCCTCGATGCCACGAGCGGCAACACGGGCATTGCTTATGCCATGATTGCGGCGGCCAAGCGATACCGAGTCAAGTTGTGCCTGCCTGCGAATGCGTCACTCGAGCGCAGGCGGATACTGAAGGCCTACGGCGCCGAGGTTGTGCTCACCGATCCGGCAGAAGGATCGGACGGGGCCATTCGGAAGTGCCGCGAGGTCTACAGCGCCGATCCGGGGCGTTATTTTTATCCGGACCAGTACAACAACCCGGCGAACTGGATCGCGCACTTTGAAAACACAGGCCCGGAGATCATCGCGCAGACAGCGGGTAGCGTGACCCATTTCGTCGCGTCGATGGGAACCAGCGGCACCTTCATGGGCGTGACACGGCGCTTGCGTCGCGATATTCCGGGCGTCCAATGCTATTCGGCTCAACCATCTAGCGGATTCCATGGCCTCGAGGGACTCAAGCACATGGCTACGGCGATCGTGCCGGGCATCTATGACGACCAACTCGCGGACGGCAACCTGTGGATCGAGACCGAAGACGCCTATCGCATGGTGAGGCGTCTGGCCAGGGAAGAAGGTTTACTGGTGGGCATTTCATCAGGTGCGAACGTGGACGCGGCGTTACAACTGGGCCGTAGCCTGCACCGCGAAAATAAAAATGCAGTGATTGTGACCGTGCTCTGCGACAGCGCGGATAAATACTTGAGTGAACACTTCTGGGACGAGGAATGATTGAGATTGCAGAACAGCCGTGGCGGCAAATGGTGGAGCACGCGCGAGCTACTTATCCGAATGAATGTTGCGGTGCGATGTTGGGCACGATAGACGATGGGCGCAAACAGGTGGTGGTTGCGCTGCCGCTCGAGAACGCTTCGGCTGGCTCACAGCGTGCCCGGTACGAGCTACGGCCGACGGATTTGCTTAATGCCGAGCGCGAGGCGCGGAAACAGAGCATGGATCTGATCGGGATCTATCACTCGCATCCGGACTGTGGTGCGTACTTCTCCGAAACGGATTTGAAGAATTCGTGCCCATGGTACTCTTTTGTAGTTCTCTCCATCCAGAAGGGCGAGTTTGATCACGCCAACAGCTTCTTGCCTAACCCGGATCAGACTGCGGCGGAGACGGAAGAACTGATTTATAGCAGCCGCGAATGCACGCGAATGGACGCGAATTAAAGACCAATGCCTAAGGTATTAATCCCCACTCCGCTGCGACAGTACGCAGACAAGCACGACAGCGTGGAGCTAAGAGGCTCGACGGCAGGTGAAGTCCTGGGAGCTTTGACTGCCCAGTTTCCGGAACTGCGGCGCCAGATTTACAGCGACGAGGGCAAGCTACGAAGCTTCGTCAACGTTTATCTGAACGATGAAGACATCCGCTACCTGCAAAAGGACGCGACGCCGGTGAAGGACGGCGACACGATCTCGATTGTGCCCAGCATTGCTGGCGGCGCGGCGGTGGAAGCGCCTCCGCAACCGGCCACGCTGTCAAAGGACGAAATCCTGCGGTATAGCCGGCACCTGATCATGCCCGAGGTCGGGATGGAGGGCCAGCTCAAGCTAAAGAGCGCGAAGGTGCTCATGATCGGCGCGGGCGGCTTGGGTGCGCCGTTGGGGATGTACCTGGCGGCAGCGGGCGTGGGGCGCATCGGGATCGTGGATTTCGATGTGGTGGATTTCACGAACCTGCAACGGCAGGTGATCCACGGCACCAGCGACGTGGGCCGCAAGAAGCTCGATTCGGCCGCTGACACGATGCGCGGAATCAATCCATTCGTGCAGATCGACAAGCATGACGTGGCACTATCGAGCGAGAACGCGCTCGATCTTTTCAAAGACTATGACATCATCGTGGACGGCACGGACAATTTTCCGACGCGTTACCTGGTGAACGATGCCTGCGTACTGACGGGAAAGCCGAACGTCTATGGCTCGATTTTCCGCTTCGAGGGCCAAGCGACAGTATTCGCGTATCAAGGCGGGCCATGCTACCGGTGCTTGTATCCGGAGCCGCCACCTCCCGGCCTGGTGCCGAGTTGCGCTGAGGGCGGCGTGCTGGGAATTCTGCCGGGAGTTGTCGGGCTGATTCAGGCCACCGAAACGGTGAAGCTGATTCTGGGTAAAGGCGAGCCGCTGGTGGGGCGCCTGCTGCTCTACGATGCGCTGGCCATGCGGTTTCGCGAGTTGAAACTCCGCAAGAATCCGGAATGCCCGGTGTGCGGCGATCATCCAACCGTGACGAAGCTGATCGATTACCAGCAATTCTGCGGCATCCCACAGCACCAGCCGGCTCCCGCGCCGGGAGTTGCGGAAGGGGAGATCGATCCGGTGGAGGTGAAGGCCAAGATCGATCGCGGCGATCACTTCGTGTTGCTCGATGTGCGCGAGCCGCACGAATATCAGATCTGCAACATCCCGTTAGCGAAGTTGATTCCGCTGGGCGAACTGCCGAAACGCGTTAACGAACTGAATTCGGCGGATGAGATCGTGGCGCACTGCAAGAGCGGAATGCGCAGTGCCAAAGCGGTAGAGTTCCTCAAGCAAGCGGGGTTCAAGAAGGTCAAGAACATGAAGGGTGGGATCCTGGCCTGGAGCGATAAGGTGGATCCGCGGGTAGCGAAGTACTGAAAATGCGTTGCGCCGTCGCTGTGACAGGTTTGCTGTTTGCGAGCACGGCGTCGGCAGCGACGAACGTGCCCACAGTTACGTTTGCCAGAGACATAGCACCGGTTCTCCAAAAAAATTGCCAGGGATGCCATCGTCCAGGCGAAGCGGCACCGTTTTCACTGCTCACGTATGAGCAGGCTCGACCCTGGGCCAGGGCTATGAAAGAGGCGGTGCTGCTGAAGAAGATGCCGCCGTGGTTTGCAGATCCGCACTACGGCAAATTCTCCAACGACCGATCTCTGGCCCAGAAAGACGTCGATACTCTGGTAGCGTGGGCCGACGGTGGCACGCCACTGGGCGATCCCAAGGACCTGCCGCCTCCCGTGGACTTTGTCGAGGGATGGTCGATTCCGAAGCCGGATGTCATCTACGAGCTGCCGCACCCTTATCAAATTCCTGCATCGGGCACGATTGAGTATCAAAAAGTCGTGGTGCCGAGCGGCTTCACGGAGGACAAATGGGTGCAGTTTGCCGAAGCGCGGCCCGACGATCGCGCGCGAGTGCACCATATGATCCTGTTCATCCGCGAGCCGGGGTCACATTGGCTGAGAGACGCGAAGCCGGGCGTGTTCTTCGTCGCGCCGAAAACCACGGATGCAAGCGTCGATACGAGCGCACTGCCCAGTGACTTTCTGGTCGGCTACGCGCCCGGCCAGCCGGCTGCGATTCTGCCGCCGGGTCAAGCGAAACTGATCAAGGCAGGTTCCGACCTTGTGCTGGAGATTCATTACACGACGAATGGCACAGCAAGCACGGACCGCAGCAAGTTCGGTCTGGTCTTCGCCAAACAGCCGCCAAAGGAACGTGTGCTGACGTTGTCGGCCACGAACGGGACGTTCAAGATTCCACCGGGAGATCCGAACTACAAAGTGGACGCTTCGTTTGAGTTGGGGACGACCGTAAAGCTTGCCAGCGTGCATCCGCACATGCATGGGCGCGGGAAGGACTTCGAATATCGCATCGTCTACCCGACGGGCGAAACGGAGACTCTGCTGCGTGTGCCGCGCTATGACTGGCACTGGCAGCTCTGGTATAACCTAGCTGCGCCCATCGTGCTGCCAAAAGGCACGCGGATTGAGTGCACCGCGCACTTTGACAACTCGCCCAATAATCCCGATAATGCGGACCCGACGAAAGAAGTCACCTGGGGCGACCAAAGCTGGGATGAGATGATGGTGGGATTCTTCGACCTCGCCTTCCCGGCCGGAATGCCGGTTCAGGATATTTTTCCGGCGCGGAAAGACGCGAAGAGCGCGGGCGGGCAGTAATCGCCGGTAGGCTGAGTCAATCCCTCTCGACATTCATTTCGCTTGACATTGATCGGCGGTTTTCGCTTTGCTGGAGAAATGGCAATGGTGAAAGTGGCGTCTGTTGACTCCGTGGGCAGAGACTCAGTGATCGAAGTGATGGTGGGCGACACGCCGTACGCGGTCTGCAATGTTGCCGGAAAGATTACGGCGCTTTACGGGATTTGCCCGCATCGCGGCGGCCCGCTGGGGCAGGGCACCATCCACGGGCAAAATGTGGTGTGCCCTTGGCACGCGTGGGAGTGGAATTGCTCAACCGGCGAGAATGACATGGATCCGACGAAGAAAGTCGCTACCTGCGAGGTGAAGGTGGAGGGCGGCGACATTTTCCTGGACCTTCCCGCATAGCCGAAGCACAGTGCCTGAACTTCCTGAAGTGGAGACCATTGCGCGCGCGCTCGAACCCCGGCTGCGTGGGCGCCGGATCGTCAGCGCTGAGTTTCGCAGCCCGCGTCTGGTATTGCTAGGCGATCCTGACACAACCGCGGCGGGACTTGCGGGGCGCAAAATAACAGCGGTCAAGCGGCACGGAAAGTTTATCGAGATAGAACTCTACGGCGGGCAGTCGTTTGTCGTGCATCTCGGGATGACCGGAAAGCTACTCCTGAATGGCGTGGCTGGAAAGCACACACACGCCATTCTGACGCTGGATCGCGGCGTGCTGCTATACGATGACAGCCGTCAATTCGGGAAGCTGGAGCTGAGCACGGGCCTGCCGGCACGCGTGGCGAAACTGGGTCCCGAACCGCTGGAAGTGACACTCGAAGAGTTCGTGGACCGATTGCGTGGGCGCAAGACGAAGATGAAAGCGCTGTTATTGAATCAGCAGTTCTTGTGCGGAATCGGCAATATCTACGCGGACGAGGCGCTGTTTCGCGCGGGGATCCATCCGCTGGCCATCGCGGCCCGCCTCGGTCCGGATCGCGTAACGAAACTTCACGCAGCCATTCGGCAAGTGCTTCGGGAAGCGATTGCGGCGGGCGGATCGTCGGTCTCGGATTACGTCGACGTCGATGGACGGCAGGGAAGTTTTCAGGTCCGGCACAACGTGTATCAGAAAACAGGCGAGCCTTGCCCACGCTGCGGCGGCACAATTCGCCGGATTCTAGTGACGCAGCGGGGAAGCCATTTTTGCCCGCGATGCCAGAAGAAGTAGGTGGCGCCTGGTGGATCTCTTACTTAAACCGCCTCTTGTAGTAGACGTCCATGCCGAATAAGTCATTTTCGTCGCGCACAGCTACCACCGACCATTGCTTGTTCAATGACCACTCCACCTGGATGACTTGCGGGTTACTTTGATTCAGGTAAGTGATGTAAGTAAATGTGATATCTGGAGTAACTTGTTGCTCTATAACGGCTCTCGCCTGCGGATTTGTAGTGCCGGTAAGAGTCGGATCGATTTTGATCTTACTGACCCCGAAGAACCTTTGCAGAGGCCCGGAAGCTGGATTTGCCAGGGCCTGACTCACAATGGCGGAGGCGCCCATTTGCTGCCAGCTTTGAGCAGCTCCGGTTTCTCGGGCGGCGAGAGTGGGATCGGTTGTCGGAGCACGGCCGGTAGCGAGTAAGGCGACTATATCGGCCAATTGCAAAGGTGGGTCGGACCGGTAAGTTACATTCAGCTTATTCATCGGTCCGGAGATTGTAATAGTAACATCGACGCCACGCGCCTTGGTTTGCAAATCCATGTTCACGATTGGCTCGATCTTGATGGGGTTAAAGAAGGAGATGGATCCCTGGCCAATGGTGTACTTATTTCCGAACAAGGTTAGCTGGCCCTGAGTAATGTTGATGCGGCCGAGTAGGGCCGGGTTTGTGATGGTGCCGCGCAAACGAAGATTGGCCTCAGCCTGGATTTGTTGCGCGAGCTCCGATTGGACCAGAACACCGGATGAAGTTTCGATCTGGACGTCAAAATTCATTCCGCCGAGCAGCCCGGTGCGCGAGGCGGGTGTGCGGGCGGGTTGAGTGGAACTTGCCAGTATGGAGGCGAAATCGGTGCGCGGGGTAAAGCCTGAGCGCAGGATGGTCACTGTGCCAGAGACCAGGCTGCGCTGTGTGGTGCCGGTCCAGTTTAGCTTTGCATTGGCAAGCGTACTGACTCCCTCGGGATACCGCAGGCGCACCTGGTCGGCGGCGAGATCAACATGAAGATCGGTTTCGCCAGCCTGGTAGGAAACGAATCCTGTGACAGTGACTTTGCCGCCTCCGGATTCGGCGGTGACGTTTTGAATGGTGGCACGGTCGCCCGTAAAGAGAATGGTTCCGTTCGCATTGGCGAGCCCGTTGGGAAAAGTCGTGAGATGCAGATTGGCGTTCTGCAACTCGATCCGGCCGGTCAACTGGGGTCGTGCCACCGGTCCGCGAATGGTTGCGTTGGCGATGAGCTTCCCGGATGAGACCACGTCGCTGCTGAAATCCTGGAGCGTGGCCAAATCGAGATTGCCGTCTACGTGGAGATCGAGCGGATTTTTCTCGCTGAGCGATACGGATCCGGTGAGTGCTAGGTTGGTCGCCTGGCCAGTCAACTGCGCTGCCTCTACACGCACCACGGAGTTCTCGAGTGTCAGGCGAATCGGGCCCTGGTTGCGGAGCGCGATTGTTTGGGTCGTGCCGTTTGCCGTGTCGACGGACGGCGACAAGATTGCGAGTTGTGGGATCTCGAGCGTGGCCTTCCAGCTTGCGGGCTGGAGCGCCGGCCCGGACACGGTCGCCTTGCCTTCGAGTGAGCCCGCCACTTTCCATTCCGACGTCGGCAGCCGCAGCCACGACTGGAGAGACGTGAGATCGAGCTTCGTAAAGGTGACTTGGACGGTACCGGGATAATCGTCCGCGAGACGCCATTGTCCATCGGCTTGAATAATGGAGTTCGCCACTGCCGACTGTAGATGTGCGACTAACATCGGTCCTTGAGTGCTGGCGGCCAAATGCACAGCGCCCACGGGCCTTTGATCGACTTGAATGTCTTGGCCGTCGAGGTCTGCATTGATGTCAGTCAGTCGAAATCGATTCGTCTTGGATATGTCGGCGGAGCCTTTGGCATTAAGCTGGATGCCGCCTGTGACTGATAGCTGGTGCGCGAATTGAAACTGATCGAGCGGCATGCGGTTGCTCACGGCCTGAAACGTAAGGCGGCCGTTTTCGAGGTCGCCGGCGGCATGCGCGTATATCGCGGAGAAGGTCAACCGGCTCCCACCCGCGATGGCTTGTGCGTTTTCCAAGGCCAACTGATTGTTGCCGTAACTCAAATGCCCCGTGAGGCGATCGAATGACTCGCCGAACAAGGAGCCGCGGTTGACGGTGGCGTCGGCTGTGAAGCGCGGAGCGCCGACCGAGCCGCTGATCTCCCCAGTAGCGGACAGAGCACCCGTGGCTGGGAGATTCGGGTTTGTGGCCCGCGTGAGTAGCTCGTGGACTTCCGTGCCGCGTATCGAGGCAGTGGCCACAATCACGCTGGCCGGCGCGGGCTTCCAATCGTGCAGGCCCAAGGTCCCCGCGAATTGAGCACGCAAAGTACCGTGAGTCAAGGAGCCGTTCCGAACGCGCAGACTGGAGTCGTTGAGTGTCACGTCCGCGGCTAGAGAGTCAATCCTTTCCTGGGAATAAACGAAGCTTTCGAGCGCGGCATGGCCCGCGATGCCGGGAGAGGAGAGCGGGCCGGTCACTGACCCGTTGAATGTTGCCGAGCCCTTTTGGAGATGGACGGGCAGAACCGGGTGCGCCGTATGCGAGAGGACTTCCAGGGCAGGAGAGAGGTCGTTGAGATCCGTAGACTGCAATCGCACGTGCAACTGCCGTCCCAGCGTGCCTGTCAGATCCAGCCGCGTGGATGGAAGCTGGAGGAATGAGCGGCCCAGGTCCACGGCGCCGCGGTAACCGTCATAGGTGGCGTCGATCAAACCTCGCACGGGAGCGCGCCCGGGCGCCGGCGAGATGACCAGTTGGGCATGAGTGCTGAACCGGCCCTGGCTCAGCTCGCTGAGAAGACCCGTCATCCCCACCGGACCGGATAACAAACCGTCCCAAGGCGGACGTCCCAGTCCAAACGCTTCGCCGATGCGATTGAGCGCGAAATTGTCGGCTTCTCCTTCCAAGCCGATCTGATCAAGTTTTTCGATGCGCGCATGCCCGTTGAATTTCCCATCAAGCACCAAAAGGTGAATGCCGGTGAGATCGATCTTTTGCGGGTCTACGCGGAAGGCCGATTCTGCGTGCACGCCCCGTACCTGCACCTGGCCCTGGCCAAAGGCAAGCGGAGCACCCGCGAGGTTGCCAGTAAACAGATAGTGCCCGAAATCACGAAACGAGGCATTGCCCTTCACCTCGAGGATTCCCTCCGGCCGCGTACGAAAGCGAAGCGTGCGTAGCAGTTCGTCAAGCGACACACGGGCGGTGTATTGCAGCCGATATTCCGGTGATGAAAGATCGTCGATCGCGCCGGAAAGCTCGGCATTCGACCTCGATGTTTCGAGGTGGGCGCTGGAAACGGTGAGCTTGTTCTTTTCGGCAGCCAGCGACACCTTCACCGACATGTCCACCGGCAGGTCTTTCGCAACCGTGAAGTGCAGCGGCGTGACGGAGATATCACCGTGATAACTCGGCGGCTTTCGATTGTACGCAACCTGCACGCGCAGGTTCTCGCCCGCGGCATTCCAGGGCATTCTTGCCGAGTTGACCTGAAAAGTTCCGTCCCGCAGGCTGAACCGCCCGATCGCGAGATCGAGAATGGCTTCGACCGGGTTCTTATTGGAAGTTCGTGACTTGGGCTGCGGCACGTTGGTCGTTCCGTCACGATTGACGATGAGGTTCGCCTCGGGCCGTTCGGCGTCCAGGGATTGTACATCCACGGAGCGTTCCAGCACAGAGATAATCTTCAGGCGCGCGCTGATGGAGGCGACACGCAGAAGTGGCGGGAAACCAGGCGGCTCTAATCCGTGAATCACGAAGTTGTTCAAGTGAACCGTGAGAGTGCGCCAGTCGAAATCGAACGAGCCTATTTCGACGTGCCCGCCGGTGGCTTTTTCGGCCTCTGCCGCCACACGCTGCCGCACCTGTTCGCGAAACCAACCCGTTTGGACCAGAACCAGACCGGCGCCAGCCGCCAGCACCGCCAGCCCGAGTATCGCGGCGCCAGCAATCAACGCCAGGCGGGAGCGGCGGCTCATCGAAACGCCTCCTGGTGGAATTCAATCCGCGTGCGCTTGCGCACCTCGGCCAGCCAGCCGTCGAGTTGTTTGTCGACGCCTTCGTTGGTCAGTATACGGCGGATCTGGTCCTGAACGTCATCCAACGTGACCTTCCCGGCAGGCGCCTGCTTTTCCAACTCGGAGAGGTGCTGGTCGAAGTACGCGCGGATTTCGTCATCGGTCACTTGTACGCCGGGGCGGAAGCGAACGTCGATGAAACGCAACAGGGAAAGTTGCCACAGCAGGTGCGCCTTCAACTCGTCCTCCGAGATGCCGTACTTGGCCAGAGCCTGACGATACTCTTCGGCGCCGTGAAAGCGCTGCGCTTGAATCTGCTGCAGCATCGGCGCCACTTCTTCGAGTGAAGGCTGTGCATACCGGCCCAACTGCATCTCGCGGCGGATTAGCTTCTGTTCGATGAGGCGATCGGCGGCCTTTCGCCTGGCCGCCGGAGTGAAATCCACAGGGTCTCCATTCAAGAAATCAGTGAGCCGAATCTCGAGAGTGATCTCGCTTGCGGTAACGACCTGATTGTCCAGAGTGACGGCAATACGGTCGATGATCTCAGCCTGGAAGCCCGTCACCAAAGCACCAAAGAGAACCGTCAAGTACGCCGCCATCAGAAGGCCTGCCCGATCGAGAAGAAGAACTGCAGATGGCCGGTGCTGTGGGTGGTGCGCAGCGCGGGATTGTTGCCGCAATTCACCAGTTGGTCAATGTTCCCGCTGCAGCCAAAGAAACTGGGCGGATTGATGCTATACGCCAGGTCCACGCGGATCGGGCCGATGGGGGTACGGTAGCGAACGCCAAATCCGACGGCGTGAACCATGTAATCGAAATCCTGGAGGTTGTCCTGGTGCACGCGGAACGAGATGTTCTCCAGGTTGGAGTAGATGTTGCCGGCATCATGGAATAAGACGCCGCCGACGTTGTCGCCGAAGAGTGGAAAACGGAGCTCGGTGCTATTGAACAGGAGTGCGTTGCCGCCGATCGGAAATCCGGTGGTCGTGTCGCGGAGGCCGGCCTGGTTTTCTGCAAAAGCGCGGAGCGAAGTACCGCCGCCGCCAAAGAACCGTTCGGGGAACGGGACCGCCTCCGACGCACTAGTGTACTGAGACCCGTAGCTGTAGGGAATGATGTCGCCAAAAGTCAGTTCCCGCGCCAGCACCAGCTTCCGGCCAAGGCGGTGATAAGTGGCATTGCGCGCCAGACCGCGAACGAAATTCACTTGGGAGCCGAAAACCCGGGACGCCAGCCCGATGTCGACCGTGTTGTAGATCCCCTTGTGGGCATCGACCGGGTCGTCACGGCGGTCCTGAATGTAGTTTACAGACAGCATACCAACGCGTACGGGTTGTGAAAGCAGGGGAACGAGATCGTGATTGATCTTCAGGTCTGAAGTGCTTACGCGACGGTAGCTGAACCGGTAGAGAAGCGTAGAGGGCTTCGACAGCTTCTGTGAAAGTTGGACCGATCCTTCCTCGCGTTTGGCTGCAAACGTATTGATACCGTGCGTATCGTCGTAAACGGCGCTAAAGGTCAGGGCCAGACTATCGTTGTTGTGGACCCTCGGCGCTTGATAACTGAGAATGGCGCGCTGCTCAATGGTGGAAGCTCGCGTTTGCAGGGTGATGGTATGGCCGAGGCCGAGGAAGTTCAGGCGCGTCAGGTCGAAAGACACGCGCGGACTGAAACCCGCGGCGCCCGCCGGGCTGTCCAGACTCGTTTCGCTCGCTCCGATGCGGGCGATCTCAGCGCCCAGACCACCATCCAGCCGCCACCGGTTGGCTTCATCCATGTCAAACATGACGTACTTGTACTGGGCATCGCCGTCGGGGTCCTGAATAGCCATATCCACCTGGGAGAAGATGCCGAGATCGTACAAGCGCCGCTGCGTGTCGGCCATGCGAATCGGAGACAGAGGATCGCCGGCGGCGAGCAACAAATTCCTGGCGACGAGAGAGGATCGGGTGTTTTCCAATCCTTCCACAACGACGTCGCGCACGAACTGCCTTCGCCCTTCGGTGACGACGAAACGGAGATTGACGTGGTGCGGCTCGGGGCCAGGCGCGGAGTTCCACTCGAAACTGGCGTTCGGAAATCCGTTCGTGAAATAGTAGGCAAGAATCGCGTCGCGATCCGCGGCGACGCTGAATTCGCTGAAGGGCTGTCCCTCCACGGAACTAAGCGTGGTGAGAATGCGGCTGGCATCCAATTGATCGATGCCGGCGACATCGAGCTTGGAGACAAACCATTGCGAACCTTCCTGAATCATCATGAAGACCGCGATATCACCGACTCTTCCCTGATAGTCGTCTATGACCTTTGAAGTGACCTGCACGTCGCGGAACCCGTTCTCTGTGTAGAGATCGGCGATGGCTTCCTCATCCCGGCGCCGCAGGGCTTCGCTGTAGCGGCCGTGCCTCATTTGCCAGGATCTCGGCACGAGCAGCATGCGCTCACGAATTGTTTCGGTCCGGAAGTAATGATTCCCTCTAATCTCCAGGCTCACGAAGCGATGGCGCCTTCCCAGGTTGATCAGGTAGTCGATCTCTTGCCTGCCGTTCTGCAACCGCTGCTGCTTGAACTCGACGTCGGACTCGAAGAATCCCTCGGCCTGAAACGCATCACGGAGATTTCGCTGACCTTCCACGAGCAAGTCCCGATCCACCGTGTGCTCTTCATACACCGGCACATTCTGCTGCATCGTCTTGTTGGATACTTTGGCTCCGACGGGCTTGATATCCACAATGGGCCCTGGGTCGATGCTCAAAGCCGGGGTCACGCGGCGTGTATCGGAGTCATAGTCCATGGATTCAAGTTGCACCGTGGCCATGAGCCGTTGCTGCTTTTCGTATTTCTTACGCACATTGTCAACGCCCTGGTTCGTCCTGGTTTGGTTGACGGGACGCCAACCTCCCACCCAACGGCGTTTCCATTTGGTGGCAGCGATGATTTTGTCCACGGCCATCTGGAGCTGGCCCAGCAGCATGGGGGCTCGATACTTGGCGCGCGGACCGCTCTCGACCATAAAGTGAACGTGCGCCTGCTGCGTGCGGGGATCGTATTCGATGCGCGACTGTAGCTGATTTTCGTAGTAGCCGTCGGCCACCAAAAGCGCACGCGCGCCTTGGCCAGCCTGGCCCAGGTTCTCCTCACGGAACGGCTGCCCCAGGATGAGCCGTGTGGCGCTCACTATCTGCCCGCGGCTCGGAGGTTGTGAGACGTTGCCCGTGACCAAAACACGCCCGACAAACCAGCTATTCTTCGTGACAAAACGAATGACGACGCCATCGCCACGAATCTCAGCCTCCACCTGGATGTCCTCGTAACGTCCGGTGGCGAACAGGTTCTCGATGGACTTGCGCACGTCCGCAATTGCGAGAGGCGCGCCGCGCTTCACGGCTATCGCCTGAAGCAGATCGGCCGGTGCGACAGGTTGATCCGGGGGGCTGAACTGAATCTCAACGATCTCCTTGCCTTCGTACTGCTGTGTATCCGCGTGGGCAGGGACACTAAGGGCGACCGAAACGAGCAGCGAGATTACGAGACAGCGCACGCACCGAGCCCACACCATGCTCATGATAACGGCTTCGGAAGCAAGTTTGTTACCATCGGTTAGGATGACCTCTGGCGAAAGAGAACGCTACTCGCGCCAGATTCTGTTTCGGGAGATCGGCGAGCTGGGGCAGGAAAATCTTCTAGCCTCGCACGCGGCGATTGTGGGTTGCGGTGCTTTGGGCAGCATGCAGGCGATGGCGCTGGCGCGCTCAGGTGTCGGCCGCATCACCATCATCGACCGCGATTATGTCGACGAAAGCAATCTCCAACGGCAGTTCCTGTTTGAAGAGTCCGATGCGGCCGAGGCGCTTCCCAAAGCCGTCGCCGCGGCGAGGCGGCTGCGGCGCATCAACTCTTCGATCCAGGTGCACGACGTCGTTGCCGACCTGAATCCCGCCAATGCCGAGGAACTGCTGGAACAAGCCGGCGTGATTCTGGACGGCACCGACAACTTCGAGACACGTTACCTGATTAACGACGCAGCCGTGAGCATTGGTCTGCCGTGGATCTATGGCGCGGCGGTCGGGAGTTACGGGATTGAAATGCCTGTGATTCCGGGGCGCACGGCGTGCCTTCGGTGTGTCTATCCAGATCCTCCCACCGGTGCGCAGCCAACCTGCGACACCGCGGGCGTGCTCAATGCGATTACCGCGGCCATCGCCGCCATCCAGGTGGCTGACGCCGTAAAAATTCTATCCGGCCGGCCCGAATGTGTAATTCCTCGCATCACCACGATGGATGTATGGAACGGCGCCATCCGCCAGATTGAGCAGCCGCCGCGTGATCCGGATTGCCCCGCTTGCGTGCGGCGTGAGTTCGTCCATTTGAACGGCACGATGCGTGCTCCTATCAGCCTGTGCGGGCGGAACGCTGTGCAGATCCACACCGCGGCGCGGCCCCTGGATCTTGTGGAATTGAAGAAACGGCTCACGCCGCTCGGCGAAGTGCGGGCCAACGAGTTTGCGTTGCGCTTCGCTCAGCCGCCGTTCGAGATGACGATCTTCCCCGACGGCCGCGCCATCATTAAGGGCACCACGGACCCCGGCGTCGCGCGCAGTCTATACGCGCGCTACGTTGGAAACTGAATCGTCTTCTATTGTTCGGTTTCCAGCACGATCACGGTATCGGCTTCGTCACGCGCCTGCGGCAGATGCAGAACTATACCGCCGTTCACGGGAGATACCTCGACCGGCGCGCCCGATACCAGTGTCTTCGCGCTCTTCACCGCGGGCAGTTTTGAAAGCGCAAGCAGATCGCCATCGTAATCCATCACATGAACGTAGATTCGGCCGGCCCGCTGGGTGGTAGCGCCCCACGAAGTTGGCGCAATGGGACCGCCGTGCGTGCCGTAGATCGATTCTCCATTGCGATCCAGCCATTGCCCCATGCCGCGCAGCCGCTCCACAAACTCCGGCTGGATTTTTCCGCTGGGCATGGGGCCAATGTTCAGGAGAAAGTTGGCGTTATAGCCCGCCGCGCGCGCCAGGTACCGGATTAGCTGCGTGGTGCTCTTGAAATGTTTGTCGGTCTTGTTATAGCCCCAGGCGTTGTTGATGGTGTCGCAGGTTTCGAGCGGCAGTTTGCCCACTTCCGAAGTCGCGTTGAAATCTGCCGTTTTGTGGCCCGGTAGATCCTTTTCGAACATCTGGAAATCCTCGCCCGGAAATGGTAGGCGATGATGGTTGTTCCCGATCAGCGCTGCCGGCTGGAGACTGTGGATCAGCCCGTACGTCCGGTCCAGATGCCAATCCGCATCGGGGCGGTCCCACCAGCCATCGAACCAAATACCCGCGATCTCGCCGTACCCGGTGAGCAATTCGCGGAGCTGATTATCCATGAACTCGAGATAGCGGTTCCAATCGCCCGTTTCCGGCCGTCCCGCAGTCTGGCCGGTCCGTCCGCGTGGAAAGTAATCAGGATTGTGCCAGTCGAGCTCCGAATGATAGAAGAACAGCTTAATCCCCTGCCGGTGGCATTCGTCGGCGAGCATTTTCAGAACATCCTTCTTATAGGGCGTCGCATCGACGATGTTCCAGTGATTCTGCTTCGTGCCAAACATGGCGAAGCCGTCGTGATGCTTGCTGGTGATGGTGATGTACTTCATGCCCGCCGCTTTGGCCAGCGCCACCCATTCGGCGGGATTGTAGCCGGTGGGGTCGAATTCGGGCGGCAGCTTTTCGTATTCGGCGACCGTCATTTTGCGGGTGTTCATGACCCATTCGCCATCGCCCAACACGCTGTAAACGCCCCAGTGAATGAACATGCCGAAGCGGGCATTCTCAAACCATTCGCGCGCTTTTAAATTCGCCTCGGAAGGTTGGTAAGTCTGGCCTGAAGCGGTGGCGGCCAGCAGCATCGGAACAAGGAGCAATCGCATGATCACCTCAATAGCCGAGCTTCTTGTTTACCACATTGAGAAGCGGTTGGCCGCGGCGGAACCGCTGGAAATTTTCCAGAAACAGGCGCATGGTGCGCTCTTTCCAGTCGGCCGTCTGGTCCGCCGAATGCGGCGAGAGCAGAACATTGTCGAGCTTATAAAAAGGATGCCCGGCCGGAAGCGGCTCGGTGTCGAACACATCCAGCGCCGCGCCTCGGATGCGCCGCTCGCTCAGAGCGCGCACCAGCGCCGCCTCCTCGACCACTGGTCCGCGGCCAATATTGATCAGCACGGCAGCCGGCTTCATCGCTCGAAATTCCGCGTCGCCAAGCATTCCCCGTGACTCCCGAGTCAGCGGCGCCACCACCACCACGTAGTCCGAGATTCCCAGCATCTGGTGCATTCCCTCCAGAGGGAACACCCGCGTAACGCACGAGTCGTCACGCGAAAGCTCCGGCCTTCTCCGCAGCCCCACCACCTTCATGCCGAATGCGTGCGCGCGCACCGCCACCGCCCGCCCAATATCCCCGTAACCCACCAGTCCCAGCGTTTGGCCGCGGACTTCCGTGACGTCGAACGGATCCCATTGGCCGGCCATCTGGCTCACCACGAGCCGCCTGAAATCTTTCGCGAAATACAGCACGGCGCCGATCGTGAACTCGCCAAGAATCTCGCTGAAAACACCCCGCGCATTCGTCAGCACTACGGGGCTCTCTACGATCTCCGGGAACAGCATTCCATCCAGCCCGGCCGATCGCGTATGGACCCATTGCAGCCGCTCCGCCATCGGCCAGATCTGTTGCAGAACGGTGGCGCCGAACAGCCAGTTCAGAACCACGTCCGCATGAGGCGCGGTGCGTTCGCAGGCCGCGGGCGTATCGCCGATGGCGATCGTAGCTACTCCGCGCAGTTCTTGCAATAGGGCCAATTGCGGCTCGGCGGGATCGGCCAGGGCCAGTAAGGTTACGGAATCCATCAGGAGAAAATTAGCATGTTCCAACCCTGATCTGTGTTATCGTCCAAAAGAACGGGACGGGGGTAAATGTTCGATCTCTCACTCGAAGTGTTGCGCGTCGTCGAGGATGCCGCTATCGCATCGGCGCGAACGATGGGGATGGGCGACGCGCACACCGCCGACCAGGCAGCGGTCGAGAGCATGCGGCGCTGCCTCGATACCATTGCCATTGAAGGCACCATCGTCATCGGCGAGGGCGAGCGCGATAAAGCGCCCATGCTGTTCATCGGCGAGAAGGTCGGCTCGGCCAAGGACCAGAAAGATGCCCTGTCGGTCGACATCGCAGTCGATCCGCTCGAAGGGACCAACCTCTGCGCCACCGGCGCGGGCGGCGCCATCACCGTGCTGGCGGCCTCGGAACGCGGCGGGTTGCTGCACGCGCCCGACTGCTACATGGAAAAGATCATCGTCGGGCCCGCGGCCAAAGGCTCGGTCGAGCTCGACGCGCCGGTCAAGCACAACCTCAAGGCCATCGCCCGGCGGCTCCAGCGTGGTGTGGATGATCTGGTGGTCGTGGTTCTGGATCGCCCGCGGCACGAAAAGCTCATCACTGACATCCGTGAGGCCGGCGCGCGCATTCGCCTGATCGGTGACGGCGATCTTTCGGCCGGCATTGCCGCAGCCGTAGCCGGCACCGGCGTCCACGCGGTCATGGGTTCGGGAGGCGCACCGGAAGGTGTGCTGACGGCCGCCGCTTTGCGTTGCCTGAATGGTGAAGTGCTGGGCCGGTTGGTCGTCAAGGACGATCAGCAACGCGAGCGCATGCAAGCCATGGGCATTCACGACACCCAGAGGGTCTACACCACTCACGAACTCGCCCCCGGCCACCATATCGTGTTCGCCGCCAGCGGCGTGACCGACGGCAATCTGCTCAAAGGCGTGCGCTTCTTCGGCGACGGCACACGCACTCAATCCATCGTTATGACGCTGACCCCCGCCCGCGTGCGCTTCATCGATACTGTGCACCTGGAAAACAAGCCGGATGTGAAGGTGCGGTTCCGGTAGGCGGCTGGACCTCGCCTCCCGCTTGCGCTATGAATAGATTCGGGTAAACTCGCCGGGGAACTTTTCCGCGGCAGTTTTCGTATCGCTCGGGGAAGACCAATTTCCATGAACCGCAACATCTCGCAACGGGGAGGCGCCCTGGCGGGTGTCCTGACCGCATTCCTGATCCTCGCGGCTTTGGCCGTCGTAGGCGTCTTTCTGGCCGGCATGTATTTCGCCGAAAACATTCACGTGGAGAAAACTCGCAACGACAAGGGGGAAACTGTTCAGGTGGATACGCCCATCGGTTCGATGCGTGTGCAAGAGCATAAGAAGCTCGATCCGAAACTCATCGGCGTTCCCGTTTATCCCAATGCCATTCGCGAGGATGACGACAACCACGCGGCCACTGTTGATTTCAGCTTCGATTCCGGCCACAAGGAATTCACCATTCTAGCTGCCAATTATTCGACCACTGATTCCATCGACAGGGTAAAAGAGTTCTACCACCACGAGCTGCCGCACTGGATGATCACGCAACGGCGGGCCGGCACGGTACACATGGAGTACACCGAAGACGGCTATAAACGCATCATTGTGATCTCCGAGAAGCATGGCAGAACTTGGATAGGGCTTGCCTCGGTGGGAGAGCCTGCGTCAAACTGAACAAGTAGGCCCTCGTTCACCCAATGCCTGAAATCTGTACCTGCGGCGCAGAGTTGCCGCCCGACGCGCGTTTCTGCCATAAGTGCGGCAAGCCGCAGCGCGAAGAGCCGGTTGCCGACGCGCTCTCCCGTGAGAGGCAGCCGCCAATTGTTGCAGCGGCCGCGGCGGTCGTGGCGCCTCCCGTTCCGCTGGGCTTCCGCAATCCCGTTGCTCTGCGCGTGGGACTGCTGGCGTCGGCCCTGTTGTGCCTCACCATGATGATCCCCGGCGTCAACTATGTGTCCGTCGTGTGGTGGCTGGGAGCGGGCTACTTCTCTGTGTGGATTTACAAGCGCCGCACGGGGCAGCGGCTGACGGTCCGTGCCGGCGCCCACATGGGGTGGATCACTGGCGTTCTGAGCTGCGTGTTACTCACGGTATTGTCCGCGCTCATCATGGCCGCCATCCAACAGGCCGGGGGATTGGGGGCCCTCAAGAATCAATTTCACGACCTCGCGATTGATCAGAAGACTATCGACGAAGCCGTGAAGCGCTTGCAGAATCCTGTCGACATCCTCACTTCACTGGCTGTGACGTTTGTGCTGATGATGTTTTTCTGTGCCGCCGGCGGCGCCATCGGCGCAAAAATCCTGAGCAAAGACTGAAAACTGGCGCCAGGAGGGGATGGCGGAGGAAGAGGGATTCGGACTTTCCGGCCAGTTCTGGAATCTGTAAGTTACTGATCCTACATTAGGCCACAAGCGATAAAAAGGCGAAAAATGCAATCCGTGGGCACAATTTGGGCACACCGCCCGGCGCGGGAAGCGGGAACGACTAGGGACTATGGCGCGACCATGCAAAAACGTCGACACTGCCGAGATAGTCAGACTCCGGCAGGAAAGCCTGAGCCTCCCAGAAATCGCGCGTAGGATGGGCTTAGGTCTGGGGACGGTACATCGAGCCTACCAGGGCGCCGTGGATGCGTCCCAGCCTTCCCAAAACCTTTCCAAAACGATTCTACCGGCCAAGCTGCCCGGCGAGTCGGCCTCGCGTCGAGTCAACGTCCTGAGTGATGGTCTATTCGTGGCCGGTTTTCAGGTGATCATGAGTGGCCGCTTTTGGGTGTTCACCGAGGCTATATTCGGCGATGCGAAGAAGCCCGCGCCGGAGGACATGCCACCGGAAGCAGACCAGACAATAGCAGGGCATGGGCACAACGGCGACGATACCTATCGTAGCATCAAATGAAACTCCGGAGTTGCTTCCAAGCTATGTTATAGGAGATTGTTGACGAGAGAGGGCCGGAGACAACCGGCGCGTTTCCAGATGTTTCAATGCCAGCGGCTCTCTAAATAGCCGGCTTCGATGAGATTTTCACGGCGTCGCATCGGCGACGTTACCGGATGACGGACCTGAAGCGCTCACGCGACGCACTGCGGTCAGAGACGCGGGGTCTCTCGGAGACAGCTCACTGTCCAATCACACAGGGCCCGCCCAGAGCAGCGTTTATCACGCGCTGAACATCGACTACGGTGCACACACCGTTCTGCTGCAAATCCGCACTGGTGCAAGCGGTAATGCCGAGCACCTGGTTTATTGCAATTTGAACGTCGATTATATTGACTACTCCAGCATTGTTTAAGTCGCAGGCGTCTTGAGGACCAAGCTGTAATTGGGCGATGCTATAATTCGTTGTACTGCCATAGGGTGATAGCCACGCCGTGTTGGTTACCGCGTCATAAGCCGCACCCGTTGAAGCTGGAATACCGCTACTTGAATATGTTTGCCAGGAACTGGGGTCATCAAAAGGCAATTGGCTGTTCCAGGTGATTATCGGTGGCACTCCGAAAAGAAGATTGTTGTCCGGGACAAACCAGACGAAGCCGTTCTTGTCAAGCCATCCAAATTCATAACCCATACTCGAAGGATTGACCTCGGTGAGATCGATGAACTTCCATGAGGATGTCGCAGTCAACGGCTGGGTTGTATCATACAAGAGCGCTGTACTGATCGATTTTATGTGGATCGGGTCAATCCACGGAATAAGTACCAACTTTTCCCCAACGGCGACGGCTCCAGTTAGGCCAAGAGGCTGCGCTGTCACATTACTTAAATCAAATGCCTCATACGACGAGGCCGTGTTAAGCGGCGCCCGCGTGTCATAACGGATCAAAATGGTTTGAAAATACGGTACTAGGTAGATATAGGGGTATATAAATGCGACAGATTGAAATCCCGCTGCGTCCGCGTTTACCTGTGTGAGATCAAACCAGCTCCAGGCGGACGGGTTAGTGAAGGACTGTGAAGGATCATAGCGAAGGAAATTTCCATTGAAAACATGTACCTTTTCTCCCGCTGGGACAAAGTACACATAACCGTTCGCTGCAATACCGTCACAATAACCTATTGTAGAAAGTCCCAGTGTAGTTAGATCAAACTTGCTATACGCCGCCGGATTACTCAGGTCTTGTGTCAAATCAATTTGGACCGCCAGTCCATTGGGAACGCTGGTGCCGTCAACTATTTCATACAGCGGGGCCAGGTAAGCGTGATTGCGCGACTCATCCAGGAAACCACCACAGAAACCGACTGCGGCAGGATCCACCAGTTGCGTTAAATCATACGCTTGATAACTAGCAGGATCCGTGAAACTGCCGCCGGCATTATATACTAACAACGTTCCAAGGGCAGAGGGATTTAAGGAGAAATGGGGTATCTACTTGACTCAGGTAACCCCAAGATGTAGTATGGCCTGCCGTGGAGGATTACCCCCGAAATCTGACCGAATTTGAGGGCCGCTTTTCTACAGAGGCAGCCTGCCGGGAATATCT
>Ga0326728_10001064_pt1 | contig 99989 bp, 84 predicted proteins | sample MB3enrmetagenome_FD_207602 | JGI IMG/M metagenome (GOLD analysis project Ga0326728, IMG submission 207602) | Lab enriched peat soil microbial communities from McLean, Ithaca, NY, United States - MB31MN | ecosystem: Environmental > Terrestrial > Soil > Wetlands > Peat | place: USA: New York...
CAGGAGGTGCCCTCTGCTCCCGTCAGCTGCTGAAGTCAAGAAAGAAAAAACGCTCAAAAAAGAAAGAGCATTCTCCTGCACCTCTTTTAGAAAGAAAAAACTCTTGAATTCGAAGAGAGAATCTACTTGCTTCTCTGGTATAATCCCACTCAAAACGTTCTGCCTGTCGAGGCATAGCATATGACCAGCCGCACCTATTGGCTCGATCTGTTCACGGGTGCAACGTGGAAAGAATTCTGGGATGCAGGTGGTAAGGTGTCCGGCTTCCGCGAGAGTCGCTGGGCCAGAGTCCAAAAGATCAAGCCCGGCGACTATTTGCTCTGTTACCTCACTGGCGTGATGCGCTTTATCGGAGCACTTGAAGTAACCTCGCAGCCCTTCAAAGATTCGGCGCCCATTTGGAAAGACGAGGACTTTCCTTGCCGACTAAAGGTAAGGAGTGTGGTTGCACTCACGCCGGAGACTGCCGTCCCCGTTCTCGAACTGCGGGATCGACTGAGCATTTTCTCGGGTATGAGTAGCCCCATTGCCTGGACCGGCCACTTTCGAGGCTCTCCCACGAAGTGGAAGACTTCGGATGGCGATGCAGTCCTGGAAGCTTTGCATGAGGCCAAGAAGAACCCTGTAGTACGCCCTGTCGATGCTGCAAAGTTGGCGCGGCGGCCTAAGGCGCTGAAAGCCAAGATTGGCTCCGTTACGGTACCAGCGAGTGAGGAACCGCCTGCCGAAATCCCTGAAGGCGGCGGGGAACCGAGTGACCACGCGGAAGTCCAATGGCTGTTGCTCAAGCTGGGAAGCGATATGGGATTCGAGCTTTGGGTCGCCCGGAATGACCGGGGACGCCAAGTGAGAGGTCAGAAGTTTGCCGACCTACCAAAACTAAAATCAGAGCTCCCACTTCAGTTTGACGAAGCCACGAACAGGACCATCGAACTCATCGACGTACTTTGGCTAAAGGGCAATGCGATCGTTGCAGCGTTCGAAGTCGAAAGCACCACATCAATCTACTCTGGCCTTCTTCGAATGTCGGATCTCATCGCCATGCAGCCCAACCTCAACATTCCACTTTACCTAGTGGCGCCCGACGAAAGGAGACAGAAGGTGATCGACGAGGTCAACCGCCCAATCTTCCGACGGTTGTCCCCGCCCCTTTCCGAATTGTGCCGGTTCATTTCATTTTCCGACTTACGTGATCGCCTTAAGGAGGCCGGGCCGCTGATTCGCTATCTTAAGCCGGAATTCCTTGAAGAGCTCTCTGAGTCATGTGAAATCGAAGAGGCTTAGAAAGGGCTCAGTGTTGTGTTCCTCTAAACCGGTCAGGGTGACAGAAGCATTCGAGGTGGCGGTGAGCAAATACGAACAGGCGAGGACCCTCAAACTCACCAAGGCGCGGCTGAAACACAGTTGCGACGGCTGCGGGCGGAAAATTGAAAGAGGTAGTCGGTATTATCGGGAGTCGCTCGGACTCTTGGCAAAGCCGCCGGGGCTCCAACTCCGCTGCTATTGCCAGGATTGTGGCAAGCGTATAGATGCCAACGGCACGTAAGAGGATAGCGGGCAGCGCGGAGTTATTCCGTTCTGAGCGGGATGACTCCGCGCTACCCGCCCTGCCTGTTTGTATTTGCCCCACCGAGGGTGTATATTCCCTCGGAATTTCCCTAACGGTTGATTAGTTATGGATAAGGAGCTGGAACGTGGCATCGAACGCCTCGCCATGATCTTTGAGAGCGGACACGTCCTAAAGCTCTCAACCCCGGAGCCGATCCCGGGGCAATTCGCGTTCCTGTTCGTGGCTCGGGCCTACGGAAAGGACTGGAGATTCTCCCTATCTAGGGAAGCGCTTTCGGACCTTCCTGCCATGCAGGACTACCAGCAAGGAGCAGCTAGATTCGCGCGAATTCTAGAGAGTAGACTTAGGAGCAAATCGCCAGGCTTCCTCTGCATTTCAAAGGTGCCACTTTTATTGGACATCGAGTGGCCTTCGGAACCCCTGGCGAATCGGGCGGCCAGTTACGTTCGGGTCGGAGTTACAGACGCCCGAGATGGGCGCTTTGCGTACTGTTATGTAGTCATCACGCATCGGCAGAGCATGTTTGACCTGAAACCAGACCCATTCCTCGTGCAGGAGCGAGTTGTGAACTCGATTCGCACCGCCGTAGACTCTGGATTGCTGAAATTCTATCCCCGACAGGCACACCCGGTAGAACTTCAAGAGGTCAAACTAAATACTCGTCAGTCCACAATCGGAACCCCGCAAATGATCGACGAATACCTTAGGAGAAAGGTGTTCTGGCTCGCCTTCAAGGCAGGGGATAGTAGTAGCATCACGTGGATCGCCGACCCATGGGACGCGGACTACCTTGGCGCCCCCGTAAATTCGTTGCGGCAGGCAGCGCAGATTCTAGATGCTCGGTCGGAATTGCGGCTGGACGAACTCAAAGAATTTGCCTCAATTGGTCGCGAGCTCCTCGCACGGGCTCGGGAGTTCGAAATTTCGGAATCTGCTGAGAAACAAGGCCGTCGGCTCGGGAGTGACGAGGAGGCATGGGATGTTTTCATCTGCCATGCCAGTGAGGACAAGGAGTCTTTTGTCCGACCACTGGCAGAGGCACTCCAAAAACGTGGTTTTCGTGTGTGGTTCGACGAATACGCACTGCGATTGGGCGATAGTCTCAGACGGTCGATTGACCTGGGTCTATCTAGTTCCAGGTTCGGGGTTGTCGTACTCAGCCCGGCCTTTTTTTCCAAAGAATGGACGCAGAAGGAGCTTGACGGGCTGGTGAGTAGAGAATCAGGCGGGAAGAAGATCATTCTTCCCGTCTGGCACAATGTCACAGCAAGTGACGTTCGGAGGTATTCGCCTACGCTTTCGGATCGTTTCGCGGTTGCATCCTCGGAGGGGTTACTGCGTGTAGTCGACAAAATCGTGGAATCCGCGAAGAGTACAGACGTCCACAGCGAGGTGCCAAATGACTCCAACTGATATCGCCGCCTATATTGGGGCTGCTGCATGGTTTCCCCAGATCGGAAAGTGGATTTACGACGCGTGGGCGAGGCCGATGCTGCGAATCGTTCCCGCACAGATGGTTATGCTTGCATACAATAATCTTGGCCCGACCGTACAGTTGACGGCCTCCCTGTCCACCGAGAGGCGTGACGCCCTGATCGAAGGTGCTTCCCTTGAAATAAGTCACGAGATGGGCGAAAAGAGGCATTTGGTATGGGTCATGGTGAGCGAATTCGGACAGCAGATAACAGTACCCACAGGGGAGGTTATGAACTTCGGTCGGAACCTACCAGCCACCGCAATAAAACTCACGAGGGACACACTGGCGGACCGGCAGATAGTGCTCCAAGACCCAGATTTTGCAAAGACAGCTAGGACCTTGAGTGACCAGGTTTTCGAGCACTATCGCTTCCTCAAAACTAGGGACGAAGACCCCATGAAAGCGTTGCTTCAATCGAAGGAAATTCGTCCCGCCCGAGAATACTTTGAAAGGAGCTTCTACTGGAAACCAGGCCGCTACATTTTTGACATTTTGCTCAAGTCGCCAGCCCTCCGCAGTGGCCATGTGCAGAAGTTCGAGGTGGTCCTTTCGACGCCGGATTCAGACCTGCTAGCCTCAAACTGCAAGCTATTCGACGAGTATGTGACAGCAGCAATTCTCTCTGCAGAGGGAGTCCCTTCCAAGTTTCCAACTTGGAAAATCGCCAGCGCTGCGATTCGCGAGATTTAGCGATTGCATTCATGGTCCACGCTCTTCCGGTGGTGGGCTCATTTGGTGCCGGGAGCGGGGATGTCTATCAGGGCCTGGTCAAGAACTCCTTTTTGCCTATCGCAGAGTCCTTCCTCGCACTCTTCCCGATCCTTCTTCGACACAGCCACGGCGCACCTCCTCTCTGCTTTCTACCGCCTAACTGGGCCAACCCCTTACGAAGCATGATACATCTGCGAAAATTACCCCTCAAGCAAATGGCCCTGCCGGACGGTAGCGGACCGGCGGGTACCGCGGAGTTGTGTGCGCAGCGCCCTGCTCTGCGGTTTTGAGACGGTAGGCGCCTACCCGTTCAATAAAGCCTAGGGCCGAAAGGCCAAGCAGTCATCCCTCCGCGAGCAGGATAACTCCCCGCTACCGGCATTCACGCAAACAGCCTTTCTTGCTGTTCGATGCGCAGGTGAGTCTCGATGCTTTCCAGCACGGGCCGAGCGGGGATTTTGGCGAGCTCTTTGGGCTCGACTTTGTGGAGGCCTCCGCCGTAGACACGGCCTTCAGAAACCAGGTCGCTGGGCTTAATCCGTTTTAGTGCCTGGAACACGCGCGCTTGAATCCCCGGCTGCGCAATCAGCGCGTTTCGCAACCGGCCTTGGGGATACAGCATGAGGTACACATTGTGAGCGGTCGCTTGGGAACGGTTCCAGATCAGCCGGAAGGGGTCTTTTCCGTTGCTGGCGCGCCCCATGTATGTGCAGAGAAACGGAGCGGGAGGGCGTTGCTCCTGTGAGTACCACGGAGTGCGGCGGCTGGTCAGGTAAGCCGTGTGGATGTTCCGCGCCCGGCCCCGCTGAAGATACTCGTAAAGGCGCGGCCAGGCGGTGCGAATACGCTCCTCCGGTTCGCTGCAATCGAGCAGATAGAGACGCGGCGACACGTCGGGGGCGCCGCTGGGAAGGGCCTCAATAATGTCTCGCGCCAAATACCGGGGGCCCGGGAGAATCGGCTTCAGGAAACGCTGCGGCAAATCCAACTGGTGGGCGTTTGCCTCGTTCAATATAAAGAAGCTGTTGGCTCCCGTGGCCAGTCCGCGCTTGATCGAGAAAATATCCCCGAGGGTCAGCTCGCCGTGGGCACTCGTCGTGGCGCCGCCGGGAAACTGCGTCCACTTGCGCGACCAGCGCAAGGTCTCAAGGGGCACCATAGCTTCTTTCTGCGGACGCTGGATGGGACCGGCAAACGAGAATCGAGCAGCATCGTCTTGTGCCGGGGGCAGTTTGCGAAAAACGACCACGGCAGAGGAAACAAGCGCGTCGGTGAATTGCACGTCCGTCGGGCAAAAGCGGTGAATGTGCAGCAGTGTCACCCGCTCCGTCAGGTAGCGGCGCAACGCTACCCCGTAATTCACGTCCATGAATTCCGAAGGGATCAGCCAAACCGCTAGCCCTCCATCTTCCATCCAGTCGTGGCAGAGGAGCAGGAAATAGCAATAGAGGCCCGCTAAGCCGCTGACATCAATGTGAAGCGACTGGGCCAGTTGCTGCCGGAGCCGGTCTTTTAGTGAAGCAGCCAGGTGATGATGCCGAACGTAAGGCGGGTTGGTGAGGATCAGGTTGAAGCGCTGTGAGGGAAGGGGCTGCTCGGTGAAATCACCCGTCACAACTCTCAATCCGGTGTTTCCCCAGAGAGCGGCGGCAGTTTCGGAAAAAGGCGGGTCAAGCTCGATCCCCGTGGCCGCTTCAATTCTCTCCGGCGGAAAAGCTTGAAGAAGCGCTGAGTAAAACGATCCGGTGCCGATGGCGGGGTCGAGGAAACGCACCGGTTTCCCTTCCAGCAGGGAGTGAGCATAACGGGCAATGCTCAGTGCAAGGTCGGGAGCAGTGGCGAACTGTCCCCATTTGTTGCGTTCCTGCGCCGTCTTGAGGCTGTCAAGGCGGGCTTGCTCCTGCTGGCGGCGCTCTTCGATCTCATGTGTGGCGACCGCATTCATGGGCTATTCAAATCCCGAGCTGGTCGATGTCCTCGATCCGATGTTCCCATATCCAGTCTATACCTTCTGCGGCTTCGTAGCCCAAATAAGCAGCGTCAAAGTAGCCACAAAGGAAAAGCACAAAAACCACCTGTTCGCCGTAAGTTGATTTCAGTTGAGTGATCTTGATGGCCTCTTCCTTCCGGCGCTTGTTGACGTTTGTGTAGTCACCTGCGGACTTCGCTTCGATGAGCAAGGGCATGTGCGGACGCGCTGCGCTTTTTGGCTGGATCACCGCATCGACAGGTATCTTGATATCCTTCGAACCGGGCCTGGGGCTCTTGACGTTGACGTTCAGGCGGAAGGTGAACGTACCCGGCTCCATCTCCGTGAGTGGCGTGCCGGGGGAATGCCCTTGCAGCTTGTAGCCACGCGCCGTGAGATATTTCTGGATAAGAGCAAGTTGGCGTTTCTCCTGGGCATTTCTCACAATTGGTTCCGCGACCGCTCCACATAGCCTGTCCGCCACGATAGTGCAAGAGCGGTACCGTTCTTCCCTGCTCGGGCGGCGCATCTCTTCCAGCCACGGAAACACGTCAACATCGAGCATCTGCGAAAGCGTCCTCGAAATCCTGCGCAGGTGCTCCTGGAGGAGCTCCGGCGTCAGGCGCGGCGGAACCCTGCCTTCTTCCAGCGTTTCCACCACATTCTTGTTGGAGTCAGCAAGGCCAACTAACCGGTCGCGCGCAAGAGGCGGGCAGGTAGACATGCGAAGCGTCGGCAGAATGGCCGGGTTGGCCTCGATTATGTCCGGGGTGATGATCGTAAGGTCCTCGGTCCGCCTCAGACCCTGCTCGACGCTCTTGATGGTCTTCCTACGGGTGTCCCGGTAAGCCTTGGGTGCAAACCTCATAAACCATCGGTTGAACTGGTCAACCGAGGCGCGAGTGTCGGCCTTCCATAAGTGTGGCTTGTCGGCGTTAATTGGCATGGGTAACGTTCGCCGCAACCTAGCATTGGTGAACCGGTCAAACGGTAACATACACCTTGCTGATTCCACCTGCAATGGCCATGAGTAAGGTAGCCGCATTATTAACAGGTACTCGCCAAGTTATCGACGAATCCGCAGAGGGAATCCGAAGTTCTGGCCGGGCGACGGCGAACTCGGAAGCGCCTTTTCCATAGGTTAACGCATATGGGGAGGTGCCCTGCACCATACGGTACAGGGCTTGCCCTGGCCCAGGCCAAGGCAAGCCTTAGCCTGGATTTCTCACCACGTTTGGACGCTCTTAAGGGACTTCGGGAAGGGCGGGGCTTCAGCCCCGCCGAAATCGCGGCTCCCGCCCTCTGTTGCTCCCGTGCCCCGCGCAGCTTGCGGCCGCAAGCTGCACGGGGCACGGGACACTGGAATAATCAGGAAGGCCTTCGTAACGGCGGGGCTGAAGCCCCGCCCTTCCAGACCCGTGAGAAATACAGGCGGGCTGGCGCAGACGTTGGCTTTTTAACGTCTGCGATCTGCCGCAGGCAGGCACGGCCAGGGTTTTAACTGATCTAGTTCCCCGGGTCTCTTCGGGAGATCGCAGACCCCCAGGGGGGGTCTGCGCCAGCCCCCATCCCACTTTAGTCCCGCATGGATGAAACCGGTTCTGGCCAGGCTGCGCGGAAACGGCTGTATCTTAGAGCCGCTTCTTGAATTCCGCGATCGTCAGTCCCGCGTCTCTAATTAGTCCAGCCATGGTGAAGGCATTGACGGGATTGTGACGGGGAATGGTGAGAAAACGAATACCGTCGGACATGACGATATGCCTTCCCTGGCGGACGATTCGGAACCCCGCCTTCTCAAATGCTTTGACCGCATTCAGATGGTTGATGCCGGGCAGCTTGGGCATGAGCTAGACAGATACTTCGATCTCCCGTACTTCCGCTTCTCGAAGAGTTTCTTTGACTGCCTCCAAGTACTCCCGAATCGCGTCCCGGATATTCTCAAGCGCTTCCTCTTCTGTCCGCCCTTGTGACCAGCAGCCGGGTAAGCCGGGACACGAGACACTGTAACCTTCTTCAGAACTTTGCAACACGACGCTGTATTTCATGGTTGACCCTCAACCTGCATTATACCCGCGAAGGGCAAGGCAGCGCGGACCTGCTTTTTGGGTCCGCCTTTTGGCAGGGCGTGTCGTACTTAGGGGGAGGTGCACTGGCCCTGGCCAGGGCATGCCTTAGCCTGGATTTCTCACCACGTTTGGACGCTCTTAAGGGACTTCGGGAAGGGCGGGGTTTCAGCCCCGCCCTTCCAGACCCGGGGTGAGAAATACGGGTTGGCCCTAAGCCGCCGTGCGCGCAGGCGGTTTCTTGCTCGCGGGCTTTGACTCCGGAGCGGCTTGAGGTGCGGCTTCTTCCTCTTCTTCTCGAACCTCATGTTCCGGCGCGCGGCCGCTCACGAAGGTCCACTTCAGAGGGTAAACGTCCGGATCAAAGATCACGGCGTAGAAGTGCCAGATGACAATGGCGAGAGTGGCCAAGATGGCCTCGTAGTAATGGACGGCGGTGGCGATGTCGAGCCAGACCTTGGAGAGGTATTCAAGCACGAAGTTGTGCGCCCAAAGGAAAATGCCCGTGACCGCCATGAGAACGGTCCCCCAGACCAGCGCCCAGTACTCGAGCTTCTCCGCGTAATTAAACTTGGCGTAAAGCGGAGCCTCCCGGCGGTACCCCAGGTTATAGCCCACGGTCTCAACCGCCTCGCGCATATCTCGGACCTTGGGCAACATGGCACGCAGGTCTCGCCGCCCCTCCCGAGTGAAGACGAGATAGAGAAGGTGATAGAAGCCCGCGCCGATCAGCACCACTCCCGCAATGCGATGCACAAGGCCGCGTAACGGGAGGCCCTTCTCCCACCTCACCAGCGGCGCCGCCCAGAAGCTCTCCGGGAACTTCAACATGAAGCCCGTAATCACTAACGTAATGAAGCTGATCAGCAACAGCGCATGCTGAACCCGCTCGCTCAGGGTGAAGCGGAGAGGTGTGTGGAGCGCGCCGTAGCGGGCGACGTGGCGGCGCAACTTACGCAGCCAGTCCAGAAGATTGTGCAGCAGCATGAACCCCACGACGGTGGGAATGGTGAAGAGATAGAACAGCCGCACGTAGAAAAGCCAGCGACTTTCAGCCGCCGAGGTCGGCAGCACATGGACCGGCCCCAGCGCAAACTCTTTGCCCGCATCCGGGTGACACTTCCCGCAGGTCTGGGGCAGATTGGCCTTGGCGATGGTGGAACGAGGATCGGTGGAGGGCAAAATCTCGTGTACACCGTGGCAGGAAGCGCAATTGGCAACCGTCTGGGAACCGGCCTGCGCCGCCAAGCCATGGTAGCTGTTCTCATAGCTTGACACACGACCCGCAGGGAGAGCAAAGCGCGCATTCAGCCGCTGGTCCGCGTGGCAGTGCGAGCAGGTTACGCGGGAAATGTTGGCCACATAAACCGGAGAGTTTGGGTCGCTCGGAGCCAGGATTCGATGCTCACCGTGGCAGTCAGTACAAGTGGGAGCAGAATCAACGCCCGCCGCCACGGCGCGGCCGTGAATGCTTTCCTTGTATTGACCAAAGACCTGCGTGTGGCACTTTCCGCACGTCGAGGCTACCCGGAATTTGTAGATCGGCGAGCGCGGGTCATCCCCCGGAAGGATGTCGTGGACGCCGTGGCAGTCATTACACACCGCGGCATTCATCTTGCCGGCCTGGATGGCGCGCCCGTGCACGCTCGACTCGTAGGCTTCCACGGGCTTGGCCACCGCGAACAGGTATTTGGCCGCCAAGGCGGGGTTCGAGTGGCATTGCCCGCAGGTCCGAGGAAGGTTCAGCTTGCCAACCGGCGAGTTTGGGGCGCTGGCAGCCACGACTTGGTGCGCGGGCCCATGGCAGCTCCGGCAGGTCGGAGCATCTCCGTTCAGGTGAGCGCGGGCGCGCCCGTGAACGCTCGCTGAAAATTGCTTCACTTCCAGCTCATGGCAGGCGGCGCAGGACGCAGCGTTGCGAGTAGAGGGCTTAAGAACCTCGTGAGCGCTGCCGTGACAAGCCATGCAGGTCTCGGAGCTGTCCGGCTTTCCTAGCGCGGAATGGGCGTGGGTGGCTAACTCCCCTGCGACTTCTCCGTGACATGCAAGACAGGAAGCGGAGGCGCTCTTGGCCGTGTGCGGGATCTTTGTTGCCCCGGCGTGACAGTCGACGCAGCGAAAGTCTTTGTGGACGCTCTGCGCAAGCGCCTCTGCCCTCACGGTGATGGGCTTGCCTTGCGAGTTCGTCAAACCCGTGGATGCTCCGTGGCAGGAAAGGCAGTCGTCTGAAGCCCTCAGGCAACTCGTGCCTCCAAGGATTACAATGACCGAACTGAACACGACAAGCCTGCTCAAACCCATTTCAAGGAGTCCCACCCTTCCATGCAACGATCCCAGCCACAAGCCACCTTTGACCCCCGAGTTGGACAGGGCTGAAGCGCAAACGTCAAACTGCGAAAATCCACGCATCAAGAGGCGACAGAAGTGACAGTTTGAAGCTGCGGCCAAGAGATGCGAGCAGTTAGGGACATAGTGTTGCAGTTCTAATACCGTTTAAGCTGGTTTTTTAAACAGTCAAGGCATGACAAAACGTCGCTTTTGGCGCCCCGCGCTTGGGCAGACCTTCGGAGAGATTGCCGGACAGACATCTCTGGAGTGCCGCCCGCCCACGGTGGGCTGCACCACAAAGCGCTATTGCGAGACTTGGAAGCTGAATACCGCGTCTGGGCCAATCATGCCTCCCGCGGCAGGGGACTGTGTCAAGATGATACCTCGCGCAGCGCTTTCCGATGCAATGGAAGTGACACCAACCACTTTGAAGCCCGCGTTATCAAGACTGCGACGGGCTTGGGCGATGGGTTGGCCGACGAAGCTTGGGCACAGGTACGCAACAGGCGCTTCCCCGACAGAAACTAGAATGTTCACGGCGGGGCTTCTGAGCTCGGCGCTTTCCGGTAGCGGATCCTGCGCCACGACTTGATCGGGTTCGGTGCCAAGCCAGTGAACTCCTACTACATCGCCCAATTCGAGGTTGCGCTGGATAGCCGTGATCCGCGCGGCGCGGATGCTTGCCCCCACAAAGTTGGGGATGACGACTTGGGGAGGCCCCAGGCTCACCAGGACATGCACGTGCTGGCCGATCTTGATGCGGGTTCCTGGGGGAGGCATCTGGGACACTATCACCTGAGGAGGGTAGTGGGTGTCGAAGAGCTTATCCTCGACCTTCATTTCGAGACCCAATCCGCTGGCCATGCGTTGAGCATAGTCGTAAGACAATCCGACCATGTTGGGCATCGTTTCTTGGTGGCCGTGAATAGTAACCCGAATGGTAGTAATGGCGCTGAGCAGCGCCACGGTCACCAAAACCGTAGATAAGAGAAAGAGGCGGAAAAGAGTCCGAATGCGTTCCCGAAGGCTCATCTTAACACTCCATTCTATCACGCATTGGATTTGCGACATTAAACTAGGAAATACCCATGATCCAACCACCCTTAACCCCCCCTTAGCCAAGGAGGAGGAACGTAAAACTCCCCTCCTCAGACGAGGAAGAGTTGGGGCGGCGGGTTGCCGGGCGCGCAGTTCCATCATGCCCCCACGCCATCATGCGCCTTGACTAAGCTCCAGCCAAACCGTACTATGTGGCTCCAACCCGATGGAGGTGTGGCATGTCTGAAGGCTCGGCCGAACCAACTCTCTGGAAGAGTCTAGACACTTTCCGAATTGAATTACCATCCTGGGGGTTTGCCAACACTGGTACCCGTTTTGGTAAATTCATTCAGCCGGGCGCGGCCACGTCCACCGAAGAGAAGTTTAGCGATGCCGGGCAGGTTCATCGCTTTACAGGCATCTGTCCGACCGTCGCCGTGCACGTTCTCTGGGACTTCCCAAAAGGCCTCCAGAGCACGAATGAAGTGAAGGGGTACGCTGCTAAATATGGCGTCGGGGTGGGCGCAATCAACCCCAATGTCTTTCAGGACCAGATTTACAAGCATGGGTCCTTGGCCAATCCCGACCTCGAAATTCGCCGCGCAGCCTTGCAGCACATCCTGGATTGCGTGGAGATTGGGAAGCAGACAGGGAGCCGGGACATCTCCCTTTGGTTTGCGGATGGATCGAGTTATCCCGGGACTGCCAACATTCGCCAGCGGAAGCGGTGGTTCGCAGAGGGTTTGAGGGAAAGTCACTCCAAGCTTTCACCCACGCAGCGATTGTTGGTGGAATACAAACCTTTCGAACCAGCTTTTTACCACACTGACATTGCTGACTGGGGGATGGCTCTGCTGCTAGCCCGTGCTGCCGGTCCGCGCGCCAAGGTCCTTGTGGATACAGGTCACCACTATCAAGCGCAGAATATCGAGCAAATCGTGACCTGGCTTCTCAGTGAAGATATGCTGGGAGGTTTCCACTTTAACGACCGCCGGTACGCCGACGATGATTTGACGCTGGGTTCAATCGATCCCTACCAGGTCTTTCGCATCTTTCACGAAATTCTCTACTTTGAGTGGGAGGTTGGCCGACCCGCGGACATCGCCTACATGATCGACCAGAGCCACAATTTGAAGGGCAAGATCGAGGAGATGATCCAAACGGCAGTGGCAGCCCAAGAATTGTATGCCAAGGCAACACTTGTTGATCATGAGCGTCTGGCTCGCCACCAGCAGAAGTGTGAGCTGGTGGACGCTGAAGAGTGCCTCAAAGAGGCCTTCTCAACGGATGTGCGACCTCTAATCCGGGAGTGGAGACGTTCGAAAGGTCTGCCTGAAGACCCCCTGGCTGCTTTTCGCGAGTCCGGATACATGCAACGGATCGATCGCGAGCGAGCCGAGAAGAACCAAACCGCCGGAGGAAGCTACGCGTAGCGTTGCAGTGGGGCTGTTGGCCGAAACCAAAATGGGACTCTCCGTGTCCTCCGTGCCTTTCAAACTTTAACACAGAGGACACGGAGCGGCTCAGCGGCCTTTGTGTTGAGGCTCTTCTGGCCACACAGGCCACGGAGGCGCCAAATACGATGACCAAAAGTGGTACTTATATTGCCGCAACCGATCTGGGAGCGGAAAGTGGCCGTGTTGTCCTTTGCCGTTGGACCGGAGAGGAAGGAATCCTGGAGGAGGTCCACCGTTTTCCTAATGGCGCGCGTCAAGAGGCGGGTCACTTGGTATGGGACCTGGACCGTCTATGGCAGGATATCCAAAAAGGACTTCGCCTCGCTGTGTCCAAGGCGGGGGGGCGCATCGCCAGCGTTGGCGTAGATGGCTGGGGTGTGGACTACGTATTGCTCGATCGAACTGGAAATCGCATTGGCCGCTCTTACTGCTACCGGGATGCCAGAAACCTCCCCCACATGGAGCGCGTCTTCGCCCTCCTTCCCCAAAAGCGCTTGTACGAGATTACGGGGATTCAGCTTCTTCCTTTCAACACTGTTTTTCAATTGATGGCGCACATTGCCGAATATCCCTCGGAATGGGATCGCGCCGCCAAGTGGCTCACCTTGCCGGAGTATTTCCTTTTCCGGCTCTCGGGAGTCGCGATGGCCGAGTATACTGAAGCTAGTACCACCCAACTCCTCGATGTCAACAAGCGCTCCTGGTCGCAGGAACTGACCCGCGCTCTGAATCTCAATTTGGAGAAATTCCCTCCCATCGCCCCACCCGGGACGCCCCTGGGGAAAATGCGCAAAGAGCTCGCCACGGACCTTGGCCTTTCCAATGTGCAAGTCATCGCGCCGGCCTGCCACGACACGGGCGCGGCAGTGGCGGGCATCCCCTTCCCGCATGACAAGCTGGCATTCATCAGCTCCGGGACTTGGTCGCTGGTGGGCATGGTGGTTTCGAGTCCCGTGGTCACGCCAGATTCGTTTGAAGAGGACTTTACCAACGAAGGCGGTGTAGGCGGGAGCATCCGATTCCTGCGCAACGTGATCGGGCTATGGCTGCTCCAGGAGTGCCTGCGCGAATGGAAAGAGCAGGGCCTCGAGTTGACCGCGGCCGACTTGGCGCAGCAATGTTCCGAGGCTCCTGCTATCGGACCTTCCTTCGATGCGGAGGCGAAGGCCTTCCTAGCGCCAGGCAACATGATCGCCCGCATCAACGCCGCTCTCAAGGCGCACGGGTTCGAGGAAGAAACCCAACCCAAGGAACTTGCCGCCATTATTTTCCGCAGTTTGGCGCGACAGTACGCCAAAGTGATCAAGGATCTTCAGGCGATAACCGGCAGGCCGATCGAACGCATCTGCATCGTGGGCGGCGGTGTCAAAAATGAAACCCTCAACCGTCTGACCCAGGAACTGACAGGGCGTGAAGTCCTGCGCGGGCCGAGTGAATCCACGACGGTGGGGAATGTTGCCACGCAGATCGCGGCGCTTGAGAAGACCAAATCCCTCGACCAGATTCAGGCCATCAGCGCGCGGCTGAAGTTTCCCGGGTAGTCGAGGAGTCGTCTCGACTCTCGACGCTTGACTCACGACTTCTCGACTCCTTCACTTCTTGACCCCTTCTTGACTTCTCGACTTCTTGACTTCTTGACTTCTCGACTCCTTGACTGCCAGAATCACAACGAGGCAAAAGCGTGATTAGCGTAACCGAGGCATTTGCCCTGGGACTCGGGTCGGGTCCCATCTGCGTTGCGTCTTGCGGACCGGTCCTGCTGCCGTGGCTCGGGGCCGAGCCACGCGACTTGCGCGGCACGGGCCGGTTGCTGGCCATCTTCTTGGCCGGACGCCTGGCAGGCTACCAGGGATTCGCGGTGGTGGCTTGGGCGGCCGGGTTGACCATCCCGCTTGACCTCCGCAGCCGCACCTTGGTCTTCGGCCTGGCCAACTTCGGGCTGGCGGCGCTGTTGGCTATCTCGGCATGCTTTACTCGCCGCCGTTGCGCGCAGCCGCCGGACAAACCCCACACTCGTCTGTATCAAATCGGTGCCGCGAATCGCTTCCGGCCGCCCGCTGCCTTAACTCTCGGCTTTCTTACCGGGCTTAATCTCTGCCCGCCGTTCGTTGCCGCCGGGATTCGCGCCGCCGCGGCGCACAGCCTGCCCGGTGCGCTCGCCTTCTTCGCGCTCTTTTTTGCCGGGACCTGCGTCTGGTTTCTGCCCTCGCTCACGGTCAGCTCACTGCGTCGCTTCAGCGCGGTTCCGGCCGTGGCCCGCATGACCATGGGCGCTCTCGCGATCTATTACGCCTACCTGGGAGTGGTGAGCGCGGCCTCCTGGCGGCTGGCTCCCAGCCGAGCCGGCAATCTTGTCATTTTTATCACTAGGACGGTGTCTCATGCCTGACCAAGTCCATTCGAGCGCGCCCGCTCCGCCCCGCAGCGTCGGGCGCTCGCTTCTTCTGAGCCTGCCCATGGCACTGTTTACGCTGCTGCTGTTCACGCCGGTCCTCCGCCAGCCCGGCCAGCCTGCCAAGCTGGCGGCGCTGGTCACCTGGGTCTTCATGCTGGCCTTGTTCTTCCTGATGATGCGTACCCGCCAGACCTACCGCTGGCGTCGCATATTCTTCATCACCTTGGGATTCCTGTTTCCAGTTGGCTTCATTTGGGACCTCGTCGCCCTGCGCTCGTCGATGAGCATCCCCATTGAACGCATGCTCTCCGGCGACACGCCTTTCTGCTTCATGGTGATTCCCATGACGCTGATCCCGGCCGCGCTGAAGAAAACCATCATCTTCCCGGGCTCGATCCTGCCAACACCCTCGAACCCCCACAGCATCGCCATGATGGTCGCGCTGTGGCTGCTGGCTACCGTCATTCTGGGCAAAGCATGGTGCAGCTACGGTTGCTTCTTTGGCGGACTGGACGAGGGCTTCTCCTCGATCCCCAAGAAGGCGCGCGTACGCAAGATCAATCCCAAGTGGCGCCTCGCGCCGTGGGCAATTCTCGTGGCCATCGTGCTGCTCTCTGCTGCCACCTTCGAGCCCGTCTACTGCTCATGGCTCTGCCCGTTCAAAGCAGTCACCGAATTTCCCCAGGTGCGCTCCACCCAAACGGCGCTCCAGTTCGGGATCTTCATCACGCTTTTTCTCGGCCTGGTCGTCGTGCTACCGTTCCTCACCAAACGGCGCACCCAATGCGCCTTCTTCTGCCCCTTTGGCGCCTTCCAGTCGATTTTTAGCCGGACCAGCATCTTTGACGTCCGGATCGACAAGGAAAAGTGCGGGGCGGGCTGCCTGTTGTGCCAGAACAACTGTCCTACGCTTGCCATCGACCAGGAGGCTATTCGCGCCGGCAAGCTCCCCTCCTCTTGCATGCGCTGCGGCGCCTGCATCGACGTTTGCCGCAAGGACGCCGCCGTGTGGCATATCAAGGGCACGCCGGTGGGTGTGAAGCCCGAGCGCGCGCGACTGCTTTACCTCTACGCGGCATGGACCTTCGCCAGTATGTTCGGGGGCAGTATCATCGCCCATTCGCTCGAGAGGCTGATTGGGTTGGTGATGTGATGAAAAACCTCACCACAGAGGTCACAGAGTTTACAGAGAAGAGCTATTCTTCCTCCGTGGTCTCTGTGTTCTCTGTGGCGGATCTGTTCTTCGTGGAACACGACGCAAGGAGAATGTCATGAAGCGCCTAAGGGGAATACTGGGTTATACGGTCGCAGTGCTGACCATCGCGGTAGCGGTGATTGGGCCATTGTTTTGGTTTGGCTTCTTCAGCCGCGCTGCCGCCAGGACGTCGTTGCGCATTGACCCTAGGTACACCGGCGGCGAGCCGGCTCGCACCCTCGCCCGCGAGACTTACCAGATTGTCATCTACAAACCTGTGCTGAAACGCGCCCCGCTCTCAGCCACGGGGTCGTTCGTGCAGATTGTATGGAAACCCGCCTCCGCCCTGCCCGCCACCATCTCCGAGCCACTCGACCTGGACGGCGACGGCCAGCCGGATTGCGTGGTTTCCTTCCAGGTGCCGCGCGATCCCCAGGCCAAACTGCGCGTCGACGTGAAGCCTTTGAACGCCCTCGTTCAACCGATGAGTGGGGTAGGCAGGGACTCGTTTTCCTCGCTCATCGCACGGGTGAACGATACTATCGTCGTCCGAGTGCCGCTGCGGTGAGGGGACGGGAGACGGGGGCGGTCGGTACCGTTTCTCTGCGGGTTGTTCTGGAGGAAGCTGATGATGTAGAATACACCAACTCGCCACGCGAGCTCCGCGACGCTCGTGCGATGGGGAGCGGCCTATGTCGTTGAGTTCAGCGACACAGAAGAAGGCGCATATCCCGAGATTCGATTCTGAGGACCAGTTGCGACAAACTGTCGCGGCTCTCCTTACTCGGCTGCCGAACCACAGGAACGTCCAGATTGCTCATGGCCCGCTAGAGAAGGGCAAGGACATCATCTTTTCAGTCCCTACGGCATTCAACCGGACTCAGCACTGCGCGTGTGTAATCAAGAACACGCCGCTTAGTGCAAGTCACACAGCGAAGGACAACGTGTCTTCCGCCCTAGGCCAAGTGAGGCAGGCCTTCGGTTCCCCATTCCTGGACTCGAATGCGAACGAGGCTCGCATCAGCAAGTGCTTTTTGATTTGCCCATTCGAAATCTCGCAGATGACGCTTGAGGTCATCAAGGACGAGCTTCGCGAATTTAGGGACAACCTTGTTGTGATTGATGGACCTGAGTTGTTCACCTTGCTTCAACGATACTATCCCGAGTATAAACCCGACGAATTCACGTTTAAGAGTCATCGCCTGACTGAGTTTCGACGAGACGTACAGGAAGATGGTCCATTGGCCAAGTTGGCCTTCAATCAGTTGCATCTTGACGCTACGCGGAACGCGTACAACGTTTTCGTTGAAGCGGCATTTGAAGCCGTGATGACTCGAAGGGAGGTGGACCGGCAGGGGATCCTGGATGGGGTGGTAACTCCGGTACCGGACTGTTTGTGTGCGAAACTTAAAGCTCCGTCTGTAGGTGTCGTACCGGTCCAGCCAGAGGTCTACCTAATCTCATCGTCTTATATTGAGCGGGTCGCCCATCAAAAGGGGACGTTTCTGCGTCGCTTTGCGGTGTTTCTCAAGGTCGGCCTTCTTGAGCGCGAACACCACGAGGCTGCTCTCGAAGCTTTCGACGCTCTCCTAGCGTTTCTGAACAGTGCCTATGCGGACAAGGCAGGTCACGATGCAGTTCTTGCCGGACTGAGAGTCCACTTCGAAGACCGACTAATTACTCCACGCGGAGACTTCAGGGCGCTACCAGAAGATCGGCGGGCGGTTCTCCTCGGGCATCTAACAGCGGTGCAAAAGGCACTGACCGTGCTACCGCAGCGCATCAATGAAACCTTGTCTCTTGGTTTCGAGAGGCTCGAGACGGAGTCGAAGTCCCAGGGAATCCTAGACCGCGATGTCTTTCAGAGGTCCTTGTTCTGGTCGGACTACTTCTCGGTCAACCCAAACGAGCATTTGGTGGACAAGGAGGTTCGGCGCTTCCGTGTAGAAACAAGTGTTTTCCACGGATTGTGCCGGTCGGTCTTCGTCGTAGGCCCCGCGGGCTACGGAAAGACCTCATTCTGCAAATGGCATACCCTTGAGGATGACAAGCTTTATAGCAAGGGCAGTCATCGGTGGATCGCCGTGTACATCCCCCTGCATAGACTCACTGGCGACCAACTCTCCTCGTTATCGCACACGGTCAAGCAGCACGCCGCACTCACGGCGAATCTCTTCGGACGTTCGACCGCGGCCCCGAGGACGGATGGCTACAGGGTCTATCTCGACGGTCTCGACGAGGTTAGTGACGAGTTGGCTCGGCACCGTATTCTGGAGCTTGTCAGAACGTGCAAACAGCTTGGCTGTCCCACGGCGTATGTGCTTACGTCGAGAGACTACTTGGTGGGGGAGGACACTCTGGGCATCCCGAGGCTTTCGATCAAGCCCCTGACCGACGAGAAGGTCATCGAATTGGCGGGATTATGGTTGCAGGACGATCCTTTGCTGCGCGCGTTCATTCGTCAGCTGGAGGAAGCCCCCGCGATAAGGGAGTTGGCGCGTGTCCCACTTTTGTGCACCCTGGTCATTCTGATCTACAGGAAGACGCTTTCTATACCCGAGAACAAGCTGAAGCTGTACGAGACCTTTATCGAGTTGCTGAGCAGCGGGTGGGATCTGGCCAAGGGCATCCAGAGGGGAACCAGCCACAAAGCGGAGTTTAAGATATTGTTGCTGAGGCGGATTGCAATCTCGGCGCACTTGGAGCAAAAGAAGAGCTTCAGCACGCGGGACTTTAACCTTGCTCTCGCTGAACTGCCTCTGAAGTTCACGACCGACGAAATGAAGCTGCTGCTAGACGAGTTGCTTTCGGATGGCGTGATCCAGAGATCTGGTAGTGAATATGAGTTCAGACACTTGTCGTTCCAGGAATATTTGGCTGCCGCTGAGCTCTTCAACGACCCAAACAAGGAATATGCAAATCAGGGCCTCGCAGGGTTTCTCTCCGGTGATGAGTGGTGGAGAGACGTCATGAGCTTCTACGTCCTCATGATTCGCAACCCCGTCAGTGCCATCCGTTGGATTCACGGGACAGCACGTAAACAAGGAATTAAGGGCAAAACTGCCTTAGGGAACATGGACTACCTGCGGAGGGTGGCGAATAGTGCATTCAGAGCGGCATAACGCCTATTTAATCGAGCGTTGCCATACCCTGGGCTGCTGCAGAGGGGAGAGCTTAGCCCAGGCTGCTACGTCGTTCAACGTATGATCAACGCGTGGCGCATTCACAGAATTAAGCGTGTGCGCCACCCCGGAGTCGCCTGCCCACGAAATCGCTTGACCCCGCAGTCTGATCCTGATCCTTGACCCAAATTGAGTTTTCTAATAGCGTGAAAGATTCGCGAGGTCTCCCTAGATGTCCAGAATTCGGGTGGCGCTGTTCGTAACGTGTTTGGGTGACCAGTTCTTTCCCCAAGTGGGGGAGTCCGTGGTCAAAGTGCTTCGGCGGCTGGATGTCGAGGTCACTTTCAATCGTGCGCAAATCTGTTGCGGTCAGCCGGCGTTCAACACCGGTTACCGTGATGAGGCCCGAAGGGTGGCAGCAAACGTTCTCAACCTTTTTGACGACGCGGACTATGTGGTGTGCCCCTCGGGTTCCTGCACCTCGATGGTGCGCGTGTTTTATCCCGAGCTGTTCGCGGCGGACGCCGGGCGGTTGCGAAAATGCCTTCAATTGCGCGACAGGTTCTTCGAGTTCTCGGAATTCGTGGTGAACGTTTTGAAAGTGGAGGATGTCGGAGCAAGCTTTCCCCATCGCGTGACGTACCACGACTCCTGTCATCTTCTGCGTGAGCTGGGCGTTGAGGAGCAGCCGCGCAAACTGCTGCGCAAGGTGCGCGGTGTCGATTTCGTGGAAATGGAAGGGTATAAGGTGTGCTGCGGCTTCGGGGGAACATTCGCCGTTAAATTTCCCGAAGTTTCAGTCGCCATGGGTCAGGACAAACTCGGATTCGCCACTCACACCAACGCCGAGTACCTTGTCGCCAATGACTCCGGATGCTTGATGCACCTCGCGGGGATGATTCATCGCCAAGGTTTGCCACTCAAGACGATGCACCTGGCGGAGGTACTGGCGCAAAGGCAATAGGGGCGTGATTCTCCCGCGTCGGGCGACGAGTGGGCTCCGGACTGGTCGACGCGGCAGACGAGCCCCTCACCCGTCCTGCGGCGGCTGGTGAAAACGCCGTCGGGGGCCACCCTCCCCGATTTCTGGGGTCCGATGGACCCCATCGGGGTCCTGAAATCGGACTCCCCCAAGGGGGAGAGGGTTAGAATTGACGAACGGTTTGGCTCTTGACTCTTGACTCTCGACTCTCGACTATGGCAGACACTGGCATTCACAGCAACGAAGTTCACGAGCTTGGCAACAAGACGCTCGCCGATGCGCATCTTCAGGAAGCTTATCGCTCTTCCACCCTTCGTCTTTACAACCACCGCTTGGAGGCGATCAGCGAAGTGCCGGGCTGGGAACGGCTGTGCGAACGCGCCCAGGAGCTCAAGCGTGAAGTGATCGAGCACCTGGATTACTACCTCGAGCAGTTCGCCGATAACGTAGAGCGGCGCGGCGGCAAAATACACTGGGCGGCGACTGCCGAGGAGGCCTGCCGGATCATTCTGGAAATCGCGCGGCACTGCGGGGCGCGAGAAATCGTGAAGGCGAAATCGATGGTCGGGGAAGAAGTGGAGTTGAACCAGGCCTTCGAGGCGCGAGGGATTCACCCCGTTGAGACCGACCTGGGCGAGTTCATTATCCAGCTCGAGGGCAATCGGCCCGCGCACATTGTAGCCCCGGCCATCCATCTGACAAGGCGCGACGTGTCAAACCTCTTCGCCTCTCGCCTTCATATCGAGCGTACCGAAGTGCCGGAACGCCTGACGGCGATTGCGCGCCAGGTGCTGCGCGAGCAGTTTGCCAGGGCGGAAATGGGAGTGAGCGGCGGTAATTTCCTGGTGGCGGAAACCGGCACAGTGGTGCTGGTGGAAAATGAGGGGAACATCCGGTTCTGCACTACGGTACCGCGCGTGCACGTGGCGCTGGTAGGTATTGAGAAGCTGATTCCGCGTTTGGCTGATCTCGGCGTTTTCCTGCGGCTGCTGGGGCGTTCGGGCACTGGCCAGAAGCTGACCTCGTACACCTCCCTTCTAACTGGCCCACGGCGCCCGGGCGAGGACGGTCCGGATGAGATGCACGTGGTGCTGGTAGACAACGGGCGCGTAGCGACCTTGGCGGACCCTAAAATGCGGGAAGCGCTTTATTGCATCCGCTGCGGCGCTTGCCTGAACACATGCCCGGTCTATCGCAAGATAGGAGGGCACGCTTACGGCTGGGTCTATAGCGGCCCCATCGGGGCGCTAATCACCCCGCAATTTACCAGTATTGAGCAGGCGCGCGAGTTGCCGTTCGCGTCTTCGCTTTGCGGGGCCTGCCGAGAAGTTTGTCCCGTCAAGATCAACATTCCCGATCTCCTGCTGCACTTGCGAAGCAAGGCTCAGGAAATGGCTCCGGCGCCCCGCGCGAAAGGCGCCCTGCTGCGCGAGAAGACCATGATGCGCTTGTGGGCCTGGGCCTTCTCGCGGCCCTGGGTATATGCGCTGGGCGGGCGCCTGGCGCGCTGGGGGCAAGTCCTGCTCGCTCGCTCCGGCTGGATTCGAAAAGTGCCCTTTTACCCGGCATCCCGCTGGACCGATGCCCGTGACGTCCCTGCCCTAGCGCGAAAGTCCTTCCACGAGCGGTGGAAAGAGATTTCCTGACTCCTGGCTCCTGGCTCCTGCTCTTTAGAACTTTACCCGAAAGGTTTTTATCTCGTGCGGGGCCCCCGGCACCTTTACTCAGGTCCCTTCGACGACGAAGGGTTTGGGGGGAACGTATTTATCCCCTTCGTGGTTCAGAGTGCCTGTGCCCAGTCTGCCGTTGTGTTGCCAGCGGCGGGATGCTAGAGTTGCCACAGAATCGTTTACTTGGTGAATCCCATGAATGGCGCACTGCAAGCAACAGAGCAATTTGCGAACTTGGATGGCCGCCGTGTTTATTACCGCAGCTTCGGCTCCGGCAAGACAGTCATGGTCTTCCTATCGGGCTGGGGCTGCGACACATCGCTTTGGGAGAATCAAGTTCCCGCGTTGGCGCCGCATTATCGCGTGTTGCTCGTTGACCTGCCAGGCCATGGCGGCAGTGACAAGCCGGACATCCCTTACACACCCGACCTGTTCACGCAAGCGGTCGAAGCAGTGGTCACACACGCCTGCGCGCCGAAGGTTGTTGTTGTCGGGCACAGCATGGGCGGGATGGTAGCGTACGAGTTCGCGCGGCGCCGGCCGGAGAAGACTCTTGCCCTGATCTGGGTCGATGGCGCATTCAGTATTCCCATTGATGTCGACCAGCAGATCGCCGGGCAACGCAAACGCGCTGAGGAGTTTCGAACGGCGGATTATGCGGAAAAAGTTCGCGGATTTATCGACCAGCTCTACGTCCCGGAAACCCCCACGCACATCCGCGAGAAGGTCACGGCAGCCATCCTCTCGACCCCCCAGCACGTGCTTGCAAGCTGTTTGGAAGGCCTTGCCGACCCCCGACTCTTCGAGCACAAGACCCTGGACATCCCCGCATTCGCCATTTTCAGTTCTTTCTGGGGTCCCGAGCGCTTCATCGAGATCTTTAAGAAGACTATGCCGCAATTCCAACACCAGGTGCTGACCGGCGTCGGTCACTACCCCATGCTCGAGAAGCCGGAGGAAGTGAACGCCGCGCTCACGCGCTTTATGGGGAGCATTCAGGGATTGTAACGTCGGAGCCGCGCGCATGAGCGAGCGGTCTGGCGCAGGGAGAAAGGATCGATCCATGCTTCATCAACAGACGTCGAGTTCCACATCGCGCTCTATTTCCCGGCAGTGGCTACCTGCGCTGCTCTTGGTCCTGCTTGTCTCGCCCTCCCTCCTACGAGCACAAGAGGGGGCGCCCCCCAGTCCTCCCAAGACGAGGACTGACACCGTCACGGAACGGATCCAGGGGGTCGAAATCGCCGATCCTTACCGCTGGCTCGAGGACCAGCAAAGCCCTGATACGCGCGCTTGGATCGATGCCCAGAACAAATACACGCGAGCCTATCTCGACTCGTGGCCGGGGCGGGCAGCGCTGAAGCGGCGGCTCACGGAATTATTGAAGGTCGAGACCATCAGCGTGCCTGCGGAGCGGAACGGCAGGTACTTCTTCAAACGCAGAGCGGCAGACCAGGAGCAAGGTGTGCTGTATATGCGGGTGGGGCCGGAGGGGAAGGATGAGGTGCTGGTGGATCCCAATCCGCTCAGTCCAGACAAGAATATTTCCGTCGATCTTCGAGATGTCTCGAGCGATGGGACGCTCGTGGCCTATAGCCTGCGTAACGGCGGCGAGGACGAGACTTCGGTTCGTGTTCTCGATGTCAATGCTCGAACTGAGTTGCCGGACCGGTTGCCCAAGCGCCGCTATCTCGCTTTGTCAATTAAACCTGACAAGAGCGGTCTCTACTATTCATGGGCGGCACCGGAGGGCCCACACCTCAGCTACCATGCGACGGGGAGCGACCCCGCCCAAGACCGCGAGCTATTCGGCAAAGGGTATGGACCTGACAAAGGCATAGCATGTGACTTGTCGGAAGATGGTCACTACCTGACGATCACCGTCTTCTACGGGTCAGCGGCCGACCGGACGGAGATTTACTTCCAGGACCTTCAGCAAGAAGGACCCATTCGCCCGCTCGTCAACGACATTCCCGCCAGGTTCTTCGGGGAGATGGGCGGCGACCACATCTTTCTCCACACCAATTGGAAAGCCCCCAATGGACGCGTACTCGAGGCGGACCTCGGGAATCCGGGGCGTGAAAGGTGGCGCGAAATCGTGCCTGAAAGCGACGCGGCCATCGAGTCCATTGCTCTTGCGGGCGGAAAGCTCTTCGTGAGGTACATCCGGAACGCCAGTTCACAGGTAAAGGTGTTCGATGGTGCCGGCACGCACGTGCGGGACATAGACCTTCCCACCATTGGCTCAGTAGAAAGATTCAACGGGCGCTGGACGAGCAAGGAAGCGTTCTATCAGTTCACTTCGTACCCTATTCCCCCGAGGATTTACCGCCTCCAGACTGACAGCGGCCAACAGAGTGTATGGGCGGAAATCCATGTTCCGATTAATGCGGAGAGGCTGGAAGTCAAGCAAGTCTGGTACAGGTCCAAGGACGGGACCCGGGTGCCGATGTTCGTTATGTACCGCAAAGGGACAAAAATGGACGGCAACAACCCGACACTGCTTACCGGCTACGGCGGATTCAACCTCAATATAACACCGCACTTTTCAGCAGGCGCTGCGCTCTGGGCGGACCAAGGGGGCATTTTCGCCGAGCCCAACCTGCGCGGAGGAGGCGAATTTGGCGAGGCATGGCATCGCGCCGGCATGCTCGGCAATAAGCAGAACGTGTTCGATGACTTTATCTCCGCCGCCGAGTGGCTGGTGAACAATCATTACACTCAACCTTCCAAGCTGGCGATCGAAGGGGGCAGCAATGGCGGTCTGTTGGTGGGTGCAGCACTCACCCAGCGGCCCGATTTGTTCCGGGCCGTGGTCTGCGCCTACCCTCTGCTGGACATGCTCCGCTATCAGAAGTTCTTCGTGGCAAAATACTGGGTTTCTGAGTATGGTTCAGCCGACGATCCCGCTCAATTTAAATACCTCTACGCTTACTCACCTTACCAGCACGTAAAGCCGGGGACGAAATATCCCGCCGTGCTTTTCCTAACCGGTGATGGTGATACCCGCGTCGCGCCTCTCCACGCGCGCAAAATGACAGCGCTGCTTCAGGCGGATACCGGCTCGGACCTGCCGGTGCTGCTTCGCTACGATACGGAGGCAGGTCATTCACAGGGGGTATCAGTCACCAAGACCATTGACGAAGGGACAGATTTACTTGCATTTCTCCTTTGGCAGCTCAAGGTGCCGTTTTTGCCATCAGATCCGTAGCGGCGATTTTGCATCGCCACGTGCTGGCATGTTGTTTTGCCGCGGTGTCATTCCGAGCGGAGCGAGGAATCTCGCTCTGGGCTAAGGACGATCGGGAGCTCGAGGCAGACTTGACGTTATGCGGCGAAAGAACCAGAGCAAGATTCCTCGCTCCGCTCGGAATGACACCCTTGGTGAGGATCGACATGTCCTGGATCAAAAAGATTGAACCCTGCGAGGCGACGGGTGAACTGAAGGTCGAGTATGAGCAAGCAGTGAAACGGGCCGGCAAGGTTTTCAACATATTGAAGGTTCAAAGTTTGAACCCCGAATGCCTGCGCGCGTCCATGCAATTGTATCTCGCCACGATGTACGGTCGCTCCGGCCTTTCGCGCGCCGAACGGGAAATGCTGGCCACGGTTGTCTCCTGGGCCAACCAATGTTGTTATTGAATCGAAGCGCACGGGGAGGATCTCCGTCGGGAAACAGGGGACAAGGACATGGCGGAGCACGTCAAGCACGATTACCGTCTGGCCAGACTTTCACCCCGGGAAAAGGCGCTCTGCCGGTTCGCTGTGCGGGTGACGCACGTGCCCGCCGCCGTCCGCCGCCGGGATGTGCAAAACCTGCGAAAACACGGCCTCGCGGACCGCGATATCCTTGACGCCGTGGAAGTGATTTCCTACTTCAACTACATCAATCGAGTCGCCGACGCCCTGGGGATTGATCCAGAACCGGAGATGCCACGAAGAGGGAATAGGGAATAGATCGAATCGCAAATTGCAAATTTCAAATGGTTTTTCATTTGCCCTTTGCCGTTTGAATTTTGAATTTCTTTTCCGCCAGAAGCACTACCCCTGGGCCTGGATGGATTCCGGGCAAGCCGTGCCCTTACGCCGTAACGCGTTCTAGGGTGCGCGGAGCGCTACGCTCGGGAGGCAGTCAGAAGCGCATGAACCGCGTTTTCATTCTTCACTACCACGAGATCTGGCTCAAAGGTAGGAACAAGAACTACTTCCTCAGCCGGCTGCGGACGGCCGTCAAGCAGAGTCTTGCCGACTTGCCGGTGCAATCGCTGGTCAGCATTGCCGAACGCTTTCTGCTTGTCCCTGGGGATGAATCCGCCGCACCCGCTATCCTGGAGCGTTTAAGCCGGGTTTTTGGTCTCGCTTACATTGCGCTGGCCCGTGAAGTCCCGAGTACGCTTGCTGACTTGGGCCCTGCGGCCTGCAGCATGATGGCGGAAAAGAATCCGCGCAGCTTCGCGGTACGCGCCAAGATCGCTGCAACGGGATTCGGCATGAATTCAATGGAGTTGGAGCGTGAGCTCGGGCGAGTCATCCTGGACTATTTGCGAGCGAAAGACCCAAGCGTTCGGGTGAATCTCACCAACCCGGAGGTGACCTGCTGGGTCGAGGTGGTGCCTGGGAAAGCTCTGATCTATTCGGACCGGGTGGAAGGAGCCGGTGGCCTGCCTGCCCTCACCAGCGGCCGGCTCGTGGTGTTGCTTTCCGGCGGGTTTGACTCCGCGGCGGCAGCCTACAAGATGATGCGACGCGGCTGCCACGCGGCTTTCGTGCACTTCTTCGGAAGCCCCTCCCCTTCTCGGGGTTCATCAAGGGACGTGGCGGAGGAAATTGTTCGGACCCTCACACCCTACCAGTTCACCTCAAGGCTTTATCTGGTTCCCTTTGACGCCGTTCAACGCCAAATCGTCGCGACAGCGCAGGAGAGCCTTCGCGTGCTGCTTTACCGCCGCATGATGGCGCGCATCGCGCGAGAGATAGCTCGTGCCGAGCGCGCGATAGGCCTCGTGACCGGAGATAGTGTCGCGCAGGTAGCCTCCCAGACGCTGCATAACTTGGCGGCCATCGACCACGGCCTCGACCTCCCTATCTACCGCCCTCTAGCGGGGGACGACAAGGCTGAAATACTGCGGCTGGCCCGGCAGATCGGCACCTACAACATCTCCTGTGAACCCTTTGAGGACTGCTGCCCTCGCTTCATGCCGCGCGCCCCTGCCATCTTTGCCCAACCCGGACAGCTCGTCCAAGCCGAGGCTGGAATCGACATCCCCGCCCTGCTCAGGATGGGTCTTGAGGCCACAAACGTAAAGAATTTCAAATTCGAGCGAGGCTCGGTGACTTGGCGGGAGGGACTGCCTCGGCGCTTCGAAAAGCTTCTGTCCTCGTTGTGAACTGCGGAGGAACGCGCGCAGACGCGGGACCCCCTCCGATTTGTGGGGTCCGGTGGTCCGATTCGAATCGGACCAGGAATCGGACCCCCCAAGGGAGTCCGTGTGATAACGCTGCCTATGCTGTCATTCCGAGCGGAGCGAGGAATCTCGCTCTGCGTCGGGCGGACTGCCCAAGAAAAGCCAGGGCGAGATTCCTCGTCGCCTGCGGCTCCTCGGAATGACACGCAAAACCGGGTTACCACACAGACTCCAAGGGAGAGGGCAGGTTCCCGTTCTGAGCACGCGACCTGTCTTCCTGTTCCCTGTTACCTGTTCCCCGTGACCTGACACCTGGCGCACGACACCCGCATGTAAATTGACTGCTCCTGCCCGCGCCCCTATAATTGTTATGGCTAGTGGAGAACACAGGAATGAAAAAACTGCTCTTATCATTCTTACTCTTCTGCCTGGCGGGGAGTGAAGGCTTCAGCCAAGCGTCCCCTGGCGGGTCGAATGGCAACAATTCTCAGTCTCCGGGCGACCAGAGTCGAATCCAGGTGCGCGTCGAGCTGGTCAACGTGCTCGCAACTGTTACCGACAAGAAGAACCGGCTCATTACCGACCTCACCAAAGACGATTTCCGAATCTTCGAGGACGGCAGGCCCCAACAGATCCGCTTCTTCAGCCGTGAGACCGACCTCCCTTTACGCATCGGGTTGTTGATCGACACCAGTAACAGTATTCGCGGACGGCTGCACTTTGAACAGGAAGCAGCCATCGATTTCCTGAACGAAGTGCTGCGTCCCGGCAAGGATTCCGCCTTTGTGGTAGCTTTTGACGTAGAACCCCAGCTTGTCCAGGATTACACGGATGACATTGAGAAACTCTCGACCGCCATTAATAGTCTTCAGGCCGGCGGAGTTACCAGCCTTTACGATGCTATTTTTTTCTCCTGCAAGGAGAAGCTGTACATCTTTCCCCCGCCTGAACCCTACCTGCGCCGCGTCATGATCGTCATCAGTGACGGGCAGGATAATCAAAGCGTGCATACTCGCGATGAAGCCATATCCATGGCGCAGACAGCGGAAGTGACTATTTTCGCGATCAGTACCAACCGCAGCGGCGCCGAGGGAAAGGGAGACAAAGTCCTGCAAAAGTTGGCGAAGGATACCGGTGGCCGTGCATTCTTCCCCTTCGAGGCGGGTGATTTGTCCTCAAACTTCCAGGAAATTGCCCGTGAACTCCGCAGCCAGTACAGCTTGGCCTACGTTTCAACAAACGCTGTCCACGATGGGACCTTCCGCAAGATCATCATCGAACCCGTTGACAACAACCTGCGCGTGCGAACCAAAGAGGGTTATTTCGCGCCCTCTCAGTAACGGATAGGGAACAGGTTACAGGGAACAGCATTCGTTCTCTGCTCGCCCGCACGCCGATCCCTAGTCCCTGGCTGCTCGTTGGCTGCCGCCCGTTCCCTATTCCCTATTCCCTGTTCCCTAGTCGGTGGCTGCGTAGTAACCGCGGCGGGCCAGAACTTTGTACTCCCCGTTGTGAACTTGCACCCGAATCTTGCGAAAAGAACCATTATGCGCGGTGTTCGCGGGCGTATATCCGAGCAGGTATTGGGTTCGCAGCTCGTTGGCAATTTCCTGAAACGCGGCCGCAGTATCTTTGCTGTGGCTTACCTCGACAACGCGCCCGCCGGTGTCGTCGCAAAGCCTTCTTAGGACGGAATCCCCACCGTAGCCCATCGCCTGCCCCCAGTAGAATCGGCGATCCACGATATCGACGGCGTAGTTGATCACATCCGATTTTTGCGCGGCCTCCAGGGAGGTCTGGAGAGTGACCTTGCTTCCCTGGTCTTCGCCGTCGGTGAGGAGGATGAGTACCTTGCGCCCCACTTCGTTTTTCAGCAGCTCGTTCGAGGCTAAATAGATGGCGTCGTAAAGGTGGGTGGCGCCGCCGGTGTCACTCGTGGGAAAGGGTCCCGGCATCACGCCATGACCGCCACCATTGATTACCGTCGCATCGATGGCATGGGCGAGCAAGCGTTGATCGGCGGTGAAATCCTGGAGGAGTTCTACGTCCACGTCGAAGTGCAGGACAAAAGCCAGGTCCTTGGGCCGCAGCACCTGATGCAGAAAAGCATCAGCCTGCTCCTGCTCAATTCCCAGCACCTTTCCCTGGCTGGGGCTGGTGTCCACCATGATTCCCATGGTCAGAGGAGTGTCTGTTTCGCGCGAGAAGTAGCGGATCTCCTGCGGTTTCCCATCTTCCTCGACTTCGAAGTCCTCCTTCTTCAAGTCCGGAATCAGATGTTTTTTCTTGTCCTCCACCACCGCGTAGACGTTCACGACTTCCGTTGAAACTTTTAAGGTGGTCGCGGGCGCCTGCGCGGCGTTCTCCTGGCCCAAGCCTGGGAGACTTGCCAACGCCAGGAAGATTACCCCGAAAAGGGTTGGCGTGCGCGTTCGGCTCGCAATTAGGGAAAGAAGTGTCTTGCAGTGACGCTCTCTAATGTCTAATGTTGTGGCCATGCTTCTTAGATGCAGCGGCTAAGCTCCGCGGTTATGCCAATTCCAGGGAGCTTCCAAACTCTCCTTCCAAGCGTTCATGGGCCTGCGGCCCAACCGAAGAAATGAAGTTGAAACGTTCGTCACCCCCCCGCGCAAGCGGGGGTCCACATCGCCAGAACGAACTGGATTCCCGCTCCCCCGCTTTCGCGGAGGACAAGCTTCGCGACAAGGAGGGGACTCTCGACGGACCGCGACGAGGAATCTCGCTGTGGTTTTTTTTCGGATTCGGACCCCGCCACTTCATTTTTTTTTCTCTGAACGTCACTTTCCTCTTGACAAGATAATTCTGTGTTACTATACATGAGATTGAATACGCGCTCCGCCAGCAATGCTGGCGCGAATTTCAAAAAGTTTGGAGGAGAATAGAATGGCAGCGAAAAAGAAAGCAAAGAAGAAGAGGTAAGCTCTTCGTCAAATCCGAAAGGAACTACCGGGGATGCAGCGATGCATCCCCGAAGTTTTTTATGGGCTTTTTCCTCCTTGTCCAAAAACTTCACCCCCTTCTGTCATTACGAGTGTCCATGGACCCGCCAGCCCACCCGTGGAGTCGAAAGTCAACCTTTCGTCACCCCCGCGCAAGCGGGGGTCCGTTTCAGTGGATTCCCGCTTTCGCGGGAATGACGTGACTTTCGATTCCTGTACGATCCGCCCGAGGCAGAGCGAGATTCCTCGCTACGCCCAGACTGATAACAACCCCGGCTGGAACGCTAACTGCCGACTGACGACCGGGAACTGCTCTTCTCCGCCGAATCGCGCTCGGGGGCGGTAAGGGTGCGGGGCGACTCGTCCACCGGCTCAATTTCAGGGAGCTCATCGCCTGTGGCCGCGCCAAGTTCTTTCAGTTTCCTGGCCGAAGGCAGCACCCGCGCTTCCAGCGAAGCGACTGCCTTATTATAAGTATCAACGGCCTTGTCGAGAGCTGATCCAATGCCCTCAAAATGAGCAAGGAAGGTCCGAATGCGGTCGTGGAGTTCCTTGCCCAGTTCGCTGATGAGGCGAGCATTCTCCGCGATCTGCTCCTGCCTCCACCCATATGCCACCGCCCAAAGCAAGGCAATCAGCGTGGTAGGAGTGGCCAATACCACGCGCTTCTGCATTCCGTCCTCGATTAAGGTGTGGTCCTGCTCGAGCGCGGCGCTGAAGAATGACTCACCGGGAAGAAACAGCACCACAAGCTCCGGGGTCGGCTGGAGTTGCTCCCAATAGCTGCGCGCGGCCAGTTGGTTCATATGGGTCCGTACGAGCTGGGCGTGTCGGTCAAGGGCGGCTTTTCGCTCCTCCTCCTTGGCGGCGGCCGAGGCGTCGAGAAATGCCTGAAGGGGAACCTTGGCATCCACGGCAATACGCCGGTTGCCGGGCAACCTAACGACCATGTCGGGGCGCAGCCGGCCGGACTCCGACCCGAGGGTTTCCTGCTCGGTGAAATCGCAATGCTCCGACATGCCCGCCAACTCAGCCGCGTTCCGCAGGGTCATTTCCCCCCAGCGGCCACGAGCTTGGGATCCACCTTTTAATACAATTGCCAGAGTCGAAGTTTTTTCCTGTAATTGCTGATTTGTGGCGGCCAGGGCGCGGAGTTGCTCTTCGAGCGTGCCGTAAGCGCTTTGTCGGGCCATCTCCATTCCCAGGATCTGCTTTTCGTACCGTTCGAGGGATTCCTTCAAGGGACCCACCAGCGCGTCGATAGCCTTCTGGCGCGTCTCGAGGTCGCCTTTCGCATGGGCTTGGATAGTCTCGAAAGTACTCCTCGCCAAAGCGATAAACGCCTGATTGTTGCTCTTGAGCGCCTCCGCCGACAGCGCTTGGAACGTATCCGAAAGGTTCTTCTTAGCCTCATCCAATAACTTCCTCTGTTCTTCCAGGTTCGCCTGCGCTTCCACCAGCTTGGTCTCCGCGGCGATACGCAATTCCCCCTCTGTCTTAATCCGCTCGCGCAGGGCCCCCAGGTCCTCCAGCGTTTTCTGCAATTGTTCCAGCTCTGTTTGGGCTTTGACCTTTTGCTCGCTTTCTCCGCGCAACATTTGCTGAAGGCCCGCAGCCTCCTTCTCTTTGGCTTCGAGAGTGAGCTGGAGGGTGTTGAGCTGCGCCCGCACCTCGGTTAGTGTTCCTTCCGCCGCCTTCACGCGGCCCTCCGCTTCGACTTGGACTTTTTGGAGTACGGCGGCGGACCCGGCTCTCGCCCATAGCCAGGCAACTACGACTCCCAAAACTATCCCGATCACAAGCAGGATAATTGAGATCATAAGGTCACCTCGATGGTTCTAGAAGTTCTCCTCGTGCGCAGGGCAGATAGGCCGGTAATCGCAGAACTTACACACAAAGCCGGGGGCAGCGGGGAAATGGCTCTGGCGAATCCGCTCGGCCACCGTCAGGATCTCAGCCTTGACCGCCTTAAGGTCCTGCTCAGTCCTAACGGTGTGGACAGGCTGGTTGTTGGAGAGGCAATAAAAGGTCAAGCGCCGCGGCTTCAGCTTCATCTCTTCCTGCGCGGCCAGGGCGTAAACGGAGAGCTGCAAGCTACTGTCGGCATCCTTCTGGGAGCGGGGCCTGCCGGTCTTGTAGTCAATCAGTTCGACCGCATCCTCGTCCGCCGGCGCCCTCGAGACCAGGGGATTAATCTGGTCGATGCGACCTTCCAACAATACTTCGCCCAGGTCTAATGAGAAGTAGCTTTCCATACCCAAGGGCAACGTCTCACTACTTCCCTGCTTCTCTACAAAGGCGCGCAATTGTTCCAGCCCGGCTTGTTTGTAGGCCTGCTCCTGGTATTCATCCTCGAATCCGCTCTTCCTCCACGACGCCTCGTAAAACTCCTTTACCGCCTCGAAGCTGGCTTCCCCCTTGGCTCGCAATTCGAAGTAACGCCGTACCGAACGGTGCATGATGTTTCCAAAGGTGAGGGCAGCCTGCGGTCCGGTGGGGATTTTAAGGTAATGGCCGAACTTGAACTTGAGCGGGCAGTCCTCGTAATCCTCAATCGACGAAGCGCTCAGGCGCAGTTTTTCCCCAGGCTTGATTTCAGGTTCGCGTCCGGCCCATTCCGTAATCGGAGGATGCACGCCGGCCAGCCCAGGCACCTCGCCGAACAGTTCTTGCTGGGCGCTTCCTTTCTCCTCGTCATTCCCGCGAAAGCAGGAATCTCGAAATGCGCTCGCCCCGGTCTGGATTCCCGCTTTCGCGGGAATGACCGGCTGCTCCTTCACCTGCACCCGCGCCATGTCCCGAGCCGCGACCACTGGGTCGGAGAACATGTCATCGATGAGTCTTGACGGCTTCTTCCCAGGCCCTGCCACGCTGGAAACATAAAGGCGATCCTGGGCGCGCGTTAGGGCCACAAAAAACAGCCGGCGCTCCTCTTGCGTGTGGATATTCTTCGGCGGCAAAGGTCCTTTACGGAGCTCGTCAGGGAACTCGATAACGGCCTTTCGCTCCGTGGCCGGGAAGCGGCGCGGGGCCACGCTGAGCACGAAGACGATGGGGAACTCCAACCCCTTGGCGGCGTGCACGGTCATCATCTGGACTGCTTCGGCACGGTCCTCGGAGAGGGGTGCTTCAATCTTTCCTCCCGCCTCGAGGTAATGCTGGAGATAATAGAGGAATTCCGCCAGATTCTTTCTGGGCTTCCTTCCCTCGCGTTCTTGCTCCCACTCAGGCCCGGCCAGCGCCGGGAATTTGGAGATTTTCTCCTCCCACTCGCGGAGGAATTCTTCGAAAGCACTTATGTACTGCAAGTCCCTTGCGTCAAGAAACGGAAGTACTTGTAGGCGCTCAAGGAGCAGCTCGAACAGAGCCGTGACCGTCGCATTTTGCGCCGCCCAGTGCAAGTCTTGAAGAAGCTGCCTCAAGGCCCCCCAATTGGTGACGCCAAGGCGGGTAGAGTCTGGACCTTTTTCCCAGGAAGTCAAGACATCGTAAAGCGAGCAGCGGCGCTTCTCCGCCTCGAGGCGGACTTTCAGGGCGAGTTTTTCCGGAAAGGACCAGCGCGGTGCCAGAAGCACGCGGGTTAGGCTGATGTTGTCGTGGGGGGAATGTACTAAGTTAAGGTAGGCGAGCAGGTCCCGAATAATCACTGTGGAAAGAACCGAAAGGCCACGAATGGCGAACGGTATGCCCCGGCGTTGGAACTCCTCCACGACCCGGTCCCGATAGCTATGCGCCCGGTACAGGACAGCGACGTCGCCATAGGACGCGCCCTGAGTGATGAGTCGCTGTATTTCGTCGGCAACCCAACTCGCCTCGCTCACGTAGTCTGGGCTGCCCGGCAGATAAACCAGGCAGCCTTCTTCACGCTCGGGCTCCAGACCCGGCTTGCCTGAATATCGGTCTTCATTCTTCTTGATGACCATATTCGCGACTCGCAGCACGCGCTCGGTAGAGCGATAATTGCGACTTAGAAACACGGTCTGATGTCCCGGGAATACTTGCCTAAACAGGTCGAAGGCCCCATGGGAGGCGCCCCGAAAACGGTAGATGGCCTGGTCGTCGTCACCGACGGCCGTTATGTTGAAGGGCGGAGCCACCAGCCGCCTGAGCAGCTCTACTTGAGCGTAGTTGGTGTCTTGAAACTCATCGACCAGGACATAACGGAACTGCGCGCGGTAACGCCGGCAGGTTTCCGGCTCGCGGTCGAACAGGCGCACCGCCTCCGGAATCAGGCTGCCAAGACTAGAACTGCCCGCCTGCTCAAGCAGGCGGCGGCTGTTGCGAAAGACCCGCGATAGCTCCTTTTTCTTTTGAATCTCTTCTTCTTCCAAAGCACGTTCCTCGGCGTCAAGGTTAGCGGCATTCTCCAGAAAAGCTCTTTCAGACTTCCGGGCATATTCCTCGAAGTCCTCCGGCTCGATGAGCTCGTCCTGACAACGGGAAAAGAAGTCGTTCAGGGCGTGCAGGAAAGCCCCAGGCTCAGCCAATTTTTGGAAGAACTCGAGTTGGAGCTGCTCCAGGCGTTGGCGAAGGAAAACCCACACATCCTCTTTGTCCAGTAACATGCGCTCGCCCGATGTGGCGGCGTCCTTTAGAGCCTGCCCTGGTCCCGCCGACGAGGGAGAAGGGGCGGCAAGCGCCGATCCCGACGTGCGTGGGGCCGGCACCGCGCGGACGAGCTCGTAGGCGAAAGCGTGAAAAGTGGAGACACTTGGGAAGGTGGCGAGGTTAGGCAGGGCCTGTCGGACACGAGACTTCATCTCTCCGGCAGCCTTCTCCGTGAAGGTTAGGGCCAGAATGTTTTGCGGCTCAAGCCCGGGGACATGCTCGAGCAAATGGACCACCCGCTGTGTAATAACGCGAGTCTTGCCGCTTCCCGGGCCCGCAATGACGAGCAGCGGTCCCTCACCGTATTCAACCGCCCGAAGCTGTTCACGGTCGAGCTTCAGCATGAAAGCAAGCTAGGATTGAGGAGTCAGGAGTCAGGAGGCTGCGAGGCTGGCTGCCGGTGCTGGCTCACTGATCCCTGTTGGAAACGGGGATTTGGGATGCAAAGAGCTGCGCAGGTGGTTTTCCCTGAATCCCGAATCCTAAATTCTGAATCCTATCCTTTCCTCAGAAACCAAGCAACCACCATGATCACGCCGTGCCAAATACTGAATCCCGAATCAGCAATCCTGCAATCCCCAGGGATCGGGGACGCAGCGCCGGTGCACAGGCCTGAATCCTGAATCCTTTTGGTTGACCTTCTTACCGCGACTCGGTTATCTTGAACTTTCGATGCTAAGGGGGGGCGTCGGGGCACTGGCCCAAGCGGCCTCTTGCCCGGTTTGCCTGCCGGGCAAGGCCGTGAAGCGGGGTGGTATAAGCTCCTGGATCTGGCGCGTGGAAGGCCGAAAACAAAGAACTTGTTTGGCCAGGTTCACCCCTTTATCAGCACCGAGTTGTCGTGCGGAATTGGTAACCAAACCGACGTTCTGGCCGTCCATGAGTAATGCTGCGCTTATCCGCGGATGAGCGTGACTCGAGGCGCGGCCCTAACCCAATGGTGGGAAAAGACTGAGATCAAGCTATCATGCAGCCTGCATTCAATTGAGGACAGAAACATGAGCACGCCCAGTACAATAGAAAGAAAGGAAGAGGCCCAGGTACAACCCAGGATCTCGCCAAGCCTTCCCGAACTTCCGGGCAAGGAACGCAAACGACGCTGGTGGATTTGGCTGCTGGTGGTCGCGGTTTTGGCCTTCGCAGTGTACCGCATACGCAAGGGAATGGTAGCCCCGCAAGCGGCGAACGCCACCGCCGCTGGGAGCGTCCCTGGGCGAAATTACGGCGCCGTCCCGGTGGTTGCCGTCCAGGCCAGCAAAGGTGACATCGGGGTCTATTTTACCGGGCTGGGCGCTGTCACGCCGGTTTATACGGTAACCATCCAGAGTCAAATCGCCGGGTACCTAATGCAAGTCTTCTATAAAGAGGGTCAGATAGTTCACAAAGGGGATCCGCTGGCGGAAATTGACCCGCGGCCCTATCAAGTCATGCTGGAGAATGCGCAGGCGGGACTGCTTCGGGACCAGGCCAACCTCGACAATGCGAAAGTGGACCTACAGCGTTATCAAACGCTCGTCCCTCTCCACGCCGTTCCTGAACAACAACTGGCCACCCAGGAAGCCTTGGTGAAGTCCGACGAAGGAGTCGTTGCAGCGGACCAAGCACAGATTGATACCGCCAAGCTGGACCTCGTCTATTGCCGCATTACAGCCCCCATTACCGGCCGTGTGGGCCTGCGGCTGGTCGATCCCGGGAATTACGTAACCCCGGCCCAGAGCACAGGACTGGTGGTGATCACCCAAATCCAACCCATAACCGTGATTTTTACCCTTCCTGAAGATCAGCTCCCGGCCATTATGGAGCGGCTGCGGGTCGGAACTCGGCTTCGGGTCGACGCTTATGACCGGGACATGACGAAGAGAATAGCGCAAGGCTGGTTGGAGACGATCGATAACCAGATCGATCCTACCACGGGGACGGTCAAGCTGCGCGCTAATTACGACAATCGAAACGGGGCGTTGTTTCCGAATCAGTTTGTCAACTGCAAGCTGCTGGTGGAGGAAAAGACTGGGGTGACCCTAATCCCGACGGCGGCTGTGCAACGCAACTCCCAAATGACCTACGTATTTCTGGTGAAACCTGATTCCACCGCCACGATTCGGAACATTACCATCGGCACCCTGGAAGGGGATGAATCGGAGGTCACTTCAGGACTGGCCCCGGGCGACGAAGTGGTGATGACCGGGGTGGACAGGCTGCAGGAAGGAACGAAGGTCCGGTTTCAGAAGACCAAACAAAAGTAACGAGTGACAAGAACAGTGACAAGTGACGAGTGACGAGCAGGAGCCAGAAGCAAGAAGTCAGGAGTCAGAGGCAGGAATCAGCAGCAGTTGCCCCTTCCTCTTTAGATCAGAGACGCGGCCTCGAGTCAAACGTGTCCTGACTCCTGACTTCTTCCCGTCTCTCGTCACCGTTGTCTGAAGGAGCGAAGGAACAGCGAGAAGGGGCAAGTCGGGGGTGACACGCAAGAAGGCGTTCTTGCTTGTCACTTGTCACTCGTCACTCCTCACTGTATTTGAACAATGAGTCCGTCGCGGATCTTTATTATCCGGCCAATCGCCACGTCCTTGCTTATGGTGGCCATTCTGCTGGCGGGCGCTGTGGCATTCAAACAATTGCCCATTTCAGCGCTGCCGGAGGTGGATTATCCCACCATTCAAGTCATCACGTTTTATCCTGGGGCGAGCCCGGATGTGATGGCCTCTTACGTGACGGCACCACTGGAGCGCCAATTCGGCCAAGTGCCCGGGCTCCAGCAGATGACCTCCACCAGTTCCGCCGGCAGCTCCATCATCACCTTGCAGTTTAACCTCAGCCTGAATATTGACGTGGCGGAGCAGGAAGTGCAGGAGTCCATCAATGCCGCCGGGACTTACCTGCCTCCAGACCTTCCCACCCCGCCCATTTACAGCAAGAGTAATCCTGCCGACGCTCCGGTTCTGACCCTGGCGCTCAGTTCTGATACGCTGCCCTTACCGAAGGTTGAGGACTTGGCGGACACTCGCCTCACGCCGAAGATTTCGCAGTTGCCGGGAGTGGGTTTGGTGAGCATCAGTGGGGGGCAGAAACCAGCCGTGCGTATTCGGGCGAATCCTACTCTGCTGGCCTCCTACGGCATCAACCTCGAGGATATGCGCAGCGCCATCGTGGCCGCCAACGTGAACCAGGCGAAAGGCAGTTTTGATGGCCCGCACCAGAACTATCAGATCGGCGCCAACGACCAGTTGCTCTCGAGCGACGATTACCGGCCGCTGATCGTGGCCTACCGGAACGGCGCCCCGGTGAAAATGACGGATGTGGCAACCGTCCAGGACGATGTCGAGAACGTGAACCAAGCCGCCTGGATGAACGACACTCCTGCGGTTATCGTGAACATTCGGCGCCAGCCGGGCGCCAACGTCATCGCCGTGGTGGATCGCATCAAGGCCCTCCTGGATCAGCTCATGAAGTCGTTGCCCTCCTCCGTGAAGGTCAGCATCCTGACCGACCGGACTACCACGATTCGCGCCTCCGTCCATGACGTCGAATTCGAATTGATGCTGACGGTGGCTCTGGTGGTAATGGTCATTTTTCTCTTCCTGCGCAACCTGTCTGCTACTGTCATTCCCAGCGTCGCCGTGCCCCTCTCGCTGGTCGGGACCTTTGGCGTGATGTATCTTCTCGGCTATAGCCTTAATAACCTGAGCTTGATGGCATTGACCATTTCCACCGGATTTGTGGTGGACGACGCCATCGTGATGATCGAGAACATCACCCGCTACATCGAAGAAGGCGAGCCGCCGCTTCAGGCGGCGCTGAAAGGCTCCGCCCAAATTGGCTTCACCATTGTCTCGTTGACCATATCCTTGATTGCGGTGCTCATTCCCCTGTTGTTCATGGGTGACATTGTCGGGCGACTTTTCCGCGAGTTCGCCGTCACCTTGGCCGTCACCATCCTGGTTTCCGCCATCGTGTCCTTGACGCTTACCCCCATGATGTGCTCAAAGCTGCTCAAGCATTCGCCGGAAGCTGAGCAGAGCCGTTTCTATCAGGTCACCGAAAAGGGCTGGAAGGCTATCATATCGTTCTATGACCGGACGCTTCAGGTAGTCCTGCGCCACCAGACCGCGACGTTGCTGGTGGCCTCCGGGACACTCGTCCTCACCATTCTGCTCTATATCTACGTGCCGAAGGGTTTCTTCCCGATTCAAGATACCGGAGTCATCCAAGGCATCTCGGAGGCCGCGGAGACGGTGTCTTTTCCGGAAATGACCACCTTGCAGCAAGCGCTGGGCGAGATCATTCTGAAGGATCCCGCCGTTGAAAGCCTCTCCTCCTTTATTGGGATCGACGGAACCAATACCACCTTGAATAGCGGGCGCATTCTGATTAATCTCAAGCCCATCGAGGAACGCGGAATCAGCGCCAGCGATGTCATCCGCCGCTTGCAGCCGGAGCTGGCTCAGGTCCCGGGAATCACCCTGTTCATGCAGCCGGTGCAAGATATCACGGTGGAGGACCGCGTCAGCCGCACGCAGTTTCAGTACACCCTCGAGGACCCTAACTCTGATGAGCTTTATTCCTTTGCCCCACGCATGCTCAGGAGACTGCAACAATCCCCCTTGTTGCGCGATGTGGCGAGCGACCAGGAGGTGGGCGGCCTCTCGACCCGATTGATATTCGATCGCCCCACAGCCTACCGTTTCGGCATCTCTCCCTCGACTATCGACCAAACCCTTTACGATGCGTACGGCCAGCGGGAAGTATCCACGATTTATACTCAGTTGAACCAATACCACGTGGTCTTGGAGTTGGATCCTGCCTATATGAAGAACCCCCTGGACCTCCGTGACCTCTTCATTCGGACCAACCAAGCCAGCACGACTGGATCCACGGGATTGGTAGCTGGCGGCTCGTCCGCCGCCCAGTTATACGGACCGACAAGCTCGCTGACCGCGGCCAACACCAGTCTCTCGAATTCGACCTCGTCTTCCGTCCTTTCCTCTGCCACCATTCCCTCGGATAACGCCTTCGGCGGCAGTCAGATCGCTTCCACTGCTCATTTCCCCAACGGCGGTCAGGTCCCGCTGTCAGCCTTTACGCACGTGGAGGAGACAAACGTTCCCATCACCGTGAATCACCAGGGGCAGTTTCCGGTGGTCACACTCTCTTTCAATCTCGCTCCTCAGGCTTCGCTGGGCGACGCCGTGAAGGCCGTGAACAAAGTGAAGGACGAGATCCACATACCCGCCGCCGCTCAAGCGGCCTTTCAGGGTACGGCGGCGTCGTTCCAGGCTTCGCTCTCCAATGAGCCCGTGCTGATCCTGGCGGCGCTCATCACGGTTTATATCGTGTTAGGAGTTTTGTACGAGAGCTACATTCATCCCATCACGATCCTTTCCACGCTGCCCTCCGCGGGTGTGGGCGCCCTGCTGGCCCTCATGATCTGCCGGATTGATTTCAGCGTGATTGCGCTGATCGGTTTGGTCCTGCTCATCGGGATTGTGAAGAAAAACGGCATTATGATGATCGATTTTGCCTTGGACGCGGAGCGGAAGGAAGGCATGACGCCGGTGAACGCTATCTACCAGGCCTGCCTGCTGCGGTTCAGACCCATCATGATGACCACCATGGCGGCGCTGCTGGCCGGCGTCCCACTGGCGCTGGGCACCGGTATGGGTTCGGAGCTGCGCCGGCCCTTGGGCATCACCATGGTTGGCGGGCTTATCTTGAGCCAGTTACTCACGCTTTATACAACTCCGGTAATTTACCTCTGGTTTGACCGCCTGGCGAGACGACTCTCTCGACATCACGAAACCAGCCGGGGTGGGGAGCCGGCTCCGGCAGATTAAGGTCATTTCAAATGGCAAAGGGCAAATGGCAAAATTCAAATGGTTTTATATTTGCCATTTACCCTTTGCCATTTGCCATTTGAATTGCTCTTTATGAACATCTCGGAACCATTCATCCGGCGGCCCGTGGCGACGACGCTTCTCGTCCTAGCAGTGTTTCTGTCGGGCGCAGTGGCTTTCCGTTTGTTACCGGTGTCGCCCCTGCCGCAGGTGGATTTTCCCACCATCTCCGTGGGGGCAGGTCTGCCGGGGGCAAGCCCGGAGATTATGGCTTCCTCAGTGGCCACCCCGCTGGAGCGCCAGTTTGGGCGCATTGCGGCGGTCAGTGAGATGACTTCCTCGAGTGCCCTGGGGGCTTCCAGCGTCACCTTACAGTTCAATTTGGACCGGAACATCGATGCCGCAGCGCGCGATGTGCAGGCCGCTATCAATGCCGCCCGCGGATACCTTCCCATCAATCTCCCCAACAATCCAACTTATCGGAAAATCAATCCTGCCGATTCGCCGATTGTCATCCTGGCGCTTACCTCCGACATTCTCTCCAAGAGCCAGATTTATGATTATGCCTCCACAATCATGGCGCAAAAGTTGTCGCAAGTGAGCGGGGTGGGCCAGGTGTTCGTGTGGGGGGGCGCGCTGCCGGGAGTCCGCGTGGAAGTGAATCCCACCTTGCTCAATAAGTATGGCATCGGCCTCGAACAGGTTCGGGGCGTGCTGAGCAATGCCAACTCGAACACTCCGAAAGGTTTTTTTTCCGACGCTCATCTCACGTGGCAAGTGGGCGCCAACGACCAGCTCTTCCACGCGGTGGATTATCGGCCGCTGATTGTCACCTATCGGAAGGGCTCGCCCGTGCGCCTCTCCGATGTGGCGGAAGTGCGCGACGGACCGGAAACCGTCCTGGCCTCCGGCTATGTTAACGGGAAGCCTTCCGTTTCGCTCGTGATCTTTCGTCAGCCGGGGGCGAACATCATCGACACCGTGGATCGCATCCACGCCATGCTGCCCCAACTCAAGGCGGACATCCCCCCCTCGATTGACACCCGGTGGGCCATAGATCAGACCCTCACCATCCGCGCCTCAGTGCGTGACGTGGAGCGGACTCTGGTCATCTCCGTGTTGTTGGTAATTCTGGTCGTATTCGTTTTCTTGCGCAGCGCGCGCAGCACCTTCATCCCCAGCGTTGCCGTGCCCGTGTCGCTGGTGGGGACCTTCGGGGTCATGTACCTGCTCGGCTATAGTATCGATAACCTCTCCCTGATGGCTCTCTGCATTTCGACCGGGTTTGTCGTGGATGATGCCATAGTGGTCATCGAGAACATCACCCGCTACCTGGAGAAGGGCATGGCACCGTTCCAGGCCGCGCTTGCGGGCGCGCGGGAAATTGGCTTTACTGTCCTAAGCATCAGCATTTCACTGGTGGCGGTGTTTATCCCCCTGCTGCTGATGGGCGGGATCGTTGGCCGTTTGTTTCGCGAATTCGCCGTGACTCTGTCGGTGGCCATTCTCGTTTCCTTGGTCGTCTCGCTCACCGCCACGCCCTCCATGTGCGCGCATCTCCTTAGGCAGCATGAGGCCCACGGAAGGCTTTACCGGGCCTCCGAGCGCGCCTTCAATCGGGTGGTAGGGTTTTACGGAAGAAGCCTGGCCGTCGTGCTTCGTTTCCCGGGCCTCACCCTGGCCGCGTTACTGGCCACGATTGCCCTCAACATTTACCTTTACATTCATGTACCGAAGGGCTTCTTCCCTCAGCAAGATAACGGGCGCATGATGGGACAGATCATCGCCGATCAGGACACCTCCTACCAGGCCATGGACGGAATTCTGCGCCAAATGATTGACATTATTAAGGACGATCCCGCGGTAGACACCGTAAACGGCTCCTGCGGCGGAGGCGGCCCCGGGGGCGGGGCCATAAACCAAGCGCGAATGTTTATCATGCTCAAGCCTCCCGCCCACCGAAAGATCACGGCGGATCTGGTGATTGCGCGTTTGCGCCCGAAGTTGGCGCGGGTGCCCGGCGCGACTCTTTATATGCAGGCCGCGCAGGACATACGCGTGGGAGGACGCTTCGGCGCCTCACAGTATCAGTTCACCATGCAGGGTGACAATCTGCGCGACCTGCAAGCCTATGGCCCGCGGATGTTACAGGCCTTAAGGACGGTTCCGTTAATCGTGGATGTGAACAGCGATCAGCAGGATCGCGGCTTGCAGGCTTACGTGGACGTTGATCGTGCCACCGCCGCCCGCTTCGGCATTTCCTCGCAACTGGCTGACAATATCCTCTACGACGCTTTTGGCGAACGCCAGGTCTCCACCATGTATACTCCCCTAAACCAATATCACGTGGTCATGGTGGTGGGGCGCGAATTCTGGCAGAACCCGCTGTTCCTGCGCCAACTTTACGCCTATGCGCCCAACGGGCAGGACGTGCCCTTGAGCGCGATCTCGCAGTATGAACCCATCACCGCCCCGCTCGCGGTGAATCACCAGGGGCTTTCGCCCTCGGTAACTATTTCGTTCAATCTTCAACCGGGCGTGCCCCTGGGAGATGCCGCAGAGGCCATATTGCAAAAGGCCACTCAAATTGGATTGCCCTCGACCATCCACACGGGCTTCTCCGGAACCGCGCAAGCTTATATTGATTCACTTTCCAGCGAGCCCTTGCTGATCGCCGCCGCCCTCGCTTCCGTTTACCTGGTCCTGGGCATCCTCTACGAAAGCTACGTTCATCCCGTTACCATTCTCTCTACCTTACCCTCGGCGGGGGTGGGCGCGCTACTGGCGCTCCTGCTCACGCGTACCGAACTAACCGTAATTGCCATTATCGGAATTATTCTGCTGATCGGCATTGTAAAAAAGAACGCCATCTTGATGATTGATTTTGCTCTCGCCGCCGAGCGCGGGGAGGGCAAGTCCTCGCGGGATGCCATCTACGAAGCGTGCATGCTGCGCTTCCGCCCCATCCTGATGACCACCATGGCGGCCATGCTGGGCGCCGTGCCGCTCGCCCTCGGCCGCGGCACCGGGTCGGAATTTCGCCGTCCGCTCGGAATCGCCATCATCGGCGGGCTGGCGGTAAGCCAGATGCTGACTCTGTACACGACCCCGGTGGTTTATCTCTACTTTGACAGGGTCCAACAGTGGTGGTGGAGACGCATAGGTATCCGGCGGCAGGAGCCGTGAAAAGACCCCTCGCCCAGCCCGCGACGGCTGGTGAGAGCGCCGTCGGGGTCCACCCTCTCCTCTTGGGAGAGGGCAGAACCTTTACGATTTGCAGAGGTGTGAAGATGCGCCCAATGAATCATGGGACACCCAAACTGCTTTACTGCCTACTGCCTTCTGCCTTCTGCCTACTCTTTTTCTCCAGCGCCTGCATGGTGGGACCGAAGTATCAGCGGCCCGCCGCGCCGGTTCCCCCGGCGTACAAGGAAACCCCACCCGCCGACTGGAAAGAAATGCAGGGTTGGAAGCAGGCTCAGCCTAGCGAAGGCATGAAGCGCGGAAAGTGGTGGGAAATCTACAACGATCCCGAGCTCAACGCGCTGGAAGAACAGGTGAGCATATCCAACCAGAATGTTCTGGCCGCAGAGGCGCAGTTCCGCGAGGCCAGATACGCAGTGCGCATCGCGCGCGCCAGCCTGTTTCCGACGGTTACCTCCAGTCCATCGATTGTGAACTCGCAAGCCGCCGTCGGCTTCACCCCCGGCGAAGCAGGTCTCAAGCCCACTTCAAGCACCACCTACGATTGGCCAGTGAGCGCGTCCTACGTGGGGGATGTTTGGGGAAGCATCCGGCGCAGCGTTACGGCGAGCGGGGAGAGCGCACAAGCCTCCGCCGCCCTGCTGGAAAACGCTCGCCTCTTGTATCAGGCGGAGCTTGCGGCGGATTACTTCGAGTTGCGCGGCACGGATGGTGAGAAAGAATTACTCGAGACCACCGTGAAGTCCTATCAGGATTACCTCAAACTTACACAAGACCGGTTTAATAATGGTGTGGCGTCGGGTTCGGACGTTGCTCAGGCGCAGACCCAATTGAACACCGCGCGGGCACAATTGATCGACTATGACGTGGCGCGCGCTCAATACGAGCACGCCATCGCCGTCCTGGCTGGCAAGCCTCCCTCAGAGCTTTCCGTCACTTACCACCCGATCAAGATCGTACCGCCCCCCGTTCCCGTGGGAGTTCCTTCCACGCTTCTGGAGCGCCGCCCGGATATCGCCGCAGCGGAACGTCAAATGGCCGCAGCGAACGAGCAGATTGGCATTGCGAAGGCCGCCTACTACCCGACGGTGAGCCTCAGCAGCGCGACGGTGGGGCTGGAGAGCGGGCGGTTTTTGAGGTGGATCAATTGGCCGGCCCGGTTCTGGTCCATAGGCCCGCAGGCGGCAGAAACGATTTTCGATGCCGGCCGGCGGCGCGCCACGCTGGATCAGAGTTTGGCGGCTTACGACGCCACCGTGGCGAACTACCGCCAGACCGTTCTCACGGCTTTCCAGCAAGTGGAGGACAACCTGGCGGCGCTGCGCGTGCTCGAGAACGAAGCACAGGCCGAGGACGAAGCGGTGAACGCCGCCCAGAATTCCCTCGATATCTCGACTTATCAGTACAAGGCGGGGACTGTCAATTACCTCACGGTGATCACGGAGCAGGCCATACTCCTTCAAGATCAGGTGCAAGCCGTGAGCATCCTCACCCGCCGCATGAGTGCCAGCGTGCTCTTGATCGAAGCCCTGGGTGGGGGATGGGATGCTTCAACTCTGCCTACCCTGCACGAGGTGGCACAGGGCAAGTAGGATGGGCGTGTTCACATAAGAACCACCGACTGAATACCATAGATCTCGAAGCGCTTCCGACAACGAGGATTCTTGCACTGGACGAAATCGTCTCGTCGCAGCATGTAATCCCTGGCCTTGGCGAATCGCGCTCGATCGCGTTCGTCGGCGTGACCTGGAAGCTTCTTCCTCTTTGTCCGCACCAACCACCGAATCTCGTAAGCCTCGGTCTGATGACAAAACAGACAGGCGAGGGTGGCAGGCTTCAGAGTCTCGTTTTCATCAAAGAATTCCCGCTCATCCATAGCACGTTTATCTTAGCCGGATTCTTCCCGGAACTCCACACCGATTTGCATAATCCTCTTGACAGTCGTATAATGCGCTGGGGGCGAGACTCACACAGTCTCTTAGCTTTTGCTATGAGCGGAGGACCACTCGCATGTCCCACACTTTGGGGGAACAAGAGCTCGCCGATTACCTCTTCGATCGCATCATTGTGAATTGCCCTACCTGCCTGGACACCAAGTGCCTGCGTGTGGCGTGTCTGAAGGTTGCCGAGGAGCTGCTCGAGGACACTGAGATCGCTTACAAGCTGGCGCCTGTTTCCGACGGTGGGGCGTAAAGAAGGGAACAGGGCATAGGGAACGGGGAATAGGAAGGGCATGAGGGCTACCCTGTTCCCCGTTTCCTCTGTTCGCTGTCGGGTTCCTGTCTGCTGTCCCTTATTCCCTGTTCCCCACTCCCTATTCCCTAAACTCGTTCTTCACGACGACCCCACCCTTCATTACAAACTTCACTCGCTCCAGTTCCGTAATATCGGAAAGCGGGTCGCCGGAAACCGCGATGACATCGGCGAACTTACCCCTTTCTAGCGAGCCGATTCGGTCCTGCCAACCCATCAATTCTGCTGCCCGCTGGGTCGCTGAACATATCGCCTGGGCGGGCGTCATGCCGAAGCGGACCATGTATTCAAACTCCTTGGCCTGAGTCCCGTGGGGGAAAGGACCCACGTCGGTCCCGAAGGCTATCTTGACGCCGCTCGCCAAGGCGCGGCGAAAACTCGCTTCGTGGATTCTCGCCCGGCTGGTCTTTCCTCCTGTAGCTCGTAGGTCTTCTTCCGGATCGAATTCATAAACGTAGAGGGTGGGCACCAAGAAGATCCCTTTGTCCACCATCTTCCGCAGGGATGCGTCGTCGAGCTCGAGACCGTGCTCGATCGAGTCAACGCCTGCTTCCACGGCGTCGCGCAGGCCCGCACCGCCGTAAGCATGACAAGCCACCTTGACATGTTCACGATGGGCTTCGTCCACGATGGCCTGCAGTTCCTCCAGGGTGAAGGTGGGGATGTTTTCCAGGTGCCCGTCCGGCGTGAAGCGGAAATGGTGTGTCGAGTACACTTTGATGACCGTGGCACCGTACTTGATCTGTTCGCGCACCGCCTGGCGGGCGCCCCAGGGCGAATCCACGATTTGTACCCCGGAGGGGACCGTCACTTCCGGAGAATACCCTTCTAGCGGATAGCCACCGGTGGTGGAGAGGGCACGGGTGGCACATTGCAGGCGGGGGCCAGGGATCAACCCACGGTTGATAGCATTGCTTACATCCACGTCGCTGTACATCGCCCCCTCGGTTTCAAGGTCGCGCAGGGCGGTGAACCCGGCCTCCAAGTCCTTCCGGGCATTGACCACCGCTTCGATGGTCCGATACTGCCAGGACTCCTTGAGGAGCTGTTCGTCGTAGCGGCCCCCAGACTCCCCGGTTAAGAACAGGTGAGTGTGAGCGTCAATCATGCCAGGGAGCACCGTGGCTTGCTGCAAGTCGATCAGTTCGGCTCCGGAGGGGATGGCCACCGCTCCCGCGGGGCCGACTTCAGCGATCCACTCCCCCCGGATGATGACGACCTGGTCGGTAAGTAGACGTCCAGAACCAGGATCGAAAAGGTGGCCCGCACGGATGGCCACAGGCTTGGTCGCCTGCGCGAATGAAGAAGCCGTAAAAACCAGCAAGGCAAGGAAAGACTTCGCAATGTATTTTCCGCAATTCATCTTCATTGCTCCTTTATGTAACCGACTTTCGGGGAAGGAATTTTGGACCCAGCCACGCTAACGCCAGGGCGTCGATGAACCCATGCGCGAGCATGGAAGGATAAAGGCATCCGAAATGAATGACGGGATAGGCTAGCAGGGCTCCCAGTAGGGACGCTCTTATCATCCCGTTCCACCCTTGATAAACGTGCGCCAGCCCGAAGGCCAGCGATGAAGCAGCCCACGCCCAGGCCCAGGAACTCAGCCATTGGCTAAGTTGAGCGAGGAGGAAGCCGCGATACAAGAATTCCTCACAAAGCGCGGCCGTCGGAGCCAGGAGCCCAACAGACCAGAGTTTTTCTTCGCGCGTCTTGGGAATCAGTAGCCAGACCAGTTCGGCTTCGGCCGGCAGCCACCCACGCCCTTCGAGGAAAAGGCCCAGCCCCATGCCAGCCACAGATAGAGTAACCAGACCACCTGCCCAGGCAAGCGCGGTGGTAGGCGGGAGCATTCGGAAGCCTATGGAACTAGCGCTTAACGAGCTGAGAAAGAAGATGACCAGCCCCAGGCCTGCCAACGTCCACTGCGAAATCGCCGCCGAGACGTAGAGTGCCAGCCGTGGCATCTGGCGGACTTGGCTGTCGCGCGCGGTCGATAGGGAAAGAATCGGAACCCCAACAACCATGAAGAGTGTGAAAAGAACCGACAGGGTTCTGGCTAACATTTCCGGTCCAACGGGGGTGGAAATTCTGGAGCAGACTATTCCTTTGGTTCGAGACTGGCGCGGATAGTGCGAGGCTCCATATCAGGCTCCAGGTTCAGCGACAACGCGAAGGTTTTATAGCCGGAAAGCTGAATCTGCAACTGGTGTTTGCCAACCGGAACCTTCAGGATCGAGGGGGTATTGCCATAGAATTCCCCGTCGATCAGGATATCAGCGTCGGAAGGATCGGAGAAACATTCCACCTTGATCCTCTCCACGCTGGCGAGCGGAGCCGTCGATTGGGCCGGCGAGATAGCGGGAGATGCCGCCGGTGGTGCCGCCGGCGTGGTCGATGTCACGCTGGCAGGGCTTGAAGGTCCCACTTGCGCAGGCGCCGGTGGCGCCGCAGCCTGCACAGGAGCAGGCGCCGGAGCAGCCGTGAGAGCAGAACTGGTGGGCGGCCCGCTCGTTGCCACCTCTTTACTTTGATCGACGTAGGCGGTGTATTCCGTCCCTTGCGCCGCTCCCACACCACCTTTAAAGCTCGACTCGACCTTGATCTCGTCCTGCCCAGGGTTCTTGGCTTTTGTTCTCACGCTGCGTAGCTTGATATCCGTGCGATCCGGCAAGCGGACTCCTTCGATGTCAAACTTGATGAACTTCCCCTTCTTAACACTTTGAATGGCGCCCCACGCAACAGCTCCTTCCGGGATCACAGTCATCCCCTCGATGACCACGGGCTGGGCTACCTCGAAATCCACCCGACTGCCCTCCGCGACTTTATCACTCGTCAGGTCAGCCTTCAAACGCACGGGCACGGCAGTCCCCTCGGGAAGGCTGACTCGCTGGCCGAAAGCCGGACAACTCAAAGTTAACACCCAGATAGGAACCACTCCGATCCAGAGCATCGCTTTCATACTAACCTCCAGCGCCGAATACTCGGTCCGACCCTCACCTACAGGCCGATGCTACTCCCAACCACCGCGATCATTGCTTTTCCAGGGTGATGTGAATCGAAGGGTATGAACCCGGCCCAACTACCGTCTCACGCGTCCAGGGGGTATACCCACCTATTCGTAACAGGATCTTGTGGTGTCCCGCGTCGACGTGCAGTCTCGAGGGAGTGTTCCCCACCAAGACGCCGTCAATCAGGATATCCGCACCCGGTGGATTACTATCAAAGTCCACCAGCGCCTGCTCTTCTGGCGCCGGGGGCGTGGAGGCGACCCCCCCCGCGGGGGGAGTGACAGCAGCCGCGGGCATCTGCTGCCCCGTGGAGGTGGGCTGAGCTCCTGCCTGCGGGTTCCCCTGCTGTGCAGGAGCCGCGACCACGGGTGCGATCGGCGGCAGCGTGACCGGCGTATCAGGAACCCTCACCGTGGCTGAAAGATCGACGTAAGCGTCGTAGCCCTGCCCTTTTTCAGCGCCAATCACGCGCTCGGCATAGCCGGGAAGCGGGTTGTTGGCCTCAATCCAATTCTCTTTGGTTTCTGATTTCTTGCGTTTGTCCTGGTGGGCGCGGAGCGAAATATCTTGACTATCCACGGATCGGACAGATTTGAACTGGAAAGTCACCGAGGCATCCTTCGCATTTCTCTTTCCCGCCCCTCTCACGGCAATCACAGTGCCTGCCGCCGGCGCTCCCTTCTCGATTACGACATGGGTTGCCACCACCACGTCTTCAGCAACATCAAATCTTACCTGGTCGCCTTTCACTACGTTTTCCGTCGTCAGCACATCGTGGAGCTTGAGCCGTACCGGCGTCCCTTGGGGAACAGTCACCTGCGTCGCAGACGCGGGAGTTGAAAGACAAACAAGTATGAAGACTGTACTCAGCCAAGCCCGCTTACCCTCATGCCGGACATACTCGGTTGAAATGTGTGGGATTGCGTTATCACGTCTCATGGCAACCTCCAGGTTCCCATCAGGCAACTCGATCACCTGGCGGCGAAAGCACCGTGCTTGACGGGTCCAATTCGGAATCCGACCGCCCGCATTGTCTCACTGCCCCGGGGCGTGGTCAAGTCAGCATTTGTCCTGGCCTTGGTCGCCGTTCTGCCGCTTCACTTCTCCTGTTTCTTGGATCCACGCAGGAGATACTCGCCCAGCACCGCCCGGCAGCGGTCACGGTAAACTTCTACCGGCACGTTCTCAGGACCCATTAACCACTGGAGGCAGTAACCGTCGACCAGCGCGCGAATAGTAGAAGCAGCCTCCAGCGGGTTGACCCGGCGAAATTGCTGCTCTCCGACTCCGTCTTCCACGATTTTCGCATCCCTCTGCCGGCACTTCTCGAAGAACTCCGAGAAGAGCTTGCGAAACCGCTGGGAGCGTGTCCCGCGGCTGACAAAATCGAAGAAGACCAAGTAAAGCTTGCGATTAACCTCGGTGCTGTGAAACAGAACTTCCAGTTCGGCCCCGAGTCGGATGCGCGCTGGTTCCTGCGAATGGACAACCTCGTCCAAGCTGCGGTTCAACTGGTGAAGCAGCCACTCCAGGACGCCGAAGAGGAGGTCCTCCTTGGTTCGGAAATAATAGAGAGCCCCCCCCTTGCTCGAGGCCGCCCTGGCCACGACGGAATCCAGGGTGGTAGCCTCGATCCCCCGCTCCAGGACTTCCGCGTAGCCTGCCCGCTGGAGAGCTTCGCGGCGGCGGCCAGCGAGTTCGGGATTGGCCCTGCGGCTCATCTAACTCCCCTACGAACCGCGAGACTCACCACCACCAGCCCCTCCTCGTCTGAGGAGGGGAGTGCGAGCTTCCCCCCCTTGAAAGGAGGAGCTAGGGATGATTGGAGCAAGAGCGGTTCTCCTAACTCTACGTAGCAATAGTGCGAGCGCTTGAGGCGCTCCCGCCAGCATGATAGCATGAGTTGAGATCGGGGCATTCGATGAACGCCGGAATCCTCAACCAAGACCTTTTGGGGCTCGACCGCCAGGAGTTGGAACAACTGGTGCAATCGCTGGGAAAGGCGCCTTATCGCGGCCGCCAGCTCTATCATGCCCTTTATTGCCGTCAGGAATCAAACCTCGCCGCCTTGACAGTCCTCGACCGAGATTTCAGGCGAGCCCTGGCAGCTCATTACAATATCGCCCACCCCGACGTCCAGGGCGAGTTCATATCGAAGGACGGCTCTGCCCGCTATCTGCTGCGTCTTCAGGACGGCACTACCATTGAGACAGTATATATGCCCGAGGAGGAGAGGATTACACTTTGTCTTTCCAGCCAAGCGGGCTGCGCTGTGGACTGCCGGTTTTGCTTCACCGCGCTCTTAGGGCTCCAGCGCAACCTTTCGGCGGGAGAGATTCTTGGCCAGGTCCTGGCGGTAGCAAAAGCGCGAGCTATTCTCCCCAGCTCACGCCTCAATCTGGTCTTCATGGGGATGGGCGAGCCGCTCTTCAACCTTGCCCAAGTGATGAAAGCCATACGGATTCTCGCGGACCCTCGAGGTTTTGGCATTCCCCTGCGCCGCATTACCATTTCCACTTCGGGCATCGTCCCAGGAATGCGCGAGCTCGCCCTTGAACCGAGGCGTCCAAAGCTGGCCGTCTCGCTCAACGCCTCGAGCGAGCAGCAGCGAAGCGAGTTGATGCCGATAAATCGAAAATACCCGCTGCGGGAAGTCCTGCGAGCCTGTCGAGCGTATCCCTTGCGCGCGCGCGAGCTGCTCACTTTCGAGTATGTCCTTCTGGGAGGCTTAAACGATACCGATGCCGATGCCCTGCGGGTAGCAGAATTGCTGCGAGGAATGCGCGCCAAGGTCAACCTTATCCCCTACAATCCCGGCTCCGAGCTTCCTTATCACCCCCCGCCCCTCGAGAGAGTCCTAGCCTTTCAGCAGCTCCTGACGGAACGGAGGATTCCAGCCTACATTCGAATTTCACGAGGACAGGATATTGGCGCCGCCTGCGGCCAGCTCCGCCTAGCAGGGATGTTAAAGGGTGAAGGTTAAAGGATAAAGGCTAAAGGGTAAAGCAACCTGGCCAGAAGGCTGAAGGTTAAAAGCAGGATAAGGGCAATAGCAACTTCTCCCTGGCCCTTTGCGCTTCACCCTTCACCCCTTAGCCTTTAACCTTTAGCCTTCAGCAGCCTTTGGGCGGACGGATCCCGACGACAGCTAGCATGCGTCCCACTGCGCTTCCCTCTCGGCGATAGGAGTAGAAGAGGTCAGTGCGGCAGGCGGTGCAGAAGTCCACTGAGGCGACATGTTGAGGCGCAAGCCCTGCTGTCCGGAGCTGATCCTGGGCAACGGCAACCAAGTCAAGATGGACAGAAGGCTTTGAGACGGCGTTGTAGCCTGGCGGCTGCATATCTGGAAAGGAAAATGAACCGCGTTCGGGATGCGACGCCTGAGGTCCAGATCGCTTGCGAAAGAACTTGTCTGCGTGCGGGAAACGCCCCTGAAATGCTTCCTCCACCTGTTGCCCTACTTCATAACAACACACGCGGATGGAAGGACCCAGCACGGCAAGCAGGCTTCGGGGATCAGAGCCATACACGCGGCGCATCTCCCCCACGGCCTTCTCGACGATGCCTGCCAGCGCTCCGCGCCACCCGGCATGAACTGCTCCCACAGCCCTGCATTTCGGGTCCACCAGAAGCACGGGCATGCAATCGGCGGTTCTCACCGACAGCAGGATGCCCGCTTGATCGGTCAACAGCGCATCACCTTCCAGTGGGCCAAGGCCATATTGTTCGGGCAGGGGGTTGCCGCTTAAGCGGTACTCGAGTTCGCCGCCGGTTGCGCGCTGAACATGATAAACAGTGGCGGAATGGACTTGCCGGAGCGCCGCCAGGGCGAAGTGTTCCACGCCAAGTTGTTGAAAGAAAAGTTCCCGATTTTTCCCTACCCTGGCGCGCTTTTCGCCCTTCGTGAATCCGAGGTTCAGCCCCGCAGACGGGCCGCGGCTCGCCCCACCGCAGCGGGTGCTGAATGCATGGATCAACCATGGATAACAGGCGATGAGCGGGTGCTCGATCCAAGCCAGCCCGCCGCGGGAGACGATTTGTGAAGCTGAACGACCCAAGTCCCGAATATAGCACACGCCACAGATTCCAGAGCACCGCAGAGTGCTGTTCTAGTTCGAGTGTAGCGCCGACCCTGCGCTTGCGGGTCGGCAAGGCTGGCCCGGTCGCCGGGGCCAGGGCTGCCAGTCAACGTAGGACAGCACGCGCCGCAATGAGTTGAACTTCGACCACCACTCTGATATTCTGTGTTCACAGGAGCCGTTCAACCAAAAGCGGGAGATCGCTGCGTAGACTGAGTTTGCAATGTCTCTTCGATATGGAATGCGCTTCGGGTTCTAAGATGCAGACACGAGTGCGCTACAGCTAGCGAAAAGTTGCAACCATGTCATGTAACTGAGACATCCAACTAATCGAGAACGGCAAAGTGCTCATGATCGTTGGGACGGGCGTTGACATCATGGAGACTTCGCGCCTCGAAGCAGCTCTCCAGAAGCACGGTGAGCGCTTTGTCCGGCGCGTGTGCACCCCGGCGGAGATCGCGTATTGTGAGAAGTTCAAGAACTCGGCCGAAAGGTTCGCGGCACGCTTTGCGGCCAAGGAGGCGGCATTCAAGGCTTTGGGGACCGGCTGGAGCCAGGGAGTACGCTGGGTGGACGTAGAAATAATCCACGCCGAGAGTGGCAAGCCGGAGCTGATCCTGCGGGGTCAGGCAAAGGAAATCGCCCGCCGCCTGGGAGTTATACGCACCGCTGTTTCGATTTCGCACGCAGGGCGTTTTGTTGTCGCCCAGGTCCTTTTTGAATCCAATGGCTAGACTTCCACAATGGGGTCGGCGTTGTTTACAAGGTGCGGGCATCGTCCTGGCTTGCCTACTCGGGTTGCCACCCGTCTCAGCCCAGGGTATAGAAGAACAACAGCAAATCCCAGCATTGGGTGCCAAGCAAGCTTCCCGTCTCCTTTTCTTCCAAGTCTCCCCGGAGTACCCTGTCCTGGCCAAAGTGAACTACATTCAGGGCCGAGTTGAGGTGCAGCTCGTGGTCTCACCCGAAGGGACGGTTGCGAGCGCGCACGTGCTAAGCGGCAACCCCCTTTTGGCAGCGGCCGTCCTGGACTCGGTTCGAATGTGGCGTTACCATCCGTATGTAGGAAAGGAAGGCCCCACTTCTTTCAAGACCAAGGTGGATGTTAACTTCACGCTCGGCAGAAAGGAGTTGGATCTCGTTCCCTCGCAGGCGGAATCCGACTTCCGCCGCCAAGTGAAACCTCCCGAGGTATTGACAGGGCCGGAGAATGCTTCCGCCACCCATCCTTCAGTGCGCCTGCGCTTGCTCGTTAGCGACAAAGGCAAAGTGATGGATTCGGAATTCCTAAAAGGCATTCCCTCTCTGTTTGAGAGGGCGATGAAGATTATCAAGCGGTGGTCGTTCCGGCCGGCGCGATGGGGCACTCTAACTGTTCCGTGGTACCTGGACGTAGACGTCTCCGTTGACAACAACCCCGCTCAGGTAGGCGCCAGCTCGCAGCACGGGCCTTTGAGGCCCGGGACAGAATGAGCGGGTGCTGGAATGGGTGGGTTTGGCGAGGGGGTGCCATCCCGCGTCTGCGGGATCGCCCAGTGGCGGCACAAACTCGCCTCTACACCAAACTGGCCGCCCACCCGGTCGGCAGAGAAATTTTCCACCGAAGAGTCATCCCGCGCTAAAATTAGGATGTGGCCGGGGGCGAACCGCCGGCCCGGCGCTTGCCGCCGGTGGAGTAAATGGTTAATGAAAATAGATTGGGCAAAAAAAACCCGTAAAGTCTGGCCTTTGGTCTTCGCGGTCCTGATCCCACCCAGCGCGGCTCTTGGAATCGAACAAAGCAAAGAGGCCATTTTTCAATATGCGGGAGGAACTGAGAAAATCGAAATAGATTGTGCCGGCAAGTTAGAAGTCACCACGGATGGTCTGAAATTCACGTGTCCGGGAGGGTCGATGGATATGCCCTTTTCGACGATCACCCTGATGCAATTTCGGCCCGATGTGAGCCCCCAAGTCCGAAGCGTCAAGCTCAAGTGGACGACCTACCCCACAATTCTGATTGCCGGTAAGCAAAATAGATATTTCACTGTGGTTTGCAAGAAGCAGGGGGTGACTCACGTGATGGTCCTGCGAGTCGATCCCCTTTCCATGCGACCTTACCTCGCCGAGATCGAGCTAAAATCCGGGAAGCGGGTCGAGGTAATGCCCTACGAGGATTAGTCCCTAAGGAAACTCGCGAGCGGCTGCCTTTTCGATCGCGTACTCCCTGGGGAGGAGTTTCGCTCTGAATTCGCGAGACTTGCGGGACTTCTCTTCCGAGACCGCGGGATCGGAACGACGCACTAGGGAGAATTGGTCGTGCCCATGAAGTATCCCGCCTTGGCGCGCACCTTCACGCCGCTTCGGTCGACGACGCGCACTTCAATGCGGTGAAAACCGTTAACGGCGGGCGCGTGAGGCACGTAAGCGATTTCGTACTGGCTTTGGATTTCGTCGGCAATCTTATTGAGCTCGTCCTGCAACGGCTTCTTTGACCAGCTCGCATAACTTAGCCCGCCCGTGTATCCGGCATAGAACTCCAGGGGATTCTTGGCTATCGTGGAGCGGATCATTTCCCCGCTCGCCAGGATAAGGGGAATGATCGGCAAGGTAGGCACGTTTTGAGAGGAGCCGGGCCAGCTGTTCGAGACGTTGGAAGGAGTGGGTGCCGTGTTGGGAGGCGCGGGCAGTGCCATGTTGGCAGCCAAGGCGTCCTGTGGAGGGGCCTTCGGCTGCTTGTCCAGCAGCGCATGCGCCGGGCTGAATCCCAGACCGTAGATCGTGATGCCCGCATCCAGGGCGCGCTGCACAACCTCTTCTTTACTCGTTTTGCTCCCTAAGTCATGACCTTCGGAAAAAGCTACGATTATCCTGCGGTCTTCCTTGGGCTGGCTTCCGAGCAGCATGATGGCATGTGCCAGGGCGTCATTCAGATGCTCAGAACTGCCCCGGGCCTCGAGGCGGCGCAGGGCGGATTCCAGCTCATCGCCGCTTTGGGTGAAGTCCTGAACATCACGAATCTGGTCGCCATAAGTGACCACCGCAGCCTCTCCCTGCGGCCCCAGCATCAAGTTGGAGAAAACCGGACCGAGAGGGCGGACCTCGTCGAGCATCGGCTCCGAAGTGCTGTTGGTTTCCACCACAATGACCGCCGCCAGCGGGCGCTGCTCGAGGCTGAACTGTTCAATGCGCTGGGGCACGCCGTTGTCTAAAACTTCGAAGTCCTTTGCCTGCAAATCGAAGACATAATCGCCTTTGGAATTAATTACCGTCACCGGCGCTGATACGATGTTCGCCTGGACGCGGATCCGCGGCTCGGTCTCGGAGGATTTAGTGGTGGTCGCCGCCTCGTGCTCGGAGGTCGAGGTCGCCGGTTTCTGGCCGGCGCCTGGATCCTGAGCGCGGGCAGCAGGAACGAGAGTGAGAAAGCCGCCCGCGAGCAGCACTGCAAAGGCGGACTTTAGGAAAGCATAAGTGCGATTTACAGCCATTCGCTCCTCCATCCAAAACCCCGCTTAGATATAAGATGTATTCACGGGGCTCTGCGTTGCCGTGTTTGAACCTCGAAATTCGAAAACCGGCAGGTAGTACATGGGATCGAAATTCGCTACGATTTTCGAGTTTCGAATTTCGATTTTCGGCTTTTTACGCGCGCCCGCGCTGTCGCAGGGCCTCGTAAAGCACCACGGCAGCCGCCACGGAAACATTGAGTGAAGGCACGGGGCCGCGCAGGGGGATGTGGGCCAGCTCATCGCACGCTTCCCGAACCAAACGGTGCAGGCCCGCACCCTCTCCGCCCAATACTAGCGCGCAAGCCTGCGAATAGTCCAGGTCGAGGTAAGATCTTTCGGCACGGGCCTCAAAGCCGTAAACCCACACCTGGCGCCCTTTCATCTCCTCCAGCGTGCGTACCAGGTTGGTGACGCGCGCAATCTTCACGTGCTCGAGCGCCCCGGCTGAGGCCCGCGCCACCGCGGGCGATATGCCCGCGGCGCGGCGCGCCGGAATTACAATCCCCTCGCAGCCGGCGGCCACCGCAGTGCGCACAATGGCGCCCAGATTGGCAGGGTCCTCCACTCCGTCCAATACAACCAGCAGGGGCCGCGCAGAATTTGCCAGAAGACTTTCAATGTCGTCATAGGCCCGAGGGGTGCAGACCGCCACCACGTTCTGATGTTGTGCGCTGCCCGCCACGCGCTCCACTGCCGGCCGGGGAGCAAAGCGCAGGCCGATGCCGCTGGCCCGGCAAGTATCAATGATCTCCTGCACGCGTGGGTTATGCTGCCCTTCCGCGACCAGCACGTAATCGACCGGTCGGCTGCGTAGGGCCTCCCTGACGGCATGGATGCCGTAAACCACCTCGAGCTTTTCCCCAGTCTCCCGGTGCGACATGCGTGTTTGGGTTGAAAGCATACGATACCACACCGAGACTTGTCTTTACAGTGCTGCGCCTCCGGTGATGTTACCTCCGCGCATTGCACGTTACCTAGTCACCCAAGATCAGAGAACAGCACGGCTTCCTGACGGGTTTTGGCTCCATCAATTCCGCGCGGGTGGAGTCAGGATCGTAGAGATTCAACTGCCACTTGCCGTCTCGGCCGATCTTGGGTTGTTCAGCATTATACCCACGGGCAACCACTTCCTTATAAGCCGCCTGAATATCCGGAACACCCAGAGCGAAGTGGTGCATTACGCCGAGGGTGCGTGGCGAGGGGTTGCGAACGTTCAGCATATACTCGACCCAGTCGGCGCCATCGGGTACGCGCATGTCCACCCAATCCACACGGTCGTCGGTCATGCCGCCGTACCAAATCGACTGGAAACCGAGAATATCCTTGTAGAAGCGGTCGGCCGCTGCGCGGTCGCGGATCGTAACCCCCACGTGGATCATGTGCTGAGAGATTCGATTTTCCGGGGGGAATTTGTCGGAATTCTCGAGGTGGAGCGAGCCCGCGAGGTACTCGACAAATTCCACGGAGTGCCCGTCCGGATCTTTGACCATGAAGCTCAGATTGCCGGCGAGCCCAGGCTTCAGCGTATCGGGCACGGGTACACCCTGCGCGGCAAGGTAGTCGCGCAGTGCGCGGACATCCGTGGTCTCGAAGGCAATGTTCGAAAGCCTGTCTTCCGTGGGGCTGGCCAGATCGGGGGAAAGCTCGATATATTGATGATCGTTCACCTTAAAAAAAGTCATCTTGAGACCGCCCGCCGGCTTAGATAACGTGATCGGTTCCTGAAATCCCAAAGTGTGTCCGTAGAACTCGCGGGCCGCCGCCAGGTTGTCCGTCTTCAGCCCGATATGCGCGATCCCTATGATGGGCGGGCGATGCGTCGCAGGCTTGCCGCTACCAACAACACCGAACAAGGCCGCAGAAAAGACGAGACCTACCACCGCGAACAGCGCGCGGACCTCTGCGCGGGAGTAAGACTTACCAAGCGACTTTCGATCTCCGGCATCTCTCACCATGTCTAGGCCTCCCTTGGCCAAACAGCTTCACGGCTCGTGTCTTACAAATGCGGCGTTGGTCTTTCTCGGATAGGTCGTCATTTGGCTTGGCGAAGTTTGAGCCGCCTGTATTCCCAGTGGAACCCAAGCGAGAATGCGAGGACCGAGAAGATCCAAATAAGAGGAGAGGATCGCGCAAATGAAGCAATGTCAATGCCTACTGTGGTTCCCGGAGACGTTCGTGCTGTAAGCGAGAGGACAATAACGAGCAGAAGGAGGATTCCGCCCGCTATCAATGAAAATAAGCCGACGAGTGTACTTTTTAAGATATTCACGCAACCATCATACACCCAAATCCACATACAGCGACTTCGCGGGCCTCCGGGGAATGTGATACTAAAACAGGCGGCGGAGGCCCGCGTCGCAAAACACAGCCGGTACGTCATCCATGTTACAATTATTAGGAGACTGCTGAGATTCTTCTCCCGCGGCTGCGGGATCAGAATGACAGGCCGGGTGGACGAGGTCGAAAGCTTGCCGGTGATGAAGAAAATCCTTGTGACCAACGACGACGGAATCCAGGCGCCGGGATTGAAGTGCTTGGAAGCGAGTCTAGGGGCGGTGGGCGAAGTCACCGTGGTGGCCCCGGACAAGGAGATGAGCGCCAGCAGCCAATCCATCAGCACCCACACACCGCTGCGCGTGCGTCAGCTCGAGGAGAGGCGTTACGCCGTTTCGGGCACGCCAGCGGACACGGTCATCATCGCTCTCTACCACCTCCTTCCGCAGAAGCCCGACCTGGTGGTTTCGGGCATCAATCCGGGGGGAAATCTGGGGGAAGCCGTGGTTTACTCGGGCACCGTAGCGGCCGCCATGGAGGGGGCGTTGCACGGTGTTCCCTCACTCGCAATATCCCTGGCAACGCGCAAGCACCTGGATTTTTCCAGCGCCGCGGCCTTCGCCGCCCGACTGGCCGCCAAAGTCCTAGAGGAAGGCCTGCCCGAGGGTGTCATGCTCAACGTGAATGTCCCACGCGGTGAAGTGCGGGGCGTGCGCCTGACCCGCCAAAGCCAGAAGATTTCGCAGAACCTGGTGGTGGAAAAGAAGGACCCCCGAGGGCGGCCATATTACTGGCTTGATGAAATGGCGGAACTGGGTCAAGTTGAACCGGATTCCGACTATGCCGCCATCCTGGCCCACGAGATTTCCGTTACCCCGCTGCACGTTGATCGCACCCATTACTCCAGCCTCAATCACCTTTCACGCTGGCTGCCCGCCCTGGAGTTGATCGTGGGCAAGTAGCCCCGGCAGGATGCCCTCGCGACAGTGGGCGAGACGTGCGCTATATTTGAATCGGCTCGGGAAGCGTGAGGTCTATCACAATGCGATGTATCTGAAGTGTTCGTAGCGGCGGGCCGTGGGGGAAAGGCGGCCGATTTGTTTTGACAGCAGGCAGCCTGAAGAAATATAATTCGTAACTTAAGGGTATTTCAAAACATCATCTAAGGAGGCGGCGGTCAGGAGCAGCAGGCCGTCTTCATAAAGCTGACCCGAAGAGGGATTGACCGGGTAAGCGGCAGGAAAGGCTTTAACAGGCGCCACGCTTCGGCGGGAAGGGCTGAGCGGGTTCAGCGCGAAGGCGCGCCGGCAGACCCGGGTGCGAACCTGACGGTTCGGGTTTCCGGAACGACGGGCAACAGGGCGTAGGACTTTCCTTTCAACTTTACAGATTTAGATACGGTTCGGGAGAGTCCGGCGGTTGAAGTCCTTTCAGGCAGTGGGTACGGCACAAAAGCTGCAACACAGCTACGAGTAGCGCATTGTGAGATCGTAACTCGCTTCAGGAAACTCTGTTGGGGCTCCCTCAATGGCCCAGATTTTTCATCGCAGCACCAATACAATTTCACGCGTGAGTATCTATGGCGCGGTGTTTATTCTGGCTGCCCTTGGCTACCTTGGGTGGGCCATCACCGAGTCGCCTTACTTCACCGACGTCAACGTTCCCCGCCAACAGCCGGTGCCTTTCAGCCACAAGCATCACGTGACAGATGACGGGATTGATTGCCGCTACTGTCACACTTCAGTGGAGAAATCCTCCTTCGCGGGTATTCCTTCCACTGCTATCTGCATGAGTTGTCATTCCAGACTTTGGAATAACAGCCCTATGCTGGAACCCGTGCGCATGAGTTATCAGACCGACAAGTCCCTGGAGTGGACGCGAGTCAACGCGCTGCCCGGATTTGCATATTTTGACCACAGCATTCATATCCATAAGGGCGTGGGGTGCACCACATGCCATGGCCCGATTGGCGAGATGCCTCTCACCTGGCGGGCCCAGACGCTTTACATGCGCTGGTGTATTGATTGCCACAAACATCCGGAGCGCTATGTTCGTCGGCGCGAGGACGTATTCAAAGCCGATTATAAACCGCCCCAAGACCAGCTCGCCTTGGGGCAGCGACTGGTGAAGGAGTACAAGATCAAGGATGCAAGGCAACTGACCGACTGTTACACGTGCCACCGATAGCGACGAGCGGATCAAATGGCAAAAGGCAAAAATCAAATGGCAAGTTCGGTTGAGGATGACGCCAAGAAGCGGTTTTGGCGCGGCCTGGACGAGTTGGCGGAGACTGAAGAGTACAAGGACTTCCTTCGTCATGAACCTCCGTACGGCGCCCCGCACCGCACGGCGCAGGGCGGCGCGCTCAAGGAAACAGAGGGGATAGGACGCCGCGACATTCTCAAGTTGATGGCCGCGTCCGCCGCGTTTGCAGGTCTGACCGCGTGTACGAAGCTCCCCACGGAAAAGATTGTCCCGTACGCTCAGCAGGCGCCGGAGGAATTCATTCCGGGAAAGCCGCTCTTCTACGCCACCGCTATGCCTTTCGCGGGCGTAGGGACGGGGCTGCTGGTGGAAAGCCACATGGGGCGCCCAACGAAGATTGAGGGTAATCCCGGTCACCCAGTCAGTCTTGGCGCCGCCGACGTCTTCGCGCAGGCTTCCGTACTAGGCCTCTACGATCCTGATCGCTCCAAGGTGACGATCTACGATGGCAGAATTGGAAGTTGGAGCGCGTTCCTCGCCGCCATGGACGAGCTTCGGCCGCAACTCGCGAGCAACAAGGGAGCAGGACTTCGGCTGCTGACAGGAACTGTCACTTCGCCGACCCTGGCCGACCAGATTCATTCTTTGCTGATCCAATTCCCATCCGCCAAATGGCATCAGTTCGAGCCTTGCGGGCGCGACGGCGCGCGCGAGGGCTCACGCCTAGCTTTCGACGATTACGTCAACACGGTTTATCGATTTGACCAGGCAGACGTCATCCTCTCGCTCGATTGCGATTTTCTCTCCTCAGGCGCCGGCAGTGCGCGTTACGCGCATGATTTTGCCGATAAGCGGCGGATGGCCGACCCCCAATCGCCGATGAACCGGCTCTACGTCGTGGAGAGCACGCCATCGGCTACAGGAGCCATGGCAGACCATCGCTGGCCTTTGCGCGCGTCGGAGGTGCAAACTTTCGCGCGCGACGTGGCGGGCCGGTTGGCAGCTGGAATCCTTCCGCAACCCTCGCCGACCTTTTCCAATCTCTCCAGCGAGTGGGTCGCCGCGCTCGTTCGCGATCTTCGGCAGCACCGCGGGGCGAGTTTGGTGCTGGCGGGCGATCAGCAGCCGCCGGTGGTGCACGCGCTGGCGCACGTCATGAACGAAGCGCTCGGGAACGTGGGCAAGACCGTTTATTACACGGCACCCATCGAGGCCAAACCTGTCAATCAGCTCCAATCCCTGCGTGAGTTGGTTGCCGACATCGACGCCGGGCAAGTCGAGGTGCTGCTGATACTGTGCGAGAACCCCGTTTTCAATGCCCCTGCGGACTTGCAATTTCGAGAGAAGCTCTTGAAGGTCGGCCTGCGAATCTATCTTGGGCTGTACGAAGACGAGACTGCTGAACTCTGTCATTGGCACATTCCCCAAGCACATTATCTCGAGTCCTGGGGGGATGTTCGGGCCTTCGACGGGACCGTAAGTGTCATTCAGCCACTGATTGCCCCGCTTTATGATGGCAAAACCGCCCATGAACTCCTCTCGGTGCTCCTGGGCCAGGCCGGCCAGACACCTCACACCACTGTGCACGACTACTGGAAGAGCCAGAAGCCCCTTCCGAATTTTGAAGCGGTCTGGGAATCCTGGCTCAACGAGGGTGTGGTTGCCGGAACGGCCTTGCCTGCCAAGCCGGTGAAGCTTGTGCCCGATCTCCCGGCGCGGCTTGCTCAAGACGCGCCCCGTGGCCACAGTCAGGGCGACAGCCTAGAAATCGTCTTCCGCCCAGACCCCACAATCTGGGACGGGCAGTTTGCCAACAATGGCTGGCTCCAGGAGTTGCCCAAGCCGCTCACCAAGCTCACCTGGGACAACGCGGCAATGCTCAGCCTCGCCACCGCGACGCGCCTTGGGGTGAAGAACGGGGACGTGGTGAGACTCCGCTTCCAAGGCCGCGAGGTTCGAGCCCCTATTTGCATCATGCCGGGTCACGCGGATGATTCGGTCACGGTGCACCTGGGCTACGGGCGAATCCGCGCAGGCAAAGTGGGCACTGGGATCGGGTTCAATGCTTATGCGATTCGTTGCTCGGGGGCGGTGTGGTTTAGCTCCGGGCTTGAGATCTCGAAGACGGGCGATACGTACCCCCTGGTGACCACGCAAAACCACTTCATCATTACTGGGGAACACCATCAGAAGGAGGAGGGGGAAAGCGTGGCCGCAGCGCGGCGGGACCTTGTCAGGGTGGCCACGCTCGAGGAGTTTCGGAAGAACCCTGATTTTGCCAAAGACCCTGAGGACCAGTCCACGCACGCCCAGTCGTTGTATCCCGGCTACAAAGAAGAGGGCTATGCCTGGGGCATGTCCATCGATCTCAATAGTTGTGTGGGCTGCAATGCCTGCGTTGTGGCATGCCAATCCGAGAACAACATCCCGGTGGTCGGCAAGGACCAGGTGGCACGGGGGCGCGAGATGCACTGGATCCGCGTGGACACTTACTTCCGCGGGGCGCTCGAGAATCCGGAGACTTACAACGAAGTCGTGCTCTGTATGCATTGCGAGAATGCTCCCTGCGAATACGTCTGCCCGGTTGGCGCTACCGTCCACAGCCCGGAAGGGCTGAACGACATGGTTTACAACCGTTGCGTGGGCACGCGGTATTGTTCCAACAACTGCCCCTACAAGGTCAGGCGTTTCAATTTCCTGCTCTTCCAGGATTGGACAACGCCCAGTCTGATGGCGATGCGGAATCCCAATGTCACGGTGCGAAGCCGAGGCGTGATGGAGAAGTGCACATATTGCGTTCAGCGCATCAATGCAAAGAAGATCGAAGCCGAAGAGCACGACCGCGAGGTGCGCGATGGAGAGATTCTTACTGCCTGCCAGCAAACCTGTCCGGCGCAGGCCATTGTTTTCGGCAACATTAATGATCCGAATAGCCGCGTCTCGAAGCTGAAAGCGCAATCCAGAAATTACGGGTTATTGACTGATCTAAACACGCGGCCACGAACGAGCTATCTCGCCCGGCTGCGCAATCCCAACCCGGAAATCAAGGAGTAAGCGTTGAGCCCTGAAGGAGCCGAAAATAAAGGCGTCGTCGAACCCGGTAGTCCTTTCCTGGCGCCCGGCCACTCCTACGCGTCAGTAACCGACAAGATCAGCTCCATTGTGCTTGTAGAAGGCACGAAGAAGGGCTGGCGGATAGGGTTCGCCATTGCTTTCGCTCTTTTCATGATTTTCAATATGGCAGTTGCCTACCTTTTTTATAAGGGTGTGGGCATTTGGGGAATCAATATTCCCATTGCCTGGGGATTTGCCATAGTCAATTTTGTTTGGTGGATCGGGATCGGGCACGCCGGGACGCTGATCTCCGCTTTCCTGCTGTTGATGCGCCAGACTTGGCGGCAGTCTATCAACCGTTTCGCCGAGGCGATGACGCTATTTGCAGTGGCTTGCGCCGGGACGTTTCCGCTCTTGCACTTGGGCCGCCCCTGGCTGTTTTACTGGCTGTTTCCCTATCCGGACACCATGGGGACTTGGCCGCAATTCCGCAGCCCGTTGGTCTGGGATGTCTTCGCGGTCTCCACCTACGCCACCATATCGGTTCTCTTCTGGTTTGTGGGGTTGCTTCCCGATTTGGCCACCTTGCGCGACCGCGCGAGAAAACGTTTGGCCCAGAAGTTTTACGGGGTCTTGGCCATGGGCTGGCGCGGCTCCGCCGTACACTGGCGCAACTATGAAATGGCTTCCTTATTGCTCGCTGGGCTGGCCACGCCGCTGGTGGTCTCCGTCCACACGGTAGTGAGCTTTGATTTCACCGCCGCCATTGTCCCCGGCTGGCACAGCACCATTTTCCCGCCTTATTTTGTTGCCGGCGCCATTTATTCAGGCTTTGCCATGGTTTTAACCTTGGCCATTCCCCTTCGGTATTTTTACAAGCTGGAAGACTTCGTCACCCTACGCCATTTGGACAACATGGGAAAGATTATGCTGGCCACCGGTTTGATCGTGGCCTACGGGTACATGATGGAAACCTTCATGGCGTTTTACAGCGGAAATCGCTACGACCGGTACATGATCGTCAATCGCATGACCGGGCCTTACGCTCCAATCTACTGGACCCTCATTGCGTGCAATATTGTTATTCCCCTGACGCTTCTTTGGTCCTCTCGCATCCGTCGAAACGTATTCGTGCTTTTCTTAATTTCCCTGGTGGTGCAGGCCGGCATGTGGCTGGAGCGCTTTGCCATCGTCATAACCAGTCTGCACCGCGATTTCATGCCCTCGGCCTGGAGAATGTACTACCCAACAATATGGGATTGGGCGACCTTCATCGGCAGTATCGGACTGTTCTTCACCTTGTTCCTGCTTTTCATCCGGTACCTGCCCATGATTTCGATCTTCGAGATGAGAGAACTTGTACATAAGGTGGCGGAGGAGAAGGGCTAGGAGATTGAGCCATTGATTCATTGAGTCATTGGTTCATTGGAAAAGATGAAGCGCCACGCAATTTACGGCCTGATGGCCGAATTCGAAAATTCGGAAGATCTGCTCCGCGCTGCCCAACGTGCGCGGGAAGCTGGATACCGCCGGATGGACGCGTTTTCGCCTTTTCCCGTCGAGGGGTTGGCGGATGCGGTGGGTTTTCACAGCACGCGCGTCCCGCTCTTCTGCTTGATTGGAGGACTTATTGGATGTGTTGGGGGCTTCTACCTTCAATATTGGCCGAACGTTATCGGCTATCCCCTGGACATCGGAGGCAAGCCTTACAACAGTTGGCCGAATTTTATTCCCATTACTTTTGAGATGACGATCCTTTGCGCAGGCTTGGCAACTGTTTTCGGCATGCTGGCGATCAACGGCTTGCCCACTCCCTATCATCCGGTCTTTAACACTCCGCGTTTCGAGCTGGCCACGCGGAACCGGTTTTTTCTCTGCATCCAGGCGCGAGACCCGAAATTTGATTCGCAGAAGACAAAAGAATTTCTGGCCAGTCTGAAAGCCAAAGAGGTTTCTGAAATTGAGTCGTAAAACGAGTAAAGACACAGCCTGCTCTCTCCCCTGGCGAGAGGGCGGGCACTTAATTTCCGGAGAGGGCTCTGCTTCGGGCTTCGCGGTTTTGCGCTGGGCGTGCCTCGCTTTCTGCGGGCTGTTCCTATTCGGGTGCCGCCAGGACATGCACATTCAACCCAGGTACGAGCCGCTCGACGCCAGCGACTTCTTTGACGACGGCAGGTCCGAGCGGCCGGAAGTCCCCGGCACCGTGGCGCACGGGCATCTACGTGCCGACGAACTGCTTTATACAGGGAAACTGAACGGAGAGCCCGCTGATGTCTTTCCTTTCCCTATCACCCGCGCGGTTCTCGAGCGGGGCCGCGAGCGCTACAACATCTACTGCTCGCCCTGCCACGACTACACGGGCAGTGGAAACGGGTTAGTGGTCCAGCGGGGCTTTCCGCCTCCGCCTTCTTACCACATTGAGCGTCTCATGAAAGCGCCAGCAGGGCATTTCTTTGACGTCATGAGCAATGGCTTTGGCATGATGTACAGCTACGCTTCCCGCGTCACACCGGAAGACCGCTGGGCCATCGTCGCTTACATCAGAGCGCTTCAGTTAAGCCAACACGCCACGCTCGAGGACGTGCCACCAAAAAAAAGGGAGCATTTGACGGAACAGGCTAAATGAATTCGACGGAATCCCTTCAACCCGCTCTCGATCATTTCCAGAAGAGTTCGCTGGTGGTCGGCCTAGCGGCCCTGGCGCTTTGTGTGGCAGCCGGCTTCCACAGCCCCACGCAGTTCTTCCGCTCCTATTTGTTTGCTTTTGTGTTTTGGGTGGGTGCTGCGCTCGGCTGCACGGCGATTCTGATGCTGCATCACCTGGTGGGCGGAAGGTGGGGTTTTCCACTCCGTCGCTGCCTCGAATCGGGAACTCGAACCCTCTACTTGATGGCTGTTTTGGCCGTGCCTCTCCTGTTTGGGCTGCGCCTTCTTTACCGTTGGGCGGACCCGCAGCAGGTCAAACTCGACGCTTTGCTGCAATACAAGGCGCTCTACTTGAACGTCCCCTTTTTCATTCTTCGGACAGCCATTTACTTCATCATTTGGATTGCCGTGGCGCATTTCCTTAACAAGTGGTCCCGGGAGCAAGACGAGACGGCGGACCCGAGCCTTACCACACGCCTCCAAAACCTCAGTGGACCCGGCCTGGTCATTTTCGGATTGACGGTCACCTATGCCTCCGTGGATTGGGTCATGTCCCTCGAACCCCAGTGGTTCTCGACCATCTACGGAATGATCTTCATGGTCACGGAAGGGTTGGCAGCGATGTCCATCGTGACCGTCGCCGTCATCTTGCTTTCACCTTACGAACCTCTCTCCAACTTGGTTTCCAAACGGGTGTTGAACGATTACGGAAACCTGCTCCTGACCTTTACTATGCTCTGGGCTTATCTATCTTTTTCCCAATATCTCATCATCTGGTCGGGCAACTTGCAGGACGAGATTCCTTGGTACGTCAGCCGCGCCTCGGGTGGATGGGCCTGGGTCGCCATGGCGCTCGTCGTCTTTCATTTTGCTGTGCCCTTCCTTTTGCTCTTATCGCGCTTTGTAACTCGAACGAAGCTCTGGCTGGGAGTCGTAGCTGCAATTCAACTCTTCATGAGCGTGATTGATATCTTCTGGCTGACGGTGCCCGCCTATGAGCGGGCGGGGCCCCGATTTCACTTGCTGGATTGGCTGGCGATTCTCGGCATCGGGGGCGTTTGGTTCTGGTGGTTTGCAACGACCCTGAAGAGCAGACCTTTGCTGCCACTCCACGATCCGCGCATGGAGGCCATCAGTCATGAGTCGTAGCACGGACATCATGGAGGAGACGCCGCATGCCTGACGCACAGCCCAGACACGCCCACGAGACAAGCGATGCGAATATCCGCGACCTGATAATCTTTGGTGTCTGCTTGGCGCTCCTGGTCATCGCGGGTCTCGTTGTTAGTCGGGCCGTTTTCCATTACTTTGCCGGCCACCAGGGATTAGGTCCTCCGGCGTCGCCCTTTGAAAACGTCCGCATGTTGCCGCCCGAGCCGCGCTTGCAGGTTAGGGCACCGCAGGACCTCGAGCAGTACAAGGGCGCGCAAGAGGAGATTTTGAATAGTTATGGGTGGGTGGATCAGAAGGCAGGGATTGTGAAGATCCCAATTGACCGGGCGATGGACATCCTGCTTCAGAGGGGGCTCCCGGTTCGTGGTACCCCTTCGGAGAAGCAAGGCGCGCCCAAGAAGCCCTCTAAGGATGTCATTCCGAGCGGCTAGGGGCCTGCGGGCTACTCACAGAAGTGAAAGGCGAACGTGCGTCTCCCCCCGCGCAAGCGGGGGTCCACCTCAGTCCATGCGGAGCCGGGTTCCCGCTTTCGCGGGAATGACCAACTGGGGGGATGGGAATGACCGGCAGGGAGAAACTAAAAGGAGCGAGGAAATGAATACGGTGCCCGGTGACGAAACGCGGAATAGATTTCCGCAGAAAACTCCCGGCATTGGGGGCGACTTCTCCTGGTGCCGGTGGATGGCACAACTCGCGTGCGCTCTTGCAGTGGCACAGGCACTGCTGCCTGCGTCCTATGCATGGCAGGCATCAGCCCCGGCACAGGCAGGGGTGCCTCTGCCGCGCCCGGCGGACAACTCGAAGGCTCTTCCCCCACTCCTGCAAGGGATTGGGATCGACCAAAGATTGAACGAACAGGTCCCTCTTGACCTCCAATTTCGGGACGAAGCCGGCAAGACGGTGCGACTGGGCGAATTCTTCGGCAAGAAACCGGTGATCCTCTCGCTGGTTTATTTCAGTTGCCCGATGCTCTGCACCATGGCTGAGAACGGGCTGCTGCACAGTTTACAGGAGGTCAGTTTCAGCGCCGGCCGCGAGTTTGACGTTCTAACGGTCAGCTTCGATCCCCACGACACTCCAGAAATCGCCGCGGCCAAGAAAGCGGTATACGTCGGCCTGTACGGGCGCAAAGGAGCCGAGCGCGGCTGGCACTTCCTCACAGGAGACGAAGCCTCGATCGCGCAGCTTACCCAGGCGGTGGGCTTCCGATTTAGATACGACGCCCAGGCCAAGCAGTTCGTTCACGCGACGGGAATCATGGTGCTCACGCCGGAAGGCAAAATCGCGCGCTACTTCTACGGGATTTACTATCCCTCTCGCGATCTGCGCCTCGGCTTGGTCGAGGCGTCGGCGAACAAGATTGGCTCGCCCGTGGATGAGGTGCTGCTGTTTTGCTGCCGGTATGATCCCACGACCGGCAAGTACGGCGTGATTATCTCGCGCATTTTGCAGATAGCAGGGCTGATGACGGTCCTTTCCATCGCAGGGCTAATACTGGCGCTCTCCCGCAGCCGTACAGCGGCCGGAGGGCTCTGACCTTAGGTGAGGGGACGGCAAGCCATCCCCTACAGGTTGAAGTGGTAGGGCTTGCCCTACCTGTGGCAGGCCAAGGGCGCTTTGGCTTTTGACCTTCGACTCTTAACTCTCGACTTGTTTGACTCGCACGACGGAAGGTGACTGAGAAAAATGTGGCAAGGGTTCCCCTTACGGCCTGAGCAAGCTTCCACCATTGCGCGTGGTATTGATCATCTTTACTATTTCCTGACTGCGGTCGATTTGTTCTTCACCGCGCTCATCTTCCTAACCATCTTCTATTTCGCCATCAAATACCGCCGCCGCGCGAAAGGGGCTAAGGCTACGCAGATCGGGGCGAATTTGCCCCTCGAAGTGGTCTGGACCGTCATTCCCCTTGGCATATGTGCCTTTACCTTCCTGTGGGGAGCAAGCCTCTTTATCCGGTACTCTCGCCCGCCCGAGGCCGCCACAGAGATATTTGTTGTCGGAAAGCAATGGATGTGGAAGCTCCAGCATCCCGAAGGGCCTATGGAAATCAATGAACTGCACGTCCCTGTTGAGCGCCCCATCAAATTGACCATGACCTCCGAGGATGTGATTCACGGTTTCTATATCCCCGCCTTCCGTATCCAGAAGGATGTGATACCGGGAAGGTACACCAGCATATGGTTTCAGGCGACGAAAACGGGCCAATACCATTTTTTCTGCAATCAATACTGCGGCACAAATCACGCAGTTATGGCCGGCTATGTGATCGTCATGACGCCGGATGATTACGAGCAGTGGATCAGTGGGGGCATTCGGGGGGAATCCATGGTATCCGCAGGCGCCCGGCTTTACGACCAACTGGGCTGCATCACCTGCCATGGCACCGGTAAGGGCCCACCCTTCGTGAATCTCTTCGGCAGCAAGGTCAAACTCACCGACGGGACAACCGTCATCGCGGACGAGGATTACATCCGGGAGTCGATCCTTTATCCCTCAGCGCAAATCGTGGAGGGATATACGGCGCTGATGCCGACCTATAAAGGCCAAGTCACGGAAGAGCAACTGCTCCAGCTTATCGCTTATATCAAGTCTCTCAGTGCCGAGGGAGGCAAGCAGCCCAGTAAACCCGCTACCTATCCTCCTAGTCTTGAGGGAGCGAGAGAGGCGGGGGGAACAGGGAAGGTTATCAAGTAAAGGGCGAGGCAGTTCCGCTCCCCGATGGGTGAGGGGCAGGGGCGAGGAGAAAGGGAAGGTGATGAAGCGATGGGAACGGTAACCGTTGAAACAGAGATCGAATCTCGAGTCCATTATTTGAATGCCAGCTATGGCATCAAGTCATGGCTGCTGACCACGGACCACAAGCGCATTGCGTTGCTCTACCTTGCCTCGATCACCTTTTTCTTCTTTGTCGGTGGGGCGGCGGCGGTGCTGATGCGTCTGAACCTGATCAGCCCCGGGGGCGCTATTGTCGAGCCGGCAACCTACAACAAGCTCTTCAGCATGCACGGCATCATCATGGTCTTCCTCTTTTTGATCCCCTCGATTCCTGCGGTGCTGGGAAATTTCTTGGTCCCCTTGATGATTGGGGCGCGCGATTTGGCTTTCCCCAGAATCAATCTCTTGAGCTGGTACGTTTTCATGGCGGGCGGGCTGCTCATCCTTTATTCCGTCATTGCCGGGGGAGTCGACACGGGTTGGACTTTCTACACGCCCTTGAGCACCACCTATGCTAACACCAATGTGATTTCTGCCGCCCTCGGCGTCTTCATTGTCGGCTTCTCCTCGATTTTGACCGGGTTGAACTTCATAGTCACCATCCACAAAATGCGCGCACCGGGCATGACGTGGTTCAAGATGCCACTTTTTCTCTGGGCGATGTACGCCACCAGCATTATTCAGATTCTTGGCACCCCGGTCCTGGCCATCAGCCTAACGCTGGTAGCCTTAGAAAGGCTCTTCCATGTTGGAGTCTTTGACCCTGCGGTAGGGGGAGACCCTGTCCTCTTTCAGCACTTGTTCTGGTTCTACTCCCATCCCGCGGTGTACATCATGATCTTGCCTTCGATGGGCGTGATTAGCGAGTTGGTCACGGCGTTTTCAAAAAAGCGTATCTTTGGTTACACCTTCGTGGCCTTTTCAAGCGTGGCCATCGCGGTGATTTCGTTTCTGGTCTGGGGACATCATATGTTCGTGGCTGGACAGTCCATTTATGCCGGCCTGGTTTTTTCCCTGCTGAGCTTTGCGGTGGCGATTCCCTCCGCCATCAAGGTTTTCAATTGGACGGCCACTCTCTACAAGGGGTCGATCTCGTATGATGCACCCATGCTCTATGCGCTGGGGTTTATCGGGCTCTTCACTATGGGTGGCCTGACCGGTCTCTTCCTGGCTACGCTGGCGGTGGACGTGCACGTTCATGGCACTTATTTCGTGGTGGCTCATTTCCATTACATCATGGTGGGCGGCGCGGTGATGGGTTACTTGGGCGGCATTCATTATTGGTGGCCCAAAATCTCAGGACGTCTTTACCCGGAGGGTTGGGCAAGATTATCGGCGGCAATCCTCTTTGTTGGTTTCAACCTGACCTTCTTCCCCCAGTACGTGCTTGGCTATTTGGGAATGCCCCGGCGCTATGCGGTGTATCCATCGGAATTCCAGGTGCTGAACGTGATGTCGTCCGCCGGCGCCTCCATTCTGGGCGTGGGTTACCTGATTCCGCTGGTTTACCTGGTCTGGTCGATGCGCTACGGCCCGGTGGCCGGACCCAATCCCTGGGGCGCCAAGGGACTGGAATGGCAGGCGCCCTCTCCGCCTCCCACCGAGAACTTTGAGGAGACGCCTATCGTGACGGAAGAAGCTTACGCCTACGGATCGGAGGAGACCCAAGTTGCATAGCAGCACCGCCGCTCTGGCAGAACAATTCGACGACCTCCAGCAGCAGCAAGAGGCGTCCAGCCTTGGGATGTGGGTGTTTCTGGCTACGGAAGTCATGTTTTTTGGCGGCCTCTTCACGGCCTATATCCTTTACCGCAACTTCTACCTGCCGGGTTTCGAAGCCGGCAGCCGGTTGCTGAACGTCCGCATTGGAGCCCTCAATACCGCTATCTTGTTGTGCAGCAGCTTGACCATGGCCCTCGCCGTCCGCGCCGCTCAACTCGGCAAGAAGGGAGCGCTGACAACTTTCCTCTTCCTCACCTTGCTTTTGGGACTCGCCTTCGTCGCCGTCAAACTCGGTCTGGAATGGAGGCACGATTACCTGGAGGGGTTCGCCCCTGGCGTGCATTGGACTTTCCATGGGCCTGACTGGCGGCACATCGAGTTGTTCTTCGTCTTCTATTTCTTCATGACCGGCATTCACGCTTTGCACATGGTGGTCGGAGTCGGAATCCTCACCGCCCTCATCCTCATGGCCGGGCGCGGGAAATTCTCTCCCCAGCGCTACAACGCCGTCGAAGTGGCCGGCCTTTACTGGCACTTCGTGGATATTGTTTGGATCTTTCTCTATCCCTTACTTTACCTGATCGGGGGGCGCTACTGATGGTGGACCATGTTGTATCCACGAAGCTCTATATCCTGGTTTTCGCCGCACTGATTGCCTTAACAGCCCTCACCACAGGGGTCTCGTTCATCGACCTGGGCAAGTGGAACACGGTCGCGGCCTTGGCCATCGCCGTCTGCAAGGCTTCGCTGGTGGCACTTTTCTTCATGCACCTTAAGTGGAGTTCCGGCCTAATGCGGATCGTCCTGCTTGCCGCCTTCGTCTGGTTCGCCATCCTGGTTACCTTAACGCTTGCCGACGAGCTCGCCCGCCAATGGACACCCGTCCCTTCGAGCTGGGAAGCCCAGATTCAACAACAGGTGCGGTAGCGCGACAACAGGGCTGTTGCGAGCCTGTGTGAAAACATAGCCCTCTCCCCCTTGGGGGAGTCCGATTTCGGGACCCCGATGGGGTCCTTCGAACCCCAGAAATCGGGGAAGGTGGCCCGCGGCGGCGCATTCACCAGTCCGTCAGCTGACGGAGGCCGGTGAGGGGGTCCCGACGTGGATTGGTTACGTTCACACGCGAGGTTTTCACAAACACTCTCTTGCCCCCTCCCTTGCAGCCTTGGACTCGTCTTGGGACAAAATTGCTTTGTAGTGCGGACCTGCTTGCCAAGGTCTGCGGCCTTTTCGGCTTATCCTGATTGACACGAAATCAGTGTTACACTATATTCTTGTTATGAAGTCCCGTCTGCGGAACATTACCGTCACGCTCGAAGAGCACGTCGCTCGCTGGGCACGCCTTGAGGCTGCGGGTAAGGACACGAGCGTGTCACGCCTCCTGGGGGAAATCCTGAAACAGGCCATGCTCGAGGAGGACGGCTATCAGCTCGCCATGCGTCGGGCCCTGGCCCGAAAGCCCTTCCTGAAAACGGATGGCCGATATCTGTCACGCAAGGAGGTTCATGACCGCGCCAATCTTCGTGGACACGAACGTCCTGATTTACGCTCTAGACGAGGCTGACCTGCGCAAGCAACAGGCGGCCCGCATGTGGCGGGCGGAGTTGTGGAAGAGTGGTCGTGGGCGGACCAGCTATCAGGTCCTGCAAGAATTTTACGTGAAGGTCACGCATAAGTGGCCAGGTGCGCGTAGGCAGGCTCGCGCCGAAGTTCGAGACCTGTTAGCATGGCGACCCGTCGCTGTAGACGCGGCGCTTCTCGAGCAAGGTTGGAGAATTCAAGATCGCTACCGGCTATCCTTCTGGGACGCGCTAATTGTCGCCGCGGCGAGGGCGGCTTCATGTCAATATCTTCTGACCGAGGACTTGCAGGCGGACCAGGACCTGGATGGCGTCGTGGTGGTGAACCCATTCCTCCGCGACCCAGCCACGTTGCCTCCTACGTGATACCGCCAGAACCGGCAGGCGACGCACCGTCTCGCGCCCCGGACGCCCTCCAGTTTTTTCCCCGCCACAAACTGACGCGCCACGAGCCACATCACATTGAAACCTTTAGTAGGGCCCTTCGAGACCTGGTCGCCGATTTTCGGCAACTCTTCTTTAACATGTTCAACCGCTTCCGCGCTGGCGAAGCAGGTCCGGCGGTGGCCAGCGTGGCGCGCGAGTGCTTCCAAGTCTGGTGCGAGCACAGCTACATCGTGCCACCCGACTCGCTACATCGACAGGTGGAAAGGGCTTTGATCGCCGAGGACGCCTCGGCAGAAAAGATCGAGCGGCTCTTGACCGCCGGCTTGGGATTCACGAGCGAAGCTGCCGCCGCGATCTCCGAATCGCTCCGCGCTGGGCGGGAAAAGAAGCCATCCCGGATGGACCTTCTTTGGCCGCTCTACGACCCTGCCATTTGGAATTTCGCGACAGAGACCGCTCATGTCCACGCGGCCCGGCTGCTGCTTTACCGCATGGGCCTCGATCAAGGCATCTCTCGGTCGGAGATGGCGGACTTCGCCCCCAGCGTTTTCGAGTCGGGCGAGTTCGACTGGTGGCGGGTGGTCCACTGCGAGGTGCTCACCGGAGGTGAACTCAAGCGTGTGCAGTTTTTCGAGGAATACATCAACGCTTCACACAAAAGACTGCTCCGCCTCTTTAGCGTTTATGACCTGAGCGGCGTGGATCTGGACATCTGGCGCGACATTTACCAGCACTACCTGCCGGCCGAGGAACGCCAGCAACTGGGCGGCTTCTACACTTCGCAAGAACTCGTCGACCTGACGCTCGACCTTGCTAACTACAAACCCAGGGTTGAAAAACTCTGCAAGAAGTCTCTAATCGACCCCGCCTCTGGCTCTGGTGCCTTTGTGGTGAGCGCCGTGCAACGGCTTCTCGAGCACCTCAACGATAAGTCCCTGGCATGCCATCGCCACCTCCATGCCCGCAGCGTTCCGGACTGGGAGCGCGCTTACGGGATGTTGCAAATTATCGGGAAGAACATCCACGCCATGGACATTCATCCCTTTGCAACTTTCCTAACCTTCATCAACCTTCTACTCTCCATCTTGCCTCTCTATGCGCAAGTGCGCCCGCAGCGGCGAGATGTTCGGCTGGACGACGCCATTTCCTCAGGAGACTCATTACTGACGCCGGGGAAGGACGAGTTCGACTTTGTGGTGGGAAATCCGCCCTGGGGCGGTATTCTCAAAGGCCATCTCGCCCCCATCTTCGATCAGCACTACAAAGCGCAACTTGCCGGGGAATACCGCGATACTTACACGGGTAAGTTGGACATTTACGGTTTGTTCTACGACCGTGCGCTCAAGTGGCTGAAATCCGGAGGCACGGTTGGGCTCGTGACCCAGGGAAGCTTCATCGACAAGGATTGGGCAGCCCCGCACACGGAGTACGAGCGTGGCCGGCCCGTTCACATCATGGGCCTCCGCCGCAAACTGGCCGAGCAGGCCAGCCTCCGTTACCTCATTGATCTGAACCCATTTGGGCAGGTTTTCTTCGGCGCAATGAACATCCCCTGCATCGGCGTCTTTGACAAGCGTCCGGCCTACAACGGCGAACAGGCGACCGTTTTGCTGTCCTCCAAGAAGTCGTGGCCGAGGGGGATGGGCACACCCGCGCGGCGCGCCGAGGTCGTTTCCCTGGTGCGACGCTGCATTGAACTCGTCGAGAAGTCTGGTGATCCGCTCAAGCAAGATTTCGTCACGGCTTTTCGGTTTCCACTCTCGCGGTTGCGCGAGTTCTGCGGCACCCGGTGGCTGCTGGCGCCCAAGGAATTCAAGATTCGAACGCGCCCCGAGTGGCCGCGCGTGGCACAGTTGCTCGAGCCGTACCAGGGCGTGACCGTCGGCGGCGAAGGCTGCCTGTCGATTTTCCTCATGACGCAAGACCGCGCTAACGAGCTCGGGCTCGAAAAGGCGCTCCTCTACCCGATTATCAAGGGGCATGAAACCAAAGCTTGGCGACCGGAGTGGGGAGGCAATGTTATCCTGTATCCGTACACCAGCGACAAAGAGGATCGCTGGCGGCCCGCCTTCGCCTGCAAGAAGCCGCCTGTACTCGATGCGCTCAATTTTGAGCACCCCGCCGACAAGTTTGAGGAAGAGTGGCTTGGTCGGCACGGCCTGAACCCGCATAGTATCAAGCGGCTTTTCGAGCATCGTCGCGACGCTTTGGAGCTGGTCAAGTACCCTAAAGTTGCCGAGTATCTGCTGAAGTTCTACGAGCAGCTCTCGGGCAGGACGTTCAAGAAACGCAACGTGCGCGACTTTGGCCGCACCTGGTACGAGTTCATCTGGCCGCGCGATGCGGAGGTAATCTTCGGCGAGCCCAAAATCATTTCACCCCGGTTGACGCCCCACCTCCGCTTCGCCCTCGATCAAGAGGGGATCGGAATTCAGGATTCCTGCGTGTGCGTGGCAGTGAGCGACAAAACCCGCCAAGCCTATGACGAGTTTCGAGGGCGGCTGAGCAACCTGCTGGGGCGCGAGGTTAAGATGCCAACTGTTTTGCGGTATCTACTGGCCTTTCTGAATTCATCTTACGCCCAGGAGTTGCTGACTACGGGCCATCGCCCGCGCCCCGGAGATGTCTTTCAGGTTTCTGACGAGTTGCTGGAAGAGCTGAGTGTTCCGGTGTGCGGGACGCGGGGCGAGTTGCAACAGATATTCGACGCCGTCGAGGCTTGCATGATAGCGCGCACGCCTGATGCGCTCGAGACTGCCGAATCGCGACTCAACAGTCTCGTTTCTTCCCTCTATTCCAAGGCTTGATGCTTTTGCGGCGAGGTAGTGTGGGGCTGTCCTGGAGGTCCGCGCCTTTCAGCTTCAAGTCCTCGCCTCCTTATCGGCTGCCAAAGGCATACGATCATCCCTTGGCCCGCACGACCTGTCTGGTTCGGCTGCATCCAGGCCAGAGAGATGTAGCGCAACGCTCGCCTTCTACCGTTGCGGCTCTTACGTCGCGACGTGCTCTGGGTGGCGCGGAAAACGCCCGCCGGTGGAAAGACCGCCCGCCATTGAGATTGGCAGGCTTGAGAGCCAGCCCTGCGCTACAGCAGGTTGTCAAACCCACGGTCACAAAGATGTAGCGGTCATAAAGCAAGGGACGCTGCCACCTGGACATGCGATCAATCTACCCGCAGTGCGGTACCGAGACAAGAAAGAAGCGAGCCCGCGAGCGCTGGCGGGTGCGAAGAACCGGAGACCGCCGACACGGGGGCGCGCTACGCTCACTGGCCGTGCGGTGTGACTCTTTGAACTAACCAATATTCTGTGAGATACTGTCAGGGGGCGCGAGCGCACCCATAACCAGATTCCGAGGAACCCTTTAAGGCATATGGATCGAGCAGAAATGGCGGAACTCTTCGACCAGCACCTGCACAACGTGACCGTTCATTTCGAGCGGGCGGAGGAATACCCAGCGGGCCAGGGGCCCTTAAAAACATACATCATTGAAGCTCATGACCTGAACGGCGACTCGCCGAGTCATGCCGGCACGAAGGCTGTGCTCGGGAATTTGGAGCAACGGTTCAGCTTCCAGGTGGAGCCCACCAACGATCCGACGCTTGTGACCCTTGCAAAGGGAGACGCGCGCTATTTTGTTGACTTCCTGAACCCGCGGTTCTGGGTTGTTCATACAACGGCAAACATCGACCCTGCCGAGGAATACTTGAAAGACCTAGTTCGCAGGTCTTGGAACCTTGATTACGCTTGGCTACCAAGTCAGGTGCTAGGGCATCTCCGCAGGGGTCGCCGGTTCCTTGGTTTCAATGTTGAATTTGACCAAGAGCTGTTTATCTCCGAGGGGGCTTCGGAGGAGATACGGGAACAGGCTGCCGTGTTCAAAACGCGCTATAGGGGGAACCTCGGCGAAGAACTTATTAAGTCTCTCTCAAGTGACGCTTTTAGCCGTGACCTATGTCTGTCGGCAGTCAAATATTCGATTTCGGATTCGGCCTCGGGTGCGTACATCAAGAATGAGTTGAACGCTTCTGGAAGAATCATGGCGACGGGAAACTCAATCTCGCTACACCTCGGCGCCGTAAATCATCTTGTTAACATTTATGCGCAAATGATCCAGACTTTGGAGAACGAGCTCAGCTTGGCGTTTGTCCACGGAGACGGCGGAGATGAACTCCAGGGTTATCCACTTACGCTGCGTTTGTCGGAGCCGGTCCTCGATTTCCCGGGATTTGTTGATGAAGTGCTGTCATGCCGCGAGCAAACCAGGTTGTGGGGTGTGGTGAGCCACGAAGAGAGAGATTTCGTGCGCGCCGAGGTCGTGGACCTCCACAGCGCAAGTCGGTTGCGGCTGGATTTTACGCCTAAACACGTCGTTGTATACCTTTTCAGGGGCAGTTGCGGAAACTCGGTCGCCAGGCTGCTGCGCATCATTCAAGAGCACCTTGATCCAACAGTCTACTTCGAACTTGAGCGACCTACCGTCTTTGACCAGTGCAAAGAAGCCTGATTCCCGTCAATGCGATATGCGCTTTCTGCAAGAAGATACCTCCTTGGCCAACGGTCTTGTTTGAGCACGGCTACCGCGTGGCTGGCATCGATCACCCAGTTTTGATCCCACCAGCATTCGTGGTGAAGCCGGACGTCATCACTCTGTCCCGCAAATCAAACTGTGCGCTTCTCTGGGAATGTAAGTCGGGAGGAAATCTCGAGGTTGACCAATTTAATCGATACAGGCAGTTTCTAGATTTTGTGACCGCCAAGGATATCCAGCGCGTGACTGGAATTCAATTCCCAGACCCTGAAACAGCCCACATTCAGGTGGCATATTGCTTTCTTCAGGAAGCGATCCCTCGGGTTCTGGAGCTTTTCGGATCGGAACAGCGCATCCCCGTTGTCTCGCTAGGCCAAACCACGCGGTCGGACGCGGGCGACTTCCATGACGAGGCACTAAACCAGGCGTTTCGCGCCGGGTTCACGACACCTCCCATCGAGCAAGTTCCCTGGCTAGTCGTAGCAGATTCCCAGACGACCGATGGGGAGTTGGCTCTGTACCTTCTGCCTACAGTGGTCACTTTAATGGTCAGGCAGACCGAAAGGGCCTCCATTGACGATCTTCTGACTCAGACGTTTCTTGATTGGCAATGCGTTTCGCCCGAAACGCGCAGGACCCTGAAGGACAAGGCAACTCGAGTCCTGAAAGACGTGTGCGAGGCTGAATTCAAAGACCATGCGCGGTACTGTAAGCCGGGGGAGCGCCACCACGACGTGACTATCGAAGTCGTCTCCGAGCTTATGGGACAGGAGGCAAGCGCGCAGACACGGGGTCTACAAAAACTCGCAGAGCAAGTCAAGAGCGCGGCGAAGAGGTTGGACGAGGGCCGTCCCTACATACCCCCACCGCCTCCGACCGAGCAATGGTCACTTCGATTCCCCACTTCAGACTAAGTGACGGGTGATGCAACGCTTCTTGATGCCTGCGAACGCCCGCCCCAGAACGTTCCAGGAACGGCTCAGGGACAAGCAACCATAGCGCGGACCTGTCTTGTACGTCCGCAGCTTTCAGTTTCAAATCCTCGCCTTCTCGTAGGCTGGCCAATGCGCGCGATCAATGGCCAGCCCGCAGCGGCCCCCCGTCAGCAAATCCACCGTCACGAAGATGTAGCGGTCACAAAGGAACGGAGGCCGCAACTTGGACATGCGATCAACCCACCCGCGGTGCGGTGCCGAGGCAACAAAGAACCGGGCCGGCGAGCGCGGGGGGCGTGAAAAACCGCGCACCTATAAGACAGGTCCGCGCTACGCGTGCTGCGGCAAAATATGGCGGTACTTATTCCCCCCTTGCTTGGGTGCGTTCGCACGTTGAAATGAACTCAGCTTGAGAGCGGTAATGCGGCCTGCGCCTCGCGGGTCTGCAGAGCGTAGTCTTTAAGTCGGTCAACCTCATCCTTTATTCGCTCATACTCGGGACTCCCCGCAAAGAACACATAAACGGGGCTTTCAAGACGGCCAGGTCTTGTGAAGGGATAGGGTGCAACGTATACCTTGTCATCAAACAAGTAGAATGAATAGAAGGGGCACTGGTCGTAGAATAGAATTTCGACAGAATTTTCCTTCTCTCCCTCCCTGATATTTTTCTTTCTTTCAGACGCAGTCGCGCGCCTCACGCTTTCGACGCTCTGCCTGGCCTCTAGCACCCGGTGCTTGCGTGCTTCTAACTCGGGGCCTTCAAATATACCCCAGGACCTCTGAATGGCTGCGTAAACCGGCCCGCCAGTGTTTGGCAAAAGGAGGAGAAGCCCCAGGTTCTTTGACAGCCGTGCGGTTAGATCCTCGGACCATTCCTCTGCGACTGTCTTTCCAGACATCACGAGAACGTCCATTCTTTCCGATCGCCGGATATCAATGCGGATCCGGCGTTGGGTCTCTTCGGACCAGAATCGTTCTAGGTACATGAATGGCATGTTATGAATTGAGGCTACTCCTTCCTCCCTCAGTCGGGTGACGAAGTTCGAGAACGACCTCAATCCTCTTGACTCGATACGACTCTGTAATTGCCAGCACAGTGTGTTGTAGTAGTTAATCTTGTTATATTCAAATGTCGTACACAACTGGACTGCGCAGGCGCCGGCGCGCAGCGCAGTAAGCATGTGTTCCGGCGTAATCATTCCTCCCGTGGCCACAATCGGAACGTGCCTTTCCCGACACAACGGCCACAGGTCAGCGACAAACTCGATCGTACTGTCAAAAAGGTGCTCTCCACAGATCACTCCCTCCCTTAGCGACTCCTCTTTCCCGTCAAAAATGAACGGGGGAACATTCAGCTTAGCGGAGTTTGCGACCAACAGCCCAGCTTTCCCATGTCCTGTCAGAATGTCGAGAAAGGCCGAAAGTTCCTGAGTCCCGGGCAACCAACTGAGTTCACGCGGAACCTTGATGAAGACTGGCAGGCCGTTAAAGGCACCCACGAACCTTGATATTTCTTCGAGAAGAGATGTGAATACCAGTTTGGACCACTCCAGGAACTGAGTCCCTTTGCCCTTCGAAAATCTGAAGTTATATTTCAGATTCAGCTCGCAAAACCTGGCTTCCGGGCATGCATCCCTGAGTTTTTCGTATTCTTGATCCGTCCCGGCTAAAACGCTTATGCCAACTTGTGTTTTAGGGAGCTTCCTAACAGCATACCTTAAGAGTTCGGCAACCCGATCATAGGGGAGTAACTCGTCGTTTTTGGGACCATCGCAGTAGAAGGATCGACCCAGGCGAGGCACACACGGATAGGTCTTGAATCTCACCTTCGGCTTGTCTTCCTTAGGGGGTGCCTTATGCGCTGTTTTTAGGGTAATTGCCGCAGGTTCAATGGACGCCCATCCGTCAATGGCGGATTCCCTGTCCGAGTAATGTGCTGAGGAAACCCAGAACGGGTTGCTAAGCTTGAGGAATTCTCCAATATTGGTCGTCAGGTCGATATCGGCCATCCATAGGACCTCGCAAAGCGGGTAGCCAGACTCCTGGGAAGCTTTTTCTTGCTTCGTGCTCTAGTGCGTGACGGTTGATATGGGACCGCGCGAGCAACCTTACGCTTGAGCTTAAGTCGAAGCCAAACCGGAGTGCCGCAAGGACTGCTTTCGCCGAAAACGTTGGAGTGCTGTGCATTATCACTCTTTCCACAAGTTCTATGCGTCGAGTTCCTAAGGCCCGTAACGCGCCTGCGTCCCAAAAATAGCCACTAGCGACGTCGAAGGCAATCGCGTTGCAGCTTAGTACGAATGAACGCAGGACATTCTGCAGACTGAATCGGCATCCCCGCATTCTCAATCCGATCGTCTCTTCGAGCCGCCACATTTCTAAGGGCGGAGAGTGCCCTAACGGAACGCTGTATCCTCCATATCGGTTCCGAATACCGCCGATTTCGTTTAAGAATCCGTCGAACAACGGACTCGGGACCCCGGACACGCCGATGTCCCAATCGCGCGGCCTGTTCGCCTTCCAGCCGAATTCGTGAGTGGCCACTACGTCTCGCACGGCCCCCGCGAACACAGCGACACCGGAGCCTTTCAACAACAATTCCTCGATCAAAGAGAGGAGGCCGTTTCGATGCAGTTGGCGGTAAAGCTCGTCGCGCGCATTGAGGATGCTGACTTTGAACATTCTTAGGCTTCTAGATCCCGCGAATTTGTCGTCGCCTCACTTCAATGCATGGCAATACTACCGACACTCTGCGAGCAACAACTACGCCATAGTATCCCCAAACTATACCCGGACGCAAGTACTTACGTAGGATGGGCGCGTGGAGCTGCGAGCCGCGTCGGGTCTACATCGGCTGGCAATCGCACGCGGTCAATTGCCAGGGCGCCGTGCCAGTAGTCGAGCAGAGGATGCACGGGCTCTGCTCCGTTAGATATGCAACACCGAACTGCACCTGTTTCCCGACCCCCCAAAACAAGAACTTAACCGTGCGCCTGCACCATCTGACGCGGGGAGTGCATGATGAGGCAGCACGTCATCTCTGCGATGAACTCAACGCTAACTCTGTTGCCAGGCGCGCGGACCCGCGCCTCATTTACAAAGCTAGCTCATGTTGATATCCTTGAGGGGTCATGACGTCTGAATTTAAGGCTTGACAAACCCCCTTTGCAGGCTACAATTGTAGCGTATGCTTCCGCAGCGATTATTCCAGGAAACCTCGGCCACCTCTGCACCCTTCCACGTCCTGGAGACAACAAGTCCATGCGCGCCGGAAAAGGCAATCTTCCCCTCCGCCTTTACTGCAGGCTGCCCCGGCGCGGCGGGTCGGCTGTCCATCGTGCGGTGCAGTAGAAGCGGGAGAAAGGATTCTTTTTTCGCAGGAACAATGCGGCAATGTCATTGAGAACAAAGGACCGCTGTCGACAAGGTGGGGACAAAGCGGGAATGTTGCTGATTACAAATGAGATAGGCCAAGAAAGCGGGAATGTTACAGAAAACAAATAGGATAATCGATATGAAAAGAGCTACCGGGCTTGGGGGAATATTCTTCAAAGCTGACAATCCCGAGAAACTATACGCGTGGTATGAGAAGCATCTCGGCTTGCAGCGCCAGGGGCAAGAGGCAGTGGTTTTCAATTGGCGTCAAGCCGACGACCCCGAAAAATCCGGCATGACCGTCTGGTCGATCTTCCCGAAAGACACAGAATATTTCAATCCCAGCCGCTCCAGCTTCATGATGAACTTTATCGTGGAGGATTTGGACGGGTTGCTGGAGGCGCTTCGCAAAGAAGGCGTTGAGGTGGATCCACGGCGCGAGGACCACGAGTACGGGCGCTTCGCTTGGATCATGGACCCCGAAGGCAACCGCATCGAACTGTGGGAACCACCAAAAGCAGTGAACGAGTGACAAGGAAAGAGCAGGAAATACAAGCCACCGTGCTCGTCCGTCACTCATCACACACCCATGGCTCACCGCTGCTCTTGCTCCTTACTTGTCACTCGTTACTCGTCACTGCTTTAAGAAAACCCCCGCCGCTGGATGGCCTTCTCTCCTTCCGGTTTGGGAAGGAACATGTCCTGGCACGTTAGCCCGCACTCCTTCACCATTTGCACCGCATACTCGTCACGGCCCAGGTTCTTGTCACCGTTGTTGGTGCCGAAAGAAAACTTGACTCCCGCCTTCTTCCCTGCCCTGATAAATGTTGCGCTGGGCACCCGGTAGCGGTTGTTGATTTCGATAGCCACATCGTTCATTTTCGCGGCCTCGATCACCATCCCCATTCGCTCGGGAGTCCAAAGTTCGTCGTATTGGGCCGCAATAACATCCGGAAGAACCGTGGGATTGGCGTGAATGTCGATGGGCTCGTGATTGAGCACGGTGAGAATGCGGTTAACGTACATATCCATGAATTGTTGCTTGTCCTTAATCTCTCCCGCTTCCTCCTTGATCCAAATCCGCATTCGCTTGCCGTTGTCGTCGGTGAAGGTCATAGCGTCAGTGAAGACGTAATCGAACTTTGCTACTGTTTCCCTTGAGAAGAGCTTCACCCATTCCCTGCCTTCGCCCTGCAGCGCCACGAAGCACGGTTGGCCTTTCATGCTCCTGAGATAATCCTCAGCGGCCGCATCATTGGTGGTGGGGAAGCCGAGCCCGCCGTTTATGGCGATTCCGTATTGGATGCCGACGCGGCGTGAATTCGCAAGCGCCTCATCCAACGTCAGCCCTCCTTTCAAATGCACATGGCAATCCAGCACGGGAATGTCCTGGGCCTGCATCCACAACAGATCCCGATAAAGGGCGTCCATCTCGGGCGGATCAGCCATGTCTGCGACGAGGTTATCCGGCAGCGGCTTTACGCGAATTTTGCGGAACGAAACCTTCGAGTTCGCATCGTGACACTCAAGCGCAAACGTGCCCCGGCCTAGAATTCGTCCTGGATGATCCGCGTCCACCACAGGCGGGTCGGGCTCGAGGTAATCCACAAGCGGCGTCCCGTTCAGCATGACCTGCACTCGGTGTCCATGGACAAGGATGTGTAACTGGGACCATTCATTGTCTTTCGCCAAAGGCTTATAGACGTTGCGGACGTCACAAAGTGAGCCGGTTTTGTTGTGCTCGCGGGAGTCGTCCCCGCCCCGGTATGTGTTGTTGATCTGGACCTTGAAACCCTTCTCGGGCTCACCTTTGGCCTGGAACGCGGTGTGAAAGTAAATGCCGGACTCAGCGCCCGGATGCGGCATAACCTCCGCCATCAACTCGAAGTTCTTGAACCCGCCGCTGGGCATCTCTCGTCCGGTGTAAAACAAATGAGAACGCGGCCCGCTGGCGACGATCTGGCCGTCCACGACGCGGAAAGAGCCTCTATTCTCGCCCGCCTTCCAACCGCGCAGGGTTCGCCCGTCGAAGAGCGGAATCTCAACTTCCGGAAAGATCGACGTCGGCAAGATCGATGTAGGCAAAGCCATCAAGGAAGCTAACAACTCACGTCTCGATACTGGAACCATGGCTTGTCCTTTCAGGTTTCTCTCAGCCTCATTAGCACACTTGCGGTCAATGGGTGGCATAGACGTCGCGTTTCGCTCTCGCGCCACCGATGAGGTTGGGCAGCGTAATCCGCGCCAGAGAACCGACGCGACACTGTACGCCAATCGCCCGCCCGCGACAACCCCCTTGGGCCTTCTGAGTCATGGAGTGCGCTGGCCAAGCTGCCGCCTTTAAGCTCGAATACCCAAGGGTCCGGATGAATTGTGGGAGCGCATGGGTCGTTAAGGAGGCGTTTCTGTGATACGATCAAGCCCCATGCGAGGTGTGATTTTATGAAAACCAAAGTGTCCAGTCTCGCCCTTATTTGCCTGATTTCTGCCGGTTGTTCTCTCTTCTACAGCTCTCCTCAGCAACCTGCACAAGACCAACTCCCGACAGGGGCTCTTTTTTCACCGGACGAATTGAGCAAAAATTTCCACGGCCACCAATTCACGCCCTTCGGCGACACCAAGTTCAGCCTGGAGATTCTAGTTCCGGCCCGCTGGGAGTCGCACCTGAGTGACTATGACCCCGGACAGATCAGCCACGATACCGAAGCGCCGGTTCCCATGATCGAGTTCTATCCCCCCGGCGCGGACGATCTGGGCGTCAATGTCCAGTACATGCGTGTGCCAGGCGAAAAGGCCGTGAGCGCCTTTCTGGATGAGTACGCCAAGAACGCCAATGGCACAATAGCCGCGCGACAACAGTTGGACTTGCAAGGCCGCAAAGTGGAGGACGTCCTAATGAAAACCACCGACGACTCGCTGGGCCCGATCCTCAATCGCGTGATGGCCTTCCGGCGCGGCGACATCGTGTTTATCTCTACAGCTTGGAGCGTGGAGGAAAAGTACGAGAAGTACAAGAAGGTCTTCGCTACCGTCCTTGCTTCCTTCAATCCTGCCGGAAAGTAGCGACTCGAGCCCAGTGTTTACCCGCGTCCGGGGTAGTGATCAGTTATTTTCGTTTCGCAACGGCCGTAATACCGGGCTTTAGCCAGCACTCGAGACCGGCGGCCGAAATGCAAGCCGGGTTGGGAGGTTCCGACAGTGGCACCCGAATTCCTCTCCGTCACCCCACAACGTCTCCGTTGTTACGTTTGCGGTACGTTCACCGAGTCGCCTAACGCATGGAGTTACCGAATCCGACTGCGTGGACACTCGCCCGTCTGCCCCTCCTGCAGGTCCAAGGTGGAGCAGGAGATCGAGCAACTAGCCAGCAACCCCAATCTGCTCGGAGCCGTGCTGCTCGGCGCCATCGCCGCGGCCGTGGTGGCCACAGCATGGTATGGCATCTCGGTTGTGCTGGGGCACATGCCGACCGCCGAAGCAATCGGCATAGGCGTCGGCATTGGCTGGCTGGTCGGTAAAGCCGTTGTTCTTGGATCAGGCAACAAGCGCGGGCCTTCTTTGCAATGGACAGCAGGCGCTTTGGCGGGCGCTGCCATCTTGGGCGGGCAGTACCTGATCCTGAACCATCCGGTTTCGAAGCTGGCAGGCGGAGGTCCTTCAGGTTGGCTCTCCTGGAAACAGTTTTTCATTCTCCTCGGCAGGCTCACGGCGCACGGCAAAGGTTTCGATGAGCTACTGCTGTTTACGGCCGCCATTTCCTGCGCCTTCGTGTTGCCTCGCGCCGACAAGCTGCTTTCCGAACCACCTCGCAATATACGGGGGTGGGGACGGCTGGTCGGATAAGCCAGGGCTTGCCGGCAGGTGGCAGAAACTGGCCCGGTTCGACATTGCAGAGCAGCCCCAAGGCGCGATGGGTCCTTGTTTGAGGGGAAACTACCGTTATAGGGTCGATCAATTTAATGAATTGGACGAAGGGGCCTCAGGTACGCTACAATGATCTGTGAGATGCAACAGACTATTCAAATCCGGGAATTCACCTGCCTGTTTTCTGCCGGCATCGTGCTGATGGCCGGGTGACGCAAGGGTCGAGAAACTCCACTGTAACAATGGCTATTTAAAATAAGCTGACTCAGGAACTCGATCGAACAGGCGAGTTTGGGGTTACAGGCTTGAGGAGGAAATGTCTATGCAAGTGACAACTCAGATTCCCAAACAATACCTAGTGGCGAGCGACTTCGACCAGACGCTCAGCTTCCACGACTCCGGCGTCGTTTTGAGCGAAGTGCTGGGAGTGCCAAGTAAAGAATTCGAACGAAAGACGGCGATCCTGTCGGCGCAAAACCTGGTGCAGCAAGGGGGGGAATTAGCTTACCTGTTGCTTCACGATCCCGAATTTCGGGCTCAAGTGCGAAAGGATCATTTCAAGGAGGCCGGGAAGAAAATTCGACTGAAAAAGAATATTAAGCGGCTGCACGAAATGCTGGCTGGCGCCGTGGAGGGTTACCAATTCGAGTTCCATGTGATCTCCGCCGCTCCCCAGGAGGTTGTGGAGTCGGCGCTCGAAGATATCATTGCGCCAGATCATATTCATAGTACTTTGTTGGAATACGATGATGCAGGTGGCATTGCGGGGCTCATTCGAGTGAATGCCGGTTACGGCAAAGTGGCTGTGTTGGACGGCCTTCAGGCAAAGCTCCAGATCGGCGCGGACCGGATCGTATACATTGGCGACGGCAACTCTGACATCCACGTGATGTTGCATCTGAATCAACGCGAGGGCTTCACCGTAGCGGTTTCCGAGGCACGCAATATTACATAAATCGCCAAGCGAACGGTCCTTAGCGACGACGCGTTGAGCGTGCTGGTCCCCATCCTGGAGGAGATCGTAGGCTGGGGACGGCCCCAAATCCGCGCTCTCTTCGAGGCGCAAGGGTTGGTCATCCAGGACTGGGACAAGGCTCAAGCTGACTGGCTCACCATCCGCTCCACGCAGCCAGAGCAGGGTGCTGGGCTGGAAGAACCCAGCCTGCTCGGTTCCTGAAACCGGCTATTACAACTTCAGGCCGCAACTCGCCACGTGGCGCCAAGCTGCCGGCTCACTCTTGATTAGATAAAGGTGAAGACTATTTACCTTGAACTCGAGCTCGAACTGCCGCGACAGGGAAGCGATGATTCCTTCTTTCACGCTTAGAGGTAAATTGCCGTACAGCAGGCTAAGGTGAGGCACGAAGGCAGGCTGCTTCATGAGACCGAAGACCTCCCGCGCGGCCTTGTTTGCCCTCATAATGGGGTGAGTGGTCGCCAATCTTACGAAGAGGCAGCGGAAGTACTCATCAAGACCATCGACCACGGTAAGGCGAGCTGTAAAAGGTGGGATTCGCCTTGCCAAATCCTTCATCTTCGACGCGACCTCCCGCGCCGGTCCGACGATGCCGCCGGCCAAGGTCACGTGAGGCTCGAAGGCTGGCGTGGCGTATTCCCGGCTCAAATCCAGGATAGTCCCCGCCAAGCGCTGCCGAGCCTCTCCGGTGGGCATCAACCAGAGCGAATAGTGCCATAGTTTCGGGTGTGGGCGCATATTAATCCTCCGAGCAGGCGAATCGGTCGGCGTGCCAATCTCCTCACTTGCGGCGTCGCCCCAATGTTCCCGAAAGGTAACATCCCTAAGCGGCTCTGCCGCCTGACGTGCGGAAAGGCTTCGCCTTTCCGAGGGGTTCCGCTCTGACTAGCTCCCTCAGCTCGGCTGGAAGGCTCAGCCTTCCAGCCGAGCTGAGGGCGAGAAGGACAGCGGCCTGTGCCGGAAAGCCAGAGGCTTTCCGCACGTCAGGCGGCGGAGCCGCTTTCCCCCGACTTTGACGCGAGCCCCTCCTCACTTCTCCTTTCCTTGCTTGGGAGCCACATTTCCGTGTACGCTTTAGATGTACAATCAGTCACCTCATGGGGCACATAAGGCTAGAGTCCGAGAAGCGCGGAAAGGCTTGCGCCGTTTGTTGGAACAGGTCCAGGCAGACCGTGACGTCGTCGCGTTGCGTCCAGCGGTCGAAGTCGGAAGACTGGCTCGTCCCGAGCGAAAGCCTCCGCCCCACTAAACATTCTACACTCGTACATTAGGAGGTCGTATGCAACGACGTTTTTTCCTTCAATCGGTGGGTTTGGGTGGAGCGGCAGCGCTGGCGGCGCCTTCTCCGACGAGCGCCGCTGCCGCGCCTCCTCCCATGAAGATCACACGCGTTCGTTTTTACCACAACCCGAAGTCTCCCCCCCATTTCAACCAGAGCTTTCACATTGTGACCGTGGAAACGGACGCGGGGATTACGGGCATTGGTGAGGGCGGATCGCGTGAAGCCGTCTCGCAGTGCGCCGCCATGATAATCGGCGAGGATCCATTCCGCACCGAGCATCTGTGGCAAATGATGTTTCGTGGTTACTTCTATCCCGCCGGGCGCGAAAAGCTGGACGCGCTTGGAGCTATCGACCTTGCTCTCTGGGACATCAAGGGTAAAGCTCTGGGCGTGCCCGTCTATGAATTGCTCGGAGGGCTTGCACGCGACCACGTGGAGTGTTACTCGACGGGGTTCCCGAGCCAAGGAAGCCTGAAAGAAACCGCCCGCGCCTGCCTCGCGGCTGGTTTCCGCGCTTTTCGCTATGCCACGGCCGATCCCCCGGACGGCCAGCCCTTCAACTCCCATCAGATGGTGCGGAAGACCTATGAGGACTGCGTCGAGATACGCGAGGGGGTGGGAAAAGATGGCGATTGGGCGCTCGATTACCACACTCGCCTCGATTTCCCCGATGCCGTGCGGCTCAGCACGCTGATCGAGCCGCTCGAGCCTTACTTCGCGGAAGACCTGATCCGGTCGGAGGATCCCGAGGTTTATAAGCAACTCCGCGCTCACGTCAAGGTTCCCATTGCGGTTGGCGAACAGTTCGGAACCCGCTGGGACATCAATGGCTTGATCGAACAGCAACTCATTGACTACGCCCGAGTCACTTTGCCGAATGTGGGGGGCATCACCGAGTACATGAAGATCCTCGCCCTGTGTGAGACGCACTACGTGGGCCTGATCCCTCACTTCACCGGGCCGGTGGCGGAAGCGGCATTGGTCCACGCTTGCGGGGTGTTTTCGGGACCGGTGTTAATGGAAATGCTCGGCGAGGGAAAGACCTCCTATCCTCATTTGCCGGAGTGCTACGACTTCCGCAACGGCAAGATGTGGCCGAATCGCCGTCCGGGCCTCGGTGTGACCTTGGATACCAAGCCGCTACAACTTGCAGCCGAGATTACGGAGCGCTCGCGCCCCATCCCCATGTTCCACAGGCCCGACGGGTCGATCACTAATTGGTAGCGCGGACCTGCGTCCTTGAGGTCCGCGGCTCTTCCTGGCTGTTTCGGCGGGCTTTGGAGTGCGGCTGCTTCTGCCGCAATCCTTGGTCAGAAGCCCGCTTGCGGCAGCGGCTCGAGCGAGCGCGATGCGCAAGCGCGTCGTAGGGGCAACCCTTGTGGTTGCCCGCCGGGCGGCCACAAGGGCCTCCCCTACAACGCATTTTTTCACACCTTCTGACCCCGTGGGCTATGGGATGTCGCCCCTAAAGGTGCTGGCGGTACGGCCGGCGGACCCTACGGTTTATTCAACGAACTTCTGACTCGGGACACCAGCAACTCTTTCCGAGCGGTAGGGCTTTTTTATCTTCTCGGTGACGCCTGACGGGCGGACATCAGATTGTCTGCGTCACAATTTGGAGCTCCCGCGGCTTGTCGGGATTCAGCCCTTTCACCTCGGCGAGCAAGGCAGCAAAAATCTGCCCCGGCACGATGTAAGGGATGGGCGTGTAGATTTCCGGGACAGGATCAGGGATGCGAATCACTCGGCCGGCGCCCGGGATGCGCGCCTGCGAGGAGGAAAAGACCAGGGTGTCCGCGCTCAGGGCGTGCAGACGCGCGGTCAATTTCAGGAGTTCGCGGAATGTCTTGCCGGGCGGCATGAAGACCAGCGCAGGGAAGTCCCGCTCGATCATGGCTATCGGTCCGTGAAGAAAGTCAGCGGAGGAGAATCTTTCCGCCACCACATAGCAAGTTTCCATCAGCTTCAAGGCCAGCTCGTAGGCGTTGGCTAAATTGATGCCCCGCCCCACCACCACGCACCGGCGCATATAACGGTAGCGCTCAACGACCTTCCCGATTTCCGGGGCCAATTTGAGCGCCTGTTCGACTCGGTGCGGGATTTCGGTGACGTCGCTAAGGACAATTTGAGAGCTTAAGCTCGAGGCCAAAAGGTAGAGGAGCAGGAGTTGCCCGGTGTAGGTCTTGGTAGCCGTCACGGAGCGCTGCTTGCCCGCATGCACGAGAAACAACTCGTCAGCCAAGTTGGCCATCGTGGAACGGGCTTCGTTAGTGATGCCGAGTGTATATGCGCCCAGCCGTTTTGCCGACTTGAGCACCAGATTGATGTCTGCCCCTTCACCCGATTGCGAGATGCCCACCACCAGAGTCTGGCGAAAATCCAAGTGGGCGTGATAGAGGGTATGAACCGAGGGAGCGCTCATGGAGACGGGGATTCCAGTTGTCAACTCGAGCAGGTAGCGTCCAAAAAGCGCGGCGTTGTCAGACGTCCCGCGCGCCACAAGAACTATGAGCCGGAAGTTCTGCTTGCGGGCAAAGTCGGCAAAGGCTAGAGCGTGGTCGCGCTCGGCGGCCAAGGTGCGTTGGAGCGCCAGGGGCTGCTCCAGGATTTCCTTCATCATTTGAGACATAGGTCCACACCCCCCAACTCGCGCGCCATGGCCAGGGCGCCTTCGACGGGCTTATGCTGCAATAGCCGCACGCGCGCGCCCGGCATGCCCTGACGCACGTGGCGCGCAAAACTGCGCCGTAGCGTCGGGCTGGAGCGGAAGACACCACCGGCACAGACGACGGGGACCGTTGCTCGCCGCCCCAGGCGCCGGCCCAGCGCCACAGCCATTTGGGCGAGGTCAAAGGCGGCCTGGGAGCAAAGGCGGCGCGCCACTCGATCACCTTGACGCGCCGCCTCCAAAACCAGCGGGAAGAGCGCGGCCACTTGCTGTGGGTCAAGCTTCTTCGGCACGATTTGCGTGATATCGGAAAGCTTCAGCGCCCGGCAAATCCTCGAGGTAAGCACGGTGCGCTCGCCTCGCCCGTCGAAGTCGCGCAGCGCAGCCATGATGGCCTTGCGTCCCAAGTCGTAGCCTGACCCAGGATCGTCAAACGCCGCGCCCCACCCCCCGACGCGCAGAGTTTCGCCTCGGCGGTTACGCGCGTAGGCGAAGGAACCTGTCCCCGATTCCACTATCATCCCCGCATCAGTTCCTAGGGCCGCGCGCAGAGCAATCGCCATGTCCGTCGTCAGGAGATGGTGCCGCGCCGGAATAGCCTTGCGCAGCCACGCCAGAAGCGGGCGGCTCACAACTGGACGGTCAACTCCCGCCACGCCGGCACAAACGGCCACGAGCATAGGATGTTGGCGCCGCCGCCCTCGAGCTCTGCCCGCCAGCGGAGGCTTGTCACCCGCGGCTCGAGTGGAAACGCGGCGAAGTACTGCGCGAGCGGCCCGCAAGAGTTCTTTCTTGGCTGCTTCAATGCCCACTTTCACCGGGTTCGATGGCCCTGCTGTAGCCTTGGCGAGAATCCGCCCGCGCTCGTCACCCAGGCAGGCTTGAGTGCGGCTGCCACCGCCATCGATACCAAGAAAAAGAGCCATGTCACCAGAGCAAGGGAATCATTATGCCCGATTATCGGCGGCGATTTCCAGTGAATCGGTTCAGGCCATGGGCAGGCGGAGAGTAGGCAGTGCGCACGATTTCCACGGACGACCGCGATTGATGAAGAACCAAGGAACCCTAATGCTCGTGATTAGTGAGCGATAGGCGGTGCTGTTGTCTGCTGGCGTAACCAGCCACATATATGGGCCATTGACTATTTAGCCACTTGACTCTAAATTTTCTGCGGCGTTTAATAGATTCAGCGGATGTAGTTTCCGTGTTTACTTTTCACACTCTCGATTCTCAGGTATCGGTGAATAAACCAACCGTCCGCCATTTTAACCCTCTCTCAGGGAGCCAGTTGCCAAGTCGCCGCATATCCGCTCCGGAGGTTCGGTCCGAGGTTGCTTTCAGTACCGTTACGGGCGAACCATTGTTGGAAAGGCCTTAGATTTGCTACGAATTGTTTTCGGAGAATGGCGGGGCGAGTTATCGGCTCGCCTTTGGTCAAAGGGTCGTTGCTCGTTTTTGGAGGTCGCATGGAATTGCGAAGGGATCCCATTACGCAAAACTGGGTGATTCAGGAGGATGGCGACGGCCCTTGGCCGAGATTTGCTGCTTGCCCCCTATGCCCGGGCCAGGAAACTCTTTCTCCCCAAACGATCTACTCGCATTGGAACGGCAACGGCCGGTGGCAAGTCCGAGTAATCCCCCACTTGCGCCCCCTCTACCGAATTGAAGGGGATGCACAACGCCGGGCGGAGGGTCTCTACGACAAAATGCGCGGCTTGGGCGCGCACGAGATTGTCGTAGAATCACCCTATCACGACGTCTCGCTTTCGCATCTGCGCGACGAGGACGCCGCTCAGGTCTTGCGCGCCTACGTGTCTAGAATCACGGATCTAAAGAAGGACCGCCGTTTCCGCTACGTTACCGTCTTCCGTAACCAAGGCGCCTTGGCGGGACAGGATCTGGAGCACCCCCACTCGCAGATTACGGCAACTCCTTTCATTCCCAGGAGGGTTGTCTACAAGCTCCGATCCTTCCAACAGTACTACGCGCTCAAGGAACGGTGTATTCTTTGCGACATTTCCACGCAAGAAATCTCCCACCAAGTGCGGACGGTCGAGTGGGACGATCAATTCGTGGCCCTTTGTCCATTTGCTTCGCGGGTAGCCTACGAGATCTGGATTCTGCCCCTCCATCATCATTGTTCCTTCGAAGAGGACGTCATCACCTGGCAGCGCCAATTGCAGCTAGCCCACTTCCTGAAGTCTGTTCTGCGGCGACTCGAGTCGCTGTGCCCCGATTACCACCTGGTCCTTTACACTACCCCCAACGTGACTGCAAAATTCGACCGCAAAGAACACTGGCTGACTCTGGCGGACGATTCTCACTGGCACTTTGAGATACTCCCAGCGAGCCAGCCCAAGTCCAAGTCGTATAGCGTGAAAGAGGTTTATTACAATTCTGTCCGACCTGAGCTGGCCGCAGAAGAGTTGCGCAACGCGGGTGGCAGAATCGTCGAGAACGCTTAGCTTTCGGTCAGTGTTACAAGCCTGCCGGTAAAATCGACTCGTACACGATTAGGCGTGAGAAAGGGCTAACTGGTGCGCCGGCGCCGGGTAGAGGTGGCGTGCGTCGTCTTGTGCTCCATCTGTCCCCTCATGTCGGCTCTTTGTTCGATGACGGACTTCAGATTGTTGAGGTAGAATTCCCAGTTCGTGACCGCCTTTTCCAGGGCTTCGGAGGAAGGGAAACCGCTGTGGCTGAGTTCGACGGTAGTTTCAGCGCCTTGAGGAAGGAGCTTGATCCTCACATTGGTTACCGAGGCCTCGTTGGGTGACTGCCAGGTAAAACCTAGCGTGTTACCGCGAATGAATTCCGTCACCACCCCGCTCCACACACCCTCCCTGCCAGTCCACCGGAAGTAGTACTTGCCCCCCAGATGTGGTTCGATGATGGCTTGATCCGGAAACCACAGGGTCAGCTTCTTGGGATCTGATAGGTAGTCGAAGATCCCTACCGCATCGCTGGAAATCGTCACCCTCATGGTGGCCGCCCGCGTCACCGTGACAGGGCCAGTGTCTTCGACTTTTGCAGGGCGCTTGGTGTGTTGCGCCGTACCATTGCCAGTTACGAGTAGCAAGAGAAGCATCAAGCGGATAATGTGGGTCTTCATCATCTTTATCCCTCCCTCGGACCTGGCATCGCGCCGTAGGGGCAACCCGCCGTGGCCGAATGGTTGTGTCGCGGCCGCTTTACGCCGCCATGTGGAGCTCAGCCTGACTTCGCCCTTGGGCGAGGTAAACTCGCCGCCACTAAAACAGCCCGGCGCTGCCCATCCCTCGGCTGACGGCACGTCCTTCCCGCGCAATTCTTTCAAACCTTCTCTGCCGCCGGCAGTGCCTCCATCCCGTAGCGCTGGGCTTCGCGCTGCATCAGGCGTGTCAGCTCCAATTTGGTTTCTTCCGGCAGACGCGAGGGCGTGTAGTGTTCGAGCAGTCGTGAGACCTCCTGCGCCGCCCGCTCCCGCAAGCTCAACCGGCCCCCCTCGTGCCATCGCTCCCGGTTGGCGCGATCGATGACCGGGCCAGGGAAAGTAATCTCCTCGCGCAAGTGGCGGCGGGTGTGGTCCGCGATCAGCAGAGTCTTTTCGCGCCGCAATTCCTGGAAAAGGGGAAGCGCCGGAAAATCCTCCCTCGGCTCGATGCCGCGCAGCAGTCGGTAGGCCATGCCGCAGATCTCGTTATCGACGACCAGCTTCTCCAGGCTCAGGCAGCTTTCAAAATCCAGCATCCCAGGTCCCGAAATGCTGTTGATTCCAGAAAGCGCCGCCAACAGCGCGCCCATGCCTGCCTCGAGACCGGCCTGCGCGTCCAATTGCTTCGCGTCACTGAGGGCAATGTAACTCTGGGTGGGCATGCCCAGGCGTTTCCCAATCTCGCTGTTGGCGCAGTCCAACATCATGGTCTCGATCGCGCCCATGGGGGTAGTTCCGAATCGAACATCGAAGATAGCGGGCGAGCCGCCGTACAAGAGCGGATGGCCGGGATTCACGAGTTGGCTGATCACCACCCCGGACAGGTTTTCGGCAGTTTGCTGGACGAGGCTCCCCACCAGGGTGACAGGGGCCACAAGTCCTGCAAGCGGCATGGATATCAGCTCCACCGGAATCGACCAGCGGGCGCAGTCCACCAGGTTTTGGCTCGTCACGTCGCTCCACTTCAGCGGCGCGGTGGGGCAGACGGAGAAGATGGTCAGTGGCTTGGCGCGCAATGCCCGCTCGTCTCCGCGCACCGCGACTTGCAGGTCCTTCATGATCTCGAACCCTTCCACCGTAAAGGCCCCGGTGACCACCGGCTTCTCGCCGTACAGCAAGCTCAGATAGAGCCGGTAGCTGTCCGAAACCTTGTCGTGAACATCGGCGGGGATCAGGGCGGTGCTTTGAGAAGCAAGGTGGCGCAGGCCGCTTGTCACCTTAGCATAGCGGACGTAGTCGGCGGTCGAGGGCCGCCGCCACTCTCCGCTGCGGTTATCGAGGATGTTGAGCGCGGTCGAGCCGGGGGTGAAGTAAACGTTGTCGCGCTGGAAGTCGTGAGTTTCGTTGCCCAAGACATCGTAGAGTTTGAAAGAGTGGGGGACGGTAGCAAGCGCGTGATCGATGAGGTCCTCCGTAAGACGGGCGTTGGAGTGCTCTTCGTCCACCTGCGCGCCATGCTCGGCCAGCATGGCCAGCACAGGCTTATTGTGGATCTCGAAGCCTAGCTTGCACACTACCTCGCGCCCCTCAGCGATGATCCTATCGCGCAGACCGTCCTCGAGCAGTTTGAGTATGGGTCGCATGCGTCTCCTTCGTGAGGCTTGGTACCCCCCAGCACATCTCTCTCTAAAAGAGGGGAGTAGATTGTACTCGAAGCGGGGGTTCCCGTTTACAGGATTCTGCTTGCCAGCAGGGCAGCACAGAGTCTGCGCCTTTCGACCTCTGCGGCGGTTCAATTCCCTGCCACGCAAATCCAAGAACGGTGTAGCCGACTTTTTGTCACTTGCCTGGGCCTGGTCTCTGACTTGGGAGTTTAGGTTCGTTTTGCGCTACCTGGGGGTTTCTGGCGCGTTCTGGGTTCGATTTGGCTTCGTTTAGCACGCAAAAACCACTTCGTTTGCAACATTTCAAAAAGTCATGTCCTTTGTTTTCAGCTACTCCTTAGCTTCGTTCCCACTATTTTTGTGTTTTTCTCGCTTCTTCAGGATTCCTCAATTCCCAAACCTGCCTCATTCCGCCGGTCGAATCCCCCACTAGGACGCGCATGTCGCGGCGGAGTTCGTTTTTTCGGTTTAATAAGCGCATTTGGCGTCCAATTTGGGTCCGTTTTGGGTTCGTTTTCGCACTTTGTAACAGTCGTTATCCTTTGTTTTCAACGACTCCTTAGCTTCGTTCCCACTATTTTTATGTTTTTTTCAGTACCCTATTTCTCCCCTAAGCGGCAAGATCCCGCTTTCCTCTGCCGTCGGCACGCCTTGGGCGATTGCTTACGACAAATCGTCCGCCTATAGGCAACAATTATAGGCTACCGTAAATCTGTTTCGCTGTCAACAGAAAAGTGCAAAAAAAGGCGAGGGCTCGTCGGCTGGCGCACAGCGAAGCTCTGCCGACGATAGAAACTTGAAGTGATAAACTGAAGCTGGCCGGGTGCGAAATAGCGTCGGGAGACAGGCATGACAGAGCCAGTATACCGCAGTGTAAGCGAAAACGCAGAGCTTCGCTCTGCGCCAGCCGGCGGACTGAGCCCTTGCTAGTTCCCTAGAATTAGAAGCAGCGGTGCAGAGGTCGCTATGGACTATTACTTTTGGTCGGAAATGATGGGGGCTCTTACAGCGCTTCTGCTCCTATTACTTTTCGCCAGGCTCTTAACTGGTCGGCTGATTCTTCCCGCCAAGGCATACGCTGTCCTGTCTTCGATCGGGTTCATTGTCTACACTGTTTTTCTGCTTTCCAGCGGGCACTGGTCCAGGGCAAGAGTGAATCAGGTTTGGGTTCTGTGGCTCGCGATGGCTCCACTGCTGCTCCCTTTAATCTCCGGCCTTCTCGGCTGGGCGGCGCTCCGGTCTCGCTGGCGATGGGGCTTTCTCGGAGCTGGTTTCGGGTTACTCCTTCTGCCCTGGGTCGTTATGCTTGCTGTGCGCTTGCTCGGCTGCGGGTCTGCGAGTGGCAGGTAGGCTTTCTAGTGTGCTGTCCCGACTTGTTATTGACACACAGCCGTAAGTGAAAGTGTTCCGCGGGTGGCGCATACGTCCCGACGGTTTTTGTCGGGATGTATGCGCCCTAACTAAGCGTATAATCACCTCGTGTCCAACCCACAGCACTATTACGGTTTTAATCACCTGCATTACTTGACCAAAAGCACCTACCGACGTGCGCGCTTATATGATTCCGTGCGTTTCAGGGACCACTGGGTTGCGACTTTGGGGGAATTGCGGCAAGAGTTGGGTTTTAAGATTATGGGGTACGTGGTCATGCCCGAGCATTTTCATGCACTCCTCTGGCCCACACCGGAGTCGGATCCGTCCCAGATCATACAAAAGCTGGAAGACCGCACGGCCTTATTCATCCTGAAGAACCTCCGGAAAAACCCGGGATTTCCCTGGTGCCAGAAGATGTTGGCGCGGGTCACTTTGCCTGCCACGGTGCACCATCACGCGCACTTTCGGGTGTGGCAGCGGAAGGGCTACGATATGAACATCTGGACCGCGAAGAAGCTGGAGGAGAAATTAAATTACATGCACAACAACCCGGTGAAGCGAGGGTTGGTGAAGGAGCCCGGGGATTGGCCGTGGTCGAGTTGGAGGTTTTATTTCCTGAGGGACGCTTCACTGCTGGCGATGGATAGAGTGCCGTGAGAAGGGGGCGGGGGCCTTAGCCGCACGAGGGGCGCATACATCCCGACAAAGAACGTCAGGACGTATGCGCCACCCGCAGCTCGTCGCCTGTGCCGTTATTAATTAACTCCACTTTCAAGTTCCTTAGCTTCAGAATATGGGATCGACAAAATGAGCATCTATGGACGTAGCCGCATTTCTGTTCTAGGCAGATGGATGGCCGCTCTGGCGCTGGGTGCCTGGATCTATTGGGCGGCCTCTCGGTCGGCGCGCCCGGGTGAACTCGGATGGCTGGGGGGGCCATTCTTCGGGGCGGCTAGCGGGATGTGCTGGTTAGCCTCTCCCGGCCGGAGCCTGTGGTCTGTCAGGCGATTGGTCTGGCCGCTCATTCTTGTCTGCGGGTGGACCGCCCTGGGTATCCGCACGATTTTAGCAGCCCGCACACTGACCCAAATCCCGACCCGTGACTCCGTTCTCAGCTACGGGTTGTGCATTCTGGAGCTGTTGGCCTTTGTCTTTGTTTGGGCGCTCGGCTTTCCGTTAAGGCAAGGTGCGGTTCCTGAGCCTCGTAGGGTCCGGTTACTCTGGAGGGCGTGCCTGATCTTGGTAGGAATCCTGGCGCTGGGGATTGAAGCGCAGAGCATTCTCAGGGTGATCCGCGATGCCAGTGCCGCCCCGCTGGATTGCTCCCAAATGCTGCAGGCGCGCCTTGCATGGGGCATAACTGCGGCATACGCGTTGCTCTTGATCAGGGTGGTCTTGCTCACGACGAGATATCGCCTGCGCCACGCAGATCTCTTCACGACCGGGCGCGGAGCCACCCAGACGGCCGCCCCGAGCAGCAGGTAGCGGGTAGATTCTCTCTTTGAATTGAAGAGTTTTTTCTTTCTAAAAGAGGTCCAGGAGAATTTTCTTTCTTTTTTGAGTTCAGGCGACGGCGGCCGCACTGGGCACCTCCCGAGCAGGGATGGGCGGAA